>JACCDT010770136.1_pt1 | contig 184129 bp, 148 predicted proteins | sample 7446291 | NCBI WGS metagenome assembly JACCDT01 (sample SAMN15323446, study PRJNA562643) | freshwater metagenome | isolation source: river surface water | place: USA:Blue River Watershed | collected 2017-08-17 | reverse complement strand
CTGTGGCTTTAGCTACGCTAAAGACGCACCATAAAATTTAATTTTTATTTTCTGGATAACCAAATAATAATCCCAAATAAAATATTTATTATTTGCTAATAACTATTATTTAATTTTTTGTTAAAGCCATTTAAAAAAAAATTGAATTTTATAATCAATATCAAGCCCATTGGATAAAAGTTTTTAATGGCGTCTATGAACAATAAAGCATATAAATCTGGAAATACCGATAGTACAACCTTGCCAGGGGTCGCCAAAAAAATGCTATCACAACCTAACAATCTTCCTGCTTCTCAGCGAAAGACCACATCAGCCTTTAAGGCTAACAATTCCGAGTTTCGTACTCAACCTGATGATTTTGAAAGTAATATTCAAAGCAAAAAATCTCAATCGAAAGAAAAAAAATTAAATAAAAAATTAGATAAAGAAGAAAAAAAATTATCAAAGAGTCGTGATAAATTACTAGAACTAGATTCAGGTTCTGATTCAGAATCTTCACTTTCAGCGCCAGCAAATCCACTAATTGCAAGCATTTTATCAGGCGAAGCAGTTGAAACACACGCAGTTGAAAAGGCAAATTTTGCAAACTTAGTTGCTGAAAAAATAATTTTTACAAAAACAACAATTGGTATTAGTTCATTCGATTTATCAGTACCTGGTAAAACTCTTTTAACAGGAGCTCAATTATCAATGGCTCCTGGACAAAAATATGGACTTATTGGGGCTAACGGTGCAGGTAAATCAACACTTTTAAAAAAATTACTTTTTATGCGAGAAGGAAATGGTAGTAAAAATTCCATTCAAGTAGACACTTTGTATGTTGAACAGGAATTTGATTCTGACCCAACCGCAACACCACTTGATATTGTAATTGGTTCAAATTATAAACTTCATAAATATCAACTGGAAATTAAGCGTATTGAAGAACTTTTTGACTTATTAACTGGTAACGAGGAAGAGTTTGAAGCCTTGCAAAACAAGCATGCAGAATTATACGATTATACTAGTGCTTGGAATGAAGACAAAGAAAAGGCAAATGTTATTAAAATTTTATTTGGTCTTGGTTTTACACAATTAGACTTAGCCCGACCATTTTCGGAATTTAGTGGAGGATGGAGAATGAGAATTTCACTTGCTCGTTCTCTTTACTTGGAACCAGACTTGCTTCTTCTTGATGAACCAACAAATCATTTAGATTTTGAGGCAATTATTTGGTTAAGTAATTATCTTCAAACGTGGAAGGGTACAGTTATTATTGTATCACATAATATTGGATTTATAAATGATGTTTGTGATTGGATTCTTGCTATTGAAAATCAAAAACTTGCTCAATACAAAGGAAACTACGATTCATACAAGCGTGCGTACAATAATAAAATGCGTGAGGCGGAAAAAGCATGGGAATCATGGGATAAAAAATTAAAGGAATTAAAAAAGAAGGGTATTAAGGATAAAATTGATGAGCACTTAAAAGCTGTTGTTGCGCGCCCTCCAAAAGCATTTGATGGTCTTATAGAATTTGGTGAACCAGATGCCTTACGTGGTAATATTATTACGATGGATAAAGTAAGTTTTGCTTATACACCAGAAAAACAAATTTTATCTAATGTAACTTTTGGTATTGATTCAAGTTCGCGTATTGTATTAGTTGGTCCAAATGGTTCAGGAAAGTCAACATTAATTAAGCTTATGACTCAAGAGATTGTTCCCACATCAGGTGATATTACTTTTAATGGTCATGCACGTATTGGTTATTATAATCAACATTTTGAATCACAACTCCCACTTGATCAAACACCTGTAGATTATTTAAAAACAATGATTCCAAATAATTTTATTGGTGCCGGTGGTCCTGAACAATCTGTGCGCAGTTTTCTTGGTCGTGTACGACTTGAACCATCTGCTCATAAAAAGTTAATTGGAGAATTATCAGGTGGTCAAAAAGCACGTGTTGCTATTGTACAACTTGTTTTTATGTGTCCTAATTGTCTTATTCTTGATGAGCCTACAAATCATCTTGATATTGAAACTGTTGAAGCACTAATTGATGGTCTTCGTGAATATACTGGTGGTGTAGTAGTTATAACTCATGATCATAATTTAATTGATGCAATTGATGCTCGAGTTGTAATGATGGATCCTGAAACTATGTGCATTAACACTAAAATTGATTCTTATGATAATTATTGTAAGTTTGTTCTTAAGGAGTAAATCAAAAACTAAATTTTATTTATTTATTAAATTATAATTGAATATATTATTAATTTAATAATTTTGTCCTCGCATCTTTAACAATGCTTGTAATTTTTTATCTTGAATTTGTCTTAATTGTGCCATTTCATTTGATGATTTTGCTACATCCATTTGTTTAGTTGCTTCATAAAAAACAGTTGATTCATTTTCTTTAAATAAATCATTAATTTGACTATCTGTTTTTATTACAAAATTATTTCCATTTGTTAAATTTAAATTAATTGTATCAGATTTTACAGCTCTTTCATCTTCAGGTATTTCGGGATTAGGAGGAAGTTCTCGAATATAATCAATATTATTAGTTGGATTATTAAAATATTTTACATTTAGCAAATATTCAAATGCTTTTTTTCCTTTAAGCGGTTGATTTAACTCAGTATCAATAATTGTTGGAACAATATCAATTTCTTTTGGTGCTTGAGTTTTATCAATATTAATTAATTTAAAAAGTGATTTAATATTATACTTTTCCAAATATATCAATAACTTTTTACAATAGTTACATTGATCGGAATAAAATATAACTTTCATTATTAAATATATAAGATAATTCTTTAATTAAAAAAAATGAAAATTAATATTAAAGGAATTATATGTATATATATATAATGATTAAAGTAAACAAAGTTAATATTAAAGTATTGGAACAAACTAAAGATCTTGGTAATTCTAGGCTTGAATTTAAAATATCTGGGTCAAATATTAATTATGTGGTTGTAAATACAATTCGTCGTACAATATTTTCTGATATTCCTGTTTATGCATTTAATGAATTTAAGTTTGATAAAAACACATCAGTATTTCATAACAACTATTTAAAGCTTAGATTACGACATATGCCGGTGTGGGGTATTGAAAATACTGTTGATTTTCTTGACTATAACATTAATCAAAATAATTACGATTTGGATAATATTCAAGAAGAAACCAATAATGAAGTTTTAGATGATAATATTGAATTAAATGTTGAAAAAAACTTAAATACTTCTAATCTTAAACAGTTCACTATGTATGTTAATGCAAAAAATAAAACAAATGAAATTCAAACTGTTTCCACAGCTGATGCTAAATTTTATTATGATGAAAAACAAATACCATCCCCTTATAAAGTTTCTATTCCAATTGTAGACTTACAACCAGGACAAGAAATTGCATTTAGTGCTATTACTAAACTTGGTACTGAACAGGAGGATGCTATGTTTAATGTTGCATGTGTTGCTGCATATAAAGAAGTAAAATCAGATGAATTTGATTTTTTCATAGAATCACGTGGTCAAATAGATGAAAAACGAATAATGTATGTTGCACTTATTAATATTGAACATAAAATAAAAAATTTTTTAAAATTATTAAATGAAGATAAAGCAAGTACAGAATCAATCGATGATAAAAAACTACAAGGACAAATTATTGTTAATAATGAAGATCATACACTTGGTAACTTAATCGCACGTGGATTGCAATTACATCCTAAAGTTAGTTTTGCTGGTTATAATTTACCACATCCACTTGCAAAAAAAGTTCATTTTCATTATCAATTAGAAAAAACTGGAAATATTAAATCTATTATTAAAGAAGTTGTTGACTATTATTTAGAAATATTTGGTCAAATTAAAAAATCATTTGAATAAACTAAATAAAAATATTATTTTATAAAAAATAAGTATTTAATATAAAATAATTTCATATTTATACATCAATATATTTATACATCAATATCTGAATCATCATCTTTTTTCCCTGTCATATGCGAATCATTTTCATCAATTATTTGAAAGCGTTTTGGTACTTCAATAAAATTTACAAATTTTTTTGATAGAGAGTTATTATTTGAATCTGAAAATTTATAATTAATATTAACAAATAGTTTTTTATCTCCTTTAATTGGTACCATAAAATTTGGTATTATACCTTGATATGATGTTATAGTGCCTTTATAATGATATCCTTCATCACCATAAATTTCAATATCAAACCCCATTGGTTTATCAACTGATAACCCATTTTCTGTAGTTGTTGTTACAATAGTTGGAATATTTAAAGCAAGGAAATTATGTTTAACTTTTACTTTTTTTGATTTTCTATTCATATTTTTATCAATATATTCATGGTCTTCTGTTAATTCTCTTTGAGTAAAAAAATAATCAATATTTTGAAATGGTTTTTTATAAAATTTTAATGTATTAAAGGCTTCACCTAAATCTGCCATTTTTATTATTTAATAATCTTAGTTGTTTTTTCCTTAAATAGATAATAATAATTTCTAATTTAAATTAATGAAAATTAAAATTTCAAATAAATATTGGCTTTTTAAATATAATATGGAAAAAAACACAATAAAAAAATTTACAAAATCAAATTCAATTAGTGAATTAAAATCTAATATAATTGGAAAAAAAATTAATCCCACTGATAAATATGAATTTATTTTAATTAAATTATCAAAAGAACCAAAATTTAATCCTTCAGATAAATCAACTTTAGCAAAACTGATTGCAGGTCCAATAAAATTAACAATAAAAATGTTTGAAATTACTGACAACGGAATATTAAAACCAAAATATGAAAAATTATTAAATAAAAAAGCACAATTGGATTCAGACCGTAGAAATGCTCAATTTTTATATTTAACTTCAGAATATTTAGAAAAAAATAAGATTAACTCAGCTGATCTTGGTAAAGTTGCTTTACTTGGGTGTCAGTATAAATTAGAAAAACGTCCTCTTGCTGTTAAATCAATTGCACAAATTAATCAAATTAATTAAACTATTTAGTTGCTTCTACTGCTAATTTATCTGCTTGAAAATTACCAAACCAATCAGCATATTCTGCAGAACCTATTTTAGGAGCAGTTGTATGTGCTTTAACATGAGTAAATTTAACTTTTAAATTTATTGCCAAGTAATAAAGTCTTTTAACTAAATCTTCATTTTGAATAGGTTTATTATCTGCTTTTTTCCAATTTGCCTTTTCCCATTTTTTTGCCCAATCATTTATTGTATTTACTATATACATCGAATCAGTTCTTATTTCAATAGATTTATTAGCTAATTTTTCAGTTGATACAATTGTTTCAAGTGCTTTTACACATGCTAATAATTCACATACTTGATTTGTTACTTTAACTTTAGATGTTTCCTTTAAACCCCATGAAATATTTCTTTGATCTTCTGGTCCAAAAAACACACCAACGCCTCCTTTTCTATTACCCTTTATTTGATTATTTGGTACTGCACCATCAGTATAAATAATAATTGATTTCATATAATAATTTATTATATTAATTTATAAATTATTATTTGTTCATTTTTTTACAACCTAAAAATAATAAGCACATAGCTTAGTAATAAAGAAACTAACATATAATTTCGACCATATTTATTTAATAAAAGCCCAATTATTAAAACACTAATAATAATAGTAAGTAATTTTGTACTTGTTTTTGCTTTTGTATGTGGAAAAATTTCTTTGTAAATAATTTTATCATAATGTTTTATTAAACTATCCTTTGTTATCCATAAATTAATTAACCAAGCTTTAAATTCATTTTGATTTGAATAGTTTTTTGTTAATTCAACATGTCTCCATATAACATTAACATCGCCAATAGGCTCAGCTAAAATATTAGTAAACCCAATAGATTTTTTTAAATATTTTGGAAAAATTAAACTAATGTCCCATATTTTTCCTAATTTATTAGTTTGAGCCAAATGATTAATTATAAACCATAAACCTTTTGATTTTGGTACCATTAGATTGGAAAAAACCGGTAGTGAATTTTTTTTAGAAAATTCTTGTCCTTCTTTTAATTTTGTTTCGGTTAATCGTGTTCCTTCAGGAAATATTAAAATAACTTGTTTTTTACCTGTAAATTTTATTTTATCAAGTTGTTTCCCTAAAGTTTCTTTGTCCTGTTCCCAATTTCTATTTAATTTTACATCTGAACTTCCATACATTATAAATCCAAAACCAGGTGTATAAATTATATCTGACTTTAAAACAAAATTAAAAATTTCAATTTGAAATTCTTGTAAATAACTCATAATTATTAAAAAATCTAATGATGAAGTATGATTACAAACTAATATATCAATTTTATCTGGATTTTCATTAATTAACTGAGTAATATTTTGTTTTGATTCTGCCAATTTAAATTTTGTTTTAAATCCTTTTACTAAAACTATTGTAAAAAATGTTTGTGCTAATAATTTTACATAATCAATAATTGGTGTATAACCAATTAATAATGCTGGTGTTATTAATGCATAAGAATACCCAAGAATTAAAAAAACAAAAGTTACAAATAATGTAATTTGATATAAGCCCATTATAATTGTAAATATTTATTATAATGAGCATCAAGCGCATAATAAATATTTATTTATCATAGTTATCATAGTTATCATAGTTATCATAGTTATCATAATTATTATTGTTATTTAGTTATCATAGTTATTAGACCAAATGCCTAATATAGTTTTAGATGATATTTTTTTATCAAATTTCTCTTTAATTTTTATCACTGCCATTTTTTCATCTGATTTTACTATTTTTTTTAGACTTTTTACAAAATTAATAATTTCTTCTGAATATTTTGATTTTTTAGAAGGTTGAATTTGTACAATTGTATAATCAAATTTTCTACCTGATGATGTATTCACCCATCCATTAACAATTATTTCATTTCTATCAACTTTATCATGACACTCAGTACATAATGTAACTAAATTACTAGAATCATTTTTTTTTAAATAAAATTTATTTGGGTTTATTTGATCTTCATTAAAATCTTTTTGCCATACAATATGATGTGTTTCTAAACTTGATTTTGTTTTACATACTTCGCAACAATTCATATAAACATTTGGATTATACTTTGATGTTGCTGTTGGTTGATATTGCTCATATTCTTTTAAAATTTCACTAGTTCGTTCATTAAATTTTTTATCCTTCATTAAAAATTTAGCTACTTGAAGACCATAAAATGTTTCTCCTTGCCCATCTGATAAATGTCTATCATAAATTAGTGAATCATTTGTAGGGTCATATGTTATTTTTAAATGTTTTGCTTTTACCCTTTGTAATTTAATAACAGATTCCATTGATGCTATTTGGTGCAAGTGTGTTGCAGTTATAAAGCTTGAACTTGCATTAGCTAATGTTTCTAACATATAACATACAATAATATTTGCACTTTTTTCTTCAGTGCCTCTACAAATTTCATCACCAATTATTAAAGATTTTGAATTATTTCTTTTTAATATTGCCATTAGTTCAGTCATTTCAACCATAAATGCACTTAATGCTCTAAACATATTATCATTCCCACTTATTCTAGTAAATAATGAAGTATATGGACAATATTCAAATTGTGTACATGCTGTATAATAACCTATTTGTGCTAGAATAACATTTAATCCTATTGATTTCATTAATGTTGATTTACCTGATGAATTAATACCGTATAATAAAATTCCATCTTGATTTGTTTCATAACCTAACTCAATATCATGAGGAATATAATTTGTTTCTGAACTAATTGCTTCAACAATAGGATGTCTCATTTCTTTTGCTTTTAAATAACTTGATTGTTTAACATTAATTACTGGACGCGAATAATGATTTTTAATGGAACAAATAGCACCTGAATTAATAAAATCAATAAATGCTATTTTTTTAGCCCACAAATGCATGTGCTCACAATAAAGTTCAGCAAATTTTTCCATATCTGCCTTAAATGTTTCCTTTAATTTTTTTGCCAAAGATTGTTTTTCCATTACTAAATTTTTTGACATTTCTTGAATTTTTTTACTTGTTATTTTTGTATTTGATGATTTTGGAAGCTCATTAAATTCTAAGTCATCTGGTTTAATTGTTATTGCTCCTACTTGTAATGTTTTTTGTTTTGCTAAATTTTTTTTTAATATTTCACATCTTCTATTAGTAATTAATAAATAATGACCATCTCTTTCATTAAATTTTAATGTAATTAATGATTTTGTTTCAGATTCTGATTCACTATTGGTTGTATTTTTTGTTGATTTTTTAAAATAAACTTTATCATCAATATGAACTTCAAGTGCTTTTATTAACCATGTCATAAAATTTTGTGATACATCAATTTTTTCCTGAAGTTTATCAATTTCTGTATGAATTTCTTTATTATAAAATGAAACATCACATTCAAAAAAATTATTAAAATTTAATCCATTAATTTTTTCAATTGCAAATGTTTCTTCAATCCATTGTGTTAATTTTTTTGTTTGTTTTGTTGTTTTTAAATTTATATCAAATACTTTATCAATTTGATTAGCACTTAAATATTCAGTTAATTTTCCAATTTGATAAAAACTAATATATAGTTGATAAAGTTCACCTGGACTTATTATATTTATTTCAAGTTTTCTTATTAATTTATCTAAATCATAAATATCTTCAAGAAATTTAATTAATTTATCAGAATGATCATTTTTTGTTAACGTATTTATTAATTCGTATCTTTTGTTTAATTCAACCGAATCAATTAATGGCATTGATAATTGGCTTTGTAAATATCTTTTTCCAATTTGAGTTTTTGTGTTATTAATTATTTTAAATAAACTTGTTTCTTGTGATGAATTTGATTTTGAAAATACATCTAATTGGTCCAATGCTCTATTACCTAAATATAAATATTTATTTGATGAAAATAAATCTGGTACTGATAGTTTTTCTAATAATTTTGGTTGATGCGCCATAACATAATCTAATAATATTGTTAAACTTAGTCTGGCCCAATTTAGCCATTGTAAGCCTAAAATTTCAATAATATCAACATTTGAATCCAATTTATAAATTTGGTCAAATAAATTTTTTTGCCATGTAAGTTTTTTATGTCCTGTTATTTTAACATTGTATGTGCTTTCTTCATTAATGCCCAAATAACCTAAAATTTCAGCAATTGACATATTTGCTATTTGTTCATCATTACTTAAATTATTTTCTAATATAATTTCTCTTGGTGGGTATGTTTCTAAAAACCTTTGAGCATCATCTAATCCAATTAATGCATCATCTGATTTTGAATAAGTTTCAAATACTGCTCCTTCACCTGTTGATAAATCATATGAAGCCAAACCAATACATAGTTGATAAGAATTAGTTTTTGTGTCTTTAATTTTATCTAAAACTACTGAAACTAAATGTGTTGTTTTTGTTGATTTATTTTCTATATGTGTTGCTGGTGAAAAAATACCAGTTACTTTTCTTTCTGGTTTTGGTGGCTCAGAAACTTGGTCAATTAATACTACTGTGTAGTTTAAATCAATTAATTTATCAATAAAATTTCTTGTTACAAAAATTGGAAAACCCATCATTCGTGGATTTCCTGTTGATAAGGGTAAATTACTATTTTTTTTAGTACAAAATACATCTATTTGTTGTGATAATTTTACTAAATCCAAGCCATCAGTGTCTGTACAATATGCTTCGTGAAATGACCCAACCTGCATAAGTACAATTGTACGACCGTTTCCATATATTTTTGAATAATAATTATGAATTTCAAAATAATCCTTAACTAAAATTTCTTTTGGGTAGTCCATTCGTTTTTCTATTTTCTATCAGAGTAAACAAATATTTGTTTAAGTCAATATTATTTTTTTTTCAATTTAAAAATTATAATTTATAGTTAAAAACATATTTATTATTTGATAATATATAATGGAGGAAAAAAACGAAGTAACAGATACTGAATCTTTAGAAATTGTAAATAGCTATTTAAAACAATTATATGGTAATAATACTACAGAATTAACTGACTTAACTGATTTAACAAATAATAAAACTAATACACACACAGAAATTAATGAATCGGGTAGAATAAAAGCTGAATTTGACGTGGACTCTGACGAATTAGTTGGATTATCAATTCCAACTGAATTAGCTCAAGAGTCAAGTGTTCCAGCTAATATTATATTTGATTTAAAAGCCAAGCTTGAATTAGAAAATTCAATAAATATCCAATTAACTGAAAATATTAAAAAAGAAAAAGAATTATTACAAATAACCCAAGATAAAATATTACAAGAATTAAATTTATTAGAAACAATCAAAAAAAGATTAGTTGAAGAAGAAAAATTAAATAATATTTTGTTAAAAAATTCAACAATAAAACAAAATACAAATACAAATACAAATACAAATACAAATACAAATACAAATAATGATACAAATCATGTTTCTATACCGGTTTTATTATCTGAACCAGATAATATGCAATCAGTTATTATTAATAATAATATATATAAATCTGAAAATAAAATAAAAACCCATGAAACTGAAACAAAAGTAACAAAAGCAAATCCAATTTATTTTAGAAACATTAAAAAATATTAATTTTATAATTTTGCTTGTAAATATTCTTTTACAATTGAGTAATTATCTCTTAAATCATACCAATTTATTCCGGATTTTTTTATAAATTTTCTTAATAAATTGTAAATATGCATTTGACCCTCAACTGATTCTAAAAAGGCTAATTTAGTTTTATGAGTTGAAAATTCTGGATAAGTTTTAACCCATTTAATAACTTTGTTATGAAAAAATTTAGTAACATCTTTTCTTAAATGTATATCTGAATTAACATTTTGATACTCATAAATAGAATCTATTAATGGTGGCACAGGCCAATATCTTCTAAAATCAGGTTTTTCAGTTAGTGGTTTTAATTCTTCTTTTTGATAAAGATTTACTAAAAAACTTAATGAAGTACTCATATTATTAAATCTGAGAATAAAATAATTTTTTTATTATTTTTTCCCATTTGCTTTTTCCAAATAATTTTCCAAATCAAATAATAAATCAATTTTAAAACTTAAAGTATTATTTTTACTAAACCAATAATCAATAAAGTCTTTTATTTCTTTGTCTAAATTAATTTTTTTAGTTAATTCCAAATATTTTTCTTTTGAATAAAATTTTTCTAAAAATTTTTTGTATATTTTTTCAAGAAAGTTATTATATGTTTTTATTGTTTCAAAATTATTTCTTATCCAACTATTTACTATTCTATTTAATGTAAATGGATTTAATTTATCAATATTATTGTTAATAAATTGATATAGTTTATCAATTGTTTCCACATTATATATATTTATTAAATTTTCTGCTGTTATTCCAATTGGTGGTAAATAAAGATAATTATTATATTTTGTTTTTGTTTGATTTGTACATTTATATTCTTTATATAATGAAACTCCTTCTTTATCAAAACTTGGTTTTGTTACGCAAATTGGTACTGAAAATTTAGTGTTATCAATCCAACTTAATGTAATAGGATGTATTATTTGACTATTAGGTGGAACTTCCGTAATTTCCATATTTTTACTATTAAATTTATTTGGTACTTGATACTCATTTTTAATTATTCTTTTCATTTTATAATTAGTTATTTAATATTTAATAAGAAAAAAATATATTAAAGAATTAATTAGTTAATATTTTTAATGAACTCAAATACAAATACAAATACTAAAACAAAAACTGATACAGACAAAAGCAGTTCTGAATCATATGTTGAAACAGATTCAATTGATGAAAATTTATCACATACAAATAATTTAGAATTAACAGGTAAAACTTTAAAAAAATATAATATAATATGTGAAATTGGTCGCGGTGCTTATTCAATTGTATGGCTTGCATATAGTATTGTAACAAATAAATTTTATGCATTAAAAGTTCAAGACCCTAAAGATTATGCTGATGGACTTGATGAAATTAAATTTGTTCAAAAATTACCAAAAACACCAGCAGTTTTTAATAATATTATTGAATATTTTGTTGAAGAAAAAAATAAAAATAAATACTTGTGTTCAGTATGGGAATTGCATTACGATAGTCTTGATGGAATTATTCGTAAAGGTAACTTTACAACTGGGTTAAATATTACACATGTTAAAAAAATAATGAGACAATTAATTGATGCTGTTAAAATTCTCCATAAAAAACACAAAGTTTTTCACGGGGATATTAAAACAGACAATATATTAATAAAAGGAATAAATTCTAAAAATGCATTTATTATTGACCAATATTCTCGGGCTGATTTTGTAACCACATATACAAAGGCAAAACAAGATTTTTGGTTAAAAACTGGACAAAACTTAAAATCAATTGATAAAATGGATAAAGCCGATAAACAAAAAATTCGTGAGAAAATTCATGGGAAAATTACTGATACTATTTTAGAAGCTTATGCTATGACATCAATTGATAAATATTATACAAATGAAAAATATATTAATGATATGAATATTGTATTAGGAGATTTTGGAACTCATTGTGAAGAAGGTATTTATTATACAACACAATTTGGAACCAGATATTATTTAGCTCCTGAAATTATTTTAATGGGTAAATGTAAATATCCAGTTGATATTTGGGCAATCGGTTGTACTTTTTATGAATTAATTTCAGGTAAATTTTTATTTAATCCAATTAAAGATGCAAATCACTCTAGAGACTATTGGCATTTATCAATAATTGCAGACACATGTGGTTCTTTTCCAAAAAAATTTATTGAAAAAACACAATTTTATAATAAACATTTTACAAAATCCGGTGAATTAATTGATTATGAATATCCAGAAGAATCAAGATTAGATAGAAAATTAAACGAGCTTGAATTAGAATCTGAATTGAAAGCCAATATTAAAAGAATATTAATTGGTACTTTACAAATAGACCCAAATAAAAGATGGACAATTGATGAATTATCAAAAGACCCATTTTTTAACTAAAAACTTAAATATATTTTCTTATTGATTATTTATGTTAATTTAATTAATTATCATAATTAACCAATTACTGTTGTAATTCTGTTACCAGATTGATAACCATAATAACTATGTGTTATATATTTTCCATTTGACCCAGCTTCAGGTGAATTTTCACCAGATGAATAAGAACTAGACTTTTTATTTGTTGAGATTGAACTACTATATGTTGCCCGCATAACTCCATCAATTGAACCATAAATTTTAATATGTTCTGCAGCCATTTTTCTAAGTCGAGGATTAGATGCAAATATGTCTAGTTCTGATTGGTAGTTATTATTTAATAAACTATTATTAGGGGACATTACCAAATTTAAAACCTACCTTATACCTTTAAAATTTCAATTTTTTTATAAATTTTTTAAATTGCTTGTATAAAATAAAATTACTTTATATAAACAATTAAATTAAAATAATGTTTTTTAAATTATACGTCAAGTTCATTTTTATTAGTTTCATCTTCTGAATCAGATTCTTCAACCTTAATCTTGATACCAACATAGCCTTTCTTTGTAATTTCACCAAATTGTTTGCTAATAAATTTATTAAACTCAATTGATTTTGGTACTTTAATACCTCCATGGAAATCTGCAAACCATCTCTTAAAATCATCCCATAATGTTGACATTCTAACTGCATCCTTAGGATTACCAGTAACTTCAATACATTGAATAACATATTCAGTAAAGTGATCATTTTCCATCTTATATTGTTTAGTAGATGCCATAACTTCAGAGGGTTCAGTAAGGTATGTCTTATTTTTATATTCAGTGTTATAAATATGAATAAGATAGCTAACAAATGTTGGTGCCCATTGTTCAATTTTGTGTTTTAATGTGTTATCAATTAAGAATTCATTTGGTTTGGTTGGGTTATCACAAAACTTTGATAAAAATTCAATAACACGAATACGTCTCCATGTACCATCATCATTTGATGGAACTTCAGGAAGTTGATTACAAGTTAGCCAGTATTTCATTTGTGGTTTAAATTCAATCATTTCAGTTGAACCTTTGAATAAATCACGAATCAAAACTTTATCACCACCAGTAAATTCTTTCATAACACCGACGTTAAGTTTTTCGCCATCATCTGCTTCTTGAAATACACCACAACGTCTACCTTTCATACGTACTTTTTCAGGTGCTGCTTGATTTGATTGACCACGTTTTCTAGTAATAATACTAATGTCACAACTCATGTAATAATCGCCTAGTGATTGATACATCAAGTCCATAGTAAGTGATTTACCGTTTGAACCTGAACCAGTTAACACGTAAAGTTTTTCTTCTTTAGTTTCACCAGATAAACAAGTACATAGTGCATTCATGAAGTAATCACGAACAGACTTATTTGGTAAAACTTGTTCAAAAAATTTAATAATTTGTTTATTAACTGGATTTTTGTCAGACCATTTGTAGTAATCATTCTTTGTGCTTAATGTTATATAATCATCTGGACGACCTTCACGGAAAATACTTTGTTCTAAATCATATACACCATTTTCAAAGCCAATTAGATGAATATTTGAATCAAGTTTTTGTTCAAAAGTTGCGTCATAAAAAAGACTTTTACATTCATCCATAAGTGTGTTTTTAAAGGCATTGTTCATAAGTTTTTCAACAATCTTATCAATACGAGTTCTTCGTTGTTGTAATTCTTCTTTTTCAATACCAGAAACAACTGTAGCTTTCAAACTAATTTCTGCTATTTCCTTATTGTATTCATTTGCAAAGTCTTCAGAAAGTAAAACCTTAAGGGAATAACCTTCTTCTACACGAACCCAACGATGATTTTTAAATTCCCACCAACAATTTGCTTTAATTGATGAACATACAAATCTATCACAGTATTTGGAGTAAACACTTTTTGCAATGTAATAAGTATTACCATCTAAACTCTTACGCATCATTGCTTTAAATTCATCACGATTAAAGTCTTCATATTGTTTAGGACTATCTTGTTTAGCCCAGAAAGCAAGAGACCTGATTGTTAAAACATTACCACTTGTAGGATTTTTCATTGTTTTCCATACTTTTTCACATTCACCTTCTTTAAATTTCTTGGAACATTTTTTAGAAAATTCAACCCAAGTTGGTAATAAAGAATTATCAATATTATGTAATGCTAACCCTACACGAAGCCAGTCATGATAATCAACAGCTCTTTTTTCATCTAACATATTGGTAAATTTAACTGCACGTCTAACTTCATCTTCTTTTGCTAGTGGAATTTCATATTTTAAAGTATCTGCTGTTGGACTTTGATTAACATTATTTGTTTGTAGTTCAGCCTCAATTTCATATTCTGTAAAGTTTAAAGTTGTTGCATATTCTTTACAATATTCTTCTTTTTGAAGTGATAAAAATTTAATTAAAGTACTATTTTTATAATATTCATTTGTTTCATCTCCAGTATTTGGATCAATCATAATTTTATCTTCATGATTATAAACCATTTCTAATTTATGATCATATACTTTTGTTAATTGGTATAGTTGACCATTTGGTTTTTTAGAACCATATAAAAACCATCCATTAGTTGAAACAACTGCCTTATCAATAATTTTTTCAGGTGTGTTAGCATAACCTTCAAATGTATTTTCTTCAATACATTTTTTAACAACCTTACTTCTTATTAAGTGACGAATTTTTGTGTGAACACAAGTATCTGGGAATATCATATGAAAACCATCTTTTAATGTATCTTCTTTTTTAGTTGGTTTTTCTTTTTCAAATACAAAACATTTCAATGTATCTTTTAAAGTTTCTTTTGATACATTTAAATAATAATTTATAGCTTCGATGTATTTTCCTGCAATATCTGCAATCATGTCTTCATCATATAATCTATCACCTTCTGAATAATCTTCTTCTAAATCTTCCAAATCAATATCAACAATTACAGGTCCATACTCTTTTTGAGTTTCTAAAATTGAAAAATCTTTTACACCTGCTTTAATTGCTTTTGAATATAAACTTAGTAATTCTTTCTTTTGTAAGTTATCTAAAACGAATTTACCTTGAAATAATCCATAGGAAAGATGGGTTGGCTTCTTTTGGCTTTCCTCATTATACCTGCATTTTTCAAGAATATCGTAGACACGTTCCTTATATTTAGCTAATTTTTTATTATCGGTCATATTATTAATTATTAAAACAAAGATTTTTTTAAATATATTTATCAATTTTTTTTGGCCCTTTATAGGGGCTTATAGAGTTATGATGGTTATCATCATACAATATTATTTAAAAATAGTAATATTTTATTCCATCTATATTTAAATAATATGATATTTTTAAACTTCAATTTCTTTTGGTTTTATTCTTCTAAATTTCCCATTTACTAAACTTCCATAAAGTTCTCCTTTTTTATTGTTTGTACCAATTGTGTATAAAAAATTCTTATCCAAAATAAAAGTTTCTTTATTTATTGTTATAGTTGGTAATTCATCTAAATCTGAATCATCTGACTCAGAATCACTTGATAACTCAGAATCAGAATCTGTGTCTGAGTTACTATCATATAATAATTTATTTTCATCTTGAGAAAACTTTAAATTTAAATGTTTTGGAGTTTTTCCGATTGTTTTATCATCAATTGTTTTTTCTATATTTTTGTCATTATTATTAGAATTTCCATTTGGAATTTGATTATTAGTAAGTTGAGACCATGTTAATTGTGGAATATGTCTTTTATTAAATGTTAATATATTCATCAGCTCAACATAAGTTTTTTTACCCTTATGATTTATTAAAACAAATTTTGTTAGATTGTCAATAGTTTCTTTATATTTTATTGCTTTGGGGGTTTTTTTTGCTTTTGAACCCATTTTTTCATAAAGTAGTTTCATATTTCTTATTCCATTTGATAAAGTCATATCAAAAAAATCTTTCTTTCTTTGTTTTTCAATCGTCATTGTCTCTGTATTCATTGTACTTATATATTTATCATTTAGTGCAGTGTTACAAAAACTATGATTTTCTGGATGTTTTTCATTAAAATTAACTAATTCAACAAGAGTAATTAAACAATTCATTTCTTGATCCATTATATATTCAATTTCTGTTTCCGATAACATATTTAAGTTTTCCTCACCTGGTTTTGTTAAAAAATTATATACAGGACCTCTATTTATTGTTCCTTTATTTATATTATTATTATTAATTATTGTTGCTGGTTTATTTTTAACTCGGTCTAATTCTGTTTTAACCTCATTTAGTTCTCTTTGTAATGTTTCTAAATTAATTACTGGTGTCGATTCTTTACATGTTCTCTCATGTGCCCATTTTGATTGTTTGTGTTTATATGTGTTTGAACAGTATGTGCACTTATGTTTGTATGTTGGATCGATGTTTTTTGTTGGGTCATTGTGTTTATTTTTATTATGTTTCCAAAATCCATTATATGTTTTAAATTTTATATTGCATTTATCACAAGAATACATTCGTTAGCTATTATATTATAATTTGAAATTATGTCTTTAACATGCTTTTTATTTTTTACTTACTTATACTTACTAGTAAGTTTATTTTAGATTATAATAATATATAAGCAATCACACCTATTAAAATATATTGGGTAAGTATTATATAAATTATCATATATTTTAACATCTCCCGTTTTTGGCATATTCCAATTAATATTTGTTAAAAAATTCAAATAAAAACTTTTTCAAACAATTTTTGCCCAATTTATAAAAAAAAATCGCGTGCGGTAAGGGTAAGTATGGAATATTCCATTTCCATGTGTTTTGTACCCTTATTCAAATTGAGGTAAGTGGCATATTCCATAAAATGGGAGATGTTAAAGTCAAAGGTTTTTAATTGTATTTATACCTATTAAACAATTATATGATTATTAACCATACTAATTTATTTTAATATACGGTAAGTGTAAAGTAAGGATTTGGGTAAGTGTAAAAGTAAGTATTGGGTAAGTGTAAAGTAAGGATTATTTCCGCGCGCGCGCGTTATTGGTCATCTTATTGTATTTATTTTTTATGGTAAGTGGAATATTCCATTATTATGGGTTATGTAAAATAGTAGTATTTAGTTTTTAGTACTTTATTAATATATTTTTAGCTGTATTATACTTAATAATAATATGTATAATATTTGTATAAAATAATAAAAGTAAGTGATCAAGTAAGTATTTAATGGAAATGTATAAATATAAATATTATATAAGCCGACTATTTATATGTAAACATACATGTTAAGTAATGTGTAATATTAATTTTATAATTATAATGATAAATATATATGTGAATTATGATGAGATTTCCATAATCCTTACTTTACACTTACCCAATACTTACTTTTACACTTACCCAAATCCTTACTTTACACTTACCAATGTAAAATAATTATATGATGTATTATACAATACTATTAAACAATATGTTAATAATTGTATATTAAATACATATATTTTAACATCTCCCATTTTATGGAATATGCCACTTACCGTGTTTTGAATGAGCATCCAAATCCCATGGAAATGGAATATTCCATACTTACCCTTACCGCACGCGATTTTTTTTTATAAATTGGGCAAAAAATGTTAGAAAAAGTTTTTATTTGAATTTTTGGCAAAAAATTGATTTTTATTTATTTAATAAAAATAGATTAATGTTTAATGGCTACTTTATCTGAATTAATTTTTATTATATTTATATCATGGTTCTTACAAGATATAATTAGTTCACTAATTAGTGATTTTGTTTTGATAATTAAATTAACCAAAAAAGATTTATTAACTGTTATTAGTTGGTGTATTTTTTATTATTTGTTATTTAGTATTGAATTACATGATATGCAAAAAGAAAAACAACAAGTACAAAAACACACAAATCAGTATAATATTACTCAATAAAATATTTTTATTTATTAAATTTTGTGTAAATTTTTCATAAAAATTTTAGTTTGTTTTTCTTCGGTAAAAATAAAATTTTTTTAAATTATTTTCTTAATTAAGAAGGTTATAAATATTGTATGATATGTAAAGAGTATAAAATATTTCAAATTAAAAAAATACTTTATATAAGGTTTTTAATGTGTTAATTTTTTTATTATTAAAGCTAGTGTTAAATATAGGAACTCATAGCAAAATAAACTTCCAATAATAAAATTGAAAATAAATTATATAAAATCTTATTTAGTTTATATAATAATCCAATGTACTTTTGCCCCAAATGTTCATATTTATTTGATATTTCCAAGTCTTCAAAGGTTTCAAAAAATGATGATACTCGAATTCCAATAGCTAAGCTAGCCGATGCTTTTAAAAAGCTAGAGGAAAATGAAGACTTAGGAAAATATAAAGCCTCTTTTTCGAAAGATGAAATGGCAAAAAATAAAAAATATCAAAAGTTAAAAGAAGAAGATAAAATTAAAATGAATGGGCTTTTTGAAGAAATTGTTTCTTCTGGTGCTGAATTTAAATGTGAAAACTGTTTTTATTCAAAACAAATAACAGAAACAACTTTATTGTATCAAGTAAATTTAGAAGATAAAAATACCAAAGTTAAAAGCATTGAAGAAAATGAACTTTTATGTAAAGACCCACTTCTTCCTCATACACACGATTACACATGTAAAAACCCAAGCTGTATAACTTTAAAGGATCCAAAATTAAAAGATGCAGTTTTTTATAAAGAAAAATCTAGTTACAAAGTTAATTATATTTGCACTGTTTGTTTTTATAATTGGTAATTTAAATTAGGTAAAAATTTGTTAATTTAATAGTAAAGTAAATTATTAAATAAAAAAATATTATGTAAACCTAATACAAGTCAAAAATTATTCAAGCTTTGAAAGTAAATGTTCTTTTTTTAATTCATCTAAAGTCCATATTTCATATTTACCATTTGGAAGAGGGCGTTTGATTTTAAAAGGAATCATATTACGTTTAAATTCTTCTTCTGCTATTTTATCATATGAAAGTGTTTGATAGTTTTTAATTAGTGGTTTTGCACCCATTGTGAGTTGTTTGGTTCTTTCTCCTAAAATTCTAACCATTTCATAATTGGTTAGTCTATCTGAACTAATTCTTTTTTCTTTAGGAACATATTCAGACCCTTGTTCACTTGGTAATTCTGTTTCTTCAATATTATCAAAATATTCTTCATCTTCTTCAATTGCATCATCAATAGCACAACCATTAGTATCAGTATCTGGTTCCATTAATAAATCATCATTTTCTTCATCAGAATCTTCGTTTTCATCTTCATTAATTTCGTCTTCATCAAATTCTTCAACATCTTCAATATCAATATCATCTTCAATATCATATTCATCATCGGATTCTTCTTTTTTAGAAGCTTTTTTATTTGATTTTTTAGGTGGCATTATATTTAATGATAGAATATTTTTAAATAATATTTTATCAATTTTTTCCAAATAAAGAATTTGTTATTTTATAAATTGGATTGGAATTTATAAATATTTAAGTTTATGGAATTATTTTTTCTCAGTAAAATCAATGTGGATTTTACTTTCAGAATCAGTAATGATTGGTTTTATTTGTTTTGTTATTGGAACAATAATTTTTAATTTATCAATAAACAAAACAAATAAAGATAAACCAAAACCCTATGGTATAAATTTTGCCTTTTTTATGACAGGTGTTATACTTCATATTTTATTAGAGTTTGTTGGATTTAATAAATGGTATTGTGGGAAAAAAACTATATCCGGGTACAATAATTTAGCTAAAATTTAATAAATTTACAGTTTGATTATACAATAATTATATTTTCCTCTGGTTCAATTTGTTCATTTATAATATTTGTATTAGTATTTAACTCTTTTTTAAGGTCTTTTTTATTTTCAATCAATTCACAAATATAATCTTCAACTTGATTTATAATAAGCAAATCATTACAATAGACACGAATAAAATATTCTTGATGTTTTTGATTTATTAAGAGTGAAAAGCTTTTAACTTTATTTTCCATAATAATTTGTCCTGTTTTGCTGTTATAAAATGTTATATGATTAAGTGGATTTGAAGATTTACCACCAACATAACCAACTTTAAATTTTACAATGTGAAATTTTCCAGAACCAAATTTTTCTTCTAATTTATCAATTGGAAATTCAATTGGTTGTAATGACACTGTTTGATAAACCATTTTTGGTATTTTTCTTTGATTAATATCTTGAATAAGTTGAATAATAATAGGGTTATTTGTTGGTAGGTGCCAAATATATGAATCAATAAGTTGAATCATTTTTTCTGGGTCCAATAAATAATTAGATATTGTAAATTCTTTTTCAATTTCACCAAGTAATTTAACTAAAAGTATTTCAATAGCTTTTACAGCTTTATGGTTATAAATTTGTCTATGTAATCGATATCTAATAAAAAACATATGGTATATATCTTCACTGCATTTGGTTGAATAACAAATTTTATTATCAATAACTTTAGCATCTAAAATTAAGCGTGAAAAATCAAAACCAAATTTTAACCCAACAGCTTGCGTATCACGAGTAAGATAGTCAAATTTATCGACATCAATAGAATTAATTGGATTTGAAATAATTTGAAAAATCCATTTTCCAACTTGATATTTATTTTTCCATTTGGAATATTCTGCTTTTTTAGGATTAATTAAATCTCCAATAACTTTTAATTGATCTTTATTTAATGGAATTAAATATTTATTAACTAAATACTCAAGAAGAAATCCGGATCTATTTTCATGAATTGTATTAGAAGTTTTATTTTCTATTTCTTTAATATTTGGTAGTTTTTCAAGAAAATGATCATCAAATAAATGTGAAAAAAGCAAATGACCCAAATCATGACACAAACCAGCAATTCCAACTAATTGTATAATTTCTTCAGTAATTTTTAGTTCTGGTTGTATTTTAGCAATATTAGAAATCATTTTAGTAGCCAAATGATAAGTGCCGATCGAATGTTCAAATCTACTATGTGTAGCTGTTGGGAAAACCAAATATAAAATACCAGTTTGATGAATATTTCTTAATCGTTGAAAAACTGGGGTATCAACAATTGCTGATGCAACTGGGTCCAATTTTATATATCCATGTATATTATCGTAAATAATCATTAATAGGTTAATTTATTCATATCAAGTAATAAATTAATCAATTATTTTGTAATATTTTAAACTTCAATATCTGCATCATCATCAGAATCCGAATCAGTTTCATCACCATCTGTATTTATACTATTTCCGTTAATTTGTTTTAATTCACTTGAAACATCAGAATTCATCATTTGTTCAATATTAGGTTGATTAAAATCGTTTGTTGGTACTTGTAAACCAAGTTTTTCTGCAATTAAAGTAAAATATTTAACATATGGATGTGTTTTTTGTTGTTTCATTAAAGGATTACCAAGAACAGAAGCAATAATTGGTTTATATTCAACAGGATTAGCTAAAATTTCGCTAGGTTCAGGAATTGGCATTTTAGTCATTTTTTTTAGTTTTTGATATTGAACTAAAATTTCATTATCTACGTTTCCTGCAGATTTTGCTTTCCAATAATCACTATTTGTACGAGTATTTGCCATTAAATTTAATTTTGCTCTTAATACTTCTCTTCTTTGTTCACGTTCAGTTTTTTCTTTTTGTTGTTTTATAACTGGTTTATTAATAATTTGAAATTTCCATTCCATATTATTATCAGATAATAGTTCAATATTAAATCCAGGTTTTACATATTTACTTACAAGTTCAGATAAATTATATAATGGATTTGTTTTAATTGCTTGTTTAAATTTATCAACTGCAGACTTTGAGACAAAAGCAGATTTGTCGCCTTCAATAAAAACTGCAATTTTTTTATTTTGATTATCTATTTGAATTTCGGTTTGTTCGGCCATTATTATTAGTATATAATTAATAAATCTTTATATATAAATTAAATATAAAAAGTTGAATTTAAAATAATTAAAGGAGCATCGGATTAGGTTTATAATGGTCAAAGATACAATACTATATGATAGACTTGAAATTTCCCCAGATTCTACTGAAGCTCAAATTAAAAAAGCATATAATAAGTTATCAAAACAATGGCATCCAGATAGACATGTTAATGCATCACAAGAACAAAAAGATAAAGCAACAGCAAAATTTCAAGAAATAGCCCAAGCAAAAGAAGTTTTACTTGATGCAGAAAAAAGACAAATTTATGATCAGGTAGGTATGGATATGTTTAAGAATGGTATGGATAATACAGATGCACATTCCGGTCCAAATCCTTTTGCAGATTTTGGAAATATTTTTGGTGCTGGTTTTCCATTTGGTATGGGTGGAATGGGAATGCCAGGACACTTTAATATGGGACCAAAACAGTCTGCACCAGAAAATATTGTTGAAAATATTGATGTTACACTTGAACAATTATACAAAGAAGAAACAGTTAGTTTTTCTTACAAACAAAAAACACATTGTACTAAGTGCGACGGTGAAGGTTCAAAAGATGGTAAAACAACTAAATGTTCCGGATGCGATGGAAAAGGAATGAAAGTTAATGTAGTTCGGATGGGTAATATGATTCAACAGTCAGTGGGTGAATGTAACATGTGTAGAGGAAAAGGAAAAATTATTGAGGAATCAAATAAATGTGAATCATGTAATGGTAAATGTTATGTTGTAAAAGAAAAAACAATTCAAGTTCCCCTTAAATCAGGATTATCTCACGGAAACAAAATGACTTTACAAGGAAAAGGTAATCAATTTAAAAATATTAAAACAGATTTAATTTTAGTAATAAATGAAAAACCTCATAATGTTTTTAAAAGAATTGATAATAATTTGTTTGTTGAAATTGAATTAAAACTTTATCAAGCCTTATTTGGTTTTGACAAAATAATAACACATTTAGATGGTAGAAAATTACATATTAGTTCAACCGCTAAAACAGATTTTAATACTATTCGTAAAATATCAGGAGAAGGTATGAAATCATTACAATCAGGTAATAAAGGTGACTTATTTATAAAGTTTACAATTAATTTTCCAAATTTTGCCAATTTACCAAGTGAAACAAAATCTCAATTAAAATCAATTCTTCAAACATTTGATAAACAAGAAGTACAAACAGAAACTCAAGTATCAAAAACTCAAAATCTAACAAAAACAATAATGTCAGATTGTAAACAAGAACAAAAAGAAGCTATTTTAGAAGCACTTGCCCATATTAAAAATTCAAATGCAAACACAAACTCCAAATATAATCACGCACATAGATTTTCTGGAGGTGATTCAGACGATGATTTTAATATGGGTGGTGAAAACGATGGACCTCCAGGATGTGCCCAACAATAAATTATTTTTAATTTATACAATATAAAATAAATATTTTTAATTTATACAATATAAAATAAATATTTTTAATTTATACAATATAAAATAAATATTTTTAATTTATACATGATACTTTGCTTTTCCCACTTCTGATCTACAAACAGGACATTTGTAATTGTATTGTTGTAAATATGGTTTAATACAATCTGTATGAAAAATATGACTACATTTTAGTTCAGATACTTCATCATTTTTATCCAAATGTCCCATACAAATTGAACAATCAGTTTCTAGTTTTGTATCTAATTTAGTAACTTTTAATGCTTCAATATCATTATCATCAGTTGAAACAATAACATCAGAAAACATACTGGTTGCAAATGGAATTTGCATATTTCCGTTACTCATACCAACAATAGAATTAAATACATTTATCATTGAATTATGTGTATTAACTGAATTTCCTAAAATGTTTATAGGTTGATTGCCAATATTAAAAGTATGAGTATTTCCATTAATAGTAAAAGTTATGTTTGTTTGATTTAGATTTAATTGGTTAAAATTATTAGGTTCATTTTGTTGTTCCAAGTTATTTTGATTATTTTCTGTATTATCAATATTATTTGCTTCTTCAATTATATCATCATCGTTATCATCGTTATCATCACTATTATCATTATTATTATTATCGTTGTTAATATCATCAGGGTGTCCAGAGTAAGTAAAATCTCCAGGACCTAACATAAACCCAAGAATATTATTTAATAATTGATTAGAAACAGTTGAGGCTTCATTAATTTTATCAATAGATATATCAATTCCATAATAATGATAAAAGTCATGAAGTGTTTGGTTTAATTGATTTGAACTAATACCGAGTTCTTCTAATGTAAGTTTTAGTTCTTTAATAATATCTGATTCATTATCAAAATCATCTTGTAACGAGATTCTAACTGCAAAAAGATATTCAAATAGTTCTGTATTATCAGCCATTAGTTTAATGGAATTATTGATTGAATGTATATTTTTCAAATTTTAGTAAATTAAGTAAAATTGAATAAAACATGTTAAAGAGTAATAATCTAATATAATAACAATGGAACTAGAAACAATACAAAAAAAACTAGAAATTAAATACTTTAAAAGTATATTATCTTGTATAAATGAATCAGATAATGATTTTTTTTTGTTAAAATCCCATTATGAAACATTAGTTGATTTGTTAAATACAGACAAAGAAAAAATATCAGAATCACAAACAGAAAAAAAACCAGATACATTTTCACCAAATGCATCAGAAAATCATAAACAAATTTTTTCAGATGAAGAACTTTATAAAAAACCATGGGTTAAACTAAATCCAATTCATAAAATATTAAAAATAAAAGAGTTTGTAAATAATTTAAAAATGAATTCAGAAAAAGAAAGGATTCAATTACGTGATGACTTGATTGAATTAGTTAAATTAAAAGTATTAACAAAAAAAGAAAAAGTTAATTATGATGAATTAAATGGAAAAATTATTTCATTAAGTGATTTACAATATAAAAATGACAAATACTATTATCCGAAATAGCTTAAAACTATTTAATTATTTAAATTATTTTAATTAAATTGAAAATAAATTGAATTTTCAATTGTTTTAAACACAAGTTCTTAACTTATTAATAAATGTCGTTTGGAAATATAACATTAATGTTGGATAAAACAATCCAAATTTTAAATTATAATATCGGGAAAAAAAAATCCGTTAAAATAGATGAATTTGTAGAAATGAAAAGGCAAGTTTATCACGACTTACAAAAAGAGTTTGCAGATGTAACACCTGAAATAGTGAGTGAAATATTTAATCGAATTTTTAGCCAAAAATTTTCATATAATCCAGAAGTTTCTTTTGAATTAGGGAAAAACTGTTTTAGGGAGTTTGAAGATAAATATCCTGATTTTAAAACTCCATCTAAATATAAACAATTAGATCAACATTTTAATAAATTAAAAAATCTACCACAACCAGCACAAAGATCTCAAGAATGGTATGATTATAGATACAATCGAATTACAGCATCAGATATGGCAGCTGCAATTGATTTAAATCCATATGAGCCAGTTGAATCTTTTATTTTGAAAAAATGTGATCCAAATTTTCCATTTAGAGACAATGCCACAGTTTTTCATGGTAAAAAGTATGAACCAACTGCTACTATGATTTATGAACACATTTATAATACTCGTGTATTTGAATTTGGTGCTTTACCATCAGAACAATATAAATTTTTAGGAGCTTCTCCTGATGGTATTTGTTCAAAATATACATTAGATAATAAATTTTCAGAAAGATTAGGAACAATGTTAGAAATTAAATGTCCAGTTACAAGAGAAATAACAACAAGTGGTAAAATAGCAGGAGATATTTGTCCATTTTATTATTATTGTCAGGTACAACAACAATTAGTATGTTGTGAATTAACATCATGTGATTTTTGGCAATGTAAAATAACAGAATATCCAAATAAACAGGCTTATTTATCTGATAATTGTCAATCATGTGCTAACACAGTAGGTAATTCAGGAACAAAAATTCAAGTTGATGATAGACTTAAAAAGGGAATAATTTTAGAATTTTATCCAAAAAATTTTACACCGGAATTTGAGGGAGACCTTGCGGAATGGAAGTCTAAATATATTATTCCAAAACGGTTGGATATGGATTCAGCTCAATATGAATTATGGACACTTGAAATGTTGGATAAATATAAAGAATTATATCCTGAAATTAGTAAAGACTATTATTTTTACAGAGTAATTTATTGGAAATTAGAATCTTCACATAATGTTGAAATTGTTCGCGATGACAAATTTTTTAATAGTGTATTGCCAATTTTAAAAGAAACTTGGAATAAAATTTTGTATTATAGAAAAAATCAAGATAAATTAGATGAATTAAAACAAATAGTTGACAAAAGGAAAAAATATGTTAAAATGACAACATCATACACAATTCATAATGATGAAATTGTTAGTAAAAAAATGCGAATTCTTTCAGAAAATGTTGATATTAAAACCTTAATTAAACAAAAGCCCGTTGCAACCAAAACAGGAAATAACACATATAATAAAACATTTACTAAATCAACAATTAAAAAAGAAAGTACAGAACAACAAAAAGATTATGATTCTGATTATTGTGACTTTATTGATAATGATGAATGTGATTTTGTTGATGATGTAAAAACTTTAGAAACAAAACAATTAAAACAATCAAAAGTTGAATCATCAATTCAAAATTTAATTAATAGTAAAACAATTAAACACACCGAATTTGTAAAAAAAGAATCAGTTCCGCAAACAAGTTCAAATAATTTTATAAGAAAGTATGAAATTAAATCTTTAAAATCAACAAATACAAGCACAACAAAAAATTTTAATCAAAATAATAATAATGATGATGAATGTGATTTTATTGATTAAATTTGATTAAATTTGATTAAATATGTGTAAATACGTGTAAAAACAATTGAAAAATTATTTTAAATAAATTGAAAATTTAATTCTATAAGAAATAATTGTCTATGTATAATGTCAACTTTAGAAAAAGAAGAATATTATACAAATAATAGCATATTAAATATGCATATTGATAATATTATGTCGTTTCGGGATTTTTTAAATTCAATTTTATCTGACATAAAAAATGGCGAATATAATATTCAAATGATTAAAAATATATCACATACTGTTGATAAGTTTTATAATGAAATTAGTAATAATACTGATATTTTTAAACCAAATACTAATGCTGATACAAATGAAGAATCAAAACCATTAATTCCTAGAGCTGTTGAAACTTATAATTATTCAGATGATGAAGATGTTGAAGCAGATATTGAAGATGTTGAATCAGATATAACTGTAGTTTCAAATGTAAATTCGGCTAGTTCAGATACTCCACCAAAAAATTCAGCGTATTCTATTGAAAAGTATTTTCAACATAATCCCAGTGATATTTATAATAATGATCCAGAGTTTTTAGATGATATTAAACCATCAACTCCAAAAACTTCATATTATAATACAACATCAAATTCATCAGTAATATCAGATTATTCAAAAATTCGAGACAAACAACATGATGTAAATTCATACAATTATTACCAGTCATTATATGCAAATTATAAACATGAAGTAGAAGAAGATACAAATTCAAACAAATATCCAAACACACATGCAAACAAATATCCAAACAAATATCCAAACACACATGCAAATTATAAACATGAAGTAGAAGAAGATACAAATTTAAACACATATGCAAACAAATATCCAAACAAATATCCAAACAAATATGCAAATTATACACGTGGACAATATGGTAGTTATGTAAAATTTGAAGAACCAGTTACTACCGAGCCAAAATATGTTGATAAATTAGCACAAGATTTTTTAAATAATAATTTAGAATTAGATAAGTATCATTATTTAAAAAACTTTAATCAAAATAACATTGATAACTTTTGTTTTTCAAGTTATATTTATTAAAATTTTTTAAATAATAATTTAGAATTAGATAAGTATCATTATTTAAAAAACTTTAATCAAAATAACATTGATAACTTTTGTTTTTCAAGTTATATTTATTAGTTTATTTATAAAATTATTTAGGTTTTTTAGTGGATTTTTTAGTGCTACCAACTTTAGAACCTTTTTTAGTGGATTTTTTAGCGCCACCAACTTTAGAACCTTTTTTGGAACCTTTTTTTGTGGATTTTTTAGCACCACCAACTTTAGAACCTTTTTTCGTGGATTTTTTAGTGCTACCAACTTTAGACCCTTTTTTGGACCCTTTTTTAGTGGATTTTTTAGCGCCACCAAGTAATACATTAGTAGTTTCTGAACCTTTATTAGATTCATTAATTGTAAGAGTATTATTGGCTTCATCGAGTGCATAGGAAAATTTTTTATTAGGAGTACTAATTGTGTTAATAATTTTATGGTATTTACAAGGTAAGCCCATTAGAATTTTTTTAATATTTTCCTCATTTGTAACATCGGTAACTGAAAGAACAATATTAGAATCAGAAACATTAATAGTTTCTGAACCAATTTTTACATTTTTAATTTGAGTCATTATATATAATTATTTATATTTTATTTTTTAATGATTAAATATTTTTCATTTAAAATTTGATTACCGGAACTATTAGCAAAATTATAATCAGGAGCTTTACCTGGTTTACCTGATGGATTATATTTAAACTTACGCTTACCTTGTTTAAACATTCTTAAACCTTCTAATAATGCAGACCTTTTGACATCTAATGGTGTTCCATAACATTTAAAAGTAAAATCTTTAAAAGGAGAATCATCAATAACAGTTAATTTTTTATTATTTAAATATTCATTTCTCATTTTATAAAAGTTTCCAATAATTTTTTTAATTATTTCACTTTGATTATTATTATTTATAACATAATAAAAATATTCAAAAAATAAATACATCATTATTAAATTATAGGTACCAAAATGTGTTTTTTTCTTATCAGAAAAGTTATAAACAATACATCTATGATTATTTCCATATAATTTTAATACTAAGTTATCATTATAATAATATTCAATTCTTTTATCAAAAAATTCACAAAATGGATAATATTCTTTAGTTGTTATTTTACCGAATTTACGTATTAAATGTTTATAAATATGTTTTGCATCTTTTTCTAAATCAGAACTTATAAGTTCATAATAAGGAACATCAATAACTAAATTTTCAGAAACTTTTTTTGCATAATAATTATATCCGTAAATACCAACAACAATGAGTTTTGACATGTGGATAAATTTTTTACGAATAAAATTTAAAACATCCGAATTACCCATTTGTTTAATTTGTATTTTTTGTCCATAATTTTCTTGGTTAATAGGATAATATTTTAGTATTTTTTGAAAACGTTTAATAGATTTATCAATTCGCCAATATGATGTCATGGGATCTGTTAATACTCTATATGCATCAACTAACATAAAATGTGGGGCTGCGCATTTTAATCCATCAATTTCCACAATTGGTAAGTTGTTAAATACATTTTGAGGCATATATGAAATATCACAATAATTATCAAAGTTTACAAAAATCTTATAAGTTTCATCATGAATACCAACTTTACCTTCAACATATTTAAATCCTAATGCGTGTAATTCTTCGGTAAGTTCAATTAAATCAGCAATAGGTGTTGGTGAATAAAATTCAATATCTGCAATATCTGGTAAATTATAAAATGCTCCTTTAATTTCAGTATAAAACACGTCATCTGGATTTTTAATTTTAACTAACATATTTTGTGCGAATCCCCCATAAATTATTTTTTTCTTTTTTCTAATATAGTTTTTTATTGCATTATAAACATTTGAAATTTCATCTAATGTAGGTTCATAATATGATTTATATTCTTTTGCAGCATTATTTCTAATTTTATCGTAATTTTCTTCTATTTTAACTAAATCTTCTTCACGATACATTTTTTATATAATGTGTTTTAGAAAATATTAATTTGTATTTATAATAATAATAAATGCAAAATAATAAATATTTAATCAGATTCAGTTTTAATATTAAATTCTTCTTCAATTGTATCAGTACATGATGAACATGTGCTAGAATTATTTGAATTATTTGATTTATTTGAATTATTTGATTTATTTATAAACATGTCTTCATAACTATTTGAAGAAAAATAATCTCCATAATAATTTTCCTGTTTATAATTTTTACTAAAATTTTCCCAAGTTAATTCATTAGAATTTTCAAGATTTATCATAATGTTATATTTTTGCGCGAATAATTCAGGGATTTCAAAACTGGGATTTGTTTCTTTACTTTGTTTAAACATTTTAAATAATTTTAAATCATTTTCATAAACATTTTTAGATTCTTCTATTTTTTCCTTTTGTTTTTTCAATAAGTTAATTTTATGTTGTAAATCAACCTTTTGTTTTGCCATTTCGATAACAGCAGGATTAGAATAATCAATATCAACTGGTTTTTTAACAGGTTCACAAAGCACTTTAACAGGAGTTTCAGTATCAGTTGATGACATTATTTTTGATGATGACTCATATAATAATTCAGAACTACTTGATGAATTAGTTTTAGAATTAGATAAAATATTAACAGAATCAGTTGAGTTTGAAAATGTTGTTTTACCATTAAATACAAAATTAGATTTGGAGTAAGATTTTAAATTAACATTTGTTGTCTCAATTTTAAAACAAGAATTAGTTCTATACGTATGAATTAAAGCAGAGTTTTTTATAAAGTTATTTTGTAAACATGATAATATAAATGACTCTGCATCATAAAATTTTTTATAACAACCAATTATTTTACCTTCGTATTCGACAAGATAAGAATGCATTTTATTAAAGATAATTAAAAAAATATCTTTAAATAATTTAATTAATTTTTTATTTTAATTATTTGATTATTTGGTATTTTTTCTATGAGCTCTAAACGCTTCGTATCCATTAATTATATCAGTATTATTTAGTACTTTTTTTTCTGCATTAGTTGATGCAAAAACTCTACGAGAATGAGCTCGTTTACATCTGGCAAATAAATTTTCTATATCGCCCCCATAATATTTAAATTGTTTATAATGTTTATAAAAAAAATCAGCAGTAACAGTTTCATCAAGTTGCCACCCAAAATCATAAACTTTTTTCTTAAAAATTAAAAATAATTCATTAGGTTTGTATGGTTCAATGGTAAATCTAATAGGAAATCTTCTTTCAAGTCCAGGATTAAAAGCAAAAAAGCATGAGTCAATTTCTTCTTTATATCCAGCAACAATACAAATAAAATTTGTTTTTTTATCAGTTAAATTTTCATTTATGGTATCAATACATTCTTTAGCAAATGAATCACGTTTTTCTGCATTACCAAGTGAATATACTTCATCAATAAATAAAATACCACCAATTGCACTATCAATAATTCTTTGGGTTGCTCTTGCAGTTTGACCTAAATAACTTGCAATCAACTGACTTCGCGATGCTTTAATAAATTTATTATTAGCAAGTATACCCATTGACAAATATATTTTGCCAATTATTTTTGCTACTTCGGTTTTACCAACACCAGGTGGGCCCTGAATTACAGTGTGCATCATATCTGTATTAGCGGGATCAAGATTTTGAATGCGAAATAAAATATGGTCAACCATATCTTGTTTTACAGTTTCCATACCTATCATATTATTTAATTCAGTTAATGGTTCAACTAATTTATTTAATAAAAGTAAATCAATATTATATTGTTTAGTATTGTCATACATTTTTCCTAATTCAATTAAATCCATTAAACATGTTATAGGTTTATCAATTATAACTAATGGTTTGTTATTTTTATAAATATTATTTATTGATTTATAATTATTGATATCATTAATTTTATTATCATCGATATTATTACTATTATCACTATTATTACTATCATTATCATTATCATTGTAATTACTATTATCATCATTATCGTTATTATCATCACTATAAAAAAATAAATGGGAATTATGTTTTTTAGTTGGTTGATTTGTAAAGTTATTTTCAATAGGTCTTTTATTATTTAGAATATTTGGATCAGTCCCATTAGGATTACTCATTAAATTAAAATATAATTTAAATTGTTTTATAAACTCGTTACAAAAAATTAGAGTTAAAAACTTATTATTTTATAGTTATAAATAATGAAAATAATTGCGTGGAATGTTAATGGTATAAGATCTTTATTAAAAACAACATATCTTGATAATTTAATTAAAGATGAAAATCCTGATGTGTTTTGTATGGGCGAAACTAAAATATCATGTCCATATGATGATGTTGAAGCAAATATAGCAACCCGATTACCCCAATTCAAATACAGATATTGGAGCCCATGTAAAACAAAAGGTGGATATAGTGGAACTGCAATATTTTGCAAAAAAGAACCAACAAGTATTAAATATGGACTACCACTAAATAAAGCAAGCAAAAAAACAAATGTAGTACATGAAGATATAGATGAAGAAGGAAGAGTAATAGCAATAGAATATTCTAAATTTTATTTAGTTCATGTGTATACACCAAATTCAGGGCAAGCATTAGCCAGATTAGATTGGAGAACAAAAGTATGGGATAGAGCATTTGAAGAGTATATAATAAGTTTAAAAAAATCCAAACCAGTTATTGTATGTGGGGATTTAAATGTTGCGAGAAATCCAATAGATTTAAAAAATCCAAAAACAAATTTAAGAACAGCAGGCTATACTGATGAAGAAAGAATAAGTTTTGAAAAACTATTAACAAATACTGAATTAATAGATTCTTTTAGACAATTACACCCGGAAAAAATTCAATATAGTTATTGGTCATATATGAGAAATTCTCGTGTGAAAAATATTGGTTGGAGAATTGATTATTTTTTAATAGATCCAAAAATTAAAACTAAAATAAAATCAAGTGAAATTTTAGAGAAAGTTTTAGGGAGTGATCATGCACCAGTAAAATTAGAAATTGGAAAATAAAATTATTTAAATAATAAAAAATTTTTAGTTTATTATTTCTATATTATAATATATATATTAAAATGGATTCTCACATTTTTGTTGCTTTAGTTGGTGGGCTATTAAATATGGCATTATCAGTTATTGTCCCTTGTTTAGTTAAAAAATCTGAACAACCATTTTTACAAGACGTAAAGAAGGTATTTGAAGTAAATCGTCAAGTTATTATTACTAGTAGTTTAATTGTTATGTTAACTATATATCTTGCTCTTAAAATTGCGCCTGAACTTGGTATATCTATGAATGAAATGGGATTAAACTTAGTTGATACATCATCTGGTTCCGAGTTTATAAGAGCTCCTATAATTGTTACTAGAGAAATACCTCCTCAATTAGCAAACTTATTAAAATTAATGCAAAATTAAATATTATAATAAGTTAATAATTTAATAAATCCAAATAAAAAACAAATCATAAATAACCAATTATTAAGTCTTGATGCTTCGTCTCTATCTAAATTAAGTGCAAATATTTTATTTATAACAGGTCTAAAAAATTCCGGTGCATTTGGTTTTTCAGCAGGTTGTAAATTCCATCGACCGAACCGAAAATAATGTTCAAGTCCGGTTAATGTGCACTGGCCATCAAAATCATTCCAATCAAGAAAAATTCCAATAATTAAAAACAAATAATATTTTAAGTATTGAATAGGTGTATAAGAAAACCCAGTAAGCACATAAAATATAAGCAAATAGTGCAAATACTTAATAATATTAGCGATTATTGTATTTATCATCTTAAATATTAATTTATTTAAGATTATAATTTTTATTTTTATTCTAATTTAATTTCCCAGAGTTCACCTGTTAATTTCCATCCTAATTTTTCCAAATCTTTTGAAAAATCTTTAATATATTTATCGTTTTTAAATGATAAATCATAAATAGGATTATCATCTTTATCTTTTTGTTTTTTTGTTAATATGTCAATACTTCTTCCAACTAATTTATTAACAGATTTAATAACATGTTTAATTCTATCTTCTAAATTATAAGGGAATGGGTAAATAGGATGATCTGCAGGAATCATCATATAAGTAATTTTGTTACCATCTTTAGATGTGGCATATTTTTCCAAATATAATAATTTTTTACGAATTTCTAAACAAATATGTTCACGAGTTAATTTATCAATACGTGAAATTTCACTTTTGGTAATATTTGGAATCATTCTAACTAATTTCATTAAATATTCTTTATCTTTGGAAGTAGAACAAACAGCCCCTTTAAAAGTTGGAATACCAGTGCCACGTTTTTTATCAAGAACTTTAGCTCTAGGAGGTCTAATTTTAAACAAATCTGGATCATCAGATGCAAGTTTATTTTGATTTTTATCAATTATACCAACAATAAAGTTTTCTTCACGTTCTTCATAATAATGTAAAGTATCATCGAAATTATAGCTTTGTTCTTGATTTACCATATCAGTTTTTTGTTCTTCTTCTTCTTTTTTGTATATAGCTTTAAAATTTTGTTTAACATAATTATTTAAAGATACTTGATTATTTTGTTCAATTTCAATATGTTGTCTATAATACATAGGTGCATCTTCATTTTCATTAAATGGTTGAAATATAAAATACTTTCCACGTTGAATTAAATAGCCCCCTCTATTATATTTATCATAAATAGTATCAGAATAATTATTAAAATCATTTTCAGTTTTAGGCATCATATCTTCAAGAGCTTGATCTAAAAAGTATTCTTCAAAAAGTTCCGCTTGATGTTGAATAAAAGACTTTTTAATTTCATTTAATATTTCATCGTACATATAAACATGTTTAAATCTATATAAATCTTTAATACGATTTTTAATAAGTGAAATTTCATATTTTGCAAGTTCGTCATTAAATGTGTTATAATTGATATCTTCTTTTTCTAATTTTTTATAAGAATTAGTTTTAGCATTCCAGTATTTATCATTTAATTTATTAGAATCACATTTTAAATTACACTTGCGAAAATCACATAAAGCTGGGCAAATTTGTTTTCCAGCTTTAACATTTTCTAATGTAGGGGGAACACAATTTTTATATTCTTCAAGTTCTTCAGGGAACATATTAGCATGTAATAATAATGGACAATCTATTGAAATTTCTTTTAAACTATGTTCAATTTCTTTAACAGTTAAATATTTAAGTTCAGCTTTTTGATAAAGAATTTCATCTGTCGATAAATTATCTGGTTTTTTATCACTTAATGCGACAACATATCTATAAACATTAACTTGTGGATATTTATAGTCATCATTAATAACATCTTGATGTACACACATACGAATAGCTCTTCCGATAACTTGTTCAGCTTTTGGAATATTAAAAAATACATCAATAATATGTACTTCTTTAACATTTTTAAGAGTAACCCCTTCGTTCATAACTCTGGAACCTAAAACGAACTTAATCATTTTACCATCAGAATTATCTGGATTATTAAAAACATCTTGAATAATTTTTTGTTTAATTTCAGGAACATCTTCACCAGATTCATCAGCTCCACCAGTTACAAGAATAAAAGTTGCCGGTCTAAACTCATTTAAATTAAGTTTTTTCTTTTTAAAATCCATATAAGTTAACCCTGTTTTGTAGTCAATAGTTTCATCTTTAATATCATAATTTCTGGAGTCTTCTTGGTATTCTAAATAACCATTTTGAATTAGTGCTTCAGCAAATAATTCCATACCACCAGCTTTAACTAAGTTAGAATAAATAAAAGCAGTTGCAGGGCCTTTTTGTCCAACAACTAATTTAGATAATCTTGTAATTATATTATAAAATTTAATAGAAAATGGTTTAATATATTGGAGCTTTAAAATTAATCCAGTAATATTTTTCTTTTCATTTTCAAAAATAAAATTATCTTCTTCTGCCTTTGTTAATTTACCATTAAATATTTTTTTATTTATTAATGATCTTAATCTAGAACCATTAGTATTAATTTGTGAAATAACAGTATTCATACCTTCAGTTGAATAATAACCAATTAATTCCATACTATCTTTGGATAAACCTGGAAAAACAAAGTTAGATGCAGCACTAGATGCCCTATCTAAGGTATCATCAAAATTTTGAGTAGTTTCAATATAAGTATTAAATTGAAATGGTTCCATAAAACATTTTATAACTGGTGTAAATAACATACCAGATGGGATAACACCTTTTTCAACTCTTTTGGCAAAAGTAAAAGGAATAGAGCCACGATAAAAACTAACATAACCTCTTGCTTTTTCTTTTAAATATTCTAATCCACCAGGTTTAATTTTCATTGCATAATTTTTTTCGCTTGTGAATATTTTATCTCGTTGAACTTGATCGTTTTCTGGACGAATAAAATTAAGTAAATCAACAATTTCATCAGCTAAATTAATCATTGGAGTTGCAGTTAATAGAACCACACGCAAATTTTCAGAATTTTTAATAATTTTTTTAAGAGCCTCGCCATATTCATTACCAGAAATATTATGTGCTTCATCAACAATTAAAATAGAGTTATTCATGTTTAAAATTCTATCAACAACTAATTCACGTTCATAATCACCTTCTGCATTTTTTCTATATGTGGATTTAATTTTACTATCACCAACAATTTTTTTTTCAACAATTTTTTCTCCAAGAACTTTTTTATAAAAAGTTTTATAAGAAAGAATTTTATAATATTGGAGAGCACTATAAATAGCTGCCTTTTTTTCTCTATCAATTTCTTGTTTAGTCATTTGATTTAGAGCTTCTTTATTTTTAAGATATGTTTCGCCAGTTGTAGTAATTAATTCTTTTTTAAAGTTTTCTCTTGTATTTGGACCAGGAACTAACACATAAATTTTTGTATTATACTTTTTAACTTGGTCTTTAAATTGTTCTGCAACTCTAATAGCTGTCATTGTTTTACCAGAACCAACACCATGCATTAGAATAACACCTTTGTATGGGGTACTAGGGCTTATATAATTAGGTAAAATTGCTTGTTGTTCTCTTGGTTCTATTTCACCTTGCTTACAATTGGCTGCGCGATATTTTTTAACATCATCATAAGTTTCCATAATATCGCGCTGAGGAACCCGATAGTAGTAAAATTCTCTTTTTTTAAATATTTTAGCAAGTAATTCAGGATCTTCAGGTTCTGGATATGAAAAATCTTTTGTAAATTTTATTTTTTTACTCATAATTAACTAACATTAGATAATTATTAAATATTTAATCCGGATATTTTTAATTGAAAAAATTGAATTTTTAATAATGTACTAATTAAACCTATTAGAATTAATGTCATTTAAGACAATAAGTCTTCAAATTAAATGTTTACCATTTATGTCATCCAATCATAAAGAAAATTTAACAGGATTTTTATTACAATATAATAGTTCCATCTATTTACTATCAGTACATCACCATTTACCTATTGATACACTTTATGAAGTTCAAACACAGTCACCATGTAATATTTTAGTAAATTCTTGTTGGTGCGAGGCGGTAATTATGGATTCACATAATATTGACACAACACAATTTACAGTATTTAGAAAAATTCAAAATAGTATAAAATCATTTGTTGATACTGAAATATTTAGTATAATTGATGGTGAGCGTACATTATTAAAAATAATTGGAACTTCTTATGATCCATTTGATAACTTAAATTTTAGTCCAGAAATACCATATTTAATTGGAAAACTTCAAATTCCAAAGGCAAAACTCGCCGGAAATTCAGGTGCACCAGTTTTTATAAGAGAAGGTAATGAAGATATTTTAATTGGAGTTTTAACAAAACATAATATTGAAAATGGCAAAATTTATATTATTCCAATTTATTTGTATATTAAATGTTTAGAAAAACATGATAACTCAACAATTTATGGAATTAATAACGCAAATATAAAAAATGCAACAAAAATTGGAGCATATAATATTTTTAATGATATCGAACTTGGTCAAGCTATTTATCATCCAACATTAAAAGTAAATGTACCATTATCAACTTATTTTTTAATAGAAGGAGATATTAATGCTACATTTACAATTAGTAAAACTATTTGTAGACAAGGAAATAATATTAATATAATAGATAATGTACCAACAATATCAATAAATAATAATTTAATTGTATCACATGAAGAATCCATACTTTTTACAGATAATACTAAATTTAAGATTAATCTAAGACTTTTAAGTTTGTTCAAAAGAGTTATTAATCCTGAAATGCAAAGAAAAATATTTAGTAAAATTCATGCTAATATTCAAACAACAAAATCTAATGATTTTTGGTTGGATTTGAAAGTTAAACAAACTGTATAAATAAAAATTACAAACCATCTGAAAAATTATTTTAAACAAGAGCTTTATTTCTCATTCTTTTAACAATATTTTTTTCTTGATTGCTTAGTTTATGTCCCATTTCAGAAATTATTTCAACTTCATCAAATTTATATGATTTATAATTTACCTTATCTGTTTCAGTTGCTGATAAAGTTGAATTTAGTTTATCATTTATAAACTCTAATAATTTTTCAATACAGTCATCAGATAAAATATTCATATTAACAAATATTCCATTTCTATTAGTTGAAAAATCATTACCAATATCTTGAGTAATTATATTATAAATAGCGATAAGGTCAGATTTATCTTTAATTTTTTCAAATTTACTAATGAGTTTTTTACGGATTAAACTGTTATATTTTCTTGAACCAGATAGTTCCATTATAATAACAAAATAATTTAGATTTTTTCTAGGCGAAATATTTTTATTTTGTTCGTTCCATTTACAAATGATTTTTATTTGTAAATATATAATTATTTTATCAATTGTTTGACATTATAATATTTATAATAATTGTATATAATATATAATATTACATTATATACATCATTTAATGAAATTTAGTTAAAAAAATGTAATAATAGTTTTTATAGAAATTGCCTTTGAACAATTTTAACAGGAGTTACTCCACATCCTATTAAGTTAACAGCAGGAACAAAACTAGAATTTGATGGTACTATATGTGATGTATAACCAATAACTTGAATGCTTTGTGCTACTATTGGCACTTTTTGACTAATAAGCCCACCTGCAATCCATGTATTTTGATAAACATGCCCAATTACAGGAGTAGAAGAAACTGATTGGGAATTTTGAATAGTTGTTGATAAGTTTGATAAGTTTGATTGTATAAGTGAATCAGGACGAAAAGGTATATATTTAGTACGAAGATTATGTTGATTTGACATTAAATTAAAATAATAAATATAGTTATAAATAAATTATTTCAATTTTTTTATTTTTTTCAGGAAAGCACAATTGGCTACTTTAACGCACGCTATATCTGCTAATTATTTTTGTTACAGTTCTATAAAAATCTCTTAAAATTGGAGTTTTATCACTATCCCAAATATTATAATTTTGGTTCCAACTATTAATAATTTTTTTTGTAATTTTTCTAAATGTTTGCGAACTTAAATATTCAATAAATGCTTCATCATTATCATCAATTCTCATTATAACATCATTAAAAACAGGACTAAAAAATATTGGAAATGTTGGAATTAACCATTCTGGTTCAATATAGCTTAACCATGATGTTTTAATGCTATTTCTACCAGTTTCCATTTTAATTTTTTCATCTTCAATATAGTTATAGTAAAAATAAAAATTACTTGGTAGTTTAATTAAAGTTTCTTCTTCTCCAAGTCTATTTCTATTAATATTTGCAATAAAAATATGATAATTCATCATGGTTTGAATTAAATTAATATTATGATTATGTCTATAAGTAAATTGAAATTGTTTTCCGTATAAAAATGATCTTATTATTTTTTCATCAATTGTATACGAAGTCATATATTTAGTAAAATTTGAATTAAATTGTTGAGCCCAGTCTAATACAGCATTAGAGTTTATAATATCTTTACTAATATAATATTCACCAAGTTTATAGAGAAATTTTATAATTACTTCCCCATTTAAATAATAACGGTCTGACCATTCAATTATTTTATTTTTATTATTATCAATATCAAGTAAAATAATATTTAAGGTTGACTTATCTAAACGCATAGTGCTTTCGATTTCTTTATTTAATTTTCCAGAAAACTTAAGTTTTGATAATTTATTCCAGAGGTTTACATCATAATCACCTGGTGGTTCAAATTGTTTTTCAACAATTTTAAGATATTGTTTTAAAATAGTTTGATAGTGTTGTTTTAAAATTGATTCGAAATGCGATGTATAAATATTAAACACATATAAATCAGCAAACGCCTTTTTAATTTTACCTATTAAATTATATGCAAATACAAGGTCAGAATTAATATTGCCGTATGTTTCTTTAAATTTTTTCCAAGTAGAATTTTGATTAACTAAAGCACCAAGAGAACCAACAACTTCAATAAATATTTTGATTTCATATACTTCTGTTAAACATCCCATAGCAGAAGCAGAAACTAAAGTTATAGCATCACCAATAGTAAATTCTAACTCACATACTTTTTCTCCAAGTTCTGTTTTTACAAATTGTAAATCAGGATTATACATTATTTCTTCTGGATTATTATAGTAAATATTTTTACTAGCATCAACAACTAAACTTAATGACTGAAGACTGTTTAATATATATTTATAAGCTTTTGGCATAATAGTAAAGTTTGGTTTATTATCAAACTCGATGATATTATTTAAAATATTTCTTTTAATAGAGTTTTCAAATGGATGAATTAAATAAAATACACCTTTTGTATCCATAACATTTTGAAAAATTTGTCCATTATCAAACATAAAAAATTCATCAAACATTATGTTATTTTCATTTTTTTGTTTATTAATTACATAATCACCAGTATCAAAAAAATATATTGGTTCAGGGGGCTTATTATTTAAATAATAATTTTTTTTAATAAGTTCAGACAATCCGGATCTAACAACATAATGTGTTTGATTTAAAGGATTGTCATATGTTATGTAAATATTAGGATTAGTATGACTTGACACAATAAGTTTTTCATAATAATATACGTTTGGTGTTTGTAAATGGTTAAAATCTTTTGTTCCCATTAATTTTAAAAATGTTGAATTTACATCATCTTGTGTAATTTTATATTTTGGCTTGATAAATTTGCGCGAGTCTTTACGATACATATAATAAACTGTTCCGTCTCCAATTCTTCCTACACGACCTCTTCGCTGAACACGACTTGATTCTGATATTTTTTCAACCCCAAGTTTTGAAATACTAAGCTCTGGTTTAAATGAATTTACTTTTGCATAGCCATTATCAACAACATAAACTAAATTAGGAATAGTAACTGAAGCTTCAGCAACATTAGTAGCTATAATAATAGATCTTTTATAAATACCAAGTGGAACTGATAAATCTTCAATAAATTCAGGACCCCATTCTTCATGAATTCTATCACGACGATTTCTAATTGTGGAGATTTTTAAATTAATTTTACTAATAATATTTTTATATGTTTCATTCATTTCAGCAAAATATGGAAGAGCAATATTACCAGGAGGTAATACACTATTTAAATATTTAACTGCCTCTAAAATTTCACCCTTACCATTAGCAAAAAATAAAATTTCTCCGCTAACAGATTTGGAACAAATATCAATAATTTTTTCATAACCAAGTTTTTGTGCATTTTCTGCGGTTTTTTGGTCATTTACACTATTATCAAAATTCTGAACAATTGGTTCATATTCTAAATAATATTCGTCAACACGATATTGTGTGGTTGCACCAGGTGGAGATATATGATATCTTCTATCCATAAATTTAGGTAAAGGTAAAAAATTACTGGTTTTTAAAAATGGATGAATTATTGGGTATTTTATTGGAAATAGTAATTTGTCATTTATATTATAAAAATATCTGCGATAAATTGGCTCATCATCATCCATTGTTGCAGAAACAATAATTAATCTAACTTGATTATTAACATAACACGCTTGTTTTGATAGAGCAATTATAATATCCATATTTGTATTGTGTTCATGTGCTTCATCAACAATAACAATATCATAAACATTTGAATTTATTAATTTACCATTGAAATTTTTTTTCAAAGTTGGGTTTGATTGTAATTCTGCTAATAATGTTCCATCAGTTACTATTTTTAACGAATTAAAATTTTCATTGGGCATTGTATGTGCTTCTTTTTGATGTTTAAATTGCACATAGTAATTGTTTGTTTTCATTTTAACTGTTGATGTATTAATAGTAAGTTCTATAGGTACTCCTAATTCATCAGATATACGTGTTGCATTTCCAACTGTTGGAGGAACACGAGGTTGTGTACATATAACTTTACCATTTGATTTATAATCAATACATTTCATTGCATACAATAATAATTTTGGTACTTGAGTAGATTTACCTTGACCAGTAGCACCAGTAACATACATAACTTGATGAAAAATATAATGCTGAAAAAAACTAATTTGACTTATCCAATCCATTGCATAAAAAACAGGCCATTCATGGTCTTTCGGTATAATTTCAAAATAAGTCATTTCATCATATTTATCTGCTGGATTTGAAATTTGTCTTTTATCTAATCTCATTTTATTCAAGTATTTAAATGGTTGATTTGTTAAATAATAGTAGGAGTCAGACCATTGAGGATTTTTATCAAAAAGCCCTTTAATTAATTGATTTCTTTTAGCTTTCATAGCGCTTGTGTCTTGAGGTAGTAATTGTTTATTTGTAATTTCAAGATTTGTTGTAAATTTATTTAAAATTCCATTACAAATTAATTCTTCAAATATTAAATAAATATAACCTTGTGAAAATCCAGTTAATATATTATTCATGGTTGTATCATATGAATATGAATAATCAATAAATTGTCTTCGCAAATTACTTTTTAAACTTATCCAGTCTTCTTTATTGGCTAAATTATTTATTCTTTTAAAAAAATTTAGTTTATTTTCATTATTAAAAGATAAAAAGTTTTTATTAAGTAAAATCCATTCACTAACGTTATTATGCGATAGCGACTTTGCAATATTATAAATATTTTTAAGGTTTATTTTATTGGAAATTTTATTTCTTTCATTTTCCCCAATATATCCTAACGGTTCCCAATAATATGTGTCTAAAATTATTTTTTCTTTATTTGTTCTTCCAATAAGAAATTTTCCATAAGCAGATTCTTCAAAATCATTTAAACTTTCTTTAATAAAATTCCAAAAATGACCCAGATGAGTATTATTAATATATTTTAAGCATTGGATAATATTTTCATGAGTAATTTCTTTAATTTTTTCAAGGTCTTTTTTTGTAAAATCATCTGTTTGGTCAGTATTATCCAACTGTTCGGACTGTAAAACAAAATTATTATATTTGTTATAATATATTTCTTCTTTTGCTGAGTAATTTGAAAATAAGTAAATCAAAGTATATTTTAAAATTTCAAAATCAAGATTAATATTTCCAGAAATATTTAAATTATTTTCAAGTTTTTCAATTAATAAATCAAGTTTTTTATTAAAATAAAGCCTATTAGATAATTCAATATCCTCCCAACTATTAAACTTTGAATTAATAACTTTGTTTAAATCAAACATTTTATTTAGTCCTTGTAAAAGATATATTTTATTTGTATCAGATGTTTCATATGCAAAAAAAAGCCATTTAATAATTTTGGCGTCTTCATAGTATCTTGTTCTTAAAATATTATAAATATCACCAAACCATAACCCATTATAATTAATTAAGTTATCAGACAAAAAATTTCCAAGTGTTTTGTCATCATTAATAACTTGGAGTTTATTAAGTCTATTAATAGTACTAGTAAATATTGTGCTTGTAAAATATTCTTTTAAATTTATAGGTGATATATTTACCCAATTTATATATGATTTTCCATTAATTATTTCTAAAGTTTGTAATAAACCTATAAAATTATGATGAATTACAGTATAAATAAGTTTTTCATTTTTATCATTATAAAGTTCAAGTAGATTAGTTTTTTTACTAATTTCTAGTATTTCACGGGGTTTAATGAGTCCAATACCCATATTTCCATATTCAAAATGGGTGGATTTTATTTTTTCTCTTTCTAAATTTAAAACATGTGATGGTATATTATTACCACCGTATGCATATAATAAATGATTAAGATCTTGAAGTTTTTTAAGTAAAAATCCATTGTCTTTATCATCAATAAATGGTAATAATAATAAAATAACACCTTTTATGTCTCGATCAGTATTTTGTGTCCATTGTTGAATATATTTGGTGTCATTTATTTTAAAGTCATATTTAAAAGAAATAATATCTACAGTAAAAGTAGTTAATATTTGTAAAACTTTTAAATCTTCTTTGTTAAGATTTGGAAAAAAGTTACTAACAACTTGATAAATTTTACTTGCAAATTCCCCAGTAACAAATTTTAATTTTGTTTGTGAAACTTGATTTATTAATAAGTTAAAAGTATTTGTATTTGACATTATAAATTAATAAGATAAAAATAAAAAATAAAACTTATTAATTTATTGGTTTGTAGGTCCATCCTTTATCAAAAACTAATGATATTTTTCCTTTATCATAACTATTAAGTAATTTTTCAGGTAGTTTACCTTTAAACTTTTCACTTTCTTTATTAACAATTTTAAGAATAGCATTACAAACACTTTGATGACTTACAAGAATAATATTGCTATCTGTTTCATAATATTTTCCAATTATATCTTTTAATACGCGTTTTGCTCTTAACATAACATCTTTTTCTGACTCTGGATATTTTATATCAGTTGGTTTTACAATAGTTTTGTATGAATTATTATAATTATATGATTCTGCTAAATATTCAGGTAAACTTATACCAACAGCTTTAGCTGGAATTATATCAGCATGATGAAGCTCAACAAGTCCATATTCTAAATTAATTTTTATATTTGCATTTTGTGCATATGGGCTAATTGTTTGTAAAGTTCTAATAAATGGGGATGAAAAAATAGTATTAATATTTATTTCTTTTAATTTTTCAACCAAGTTTTTTGCATTAGCAAGTCCAGACTCAGTTAATGGTGCAAAAAAAGAACAGTCTTGAGTTCTATCCTCGTGTCTTAAAATATATATTTTCATTCTATATTATTTATTTTGAAAATAAAATTATTATTTTTATTATTTATCATTTTGTTGCGATAACATTAAATTGCTAAAAAGTAATAATAACCCTCCAATTATTATTAATAATATAGCAAATGCAAAATGTCTATCAGGTGAAGAAAATATCCAAGGTATGGGATTCTTTTTATCAATTAGCATTTCTAAAATTGCATAAAATAAGTCACGCATATTTATAATTACATCTTCTACTGGTTTTTTATGCGGGAGTTTAGAACTAATAACTTCATCGGATTTATTCATATCATTACTTAAACTAATGATATTTTTTTTTTCAATTTGGTTATCATTTTCCTCAAATTTTTTATTAAATTGACCCAAATCAAATTTATTACCTAGTTCTCTATTTGATTTATTTGTTGTATTTGTTGTATTTATTTTTTTTAACATTAAATAAAATTAGAAAAAAATATCCCAAATATAATTATTTAATAAAAATATAAAAAATTGTTTCCAATATAATTTATTTAATAAAACTTATGTTTTTATTAAAAAAATTGAATTTAAAATATATGGAATAATATAATAATAATATAATAATGCTATATTTAACTTGTCCAACTTGTGGGTACTTTTTAGGTCAAAAAACTATGGAATATGAATCTGGTAAAAAAGATATTTGTGCTAATCCAAAGCTTACTGCTGAAGAAAAAGAAAAAGCATTATCTAAATTATTACTTGGACTCGGTCTAAGACGTTATTGCTGTAAAATGCGTATGATGACATATAAAAATATTGTTCAAGATATTTTACCAGTTGTTTCTGATGAAAAATAAAATCTAACACATTTCATAATTTTTTTATCAAATAATAAATTTATTATTTAATAAAAAATATTTATTGGTTAATAATAAAAGTTATTAATTAAATCCTAATTTATTTTCAATTTCACTTAAATTAACACCTGTTATATTATCGGTTAGCTTTAACACTTGTCCTACTCCTTTAGTTGTTCCATCTCTAAAAAAGAAAATCATATTTTCCTCCATAAATTCAGGATGATATTGAAAAGTAAATTTAACAATTTTATTATCACCAGATCTTAAAACATTTTTATCATCTGGATTAGTACTAGTAAATGCTACTGTGTCTAAATTAATAGTTGCTGTTTGTCTTATAGGTCCGCAGTGAATTACTGGACTATAACCTGTTTTAATAGTTGTTGAATGATGAAGAACATTAATACGTGCATAAAATGTACTTACAACACTTGATTTATACTTGTTAATATCATCAATAATAACCATTCCTTTATTTATCATATGTTTTTCCAACTTTTCTTTTTGATTAGTTAACTTAAATGCAATACAACATTGTACGCCTGGTCCAATTTCTTCTGTTTCTTGTCGTAAACTATTATGTAATGATCTAACTATAATTTCTTTAAACTGACCATTAAAAGGACCAATAAACATTTTTTGTTTTATTTTAATAGTATTTCCTTTATTAGTTCCAGAAACAACCATACCAATACCAGGTACCATAAAAACACCATCAATATACATTACTGAACCGGGTGTTTTTGTATTAGCCCATTTATCTCTTGGTGGTAAATTATATAATATTCTATGAAGGTTTTCAATATTAGTTCCAATAGTATTTGAAATAGAAATTATTGGTATAATATCTTGATTACCTATCATATGAGTTAAATAATGATCAGTTTCTTCATTGCTTTTGTCAGAATCAGAAATAAAATATAAAACTTTACCATAAGTGTTTCTTCCTAATAGTTTTTTTAATTGATTGCATAAATTTTGATATACATGTCTTGGTGCTAAATCTACTTTAGTAATAGTAACAACAAATGGAATTTTTAAATAAAGCAAAATACCTAAATGTTCTCGAGTTAATTTTGTAATACCAGTATTTGCTCCAATAACAACAATACCATAATCAGGAAATAGCCCGGTTACTCCAAAAATAGTGGTTTTTAAATATTTTTCATGACCTGCTAAATCAATAAAACTAACTACTTTATTACCATATGTGTTTTTCCCATTTCGTAATTTAAAATTATAAAGGTTTTCAGATTTTTCTTTAGGATTTGATAAAATAATAGAATCAGTTGAATCTTTATTTGTATTATAAACAAGGGGATTATAAGTAATGTGACTAGTTCGCCCTGATTCTCTTTCATGTGGATGAACAAGAACTTTATTTCTAGCTAATCCACGACCATTATCTAATTGTCCTGTTGTAAGCACACCAATTAATGAACTTTTCCCAGCATCAACAGGACCACAAACTGCCATCACACACTCTGTTTTTTCATATTGTTTTGTTTTTTGTTCCATTATTATACAAATAAAATTTGTGTTTAAATAATAATTATGTTTTTGGTGTTATTTTAATTATATTTTATTAAATATTTTCTATAAGGTGCATTTTGTCTATCAATTGATTCTTTTCGAATAAGTTGAGTTGGTTTAGAACTATAAGTACCACAAGATAATACAATTAATAATCCGGATGGAATATTCTGTTTAATTTGTTTAAAAAATGATTCATACTGACCTGTAATTGTATCTGATTCATCAAAAACATATTGTTTATTAATATTAAAATTTATATCTGAATTTATTTTATTTGAAACTGAATTAGTATTTGGATTAAGTGATGCCAATACTTCCAATTCATCATACGTATCATAATTAAATCCGGAAAATTTATTTACATTATAAATTCCACCTTTAAGACTACCTAAAGATTTTTGGATTTTAAAATCAAAAAGTAGTTTTGGACATAAATCACCGGGTCTATAAGTGCGTATTTCAAAATTTAATTCAGATTTAAGTTCAGAATAATTAACCAAATCTAAATACTTATTTAGGTCATGAATTGATTTAATATCAACCGATTCAGTAGTTTCATAAAATATATCAGTTAAAGCACTTGATAATTTGTCAGGTTGTGAATAATAAATATCAATAAAATAATCTCGAATAAAACTATTTTCTAACAAGTTTTTTACACTTGAACGTGCGATGGGACATTTAATTAAAAATAAGTCATTTAGCGCAGTTGATTTTTTTTCAATTTGATTTGTAATAATTTTTACAAGGTTTCCATATATTATTTCTCCTGGTTTATGTAATGTTATAACTCTATAATTTTGACCAAGTTGAAAATTTGTGTTAATTTGTTGTTTATTTGTTTTATTAATTAGTCGTAATCCATGTCCAAAAACCAAGTAATGATTATTAAAGTTTGGTTCTGTATGCAAAGTTAAGGCCATTATATAATTTAAGTTATAATTTAAATTAAAAAAATTGATAATTTATTTATAGAAATAATAAGCATTAGAATATAATGGAAGTTAAAACAAATTATATAAATGAGGGGTTTGTTGTTAAAAATTCTGATGGTGAAGATGAAATAATTCATATTCCTTACAATTTAAATAATGTCCAAGTAAATGAAACTGATATTATTCAAATTTTAGCTCAGTATAATGTTAAAATAGATAAAATTAATCGAATTGAATATTTTAGACAAGCATTTACACATAAGTCATATTGTAAAAAAACCATTTATCCACAACATATTTTAGATTCAGCGCGTAAAGAATTAGGGTGTCCTGCAAATTTACTCGATCTGTTTGATAAATCATATGAACGCCTTGAATATTTTGGAGACCGTGTATTAAAAGTTATAGTATCAATGTATTTGTTTCACAGATACCCAAAACAAGATGAAGGTTTTATGACTCGGTTACAAACAAAAATTGAGGATAAAAAAAATTTAGCTATCATGTCTAGAGAAATAGGTTTAGGTAAATTTTTTATTATTAGTAAACAAATTGAATCAATGGGTGGACGTAATTTAGAAAAAATTCATGAAGATGTTTTTGAATCATTTATTGGTGCATTGTTTTTATCAAATGGTTTTGAACCATGTATGTTTTTAATAGTAAATTTACTTGAAACTTTAATTGATTATTCTGAAAAATTATATTGTGATAATAATTATAAAGATAAACTACTAAGGGTTCATCATCAAAATAACTGGAAATTTCCACAATATGTTACAATTCATGCTGAAGGACCACCTCATAAACGTAAGTATATTATGGGTCTTGAACGTCATGACGCTAAACCAGATGAACCTATTGAAACTCGATGTATAAGTTTTGGAATTGGTTCATCTAAAAAAGAAGGTGAACAAAATGCATCAAAAATGGCATTAGCAATTTATGGTGAGTTAAAACAAGACCAGTATTTACTATCAGATATTTATTATCCTCCGTGGGACAAAATTGCTAATTTTGATGGGGAAACTATGATTATTAAATTAGCTGATACTGATGAAAACAAACAAAATAAACAAGAACAAATGCCAATGCCAATTGAAAAGTCTGAATCTGATTCTGAATCTTCAGATATTTTTAATGAACCAGTAATTAAACCAGTACAAATAAAAGAAAAAACATCAAAAGTTAAAATTATTGAACCTGAATTGTCAGATAGCGAAGAAGAAATTTCAAAAAAAATTAAAAAACAAGAAAAAATAATAAAACTAGTAAAACCTAACTCAAAAACTAACAAAAAAATTAAAAAACAAGAAATTAATTACGATTCAGATGAATCAGTTCACTCGGATAAATCTATTTAACTTATTTCTTTAAGTATATAAACGCATCAAAATTATTTAAAAAACTTTAAAAATAAAACCTTATTTTATCAATAATGGGAGAACAAAATCAAAATTCAATTCAACAAGTTTTTTTTGGTAAAGACACAATATCAGGATTGAACAAAATTGTTTTACAAGATTCAACTTTACAAAATCTTTCCCGAGAAGGTAAACAAGAAATTATAAATATATTAGTAAAAAATATGAAAACAGTTTATAAAAGTTTAGAAACAGGAAAAATTAATAAAACAAATTTTCCTTCTATTTTTGAACAATTTAAAAAAATAACTTTATCCTATACAATGGCTGATATTAAAAAACAAAATATAGTTGGTACTTATCAACAGTCACCATCTGATTTAAAATTTCAAAGAGATTTTTCATCAAATCCAAATAATGGTAATCAATTAATGGATAGGCCTGAACCAACAAAACAAATTGATTCAAGAAATCAACAAGGAAATACAGGAGACAGAAGAAACCAACATCAAAGACAACAAGGACATCAACAAGACCATTTTTCAGGTTTTGGTGCTGATATGGGAAATTACGAATCAAGTTTAGATGCAGCATTTAGACCAATTGTTGATAGTTTACCTGATCAAGATACATTTAATAATTATGATATGGGAAGAAACATAGATGATATTAAATTGCGTATGAATTCAATACAACAAGCTAGAGATTCTGAATTAAATCAAAGAAATGCAAGGCCACCAACACCAGATTTTTTAAAACCAAAAAAAACTAATGTGAGGGCAGATGCTAATGATGATTCGAGAAATCAAGGTAGATTACCAACAGACCAAGAAAGACGAATGGAAAATAGTAGACAAAATCAAGGTTCATCACATGGTCAAGTTCCTGATTTTAAAAATATGGGATCATCACAATTTAATAATGGATTTCAAGGTTTATCTAATGATACTGGTGATGATTTATTTAGTTTAGATAATATTGATAAACCATTAATTGATGCAGATATAGTTGAAGATAATTCAAGTTTTGAAGATAGACTTAAACGTTTAACTTCTGACCGTGATAATTTTTCAAATGGACAAAATAATAATCAACAAAGAAACCAAATTGATTTTACAAGCAATAATTTTCCATCAACTGATATGGGTTCTAATTCTGTTAATTCTAATAGAAACCAACAAAGAGAACAACAAAACCGTCAAAGACAATATGACGACCAACAACGAGACCAACAAAGACAAAGACAATATGATGAACAACAAAGAGAACAACAAAACCGACAAAGACAATATGACGAACAACAAAGAGAACAACAAAACCGACAAAGACAATATGATGAACAACAAAGACAACCAAATACAATAAATGATTTAAAAACATCAATGCGTTCAATGAATATAGATGTTAAGGAAGATTTAGTAAAAGTTAACCAATTAAAAAATCAAATAGAAAATTTAGAAAACGAAAACCAATATCTTAAAAATAAAGTAGAAAATTTAGAAAATGAATTAAGAAAACCGTCAGAAATTGATAAAATAAACCAATTAAAACATCAAATAGCACATGAATTTGAAACACTTAATCATAAAAGCGAAGAATTAGAAATAAAACAATCTGGAATAAATTTAAAAGAAGTTGAGTTAAATAAAAAAGAAATCGAGGTAAAACAATTAATTGCCAATTATGATTATTTATTTAAATCACAAAATTTTCAATTGGAGGTATCAAATAGAGAAAATAAATCAGCATATATATGGTCAATGGAACCAATAAAAAATGTTATAGGAATAAAGTTAATGTCTTATTCATTACCAGTACCAAGATTTAATATAGAGCAAAATAAAAACGGTACTTTTAAATATATATGTAATAATAATGAATATTTAATAACTATTCCAACTGGTAAATATTCAATTGATGACTTACTTTTAGTATTAAATGAAAAAAATCAATCAAATGAAACAAATCCAAACATAAAATTTAGTATAAATAATGAACAAAAAATTATATTTGAATCATCTAATTTAGAAGATAAAATAGAAATAATACCAACATTATTATCAAAAGAAAATTTAGGTTTTTTATATACAACACATTCAAATTCATCCCATATTGCCGATAGAGTTTGGGATTTACGAGTTGAAAATAAAATTTATTTATATTTAAATAATTTATCAGATGAGGTTCCTTTTGGTATCTTATATTTTAATGGTCAATCTGTTTCCCAATTTAAATTTCAAGACCCATTTGATTTAACCAATTTAGAAATTGTTTTTAAAGATTCAAGAGGATTACCATATGATTTTTATAACTTACCACATTCATTAGTATTTTTAATTGAAAAAATATAAATTTGATTAAATTAATAATAATTATTAATTTAATTCACATTACGAAAATAAATTTTTCTATTTGCATTCATTTGTTCATCTTTTGTAATATTATTAATAACGTTATCAAAACTTTCTCCACTAACTAATCTAATAATAAAATTAATTGAATAAACACCACATTCTGAATTTTCAAATTGATGTTGAATGTGGTTAAATCTAATATCAAAGTTTCCATTAAGTAGGTTTTTTACATGAGTATTTGAATCAATTGATTTATTATTTTTTCCACCTGTTTTGTTAAGAGATTTAATTTTTTGGATAATATCATTAATTGGAAGTTTTTCTCCATATTTTTTTTGATACATATATTTTGCTATTTTATTAACAAATTTACGGGTGCGCTTGAGAGGTTTTTTTCCTAAAGAATCAAAATAATAAATTTGATTTTTTTCTAAATCCGTAAATAAACCAACCCAATGAGAACCATCTTTCCAATGTTCATCCAAATTTATTACAAGTCCAATTTTACGTTTTCCTTGTTTTTCGAGTTCTGCAAAATTTAAATTTGATATTCCAAGTACTGGTAAATCATCAAAATCCAAAGGAACCGCTCCTAAAAATAAAAAATCTTTATGAATTGTTTGATATTGTTCAATAACTTCATTAATATGAGTTGTGCTCAACCATTCATATTTTTTACTTGGTCCTTTTGGTCTAAAAGTATTTGTTTCTATGTCTTCATTATCCAATTCTTTAACTACATCTAATCTTAACCAACATGTTTGATCAGAACATTTATTAGCAAGACGATTCTCAAGTTCATTTACAAGTTCAGATTTAGATAAATTTAAATTAATTTTATTAGCATTTTTTTTATTATAATTACTTGCTATTTTTTTTAAACTTTCAAAAGTAAAACATGAACCATCTGAATATTTTTTACTTGGAGCACATTTCATATCTGGATCAATTTTATTAGTTTTTGTAGTTGGTTGTAATTCCGATGATTCATTAGGATGAATAATTTTTGTAGGCATATTATGTATATTTAGATTTTTTTTGAATTTTATTATAAATTATAAATTAAACTAAACTGATTTTTTATTACTTGAATAAATTAATTTTATTTTTATTAGCTAATTCATTTGCATTTAATCCCATTTGACTAAACCATTTTGTTGTCCATTCATTAGTTAGTTCATATGATTTAAATTTATTAATATCAACTTGTGCATCAGATCTAATATATTTTATAATTTTAATTAGTTCTTGTGTTTCAATTGAAAAAAATAAATTATTATAGGTTTCTAAATCTAAAATTGTTGTATTTGATTTATTTTTATGTGTTTTTTTACTATAACCAATACCAACAAGATATCTATATGGTAAATAAGAATCAAACCATTCATTTTTAATAATTTTTATTTTTTCAAAATAAGTTTGGAAAATTTGAATTTGATTTACTGTTCTGGGTAATTCGAAAGTAAATATTCTTATTATAAATGTTGAACCTTCTGGTTGTCCATGCATAAATTGCATAAATGACTCAAAATCTGATAAAAAATTATTTTCCCATAAATTAAATTGTCCAGATGGTTCTGGTATTTCAACATAAAAAACACTTGATATATTATTTATTATTGATAATTTAACCAAGTCTTCACCACTTGTAATTAAATATTGATTTGGATTTTTTAGTCCATTTTTTTTAAGTAACTGTGGTAAAAAATCCAAATGAACACGTTTACTTGATATCCAATGAAGATTTTCATACATGCCAAATACTGTTAAGCTTAATTTAATAAATTCTGGAATAAAGTTATGATTTGATTTTAATAAACTTAGTAAATTAGAATAAGGATTCAATCTATATGACCAACATCTTATTAATTTATAATTTTTACTTAATAAATCAAAAAATTTATTATAATCTAATTGAGTTGTAATACTTAAATTACTTTCAATATAATTTGTAAAAGGTTCAACAATAATTTTAGAATTATAAAAATTTTGTTGCACATGTTCTAAAAATCCTAAATATTTTAAGTTAATATTTGATTCTGTTAAATATTTGTTAACCCATTGAGCTAAATTGGATGAAATTTTTTTGTTTTCTACATATTTATCCAATTGAAGTTCCCATGTATTTATTGACCAGGAAATATATTCAATATTTGGATTTAATAATTTTGAGTAATAACTATAATAACTGGAATTTTCAATTAAAACTACTGATAAATTGGATTTTATTATGTATTGATAATATATAGGCACATAAGAATCTGAAATAATTACAACTGTTGATAACCACTTAATTTGTTTTAATGATTTTTCATCATATTCATTAATTTCCACATAATCAAGATTAAAATGCGTATAATATGGATGTTTTTTTAATTCACGAATTCTATTTAAAATTTGTTTACTTGAAGATTCAATGTTTGACATTAAATTTCTTTGTTCAAATACAAATAAAATACCTTGTGGAACTTTATCATTTGTTATATTTAATTGAGTTGGTAAAGGTAAACAAATATCACAATGAGTATAACTTGTTGTAAAAGACAAAACTGGAATCATTTTTTTATTGTCATTAATAAAGTTTTTTCTTAATAAAACAGGATAATTGCCCAAATTTATAAAAAACATAACTGATAAATTTTTTCCTTTTATTATTTTTTCAAAAATTTTATAAAGTTTATTTGTTAATACTAAGTCGTGAGTCGTTAATTGAGTTTTATTTTGATTTGCAAATGGAATAAAACTTTTAATTTTATCCTTTAAAATATGTACAAAAATTCCTTTTCCATCATTATTATTAAATAAATATAAAAAAGTATAAACAATATCTTCAGGAACAACATCTAGATATATTGGTTCAATAATTTTTAATTTAACTTGATTTCCAATAATTCCTTTGCAATTTTTACTAAAGGGAATTTTAATTTGTTCAAATGAATTTGGAAGCTTTGATATTATTTTATTTTGATTATTAAGCCATTTAATATTTTCCATTTGTTATTTATTATTAATTAGAATTTTATTTAATAATCATAAATTATTTTCCAATTCAATATTTTGTCCAAATAATAAAATCTAATTAATTAATATATAATGTCATATCAACAAAAATATTTAAAATATAAATCTAAATATTTAGCTTTAAAAACTCAAGCTGTAGACCTAACTACTAATAATTCTAATGTTCAAAATAATTTAAGTAATTTAAGTAATTTAGTTCAATTAGGTGGAGGCAAATTATATAATGATAATTCTGGTTTTGAACATTTAACTGCAACACCAAGCTTAACTGAAATATGGGGTGGATCTTTTTCTACTAAATCAAAATCTGATATTGCTAATCTTGTTAATTTACTATCTGCTTCTGAAAATGAAAATATTATTACTACTGAATTTTCATTAGATGGTGGTAGTGACCCAGAAAATACAAATACACAAACTGATTCTCCTAAAGAAGAAGTTACTGCTGACTCAGATAACTCAGATAACTTAGATAACTTAGCTAACTTGGCAAATACAACAGAATCAAAAATAAAAACTGACTCAGATATTAAATCAAATTTAGATTCTGACTCTGATATTAAATCAAATTTAGATTCTGACTCTGATTCTAGTTCTGAATCTAGTTCAAGTTCTAGCTCATTAGCAAAATTAATTGATAATGAATCAGAAGTACCTACTGATAATCAAGTAGGTGGAAAGAAAAAACCAAACTCATATAAAAAGTTTTTTTTTGAAGATTCAGATTTAGTACCATCATCAACAACTTCAGATTCTGAATTATCTTCTTTTGATACCAGTTCAACTGGTGATTCAGATGCAAACCTATAAAAAATTTTAAACAAATATATATAAACAAATCTTTATTTATATATATTAATGATTAACATAGCCGGTATTGAAAATCTTGATGAATTCATTATTAGTGCAAGTGAAAATAACAAAGTAATTATGCTATATTTTGGTGCTGAATGGTGTGGTCCATGTAAACAATTAAAAAAACGTTTGGCTGATAAAGAATCAAAAACTCAAATGCCAAATTTAGTTGTTGGACACTTAGATGTTGATGACGAACTCAATACAAAATTAGTTAAACGTTATAAAGTTTCTTCTCTTCCTACTCAAATTTTTATTAAACTTGACAATTCAAAAGTTGTTGAATTAGCTCGTATAGAAGGTTATGATTTTACAAAATTAAAACTTGAATATGATAAGCTTGTTTAAAAATTATTTATATTATATTGATAAAAACTTGTCATTCTGATACAGATTTTTTTTACTTTTGGTAAATTAAAAAAAATTGATTTTTCAATATAATATAATGAAATCAAATAATATTTAATGTCAAACAAATTTGTTGTTAACAATATTAAAATTCTTAGTTCTTGGGGATATAATTTACCCACTAATACTGATTGTACAATTTGTCGAGTAAGTTTAAATACAAACAGTTTATATTATCAGGATAAAGGAATTGATTCTTATGTGGTTGAGGGTACTTGTTCTCATTCATTTCATTATGAGTGTATCAAACCATGGGCGGAAAAACATAAAACATGTCCTATTTGTTTTGCAAACTGGGGATATAAAAATAAACCTGAAGAATGTGGAAATCATAAACAACCCAAATCTAAAAAAGTAGCTTAAAGATTATTTGCTAATTATTTTATAATAATAAAATATCAAATGCAAAAATGTTTATCTAATGCGGATTTAGAAATTGGAGTTGACGAAGCTGGCCGAGGTCCATTAATTGGCCGAGTATATGCTGGTGCTGTTATTTGGGGGTCTGGAACAAAAAACTCTGACATAATTACTGATTCAAAAAAACTATCAGCCAAAAAACGTGCCCAAGCTCTTGAATGGATTTATGCGAATGTAAAAGCATGGGGTGTTGGTTGGGCAGAACCGGTTGAAATTGACCAAATAAATATTTTAGAAGCAACTAAAAAAGCAATGGAACGGGCAATAACTAATCTTAAATCAAAAATAAATTTAGATAATGTTCAAGTTACATTTCTAATTGACGGAACTGGATGGGAAAAGAAATTTCCTGGTCAAAATGTTAAATCAGTAATTAAAGGTGATGCAACTTATTTATCAATTGCAGCAGCATCTATTATTGCTAAAGAACACCATGATAAATATATTAAAGATTTGTGTGAAGCCAATCCTGATCTTGATGCAAAATATAATTTGTTAAGTAACATGGGATATGGTACAAAAGCACACATGGATGGTTTAGCAACTCATGGAAATTCACCTTATCATCGTAGGTCATTTAAACCATGTTGTGATTACAACTAATTTTTTTTAAGTAATTTATGATTTTAATAATTTATATAATTAAATTATTAAAGTAATTTTAAACATCAATATCTTTATTTTGTGGTATTTTTTTTATTTTTCCATTCGAATAAATTCCATAATATGCTCCTGTAATTTTATCATAAACATTTGTTCCTTTAACTATATATGATTTGCCTTTAATTTCAATTACAATAGCATCAGGAATTTCTTCGTTTTCACTATCAGAATCGGAACTTAATGTTGAATCTTCTGAATCAGAAAAATCAATAATTTTTTGCTTTATTTGTTGTAAATTAGTTTGTTTTGTTTTAGTATTATTAGTTGTGTTATTATTGTTTATTATTTGTGGATTTTTTTCAAGCGTATTTACTTTTTCTGTTAGCTGGTTAACTTTTTCTTCTAATGATATTTTATTTGAATTAATTTTTTTACATTTCTGCATGTGGAACCATTTACTTTGACGAGATTTAAATACTCTTACACAGTAATCACAATTATAACTTTTTTCTGGCTTAGTTGGATTAACTGGATGATATTTAATATTATGTTTATAAAGTCCATTTTTTGTTTTATAATGAATATTACAAATTGTACAAGAATAATTTTTATTGTTTAATGATTGAGTATTGCTAATTGGTAAAATATTTGTTTGGACCATTTGTATATTAGAATTTTGTGCTTGAACATTATTTTGTTTTATTGGTATATGCGTGTTTATTTGTTTAGCTAACATTTTGTTTTTATATATTTCTGAACATTTTTTTACAACATTATAAAATTCGTCTCTCATTTGTAATTCTTCTCCTTCAAAATATTCATAACCACCTATTAATGAAAATTTTTGTTTAAAACTTTGTTTTAATTCATTTTCAACACTTATTGGGTCATAACATTCCATTATACATATATATCGTGAACCGTTGTTATATCCATTTTTGCATCTTGATAAATCTGGCGTTTTTGAACAGCCAATTTTAAATCTTTGTCCTTTAACAAGTTCAACTGGTTGAATTAAATAAACAATTCCTTTATTATTTTCCATTTTAACTATAAAATAATATTTGTTTAAATTAAAAAATTATCAATTTTTTTAAAATTTTTCGCGCGTGTAAAATAGGTAAATAGTAAACATTTATTGTGTATTAATTAGGCTTATTTAATTTATGTCTGTTATATTTAATCAAAATTGTATGAGATTACTAATTTAATTTTAATTATATGATTTACTATGGTCAATTTTATTATATATAAAATGTTTACTATATAACATTATTTCGCGCTCGGTTCTAAAAGAACCATGTAGGCTAAAGCCTGCACGCGTTATTTACTAGTTTATTTGTTATATTTACAATTTTCTTAAATATTATTAAAGTTCAACATCTTATATAGTTTACTAAAACTTATATAACATTCAATAGTAAATATAAAATATTATATAACATTTAATGGTAAATATAAATTAATTACTATTTTATATTATCTAAAAATTACCTTATTGAATTTACAAGTTATATAACATATTAAAATAGAATAAGCTTACAAAATTATATGTTTACTATTTACTGTTTACTGTGTTTGTACGCGCGAAAAAATTTTAAAAAAATTGATTATTTAAAACTCAGAACCAGAAACTTTATAATATTTAATGGATCATCAACAATGGGACCCCCTAATTATTACTAAAAAAAATCCTACTGCTAATAAGGTAACAACAACAGTTCCTAAACAGCATATTAATCGAACTGCAAGTGCAATTAAAACAGAAAAAATTTATGATCCTGACAATCCAGATGCTGAACCAGAAATTAAACCAGTTATGATTGATGCAGAATTTGGTAAACAAATTGCTACTGCTCGATGTGCTAAGAAAATGACTCAAAAAGAATTGGCGGCAGCAATTAATCTACCTGTTAGTGTGATCACTGATTATGAACGCGGTCAAGGTGTACGAAATGGAGCATATGTGAGCAAAATTAAAAAGTATTTGGGAATTCATAAATAAATTTAAAGTTTGTGTAAAGTTTATTCTATGTTAATCAAGAAAATCAATATCATCATTATCAACTTTAGCAATTTGTCCAATATTTTCAGCTTCTTCGCCTTGAATTTGTTTTATAACTTCATTATTTTTAACTTCAGTTATTATTATTTCAAAACCCATTTTTCTATACAAACGTTTACGATGCCTACCTTGATTTATAAAACTAGGTAATTCATCAGTAAAATCATAAATCATTGGTCGAATATTTGGATCTATTTTTCTAACAACACGACCAACAGCTTGTTCAACTTCTTTTCTTGATGTGACCATAAATAATGTATTTAGTTCTGGAATATCTAAACCTTCTGCAGCCATGCCATAAGAAGCAAAAATTACTTGAGCATTTTTAGCAACATCAAGTGCTTTTTGTTTCATACCACCAATATAAAAATCAGTTGTTGTGATAGCTCTTTCATCAAGCCGTTTCTTTAATAGTTTTAAGTGTTCTAATCTATCAGATAACACAAGTATTTTTCGACCAGCTTCTTGTAAAACTTCTTCCATTGTATTAATAATAAATTTATTTCTACGCCCAATACTGGTTATTTTATTAATTGTTTTAGGTCTATTAACATCTCCAGTATACATTAAATATTCTTTAAATTTTTCATGTTCTAAATCATAATTAATAATATTAACAAGAACACGGTCATTTTCTTCAACTTCTGATTTATACATAATATCACCAAAATACCAATATAAAATTTTTTCCATTCGATCTGTTCGTTTTGGTGTTGCACTTAATCCTATTGTTATTTTACTTGCGATTATTGGCAATGCTCGTGAAAAATATTCAGATGGTGCGTGATGTGCTTCATCAAATATAACCAAGCCAAAGTCTCTAAAAAGTTCAGAATCATATTTATCTTTAGCAATTGATTGTAACATTCCAATAACAATATCTTTACCTTCAATATCAATTTTATTTTGTTGAATAATACCAACAGATGCATTAGTAAATTCTTCAGCACGTTCTTTCCATTGGTTAAGTAAAAAAGTTTTATGAACAATTACGAGTGTTTTAACTTTAAATTGTGCTGCCAAATAAAGAGCCAAAACAGTTTTACCGGCAGCACATGGTAAACATAATACGCCACCATCATTTGATTTTAAATGTGGTAAAACTTTATCAACTATTTCTGTTTGTTTTGGTCTTAAACTACCTTTAAATTTAAATTTAGCTTTATCACCTTTAATTTCTTTATTAGAATCTGGGGCTCCAAATTTTTTTAAACCATAAAATTTAGGTACTGATAAATATTGATCATTTTCTTGATAAATAGAAAATCTAATAGGCTCAGCATTTTTTACAAAAGAACAAGGATTATAAGGTTCAACAGTAAGTTCTTTTTTAGCAATTTCAATCTGATTAATAAATTTATTATTTTTTGGAATTAAGTATCCTTCTTTACATAAAATAGTTTTGTCCATGAGTTATTATATATAAATATTTAAAATTTACCTTTTAAATTTCAATTTTATAAAAAATCAATTTTAAATCAAATTTGATAATTAATTTATCACAAATAAAAAATATTTTTTATAAAAAGTTTAAGATTTTTTTCCAAGTTATATTATAATGGAATCTGTTAATCAAATGTCAGAATACGTTAATAAAGGGTTAAACTTTGTTAATCAAAATAAAATCTTAAGCTCAGTTCTTGGTATGTTATTAGTTTTATACGCTGCCGCCGCTGCTCCTAAATTACCTAAATCAGTTGTTAAAATTTTTGATAACTCTTTATTTAAGCTTGGTTATATGTTTTTAATTGCTTATATTGCTACTAAAAATCCCTCAGTAGCTATTATTACTGCTGTTGCTTTATTAGTAACCATTCAAACTTTATCTTCTCGCGAAGCTGCTGAATCCGCTGTTAAAGGTGCTGAAGCTGAATCTATTAGTAAATCAAAAGCTATTGGTGAAGCTCAAATGAAACAAATTGCTCAAGAAAGAGCTGCTGCAAGACAAGAAGCAATTTCTGAAATTAAAATTGTAACCGAACAATCCAAACCAGTTGCCATTAAAGAATCAGCTGGTGAAAATGATGTTCGTATTCCCCTTAGCCCAGCAAGAGCTGAATTTATTGAAGCTTCTACTAAAAAAGCTGAAGCTCATTATGGCGCAGCATCTAAAGCTCAAACTGAAGGTAATGTTGCTTTAGCTGAAGCCCATAAACAAGAAGCTGTTAAACAAGAAATTAAAATTGAAGCTGCAATTGTTGCTAAACAACACATAATCGCCGCTGAACAAGCAAAATCTGCTGGTAATATTGGTTTAGCTCAAGCTCATATTCAAGAAGCTGCTAAACAAGAAGCCAAAGCAGAAGCATTAGTTAAATCTGAAGCTCATGCTATTGCTGCCGAAGAAGCTCTTGCTCGTGGTGCTGTTGATGAAGCCCAAGCTCATAAAGCCGAATCCGCTAAACAAGAAGCCAAAGCCGAAGCATTAGTTAAATCTGAAGCTCATGCTGTTGCTGCCGAAGAAGCTCTTGCTCGTGGTGCTGTTGATGAAGCTCAAGCTCATAAAGCCGAATCCGCTAAACAAGAAGCTAAAGCCATTGCAATGGTTAAAGCAGAAGCTGAAATGGTAAGATCAAAAGTTCAACCTGAACGTGTTGTAGTAGAAAACGAAGTTACCGGAGTTCCTTCTGCACATACTGATGTAGAACATGCTCCAGTTCTTGCACCTGAATCCCCTGCAACTACTACTCAAGTAGTTAGTGTTCCTGTTACTACTGGATGCTCTACACCTTATAATGTTGAAGGATATTCTGGAAATGAGTATGCCGACCTTTAAATTTTAAATATATTAAGCAAAATAATAAAATATTTTATTATTTTGTAAATATTTTTTTCTTTTTTATTTTAATGTCAAATAAACATAAGGAAATTGAAGACTATATTCAAAACGTATATAATTTTAAAAATGTTTGGAAAAAACAATGTAAAAAATATGATATTGATAATCAACCTAATGTACTACCACCTGTAAAAAGAATTATTGTAATTGGTGATATTCATGGAGATTGGGAAATGACACAAAAATTATTACGTGTTGGTAAATTAATTGATAAAAATGGTGATTGGATTGGGGCTGATACCGTTGTTGTTCAAGTTGGAGATCAAATTGATCGTTGTCGTTATAAATTTGGTTCTGGTAATCCATCATGTGATAAACCAGAAGCAACAACACCCGATGAAGGAAATGATTGGAAAATTTTACAATATTTTACTAAACTTCATCAACAGGCAGTAAAAGTTGGAGGTGCAGTTTATTCTTTGATGGGAAATCATGAACTGATGAATGTACAAGGAGATTTTAGATATGTATCTTATGAAGGAAGAAGAGAATTTATTAATTATAAAAAACCAGATGGCACAATTATTGAAGATGGAAATGAAGCAAGGCAATGGGCTTTTAAACCAGGTAATCCAGTTAGTGATTTTTTAGCATGTACTCGTCAAATGGCATTAATAATTGGTTCAAATTTATTTGTGCATGCGGGATTATTACCAACTATTGCAAAAAAATATAGCGTAAAAAGTTTAAATCAGTTAATGAGTTTATATTTATGGGATAAACTTGATAAACCTGCTGATTATAATGATGTGTTTTTTACATCAGATATATCACCTTTATGGAATCGTGTTTTTGGTAATATTGGAATGAAAACACTTAATAAATCATCAGAGTATTTAGATTTAGCTGAAGCGAAAAATAAATGTTCTGATTTACTTAATCCTCTTAAAGAAATTTATGAAGTAGATAAAATTTATGTAGGCCATACTCCACTAATGGACCATGGAATTAGTAGTGTATGTAATGGTAAAGTTTGGTTAACTGATTTTGGCGCATCAAAAGCATTTGATAAATTTGATAAAAGTATTACACAATCACAATCATCAGATTCTGAAACACCACATAGAGCCAATACTAGAAAAGCTCAAGTATTAGAAATTTTAGACGATGGTAAAGAAATTAATATTTTATCTTAATTTTTTAGTCTTTTGCAATTGTAAAGAAATTAATATTTTATCTTAATTTTTTAGTCTTTTGCAATTGTAAAGAAATTAATATTTTATCTTAATTTTTTAGTCTTTATTATAAATCAATTTCAAAAACTCCATCATATTTTGGATTAGACATATTTTGTTCTCCAATATATCCGATTTGATTTGATAAAAATCGTGTTTTATTATAAGTAAAATCATATGAATAATGTGTATGTCCACTAATCCACAAGTTAATATTTGAATAAAAATCATTTTCATTAATCCCATATGTGTTTAATTTTAATCCCATTAAGTCATTTGCAAAATAATTTGCTAAATATTCAGGTTGTGATTGAAATTTAATATGGGATGTAGTATTATTTGTCCCATTAATTTTTTTAATTGGTGGAAAATGAGTTATAATAATTAGTTTTTCATTTGTTATTGCAGATTCTTTCACTGTATTTACTAATTGTTTTAATGAATTAAAATGTAATTGATTAAAATATTTTTCATTAATTGGTACTGTCCAATTTTTTTCATTTTTCATTTTTATCATATTAAAATCATTTAATTTATTTGTTTGAGTAATATTGGACCATAATGTACTGCCATATATTTTTATTTGGTTATTATTGTTTAATTGATTGGTAATGTTTAATTTATAATGGGAATCATCAAGAAAAATAATATTTGGATAATTGACAAATAAATTTTTGTACATTTGATTAATTTCCCCATGAGTTTTACTTGCATGATAATATTCGTGATTACCACAAACATAAAATACTTTTTCCCAGTTTTTATTTGCATATTCAATAAATTCAGTAAAATTATTTGTGTTTATTTTTCCAATATCACCAGCTAAAAATAAATATGGTGCTAAATTAGGAATTTTAGGAATATTTTTTGTTAATTCACAATGAATATCGGAAAATAATTGAAATCTAAATTTAACCATTTTTATAACCAAAAATTTAGTTATAAAATTGTTTTTACTTCAAATTTTTTTGTTTATAAAATTTAACAAACATAGGAGTTATTATGTTTTTTAGGTTTATTTAATATACTATCACCAAGTATAACAGTAAAAGACAAGTTTAATTTATTAATATCCACTTTTTTACAATCATTATTTAAATCATTTTTAATTATTGTGCCAATATTATTATCAGTATCAGTCCAATTAATATCTAACCATTTAATATCTGGTTGTAATTTAGCGCAATCAACAAATGAATAACTAGTTTTAATATAATTTAAAATTTTAATCCGTTTATTTTCATTTTGGTCATTTTTATTAATAACTAAGTCAAAAAAGTTTTTATAAAAAAAGTTTTCAATCCACTCTTTAATTTCAGTAGTATGAGTAAATTTTTCCCATTCTATTTTTAGTTCCGGATTTAATTTTAATAAAAATCTAAAAAGTTCTTCAAAATTAAAATAATAATGTGTATTTTTATCGTTTTCATCAATAATATATCCATAACATTGTTTTCCAATATTAAAAACATAATCATATATTTCATATACAATTGATTTTTTATCTTTTTCATCTTTCCAGTTATCATAACATTTTCTTATTGGGTAAAATGGATCAGTTTTTGTTCTTTCACATTCATAATTATTTTTGGCACATTCTTCTTCAAGTAAATCATCAGGGAAAAATTTAAGGGTATATTTAATTTTATCACAAGAAGTTATATTTTTATTAATTGAAATACCTAAACCATATTCGTGAAAATATGATTTAACTGCTAAACTTAAATCAAGAATATCTTCTGATTCAATATTATATTCAACAGCTGACATTCTAAAAGAACATCTTTTTAAAACAAATGCTTCAAGTTTTGGACATTGTTTATAAAAAGCATATGAAAAAATTTGTGAATACCTACTCAAATTTTGTAATTCTTCTTCAATTTTATATATATTATTTCTATCATTTACATAAGCTGATGCGCCACTATTTTCGTATTTTTCAGAACCAGATTCTCCTTGTTTTTTACTCATGGTTTTTTTAACTGTTTTTTTATAAGATACTGCATTTGCAATATTTGTAATATCTGATGTAAAACTTGATTCTGAAACTTCTGTTTCAATAATTTCGGTTGTATAACTTATTTCTTGTACACCAAGTTTTCCGGCTAATAAAAATAAATGTTCACGCTCTTTTTCAATTTTCTTTTTATTATAATTTGCATCAGAATAATATAAATTTTTAAATAAGTTAATATATAATTGATTAGCAACAGGAATTTCTTTATCATCAAAAGTTAAATTTATTTTTGATGATTTATTTTGACTAATAAAACTTTCAATACAAAATAAATTAATACCTAAATTTTCTAAGTTTTTTCTAAGTTTTTTATAAACATTTTCAAAAAAAGTAGACTTAAAATATCTTTCTGGTAAAAACATAATATATTTTTGTTCAGAGGGTATTACCAAATAATTTTTATCTTCCATTAATAATACAAACATTTTAAGTTTTTTTATTAATTTTTTATAAAACGGGTTATCCCATATTATAAAAATTTATTAATTAAAGTAATTTATTTAGGTACCATTTGTTTATAGTGATCCATATTTTTATCAAAGTGTTTACGGCCTTCGGCAGCAAGAGATACAGCATCCATTTCAGGGTGTTTTTCTTTCATATCTTTTTGAACTGCACCAGCTACTTTGGCAGCAATAGGTCCGTTAGAAACACCGAGTTTTTCAGCAATATATTTTTTCAAGTCTAAAAATGCTTGAAAACCAGGGTTGACACCACCATCTAAATCTTTCTTAGAACCCTTTTTAGATGACTTTTTAGATGATTTTTTAGATGATTTTTTAGATTCTTTAGCACCACCTTTTTTAGAACCTTTCTTTGAGGCCTTTTTAGAACCTTTTTTAGATCCTTTCTTTGATTTGCCAGCACCACCAACCATTTTTTCATCAGGTTTAGTAGGTGATGGAACTTCAGTAGTAGTAGCATCAACGGGTTGTAATTCATGAGCAGGAGCAGGAGCGGTAGTATTAGTAGGCTTAGTAAAAAATTCACTTAAAGTTTTGTCATTTAATTTAACATCAACATTTACTCCATTACTTTTAAGGTTAGCGAAAAATTTTTTAACACATTCAACATCACAATTAGAACATTCAGCACCACCTTTTTGGTGTTTACTTTTTTTTTGTTTTTTAGCACCACCATCTTGATTAAGGATGTCAAGAAGTTGATTTTCTAAGCTAGCAGTTGAAGTTTCACTGAGGCCTTTGAAGTTAGAACTTGATGATTCAGAAGTTAACATAGAAATTAATTTGTTAACATCACGACTGGAGTTAGCTGAATGGGCAGAAGTAATAGAATAAGCACCTCCAAATTGACCGGCAAAAGCAGAAGAAGTTAATGAATTTGCTTTTTCAGTTGCTTTGGTGTTGTTTGCTTGATCAACAATTGTAACCCATTGTGGTAATGAAAGATTAGATTCAGTTACAGTATCAAAAATACCAGATAATTCATTTTTAAGAAATATGTTTGACATATGTATATATTTAATTTAGAAATTAAAATAATTCTTAAAAAATTTTAATTAAAAATTTATAATTGAGAATAAACTAAAAAATTTAACATTAATGATTTTTATTTTTTTGTGTTTTTTAAATATTAATTTTTATCCAATCTATATTAATATATAATAATGTATGTTAATCAAGTAGATGATTTATTTGATGGTATCTTAAATAAATTTAATGATTTTTTAATTAAAGAAAAAGCATTTGAAAAGTTATCATCAGATACAAATTTTGTAAAGTTCCAAATAGAAATTTTAGGATTTATTAAAAAATTTATTGATTCCATTCCAAAAAAAGATATTGTTGGAGTAATTAAAAAAGAATCATATTATGAGTCAATACTTAATATTATTAAAAGATATTGTGCGTTTTATATTTATCTTGGTATTGCTTATCATTATGAAGGCGGTAGAGATTTATATATTACTAATATAATTGAAGCTAGTAGGTATCAACGCGATGCAACATTTCAAATAACAAATTTTTTTAATAGTGAAAACAACGCAAAAATTATTGTGTTTTATAATGATATTAAAAACTTTTTATCTTTGTTAACATTTAAAACTATTGATAAAATTAAAATAGTGCTAACTAATAATCCATTAAGATATGAGTCAACTATTAAGTTATTTAATGATTTAGGAGAAGATTATATTGTTGAATATTTTTTAATAAAAGATAATTTTCATAATATTATGAAAGCTCTTATATTTAAGCAAATTTATTTAAAAGAAGAAAAAACAGAAATTATTAGCATGTTAAATCAACAAGAAAAAGATGATGCAGAATATAAATACATAGAAATAGTTGTATCTAATGAAAAAAAACTTGTTGATTTTAATGTAATTCAAAAATTTTTAAATATTGAACAATTAAAATCTGGACTTGCTGAAGAAATTTATAATTATTTGGAAGAAGTACGTGATACAAAAGAATTTGTTATAAGAGAAAATCAAGATTTTGTAAACTATTTATTTGCAAAACAAATAATTATTCCCATAACTGAAGATTTTTTACGCTATCATAAAGACTCTGAAAAATATGATCCTGAAAGTCTTATGGAATCATCAAATATTAAAGAACGGGATGCAACAAAAATTAAATATATAATAAATAAAATGAACAATGTGCGTAATTATTATTCTCCATTATTAGAAAAAAATCCAAAATTAAAATTAGAAACTGAAAAATTATTTTTTAAACCACTTGACCCAAAAATGGCAGTGCTATATAATGATGATGAAGAAGTTAGAATTATTCAAAAACTCCAAATGTCAGAAAATGCAGCTGATTTTGATTTATTAGTTGATTTAGAAAACACAAGAAAGTATGCATATGTTAATTTTAAAAATATGAGTAAAGATGGTATTAAAATTCGTCCACCAAAAACTGTTCAAGGTATTCGTCAAACTAGTTTGAAACAAAAAGAAAAAGTACCCATTGAACTTAGAATTGGTCATGATAATATTGATATGAATGTTATTGGTATTGCATGGAATCCATCAAGAGTTCCGTTAGATTGTTTTGTATCTGGTGACATGTTTGATGTTAGAAAAAAATTATCAGATGAAAATGGTTACCAATCATTTGTAAAAATAATGGAAAGAACATTTGAAGAACCAAATAAAAAATTATATTACTGGTTATTTGACAACACAAAAGATAAACCTAAACTTGAATCATATGTTAATTATTCTACCGATGATGCACAAAAAAATATTAAAATTATGATTGAGGAAATTTATAGAAACTATGTTCGAATGATTAAAACAAAATTAGAAAAATATATTGATAAAGTAGATGAAATGACAATATGGGGGTTTGACAATATATTATCCGGTTATACTAAAAAATACTTTGATTTAGATTTAAATCCAGAAATTAAAAATGAAATAATTGAAAAAGTTATTATTGATAAAATTCCCGAACAACCAATAGTTCCAGATGATGTTGATTCAATGATTCCTGGAAAAAGAGATAAATTAATTGAGTTACCAAAACTTGAAATTAAACCGGATGATAAAAATATTATTGTTATTGGTCAAAAAGAAATTGATGTATCTCTTGAAATGTCTCGTAAAAATATTCCTGTTTGTCAACATTATGTTCGTTGGCGTAATATTAATAGAATGAGTAAAAAAACTGATGAATTTAATCAAGCGGTATTTGATTTTGTTAAACAATATGTAAAATTAAATGAACGTGGAGAATATATTTGCAAATCATGTAATGAAGTTGTACAAATTCAAAAGTTTGTCTTTGAAGGTACATATGTTGAAGAGCTTGACACTTTTTTAACAACATCTATGGCAGTAAACCAAAAATTAGAAGAAATCCCAAAATATGCAAAATATATGAGAACTATACGAAATATAGAAAAGAATATTGAAAAATTTGCTTATTCTATGGATATTATGGCATACTTGGGCAATACTCCTGTAATTAAATTAAGACGTAAAATGATTATAAAAGATGTTATTGATTTAATTTTAATACATACGGAATGGTTACGTAATCAACCAAAAAATAGAATTGAACTTGCTGGACAAAAATATGGAATTAACAAAGAATTAACAAATTTGTTTTTCTTTGAATTAAAAGATGAAATTTTTTTAACAAGTTCAACAGATACTGATTATTATAAACTTATCAAATACAATAATATTATGGCTTATTTAATTTTAATGATGTTAACAGAAATTAATTCTGGTCAAATATTAAGTTTAAAAGAAGATAAACGTTATAATTATTTTTTATATGGGAAAATTGGACAGAGTTTATTTGCTGATTTATTTTTGCGCTTAAATCAAAAAGAAAAAATATCACTTAGTAAACTACCATTGTTTTCATATGTGCTTTATTACTTCTCGGGAATGATGGTTTCAAATAGATTATGGTTATATAATGATACAAATATTGATGTAAAGCAAAAACCAATGTTTTTAATAAATTTACAAAAATCTGTTATTCACACCGTTATTGATTTAATAAACTCAATTGTTGAGGCAAATTTTGAAACAAATAAAAATTTCCTTTATGAAATTATAAATACAAGAATTAATGTAAAATTAACTCATACATATAATGACATACAATTATTAAAACGAGTTGATGCAAACTCGATGAAAAATATTAAATTTGATGAATCAACTAAAAAAATTACATTTTTATCAAAAAAAATTGGTTTAGTTGATCTTAACACGGAATTTAATGTTTTGGAAACATTAAAAGAATCTTGTGATTTACACACAACTGAATTAGCTAAAAATCCTAAATTACCTGATAATAATTCTATTGACTTATTAACAAATTGTCCTGATGGTAAATTTCATAATTGGGTTTTTAAATCAAATGATTTAGTTTGTTCTCTTTGTTCAAAATCATATAATGATTTAGTTAAAATGGTTTCAAATACTAATACAACTTCTGAACAATCAAACTTAGAATATTTGGATAAAATTAAAAATATAAATTTAAAAAAATTAGCAAAAAAATATTGTATTAGTGGTGAAGTTCATGAACCTGACCAAGCTGGTATTTGTGAAAAATGTAAAAAAAATGTTAATACATTTGAACCCAATGAAAAAGAACTTAAACAATTAGAAAAAAATTTAGAAGTTAAATCAAATGAACAAATTATTGAACAAATTAATAAAATTAGATCTTATAATGAACAAATTAAAAAGAATCAAGATGATACAAAAAAAATAATTAATAAATTATTAAAAAGATATGAAGAAAACACAAAAGGTAAATTAGAAAATTATGTTATTGATTTTGTTAATAGATTAAGTAAAATACTTGGAAATAAAATTAAAGTTAATGATAAAGTTATTTATCTTAAGGAAACAGTATATATAATTGATCATGATTATCTTGGCAGTCAATTAAAAGAACCATTATATATTTTATCATCAGATGATAAAATTCATGTTTCTCGTAAACATCCCGCATTTAATATGGATGTTATTTATTATAAGGATAAAGCAAATAATGTTTATGTATATTACGACGCAATTACTTTACAATACATGGGTTATTCTGAAGACAACAAACATATTAAAAAAAATAGAAATAATGCTGCATTACAAATAGATATGTCAATTAAAGATTGTATTATGTTAATGGGTTATGAAAATCCCCAATATAATTTATTTCATATAAACCGCGACTATCAAAAAGAATTACCAAATAACTTGGGTTCTGATACTAAAGAAGTTATTCTTAAAATTATAAGAAATAGAATGAACAATTTAAAACAAATTATTTTAAGAGCACAATCAATTATTTACAATATAAGAAATAGTGGTGTTATTACTTCAATTTATAATAAAGAGGAAAAAGATATTGTGTCCGAATTTACTAAAAAACTTAAAAAGTTTAATATTACCGATGATTCAGCACATAATAGTATTTTTAAACATTATAGATATATGGTTGCAAAACTACCTGTAAATTATAATATACCTGATAATTTGAATATTGAATTAAATAAAAATTATTTAGATGTTTCAATATTAAATTCTTTGTCAAATTCAGATTGTAAATTAATTTTTTACTTGATATTTAACTTAAATCGCTTACTTGACTATAATAAACAACCTGTTATTGAATCCGAATTAGCTCACTTGTTAATTAAAGTTATAAGATACTTATTTAATTTATATTATAGACCTTATTCAAACTATAATGTAAGAAAATTTGACTTTTTACTTTTAAATGAAACTCCATATATTGATGAAACTTTAAAAGTTATTGGTCATTATCAAGAATTATTAACTCAACAAGAAATTGATGATCCAGACAAAAAAGAAGAATCATATTCAGCACAAGAAGCATTTGATTCTCTTGATATTGATGATTACGAACAAGATGATGATATTGATGGAACTGCAGAAGCATTAGATGGTTATGAATAATTATTAGTAATTATGTATGATTTTTTTATTTAAAAAAATATTTTTTTAATTTAAAAATATCTAATATAAAATATATATTATATGGAACAATTTGATTCTATTGTTAATAAAAATTTAGGTTGGGTTCATGAAAATAAATACGTACTCCCCGTACTTTCTTTATTTTTAGGTATGTATGCTGCACTTGCTCGTCCCAAATTACCAAACTTTATTGCAAAACTATTTGTAAATCCTGTTTTTCGTTTAGTTATTATTGCTTATATTTGTTATCGTGGTAATAAAGATCCACAATTATCTTTAATGATTGCTGCCGCCTTCTTAATTACTATGCATATGATTAACAAAAAACAAATTGAACAAATTAGTTTAAATCAATGCGGAGATTCAACTAATGGCGGAATTGCTTGTGGACCTGCACTTAAACAAGATAGTACTGGTGGTAATATTGCCGGCGGTCTTGGTCAAGACAGTACTGGCGGTAATATTGCTGGCGGTCTTGGTCAAGACAGTACTGGCGGTAATATTGCTGGCGGTCTTGGTCAAGATAGTACTGGTGGTAATATTGCCGGCGGTCTTGGTCAAGACAGTACTGGCGGTAATATTGCCGGTGGTCTCGGTCGCAAACACTAAAAACGAGGTTTTTAATTAATATTAATAAATGATTTTAATTAAAAAATATCTAAGTAAATAAAATAATAAAGTGATATGAACTTAATAAATAAAATATTAATTTTAGCAATTTTAATAGTTCTTATTAACCATTTAACAGAAGGCAAAATTATACAAACTATAAAAAATTATTTTATTAGTTGCCAATCAAATGTTGAAAATTTTATTGGGCTTACACACGGACCCAAATGTATAAAACCAAATGCACCTATAATTCCTTTTCAAAGTCAAAAAGATTTTCCTTACATTAATAAAAACGATCCAAATGTTCTAGATGAAGAAACTTATAAACTATATATGTTTTTAGATGAATTAGTAACACCAAATGTAAATAATTATGAATTAACAAAATCAAAAAATAAAAGAATTAAGGCACCCCAATCATTAGAAACAGAAATTTATGAACAAATTAAAAATATTTTTAACTGTAGAGGATACAAATTTACAAATATTAAAATACTATCAAATATTTATTACTTGGAAAATCCTCGTGGAAAAGAATTAGAACCTTTTGAATTTAGTGCAAATGTATCATATGCAAATAAATTTATTGGAACAGTTATTATTAATTTAGAATGTTTTATTCGCGCTGATAAATTTTATCGAGATCCAATGTTTTCTGGCTTTTTATCAATTCTTAATATTAGATTGTTAAATAGAACTCATCCAAATGGTGTAAATAAAGAAAAAGTTTGGAAAACAATGTATAAATTAGAACCAGATGACCCTAATAAATCAATTGACCAATACTTAAAAATAGATACAAAAGAACCAAGAATTATAGAAAAGACAGAAGCTGATGCTATGGAAAAGGCAAATGAATTAGCAAATAAAATGGTTGAATCATTTGAAAATCATTTTGTATCAAGAGAAAACTATGATGATTTATTTATTAAACCAACAACACCTGCTAAACATGTATCATTTCAACAAGATACTGAAAATAGTTTAATCCCAAGTATTATTGAATTTTCAGCCATTAATTAATTTTATTTTATTTACAAATTAATAAAAAATAGTTTATTATTTATTAATTTAATCTTTTCTCATAATTTTAAAAAATTTATCATTTTTAAGAATTTCATCAGGTGTTAAATATTCATCTTTAACTAATATTCTCCCCCGGTCAGAAACAAGTTTACCTGATTCATATTTATCTGGTACAACACGTTTAACAAAATCTTTAACTTTTTCTGGTATTTCAGGTGCTGTATTAAATTCCGGAAAAAAACCCTTGCGTGTTAAAGTATTAAAAAAGTAATGAATATCATAATATCTATTAGTTTCTGGTGTTATATTAATTTTACTTGTCCATTCTGCTTCTACTTTTGAATTATCTACAACTCCAGGAATACATGCAAAATCAAAATCCCATAATTTAATTTGAAATCCAATATTTGGTACCACATAATGTTGTTGATTTATTTTATACAAATACTTTTTATTATTTTCATCAACATCAATATTATGAATTAATATATTATTTGCTTTCATGTCATTATGTCTAAATGATGGATATTTTGCATGAATTATTGCAAGTACTGATAACAATTGGAAAAATATTGCTCTCCAATGTTTTGTTTTCATTTGTTTATAATTTTTTCTAATATAATCCAATAAATCACCACCATTTGCCCATTCACTAACTAAAATTGATACATTTTGATAATATTCGCCTTTTTCATATTTTTCAACAAATTGTTCAAACTTTTTATTATTAACAATATTTGATTTTGTTAAACTTAAAAATGGCTTTATACTTGTATTAAATGTTGTAATTGGTAAAACTATATGAGGGGTTTGTTTATTTATAACAAAATATGATAATAATCGAATCATTAGCAACTCGGTGTTTTCTGGTCTTTTTATATTATACATATCCCCATAGTTTTCTTTTTTAGGATATGCAACTATTTTAACTGCATAAGGTTTTTTATTTTCATCATTTGGTGGTGGATGAACTCCCTTAAAAGTATGACCTGTTGAACCACTTTTAATATATAATAACTTACCACCAAGCTCAGTTATTGCTTTCCCAAAATCTATATATTTTTTTGGCAGTAATTCTCTTATGTCTTCCGTATTTGTTGGGTATTCAAATGATTCTGTTGAGTTTTTAAAATCAACCATTAAATCGATATTATTACCTGCTTTCATATTTTGAATTGTATTTAATCTTTCTGAAATAAAGTTAAAGTCTTTTTTTGTATTAACATTTGATTCTGATTTTTCACTTTTTTTTTCCATTAATTAATTTATATTATATTTTTAATTTAAATACATTACGAATTTTTAAATCAATTTTTTAACTTAAAAAACTTATCTTTTATACGTTTTGCCCCAAAAGTAAAAGTTTTTTTATTTCATTGCGTTCTTTTTCTTCTGGTGTTAATTCGTCTGCATATTTGTAATATGAATGTTTTATTAAATCTATGTCTAATGGTGGTAATTTTGGTATTCCCATCCAATAACGCTTTTTATTTATAAAGTCTTGTTCAAACTCATGTGGATACATAAAAGCTAAAGATGATTTTGAATTAGTCATTAATTTTCTTAAACTTTCAGGTATTAAATTACTTGACTGAGGAGGAAATACTGCTAATAATTGCATAAATGGTTTTAATGGATTTCCTTTTTCAAATTTAATTTTATTCACATCTATTTCTTGTAAATATTTTGCTATATCTGTTATAAATGGGGGATAATCAAATGGATAATACCAATTCCATGATGGACAATCATCAAAATAATACATTGTTACCCATTTAATTCCTATTAAATAATGAGTCACTAATTTTTTACTAAATTCTTCAATTTCATCAGGCCCAACGTTCCAATAATATTGATAATATCGAGCTCTCCATTCGTTTGGCGTATCTGAACCCAATTGAATTGGATCTTGTATTTTAAATTGTAAGTTTTCTATTTTAAAAACTTCTTTTTCATATGCATCACCATCAGACACCATACGTTTTTTTCCTTTAACAAAATGTTCACGCAAAACACCTTCTTCTAATTGTGATAACTTGTTTATAAATCGATATAAAAAGTCCTCATTAACTTTGCTTAAAGTTTTACCTTGTAAAGCTTTTTTATCACGTAACAGGTATTCAATTTTATTATTTTCTAAAATTAATTCATTAGATGTTTCCGCATAACTAATTATTAAACTTTCAATTCCATCTTGATGAATATCTAAGGAAGGAATATGGGGTAAAAAATCATTACCTAAAAAATAACACATAAAAATAAAATCATTTACTATTCGTGTTTCGTCTAAATTATTAAAACCATATAAACTTGTTCTGTCTTCATTTATTTTATCTATATTTAATAAACCATCTGCTGATTCAACCAAATAAGCCTTTATTGTATTTAAAATTGATTGTCTCATTATACGAATACTTACATAATTTAAAACTTCTTTGGATTCTTTTTTATTAATTTCATTTGCTTCACGTAATAAAAATATTTTATTTGATTCAGTCGCTAATGATAAAAATATTAAATCTGCATCAAGTCCATAAACAACATATGAATAATCAAGCTCTTCGTTTTGATTTTTTCTTATAAATTGTAATAGTTTATGTTCACCTTCTGCTGGAGTAAAACATGACGAGTAAATTATTTGTTTATTTTGCTTATTTGCCCATGTGATTATTTTATTGTGTAATTTTACCATAAATTCTGTTCCTGGAGTAATCGCATTGTTATTCCAATGATGTGATAATGGTTTTCCATGCTTTTTTTTAATATTATCCCACATAACTTTATCCGCAACAGATTTAAACCTTCTTGATCTTTGTTGTTTTATTTTTGCTACTGGTGCAACACCATCAATTGCTATATAAACACCCTTTAATGGATTAACGTAATTGATTATTTTTTCTAAATATTCAAGAACACTATTCATCATTTTGTTTTCTAATTTATCCATATCTGTTAAGTCTGGATTTTCTGCTACAACCTTAAAACATACTGGATGAATTAAACAATTAGCATCAATTAAAAAATAATCTATACTATTAACTTCATCTAATAAAGATTGTATATAATTATTTTGCATTTGAACTTTTAAAATTTCTTCATTTGATAAAAATTTATTTTTTTTTAGTTCATTATCAATATTTGATAAAAGTAATTTGGATTTATTAAATACAAATCCTTCTTTTTTGTAATTTTTCATTAACCATAAAAAAAACCCAGGTACACCCATAACTTATTTATTTTATTACAATATAAAATTAATTGTTTATATACTGTGCTTTTCAGTTTTTATTTCTAGTATGCCTTTAACATAGCTAAAGCCACAGCGCTTCGCTGTTATCCAAATAATAATCCCGGTTAAAATATTAATTATTTGCTGAAAACTATTTTTAAAAAAATTGAAATACTAAAACTTATAATTAGATATAATAAACTTTTAATGTCTTTATTATTACGTTCGCCTATATGTGGAATATTTGGTCATGTCGATTCCGGCAAGACTAGTTTTCTTTCCAAATTAAAATCATTTGAAACTGTTGAAGCAGGTGGTATCACGCAGGGTGTTTCATCAGTTTTTATACCAATGGAAAAAATTAAATCAATGTGTAAAAAAATTATTGATTTAAAAGAAGTTTTTATGTCAAGTAAAGAAAAAGAAGCACACACAATAATAAATCAAACTGAAGAATTTGAAATAAAAATTCCAGGTATACTTTTTATTGATACTCCAGGTCATGAAGCATTTAGTAACTTTAGACAAAAAACAGCCGATATATGTGATATGGGAATTATTATAGTTGATATAGAAAAAGGTGTTGAATTACAAGCTATTGAATCAATTCAAATGTTAACAAGTAAAAAAATTCCTTTTATTGTATTATTAACAAAACTTGATAAAGTAACAGGATGGGAAGTAGTTGATACTCCTAATTTACGTCAATCAATAAAAAATCAAAGTAATGAAACAATAACAAATTTAAATATTTTGATGGAAGACATAAAGTATGAATTATCAAAAAGTCAAATATCAGCAGAGTTTTATTTCAAAAATAAGACTCCAAGAAAAACAGTATCAATAATACCAATATCAAATAAATCAGGTGAAGGTTTTAATGATATGGTAAATTTGTTAGTTTTTATTACACAAAATTTTATGGAAAATAAATTAACTGTAACTGATAATTTAAAAGCATTTGTAATGGATAAGTTTTTTGATAAAACACTAGGATGGACGGCAAATATTATTTTGGCATCAGGTAAACTTGCAACAACTGATAATATTGTTGTTAGTACACCAGATGGCCCAGTTAAAAGTGTTATTAGAAATATTATTGGAATACAATTTAACAAAGTTAAAAATAGATTTGAAAGGGCTAATTATTTAGAACAAGAAGCATCGTGTTCAATTACTTTGTTTGCACCTAATCTTGAAAATATTTTAGTTGGTTCATATATAAATGTATATAAATCAGAAAATGAATATTTAGAGCTTGCAAATAAAATTGAACAAACTGAAACTAAACCAAGTTTTATATCAAGTATTAAAACTCAAGCAACTGAATCAAAAGAACTTGGATATTATTTATTATGTTCAACAGAGGATGAATTTGAGGCAGCATATCAAGTTTTTAAATCAAATGGAATTCCAATTATAAATGGTTCATGTGGTCCATTAACAGAAAAAGAGGTAGAATTATTTGAAATTAGTTCTTTGAAACTAATAAAATCCCATGGATTAGCAAATGTAATAACAGGTATAAAATCCAGAGAAAAACCATTTATGGAAAATTTACTGGAGTATAAAACAATATTATATTTTACAAGTTCAGATAAAAAACCAAGCAATTATGAACAAATTTGTGCCTATGCAAAAAGTAAAGAAATTACAATTTTATTCAATGATGTAATTTATAAATTAGTTGATAATTTTCAAACTCATAAAGCAAATATATTAAAATCACGCCAAGATTTATATTTATCTGAAGGATTTGTAATGACACCAACTGAACTTAAACTACTTAAACAACATGTTTATCTTAAAGGTGGAGCTTCAGAGTTTGTAATTGGATTTAAAGTTGTTGATGGTGTACTTAATGTTGGTACTAATATTATTTGTGTAAAAACATCTGGACAAAAAATAAATCTTGGTCAAGTAATATCAATTGAAAAAACAAAAGAAAAGGTTAATACAGCAACAAAAAATACAGAAGTATGTGTTAAACTAAGTAATCCAGAACATTATTCATGGCAAAAAGATTTTACAGAAAAAGACACTTTTATAACTGGAATGAATCGCGAGTCTTTAGAATTGCTTAAAAGAGATTTTAAAACTCGATTAACAAAAGAAGAATGGGTTTTAACAGTACGCATTGTAAAAACTTTAGGTATATAAAAACCTATTTATTGTTTGCGTTTTTTAAATCCAATTTATTTTATCCTAATAAATAAATAGTAAATTAAAATGAATTTTCAAGAACAAAAAAAAATTAATATATCTAATACATATAATTTAATTGAAACTATAAAATATCCATCAATATTTTTATTTAATTTAATTTCTTATATAAATGATTTCGATGATTATGAATTAAGTATAATATTAAGAATATTTATGAAATTTCATTCAAATTATATGTTAAAAGTAAATGTAAAAAAACTATTTGCAAGTGAACTAAATCAATATTCATTAAGTTGGTGTGCATTATGTGATTTTTATAAAATAATAGGAAAAAAAATTCCCCTAGTTTGTGTGCTAAAAAAATTTAACTTAATTTATGAAAATCAAGATTTTTGGCAAATGCAAACAATGTCACAATTAGATTATTTAACAAATACAAAAGAAAGGTTTTTAAGTATTTATGATTGTTCAAAAGGTGGTATACCATTTCATTATAAATTAGCCCAATTATTTAAAGAAGGGAAATACAACAAAAATGAAATAATAAATGATATTATAAATAGACTTTTACTTGTGTTGAGTATTTTTGGAAAAAATGTTTTTATCTCTTTACAAATTCCCTTAATAACAATAAAAGATTTTTACGAGTTAACAGAAGAAAATATTTTAAAGTATATTATTGTTATTTTTGAAAAGTTTAATGAATTATTAAATCAAACAATAAAATTATTTGATTCTTATAATTTAGTTTGCATACAATTGCATAATTTAATTAGTCCAAGTTTTATTAAAATTAATTCATCAAATATAGATTCAGAAACTGAATGCGAAGATATTAAAATGCTAAGCACAAGGTAATAAAGGTATCACATTTAATTAAACATTAAGTTAGCTTTACCATTTGCAACAATAAACAAATCATAAATTTTTCCAATAATTTTAATTGTTAATGCAGACTTGTTATTAATTTCTTCAGGTGTTGAAAAAATAGTAGTTAATTGTTCATTATATTCTTTAAGCCATTCGGAATTAAAATTAATAATATATTGTTTACCTTTAATGACTCTAAAATTAGCAGTTCCAGATGGTTGTGTTTCTTCAGGATATAAACAAAATGAATGATAATAAACACCTTTTGGTAATATATTATTAAGATATTTATAGGATAATAAATACGTATAATAATTTGAATCAACCTTATCTAATAACAAATCATGTTGATTTAAAATAATTTTTTGTTTTAATATAATGTTGTTATTGTAATAATCATCAATATTAAATGTTAAACTAAGATTTTGGTTAAATTCAGAAAGACCATCTAAGAAAAGCTGAGGTTGTACATACCATAATAATTCTTTACATGGATTAGTAAAGCTTATATCACAATCAAAAAAATTTTTATTTTTAACTGTATAAATATCATCATCGTATCTTTCAACAACATATTCAAGTTTAGACCCTGCAAATTTAGCTCTTTCAACATCATCCATAAATACACTTTCATAAATTAATTTTATTTCAGGAACAGAAACAATACTAGCATAAAGGTTATAATCAATAAATGGTAAATATCCCATTAATTTATAAATAAAACTATTATAAATTGGATTTTTCATATTTGATAGAAATTTAATCCACATGTTTTTATTAATAACAAGTTGGGTTTGTTCACCGTTAATACCATTTGCAATAGCAATTTCTTGTTCAGATAATTCAGGTTTTAAAATTTTTGTAATTTGGTTTAAAGTAAGTAATTGGCCATTATTTTCTAATATAATATTAATTTCTGGTTCTGATAAATCAGTAAATTTAATTTTTAGTAATTCCTTATTAATTAATGGGCAAAAATAACTAATTGAATCATTTGTTTCGTTAAATTTAGCTGAACTATACAATAAATTATTATTTAAAATATATTTTCCAGTAACTAAATTTCCAACAGTTAAATTTCCCATATCTATAAAATTTTGATGATAATTTTCAAAACATAATATTTTATTAACATCAGAAATTTTAGCATTAATTACAACTGATGAATATTGCATAGCAATTAATGGCAAACTAGCTCCCGGATTTTTACAAAACCAAAATATTAAAGGAACTAGGATTTTTCTACCTCCTTTTGTAGAATCATTATAAGTTATTAATTCGGGTATGTGTCCAATCATTTCTAAATAATTATCCATATAATCTGATTGTATTGAATGCATCTGGTTTAAATGTAATATATCTTTAGTGTATGAATCAAACTCTTGGCCTCCAATTTCTAGAGAAACTTGTTCAAAAAAATTATGACCAAGATATTCGGCAAAGTTAAATTGGATTTGATTTTGTTGTAATTTATCATCAATATTATTTGATAAGGAAATAATCTCATTATTATAATCACTTAAATATAACAACATTTGATTGTACATAGATACCAAATTAACTTTTACTTGTGATTTAGAAATAAATTTAGATGTATCATATGAAGTTTCACTAGTTATTAATTTTGTAAGTCCAGTTATATAGCCAGACATATCAATATTTTTAAAAATTATTTCATCTATTTTATTAATATATTGGTCTTTTGATAATTTATTTTTATAGTTAAATCTAATAACCTGATCTTTTAAATTATTAATTGTTACATTATCAGTTTCCAAATAGTTTGTTAATATTCTATATAATTGAATTTCAATATCAACAAATCCTTTTAAATTTGTATATAAATCTTTAAACATTGCTAATTTTGTTTGCAAGTTTATTATATCTAAGTTTTTTCTATTAATATAGCTTTGATTTGTAATATATTGGTCTGAAAAATTATATTCAGGTAATGTTATTTCAAAATAACAACGATGTATTGCGTCGCCTCTATTTAATGTAAATGATATTTTACCACCAAAACTAGGATCTTGTTCAGGTAAAATTTCCATTAATTCAGTTGAAAAATTTGTGTGCCTTCTATAAATTTTTTTAAAAAAAGTAATTTCTGGGTTAATTGTTAAATAAACATCTTGTTTTCCAGATACAACAATTTGAAGTAATCCTCCTGTCATTTATTAATTTATAATACCTAGGTTTTAAATTAATATAATAACTTATTAAATTGTTATATTAATTAAAGATTTTAAATATTTTGATTTATTGGGAGTAAACTGATACACCACCAACTAAACCAAACTTTTCTTTAGGAACAACTAATTTTTTAGTTCCGAGATGGAAAGCTGTGAAACCAGCTAAAGTTGCACCTAATAACATAAGGTGAGTTTGAGTAATAGTACCGTCCATTAAATAATTAGATGCTAAGGCACCCATTGATACCTTAACTAGATCATTAAGTAAGGGTTGGTATTCATTGGAAACTTGAGGAACAACGGAAGAAACTGCCATATTGAAAGCAGCATAACCTGCAATTATAGCACCATGTTCCATAAACCATTTTTGGTCAAAAACAATTGGTTTTCCTTCAATGTAGGAAACTATAGCTCTTTGAGAAGCAAAAATAGTTCCGAATTTAACTAAATCATAAACAGATGCTTTAACACCGGAATTTTCAACTTGTAAATGAGTATTAATCATTCCACTTACTTTATTAGTTAAAAGACCGTGTAAAGCAACACCGAGTAAAGTTGCAACTGCAAAGTTTTGCCATTTTTCGTTAAACAATTGAGTTTTCATTAATTGTCCTTCAACAATGTTAGACACAACTAAAACAGTAGCAAAAAGGGTTAAGTCAGTTTTAGTAACTTGTATATCGTTAGGTGATATCATTACATATATATAGAAAAAAACTAAATATTTTATCAATAATTTAAAACATTTTTTTTATATTTTATAATTGGGGTTTTGGTAATTGTCCGCAACCAATATCTTTTGCTTCAACTGGTTCTCCGGTTACATGATCAAGTATTGGTGTTTGACATTTTGTTAAACAATCCGGACCATACCAATATTTAAGTAATTGTTCTGCTTCTTTTGGCCCCCAAACTTCTATTTCACCAAATTTATATCTTTTTCTTTGTAAAATCCATTCGGATGGATAGTTCACCCATTTCCACCACCAATCATTTTGTCGATCGATAGAATTACATGTAATTTCAAATGGTTCAGCACATCTAACTATTTTACCATTGGAATCATCATGTATAAAAATATCAATAAAAGGGAATTTTGTATCTGAAAAATAAACCTTAATTAATTTCCAATCTGCTTCAATTATTAAACCATGAGTTTTAAATTGGTCTTTTAATTTCATTACATTTGTAAAATCCTTTCTTAAAATAGTAATATCTGCATCATCATCCCATGGTATCATATCCCAATGTCTAACAGCACCCAATAATGTACCATACGAAATTGTATAATATATATTATTTTCATTAAATATTTTATCAATAGTTTTTAATCCATATGTTATTTTATTTTTAATTAATAAATTATTAGAAAAATTTTCCTGTAAAATATTTTTCCTTTCAATATCTGGTTTAAACAAAACTAATAAAATTATTCCTAAAATAATAAATAATATAACACGTTTACTAAACATTAATTAAATTTAGAAAATAAACAAAATAAAATATAAAAATAATATTTAATCTATTTAGAAACATGGTGAGTTTATAAAAATATAAGAATCTTTACAAATATTAATATGAAAATTTTTGACTACAAATTTTTAATTCTTTTAGGATTATCCTTAGTTGTATATTTTATTTACAGAGAAGTTGAATATTTACGAAGTAAAGTTGATAAACTAGAAAAGGAATTAGGGGGAAAATCAAATAATAATATACCTGATAAAATACACCAACCAAATTTATTAGAAAATAAACAAACTCAACAAAACCCCCAACTTAATAAACCAGTACTTGCACTACCAATTCCTCCTTCCAATAATAATCAAGTATTAAAACCTGAAATTCAACAAGATGTAAAATTGAGTGAAAATATTACAAATAATAAATCACCAAAAGTTATTAGTGTTGACATGTCACCATCTAAAGCAAATGATCCAAGTGGATTTGATTTTGGAGTAAAAATAACAAAAATAGAAAATAAATCAAATTCAAAGTCAAAATCCCATACTCAAACAGATTCTGAGTCAATTTGTTCATCAAGTTCATCTAAACATTTAGCTATATATTCAAATGATAATGAACAATATGATGAAACTCAAAATTCATTATTAGAAAGTATTGAATCAAATAAACTTGAACTTAATTTTGATTATGCGGATAAACCAATTCCAAATATTGATACAAATGTTAATGAAATTATTAATATGGTTACATCAACTAACTCTGAAAAAACAACAACAATATCTGAAACTAATTTACCACAATCAGATTTAGAAATTTCAGCAGATTCAGCCAATTCAGCCAATTCAGCCAATTCAGCCAATTCAGCCAATTCAGCCAATTCAGCCAATTCAACCAATATTAAAATTTCAAATGTTAAAGTGTCAAGTTCAACTGAATCTGAATTAGAAAAGAAAAAATTACCAGAATTAAAAAAAATTGCAGAATTAAAAAAAATAAATTTAACAAAAAAAATAAATGGACAACAAAAACCAAAAACTAAACAAGAATTAATAAATGATATAATTCAAGTTAAAAAAGGTTAATTTGAATAATTTGATAATTTCCAATTAAAAAATATCTAATTAAATATATATATGGATAATCGATATTTTAATTACAAGTGTCCTCCCCTTATGCAAGATGCAAGATTTATAACAAATTACACTAAATCAAGTACTTTTGAACAATTTATTCGTAATGTAAACCAAATTGTATCTGTTCAAGACTATAAAAAATTTTTACAAGAAAACGGCGATACTATTATAAATAGAGAAAGAGCTTATTTAGAAAGTGTTAATACATGTGCTGTATATGGCAAATGTGTACCTATTAACGGAGGTGCTAAAGTCGCAAGTGCATCTTGTGGGTGTGCATGCAAACGTTAAAAATAGTACAAGTAGTTTAAATTTTTTAATATAGAATTTAAATAAATTAGTTTATTAATAATAAAAATTTATCACTTCTATTAATATAATAATATGAATAGATTTGATAAGCCATATAGAATTGCACCATCATTTGATATGAGAAAAAATATTGAGATGTTTGAATTGGCATCAAGATTAGATACCCATGAATTATTACAACATTCACTAATCAATCAGATTCCATTTGATATTTCTGATGAAGAAGGCAATACTTTAATACATATAGTAATTAATGTTGATTCAAGAAAAGCATCAGCACATTCAAAACTAGGAGTAATAAAATTTTTGGTAAATAATGGTGCAAATCCAGATAAACCAAATAAATATAATCAAACTCCTTTACACTTGGCATGTAAATATCAATATGATTTAATTGTGGAATATTTATTAAGTATTGATGTAAATCCAAATTTTAAGGATAATATGGGTTTAACTCCATTTCATTATCTTTTAACAGGTGATATAAAAAGTATAACAAATACAGGCGAAATTATGAATTTTATTCCCCCAGCAAAAAAACTTAATGTAGAAAAAAACGAAAAATTACTAGAAATAAAAAAACAAATTTATAATATGCTTATAACAAAACTTATTAAAGATGAATTTCCAATTTTTAAAACTGTTGAAAATACAATTGGTAATATTCTTGAATCTGATCCAGACTTTATAAATCAAAGAATTGAACTTGAACAAAAAATTGCAAAACTTGCACAAGATACTTCAATGCCAAATTATATTGAAGAAATTAAAAACACCGTTGAAATTACTTTAAAATCTATTAGTAAAAAAATAGAAAAAATGTTTAATGGGTTTCCTGAACAATCTGATTTACAAATTCATGCTACTGAAAAAACATCATGGTCTCATCCAACAAACACACAACCTTTTTCTTTAATAAAAAATGCTGATATTAAAAAAACTATTAAAAATGAAGTAACAAATGCAGGTAAAAATATTAATTTATTAAATTCAAATTTTAATGTAATTAATACTGACTTTGAATCATATGAAAACGATGGGCTTAATGAGATGATGCAAATTTATATTGGATATTTAAAAAACAGATTAGTTAAAATTCCAAGAAGTGGGCAAGTTTATTATTCAGGTAATAACGATAGTACAGCAAATAAAATATACAATGGAATTAATAAAATGTTAAAACATTCAAATGCATTTGATAATGCATCAAGTATTGTAGATTTTACAAATTTAAAATATGCGGGTGGTCCAAGAAACATGCCAATACAATTTATAAATCAAAGCCTAAAACAATTAAATCCAGCTATTACAAATCCAGCAACTACTACAATTTTAGATGAAATTAAAAGTATTTCTAGTTTAGATGAAGATATAAGACTATTTTATATGCTTTCACCACCATTAAATTTTACAACTATTCAAAAAATTTTTACATCAAAATTAGATTTTCTTAATATAACAAATGCAGATTATATAAATTATTTTAAAACTGATTTCGATGCTTTTATTCCAGCAATTCCATTAATTAAAAATGCAATGTTGTGTTATTTAATTTTTTCATTTGTTAAAATTAAAACTCCTGATAAACTTATTCAATTAGGGTCAAATGTATTTATTAAATCTATTTTAGACACAAATGAATTTGTACAAAAATGGGCTGATAAATTTGATGATGGTTGTGATACTAGTACTTTTATCTATGGAATGTATTCAGACATTGTGTGTTATTTTTCACAATCAAATTTGGATAGTATTAGTCCAACAGACCTAAGAGTATTAATGCTTATTTCTGGTATTGCACATAAAACTTTTAATTTAGAACAAAGCATTTATAATTCTTATAAACCGGCATTAGTTAGTAATATTTGTGATGGAACTGGTTTGTCATCACCTGAAGAAAAAATAAGTTCAATAGTTATGTTATTACTTAATGAAAATTGCAACCAAATTTATTTTAATAATATTGATCAAAACATAAGTATACTTGAAACAATACCATCGGTTAATATTGATCCCACGGTTTTATTAATTGGAAAACTTATTTTAACTTATTTTACCAACCCAAGCACATTTAACCCAACAAGTACATCAGCTGAAGATAAATTATTTAGACAATTTGCAAAATCAGGAGAAAAACCAATTTATGTTTTAGCAAATATAATTATGGATTTTTATGAAAATATGATAAATAAACCATTAAAACAAACAATATTGGATTTTATTTTTTTATTTATTAATTATGACCAATCAACAACAAAAAACATTAATATTTTCAAACAAATGTCAACAATTAATATTACCCAACCAACAACACATTTAAATTTGGAGAAAAATATACAACCAAGTCATTATGGATTAGAAAATGTTTTTCTAGATGCCAAAAAATTTGCTAATCCAGCAATTGTATTTAATCATTTTCAAGTGGCACACGTGTTAGGATTATATTTTGAAGGCATGTGTAATCCTCATGAAAACTACTCATTAGATAGTACATTTAGTTTTATTGAACAAGGAAAACCAAACATAGAGTATTATATTGTTAATCCAAGTGCTCCAAGTCCATTATCTCATACATTTAGCCCAACAAATAATTTAAATAATAATCAACTGCCTTTGCCTTTTAATAATGTAATTTGTTCAAGCCCAAGTTCAGTACCAGCACCTTTAAGACCAAATTATTATAATGTGTTTAATAGGGAAATAGTTAATCCATCATATTATTCTTATTTTGTTCTTGTAATAAAAAGAATTCAATATTATCAAGATAAAATACATGAACTATTAAGCTTAGTTACTTCTTATGTTGAGGAATTAATAAAAGGAAAAACAAATAATCTTGGTAAATTAATTACTGAAATTTATCCAAAAATTGTTTCATATAGTAAAATAATTAATTCGTACATTGAATCTTATGAACAAATAAATATAGCAAATGCAAATAAAGATTATTGGAAAAAATCTAAATTGGTAAATCAAATAAAAAAAATACAAAATTATCCATTTGTTGATTTAGCAAAATTTATTAATAGCATAAATGCAAATTTTTATTTGTATTATTATATTATGTCTCCTGAAAAATTAGTTAAACTAAGTAAATTTAATTATTATCAAATACCAACAAACACTCCCGGTAAATATCTTGTGTTTACAAATAATTTTACAAGTGATAATGTTTATAATCTTACTTCTGATCCTGCAATAACTCCAACTGTAATTAATACAAATAATTTAAATAATGGTTTTGTAAATCAATTTAGTATTGGTAATTATGCTAGTTTTTTAACAGAATATAAATTAAATAATTTTAATACTGTGATTGACACAAAAAATACAGGCTTTTCTATAGATAAAACAAGTAAATTACCTCCATCATTATTAGCAAATCTTGACCTGTTTTATAAATATTGTTTAATTGAATTAATTGTTAAAACAATTAGCGAAATTGATTTAAATAAAACTGGAACAATGAATCAGTTATATAATGATTTAATTAATTTAGTAAAATCATCAGGAGCTCAAATATCTGATTATGATATAACTGCTTATCATCTTGTATCTAAAATTGTACAAGAAATTATAAAAGAACAATTTGCCATATATGTTAATAATCAAGTTTATTCAATTTTTAATAAAGATATTATAAATATATCATCCACATATAAAATACCATCAACAAGTATATTTAATATAAAAAATATGACGGTTTCAATTGATAAAACCGATATTGATTTTAAAAAAATATCTAAATCAAAACAAGTTAAAAACTTATATAATCTTTTAGTTCAGCCAGTAAAATCTGATATATTTGTTCTTTATCCAAATGATTTTACAAATGTTTCCAGACTAAAAATGAAAAGTGGAATAACTGTTAACTCAAAAATTATTGAGTTATTATTGGCAAAATCAGGGTCACCATATCAAGTTAATTTTGAAGGACAAACACCAATTTATAATTTAATTAAAAATTTTAATTATGAACCAATTAAAACACTTAAAAATTTGGGAATTGATTTTAGAAATTTTTCAGGAGAATTACCAATGAATTTTCTATTAAAAGAATTTACAAATAGTATAGATAAAGTGATTGGTTCAAATCCAGAATCTGAATTAAATAAAAACCTATTAAGTAATTTTGATAATTATTTATTTAATGATGTTAAAACCTTAATCACAGCGAATGAAGTGTATGGAAATAATGTATTGGGTTACTTACCAATTTCATTTAATATGTGTACTTATATTGTACTCCAATATTTACTTGAAAGCTTAATTAATACTGATGATAAATTTACATTAGATGATTTAATGGAATTTTTAGAATTTATTGAAGTTGATATTGCAAATATTAATAAAAATTATTTGGGGGAAAATATTTCTAATTTTAAAATTCCAAAAGAATTTGATATTTATATTGCCAGGGAATTTTTATTAGAAAAACTTGAACAAAGAAAAAATATGTTAAAAGAAAAAAAGCAAATGGATAATAATATAGATAAATTAAAAATTTCTAATCCAGAACTAGCAAATAAAATGTTATCAAGTTCAAAATATAATAAAACTAATGATGATATTTTAAAATTAAATACAGATATAAAAATTTTATCAAAAATTAAAAGTACTGGGTCAATACCAAATAAACCTTCAGTAGCTGAATATAAAATTATAAAAAGATATACAGATATAACAAGTCCAAATACTCATAATGCACTTATTATGGTTGGATGGGAAAAATTGCTTGAAATGCCATATAATAAAGATAATTATAATCTTGGGCTAATTCAATTATTAATTAAACAAAAAGCACTTGTAACTAAATTAAATTTGGCAAATATGGAAACTCTAAGAAAACTATCCAAACCATTAAATAAACTTGCTGAAATTGCACAGGAGTATTTTTCAAATCCAAAGTTTACTGAATTAAATAAACCAGCTCATTTTGTTAGGGATATGATTGAATACCTCACTGAAACATCAATTTGTACTGGTTTAGAATTAGTTACAAGAAGAATTTTATATACATATTTTTCTAATGCATCTCCTGATGATTCTCAACAAGATATATCAGATAGAATTGATTTTATTTTAGAATCAAACACCATGGGTACAGGTAAAACACTATTAGAAATTTTAAAAAGTGAAATTGCACCAGAATTAGCAAAAAATGCTTCTGAAATTTTTGCAAATAGAGCAGAAGAACAAGGACATTTAGTAAGACCACCAAGAGATATTTTAATTGGATTTTTTCAATTATTAGAAAATTCCCCAATTAAATTACCTGGTGAAATAATTACATTATTTATAAAAGACGTTGTTTCTTATTTTGATACATTTACTGCAAGAGCAATTATGTTATGGCAAGTAAATGCGGAAAATATATTTAAATATTTTATTAACAACTACAGATGTGTTGAAACAATTTTAAGTCTTTAAAAAAAATATATAATAAATATTTAGTTTATGTTTATTATATTTTTATTTAATAAGCGATTTTTAAGTTATTAAGTTATTAATCCTTTAAATTTGCTTTTTTATACTCATCCATTACTGATATATTTTGTGAATTTAAATATGTATTTGTATTTTGAATAAGTTCTTCAGTTATTTTTAATGTAAAACTATGATTTATATTTCTAAAATTAATTCTTGAACCATCAGGATAAATAAATTTAATTGTTAATTCCGATAATGTTGGAATTGGAAACCCTTTATAATAAATATTACTTGGAGTAGAAATAAATGTATTAAATAAAATATCACCGGGATTTCCAGATAATTGAATTTTTGCAAAAGCAGATTTTAAGTTATTATTGGAATAAATATATTCAATATCATTTAAATACATTAAAAAGTAATTATACTTTCCAACAAAATTCATAAAATTTGAACTATAACTTATAATGTTACCAACTGGATTTAAATTTATTGAATTTACATATTGGTCATAGTTAGATATTTCTGAACTAAAATCAATTATTGAATATTTATTACCAACATCTCTAAAACCAATTATGTCACCACATGTATCCGGTTTGTCAAAAAATAAACTTACTTTGGTTTTACTTTTAATTAAAATATTTTCTCCACCACTTGTTGTTTGTGTTGCAGTACTATACGATATTTCATTTACATCACCTAAAATAATATTATATGTTGAGTTTTTTTTATTTACTTCAAATACAATATGTTCTTTATTAATATAATCAGCTGATACAATTTGAATGTCTGTATCTGTTGTTGAAGTAATACTAACAGCACCTGAATGTGAAATTAGTACTTTATCATCAACATTAACAAAATTATTAGGATGTACTACAGTTAAAATGAAATACTCTCGATCATTGATATTTTTTTTACTAATTGATAATGAATTTGGTAACTGTGATAAATTATATGGTTTAAATATTATTTTTTGTATATTACTTGCAATACTAATATCAAAATAATTGTAATTATTTTTTGTTAAATTTGTATTAACACGTTTTACATTATTCATTTTGCTTGTTAAATTTTGTAAAAATGTTTCAGATGTATAAAATCCTTCATCAACACTTATACAATATAAATAAGACCCGTCGTCAATATGTTTCCAATATATTTTATCATTAATATTTTTTTTAATAACAATATCCACGTAAGGAAATTCAGTACTAACTAACTCAATGTTTGTTACATTATTAAAACTTTTTTTCAAGTTAATTACATAATCATCAGCATCTGGATACCCAACTATTGTGTTAATTACTTTATTTACAATAATATTTGTTCCACCTGCTTTTATATTACCGTATGACTTTAAATTTATGTTAATTGTAAAATTATTTGGATCAGTTACTTGTGCTACTTCAAAACTACTTTGATAATTATAATTATTTATTGGATAATTTGCATTTAAGTAACCTAATGGAATTCCTCCAATATGTAAATAAGATATTTTAAATACTTGTTTAATTTGATAATATCCACTCGAACCATTATATTCATATGGTAATTCAATTAATATACATCTAGTATTTAGTATCAATGTTAATAATTCTGGTGTTGTTGATAATAATGTTGGTAAATCTGATGTTGTAAGTGTATTTATATATGAAGATGGAATATCAATAGAACCTATTAAATATTGTTTAACACCAATAATATCATTTAATTTAATATTATTAAAATTATTAGTTTCTGTTTGCTCACCAACTAACTCAATATTACAAAATACTTTTTCCACATAAGATTTATAGTTTAAAACAATATCATTAGAATTAAATACAAATATTGCATATTTAAAATTTTTAATTAAATAAACTGAATCTGCAATTATTTTTTCATTACCTTCAATATTTTGTATTGAAATAATATCTCCAGATTCTAGCTTATGATCTGGATAATTAATTTTAATTACATTTGACCCTGTTGTAAATGTTAATGGATTTTTAGGTAAAATTTTACCACTTGATGTACAAATATTTTTTGGATATATAGATCTATAAGAACTATCAATATTAACAAGTGTTGTTTTACTTATTTTTGTTTGTGTCATATTAATTATACAGGTGGTTTTTTTTTAAATATTAGACACATTACAATTTTTAAGTTTTTTTCCAGTAAAATATATTATTATAATAAAAATAATTAAAACCAATAGTATTTTCCAATTTCTAAAAAAGTTTTTTATATAATAAACATAAATTAGTATTGGATTAGAATAATAATTTATAAAATCAATAACTTGTCCATTAAATATAACTGGTACTAATTCCTCATATAAATATTTAATATGATCATTTTTAATTTCTGTATCGGTTTTCCCATTTGAATTTTCAACTATTTTATTTATTGACATTATATTTGTTTTTGTATCTTCATCATAAATATAATTAACTAATAATTTAAATAAACTATCTTTGTTTGTTATTTTAAACTTATCAACTAAACGATCAATTATTAAATTTAAATTATTTTTAAGCTCAATGTAAATAATATACATATCAATAATAATTCTTGTTTCTGTTAAATTAATTTTTTCATATGAATTGTAATGTTTAGAAATAATTTCTTTTATTATACCTCCAACACTTTCCTCAATTAATTTATATATTTGTTTATTATCCATAATATATTGGACTAGATTATTTGTTTTTCATAAGCTTTATATTAAAAAAAATTGATAAAAATACATAAAAAGATATTAATCCCTATTATCAATCATGTCTAAAAATACAAAATCTGCTAGTACAAAATCAGAAGCTGAAAAGTACGACAAGAAATCACCAAGAGAACACATTTTAATTCGCCCGGATACTTATGTAGGCGATATTGAACCTACCACTGAACACATGTGGGTTTATTCGGAAAAGACTGGTAAAATGGCAAAACAAGAAATCACATATACTCCTGGATTTTTTAAAGTTTTTGATGAATTACTTGTTAATGCGCGTGATGCATCAGTAAATGATAATACATGTGATACCATTAAAGTAGAATACAATGTTGAAGAAGGATATATCAGTGTTTATAATAATGGAGACATAGGTATTCCTGTTGAAGAACACCCCACCCATAAAATGTTAGTGCCGACAATGATTTTTGGAGAGCTACTTACAAGTTCAAATTATAATGATGATGAGCAACGAACAACAGGGGGGCGGAATGGCCTGGGCGCAAAACTTGCGTCAGTGTTTGCATCTAAATTTATTGTTGAAGTAGACGACGCAAAACGAGGCAAACGTTTTAAACAAGAATGGACAGATAATATGTCCGTGGTTGGTAAACCCGAAGTTACTAAATTACCAGGAAAAGTTAAAAGTTCTGTTAAAATTACTTTTTATCCAGATTTTAAAAGATTTGGTATTAAAAGTTTAGCAAATGACCATAAAATGTTATTTCACCGAAGAACTGTAGACATTGCTGGAACTTTAACAAATAAACTAAAAGTTTTCTTCAATGAAACCAAAATAGATGTCAATAATTTTAAATCATATATTGAGTTATATTATCCAACTGAATCTAATGAGTTATATTTGGATACTCCTGGTGAACGTTGGACTGTTGGTGTATTTTATAAACCTGATGCAGGTGGAGAAGTTGTAAGTTTTGTTAATGGTATTAACACATATCGTGGAGGTACTCATTGTGCACATGTGATTGATAATTTAGTTAAAGTACTAATTAATGATTATATTAAAAAGAAAGATAAAAATATCAAAGTTACTCCAACTCTTCTTAAAGAAAATCTTGTCTTTTTTATTAATGCAGTTATTATTAATCCAGCTTTTGGTTCTCAGACCAAGGATACCTTATCAAGTAAAGTTGATAAATTCGGTTCCAAATACGAACCTACACCTGCATTCCTCAAAAAGCTAGCCAAGTGTGGTATTGTTGAACAAGTTATTGAATTAGCAAAGTTTAAAGAAAATGCCGGACTAAAGAAAACTGATGGTAAGAAACAAATTAAAATTACTGGAATTCCTAAATTAGAAGATGCAAATAAAGCTGGTGGTAAAGAAGCCAGCAAATGTACTTTGATTTTAACAGAGGGAGATTCAGCTAAAGCTACTGCAATGGCTGGACTTGGTGTTGTCGGTCGTGATTATTACGGAGTTTTTCCATTAAAAGGAAAACTATTAAATGTTCGCGAAGCAAGTGCAGCCCAATTACTCGCAAACGAGGAAATTAAAAATCTTAAAATTATTATGGGGCTAAAACAAGGTGAGGACTATTCTTCAGATGAAAAATTTAGTACACTTAGGTATGGACACATACTCTTGCTCACTGATCAGGACGTCGACGGTTCTCACATCAAAGGTCTATTTATTAATATGTTACATAGTTTGTGGCCATCACTAGTTAAGCGAGAGTCATTTGTTCAAAGTTTAAACACTCCCATTGTTAAGGCAACTAAAGGAAAAGATATTATTACCTTTTATAATTTAACTGATTATGATAAATGGAAGGAAACTCCTGAATCTCATAATTACAAAGTTAAATACTATAAGGGTCTTGGTACTTCAACTGCTGCCGAAGCCAAAGAATATTTTATTGATATTGAAGATAAGTTATTAAATTATCTTTGGGAAAATATGGATGCGGATGTTAAGGCTAAGTTTTCTGATTCTGATAAACAAGGTGGAAAAGCAAAAACACTTGTTAAAAACAAACCTGAGGCTAATCCAACAAAACAACAACCCGATTCTGATGATGATTCAGATGAGTCAGACAATGAAGAAGAAGAAAATGAAGATTATGAAACTGATTCTAATGCATCAGATAGTGAAGAGGAAGAAGCTATTGATGTTTTTATTCCTAAACACGACGATGATGATGCTATTAGATTAGCATTTGATAAGTCCAGAGCGGATGATCGCAAGAAATGGTTAATGGCTTATGATAAAAATAAAGTACTCACCTACGAACAAAAAGTTATTCCTTATTATGACTTTATTCATTATGATCTTATTCACTTTTCAAATGAAGATCTATTTAGATCTATTCCATCTGTTATTGATGGTCTTAAACCTTCCCAACGTAAAATTTTATATGGAGCTTACTTGAGAGGTTTAGACAAAACTGAAGTTAAAGTTGCTCAGTTAGCCGGTTTTGTTTCTGACAAAGCTGCATATCACCATGGTGAAATGTCATTAAATGGTGCAATTATTGGTATGGCACAAAACTTTGTTGGTTCTAATAACATTAATATTTTATTCCCAGCTGGTCAATTTGGTACTCGTCTTAAAGGCGGTTCAGATGCTGCATCTCCACGTTACATCTGGACTAGTTTGGAAAAACTTACTCCACTTATTTATAATCCAACTGATGATCCCATTTTAAAACAACAAGATGAAGATGGTGAACCAATTGAACCAGAATATTATGCACCAATTATTCCCATGGTTCTAGTAAATGGAGCTGCAGGTATTGGTACTGGATTTTCAACTAAAATTCCCCCTTATAATCCTATTGATATTATTAAAAATATTCGAAACATTATGATTGATGCTGAATTTGAACCAATGGACCCATGGTGGCAAGGTTTTGAAGGTATCGTAAGTAAAATTGACGACTTTAATTATGAAATTTATGGTACTTGGTCAATTGATGATAACAAACTAACTATTACTGAATTACCGGTTGGTGAATGGACAACTAATTATAAAGAGTTTTTAGAGAAAATGCTAGAAGATGTACCTCTTAGGGGTAAAGCAGATGATAAGAAAGGTAAAAAAGCACCAAAGAAAGATAAGGAAAATCCATTTTTATCATACAAAGATAATAATACTGATTCCAAAGTACATTTTGAATTAACATTTGAAGATGGATATCTTGATACTTGTAAGGATATTGATAAACAATTTCACTTGTACAAAAAGTATTCAATTGCTAACATGCACTTGTATGGTCCTGAAGGACATATTAAACGATATGATACCGTAGAGGAAATTATGCGTGACTATTTCACTGTGCGCTTAGAATTATATCAAGCACGTAAAACCCATCAACTTGGTATTCTTGAACACCAATTAAAGTTAATTAGTTACAAAGTCAAGTTTATTCTCATGGTTGTTGAAAAGAAATTGGAAGTTAACAACAAAAAACGTACTGAAATTGAAGAAAAACTTGAAAAACATAAATTTCCAAAACTTGGGCGTTCTAAAGACGATCCTAAGGTTTCATATGATTATTTGCTTTCTATGCCTATTTATAACTTAACTCATGAAAAGATTGAGGAGTTAAAGAAACAACAGGAAGACAAAGAATCAGAATATGAAGACTTAAATGCTAAATCACCTCAAGATATTTGGGCGGAAGAATTAGATGTACTTGAAGAAGAATATAATAAATGGTTTAACAAAAAAGTACAAGAAGCTAAAGAAACAACTACTAAAAAGAAAGCGAAAAAAGTAAGAAAAACTAATTGGGTTTAAACATTGTAAGGCCTTTATAATTTATTTTAATTACACCTTTTTCACTGCTCGGCTCGAAGAGCCATGTAGGCATAGCCTAAAAAATGGGACAGTAAAACTACTTAAAGATATATTAACTATATATATATTAGTTATTTTATGGTTATTTATTTCCAATTAACTCCTACTGAAATTCCTAAGCTATAAAAGCGAAAATATAAGGCTTTTCATTATAGTAGCTAAAAAATAAAAGCATCTAACCTCCTATAATTGGACGTCAAATAGATGCATGCCTTTTAAAGGTGCAATTACACTAGTTTTACTGTCCCATTTTTTAGGCTATGCCTACATGGCTCTTCGAGCCGAGCAGTGAAAAAGGTGTAATAAAGTATTATAATTATATTTTACTTAATTAAAATTAACATATTAGTTCCATATCCACTGAAATTGACCATTTGGTAAGTCTTCCAGTTTAACTTTTTGTTCTAGCAAATATTCATCTCGGATTTTATCAGAAAGTGCAAATAACTTGGCTTTAGTTTCTTTATCAACTAATTTAACTAATTGCTTGATATCTTGACGAATTTGACAGATGGTATCAACTAACCCAGTAGATTGTGCAGTGCAATTTTCTTGAACAGAATTTTGCCTGTCCATTCCCAAAACGTTTAAAAAAGTGGAAAATAATTGATAAATTTCTGCCAAATTAGAATATGCAAATTTATTTGAATAAATAGTGTCAATTGTACTTGTAATTAATTTTAAGGCTTCTGGTGTATTAAAGTCATTTGCTAACAGTTTGTTAAATTCAATTTCAATCAAATTTACATCAAATACATTAGCACATCCATTTGATAAATTAGATTTAATTTGTGTATCTAAGTTAAACAGAAAACTCCTAATTCGTCCCCAAGTAACTTGACCATATTTACAAATTGAATCATTCAAGTCCATTTGGTCAGAATACTTTGATGATAAAAACATTAGACGAATTTCATTGGAGTTGTACTTGGTTAGAAATTGTTTAATAGTAATAAAATTTCCCAGAGATTGAGACATTTTTTCGCCATTAATATGCAAGTGTCCTGAATGAACAAAACATTGTACCCAATCATCACGACCAAAGTAACTTGCCGATTGTAAAAACTCATTATTATGATGAGGATATTTCAAATCTATTCCACCTGAATGTATATGTACATTAGAACCAAACATCATTTTCATAATTGCTGAACATTCAATATGCCATCCTGGTCTACCTTGGCCTAATTTTAATCCTGAATCTAAACCAGATTCATTTTCAGAATAAAAAGTCCATGACAATTCATTCTGGTCATTTACTGCTTTCCATAGAACAAAATCTTTTGGTGATTTTTTATCGTGTAAATAAGTGTTTTTGGTTATTTGCTCACAGTAATTTGAACAACGTAAGCAATTAAATTCAAAATTATTAGAATATTTGTCAACATTAAAATACACTGATTTATTTGGGTGTGTATTATCTAGACCAACATATGCATATCCAGTATCTATAAGTTGCTTTATAAACTTCATAATTGATAACATAACTCCATTTTGTGTAACACGCATTGACATTTGAGGGGGTGTGATATTTAGTGCTTGCATATCAGACCAAAAACTAGCTAACTGGGTATCAATAAAATTTTGATAAAGTTCACTTTTAACTTCAATGTTTTTATTATCACCATTTAGCAAATTAACTTTGTTAATAATTTTATCATCAATGTCAGTAATATTCATTCCATATTTTACATTATAACCTTGTGACCTTAAATATCTACACATAGTGTCAAAAATTATATAAGTACGAGCATGACCTAAATGAGAATCATTATAAATAGTAGGACCACAACAATACCAGTTAATTGTTTTAGATTTTAATTGTGACAAGTCATAGTATTCATTTGTTAAAGAATTAAACAGTCTCATTAAAATTATATAATTTTTAATTAACTATAACAAATAAAATCAATTTTTTTATCTGAGTCATTATAATAATGGGTGAAGTATCCAGTGAAATTTATGAAAATTCAAAACTTTTAATAAAAGAAATGAGTAACAAGTTTTTTTTAATTAAAATGATTATTTTATTTTGTTTATATTTGTTTTCAAATTATCTTTTTGATAGAATTAATCATGAAGATTTAATTAGAACTTTTGCCGAAAATCCAAATATAACTATTCAACTTCCTAATAATACCACTTTTAAAGTACTAATTACAATTGGAATGATTGTATCAAGTCATTTTATTTACAAATCCTTTTTAAAACCATTTATTTATCCAAATAATTGAATTAAATATATGTTATTTATTTATTTATAATTGTAATGGGTGGTAAAGCATTAAAAAACACAATTACCAAACGTATGGATTTGGAAAATTATTTAAAAATTAAACAATATATCAAAACAAAATTAGAAGCAGAAGGATATATTATTGAAACAATTATTGAAACTCCAGGTAAAGATTCATTCGGCGACTTAGATTTATTATATTGGACAGAATCAACCAATGATATTCGCCAAGTTATTATCCAATTATTTAAACCAAATGAAATTGTCATAAATGGCAATGTGTGTTCATGGGATTTTGAACAATTTCAAATTGATTTGATTAAATGTGCTAACTTAAATGAAATAGCCTTTTCTAAATTTTATTTTTCATATGGGGATGTTGGAGGAATATTAGGTAGAATTTGTTCTGCACATGGACTAAAGTTTGGACATGATGGATTCCGTATAGTTTTATTTGACCAGACTGTGTATCCTGAAAATCCATTTGATTATAAAAAAACTTATACGGAAATTTTACTAAGTGATAATCCAGAAAAAGTTTGTCAGTTTTTAGGATTAGATTGGAATCAGTATAATAGTGGATTTTCTAATGTGAATGAAATATTTTACTGGATTATAAAATCAAAATATTTTTCATTTGAATTATTTAATACTTTTAATGCCGAAAATATAAAAAGGTTAAAAATAAGACCCATGTACATTAAATTTATTGAATATATTGGAATTAATAAAGATAAAATTTATCGTGGGCATCAATTTTCACACAACGAACAACCAGTAGCAATAAAATATTTCAATGTTGAACACTTGGTTGACCAGGTTAGAAAAAATTTAGAAATTAAAAAAGTTATTCAAAATAAATTTAACGGGTATTATTTAATTAGACTAGGTTATAATGGCAAACAAACTGGAAAAATTATTTCAGAATTTAAAGCCAAAGTAACAAAAGATTTTGGAATTACCTGGGACCAATGGATTTTTGAATCTGATGTTGAACTTATTTATAAAGTATTAGATGATGTAATAAATAGTTGTGAATTATGTAAAAATAGTTAAAAAATATTTATTTACGATGTGTTTTACATAGTCTAAGTATAATTTTGTTAAAAAAATTGATAAAGATTTCTTTTATATTAAGTATATTAAATATTTAATATAAATGGTTAAATCTCAAACAAATGAAAGTATTGAATTTCAGCTGTATGACTGGCTAGAAGGTCATGAAGAAATTAAAGACGAAGATGGAGATTATGATGATGAAGAAGATTTACCTGGTAAATTTATTATTCATAGTTTTGGAAGATGTGATAACGGGAAATCCGTATATGCAAAAATAGTTAATTTTACTCCATATTTTTATATGTTACTACCAAATAAACTCCAAAACAAATCTAAAAGCGAATTAGAACTTATTGTTAAAAAAATTGGAGAATATTTTAAAGGAAAAGAAAATAAAAAAGTATTTTTTAAATTTAAACCAACTTTAACTGAATTACAGTTAGTCAAGCTAAAAAAAGCTGAAGGATTTACAAATGATAAAGAATTTTGGTTTGCACGCTTAATATTTTCTAATGCAGATGGTATGAAAAAATATAAAAGCTATTTGGAAAATAACGAAATATTAATTCCCAGTGTAAAAGAATTAGCAACAAAACCAGTTAAGTTTAAATTATATGAAGCTAACTTACCACCAATGTTTAGATGTTTTCATATTAGAGAAATTAGTGGATGTGCGTGGGTTGAAACATCTGATTATGAACTAATTACTGATGAGGACGAAAAGGAATCTCGTTGTGACATTGAAATTCGAGTTGATTGGAGAAAACTAAACCCAATAACTAAAGATCATAATGCCCCGTTTAGAATTTGTTCATTTGATATTGAATGTACATCAATTGATGGTGAATTCCCTCAAGCTAAAAGAAAAGGCGACCAAGTAATTCAAATTGGTGCAACATATACTTATATTGGAAAATCTATTCCTTATAGACAATATATTGCATGTTTAAATAATACAGCCCCTGTTGAAGGAGTTATTGTTGAATCGTGTGAAACTGAATCAGACCTTATGTTAAAATTTTTAGATGAATTAAATAATAATGATGCTGATATTATTACTGGATATAATATATTCTTTTTTGATGAAAAGTACATGTATGATAGATGCAAAGAAGTATTAAAAATAGATGTGGATATGGCTTATATGTCTAAATTAAAAAATCACAAGTGTAACTTTAAAGACACTAAACTTTCATCTTCTGCACTTGGTGAAAATCAATTAAGACTATGGGAAACACCTGGACGTGTTCATATTGATTTGATGAAAGATGTGCAAAAAACTTTCAGTTTACCATGTTATAAACTAGATTATGTTGCATCCAAGTTTATTAGAGGTGAAGTTTTAACTTATAAAACACTTGGTAATGATCAGTTTGAATTAGATTGTAAAGCAGTATCTGATATTTGTATTGGTGATTATATTCACTTGGAAGTTATTAAAGGCTTTGTGTCTGATGAAGTAGGAGAAAAATATCTTGTACTTGGTATTGACACTGCCAATAAAAAAATTATTGTTAAAGGAGATGATTTTTTAGCAGCAGAATTAGACACTGCAAAACTTGGTGGTGTTATTAATTGGTCTCAGGCTAAGGATGATGTTGGTCCAAAAGATATTTTTAAATTACAAAAAGGAAGTCCAACCGATAGAGCTATTGTAGCCAAGTACTGTGTTAAGGATTGTAAGTTAGTTAACTTGCTTATAAATAAATTAGAAGTAGTAACTAAAAATATAGAAATGGCTAATGTCTGTTTTGTTCCACTATCTTATCTATTTATTCGTGGTCAAGGTATTAAATTATTTTCCCTGTGCATGCGTGAATTTAGAAAACAAAAATATGCATTTCCAGTACTTAAAGTTGATAAATTATATAGATGTGGCAAATGCACAACAGAATACTTAAATAAATGGGAATGTCCTAAATGTCACTCAAAATCTCGAGAAGAAATAGAAAATGAATCTTCAAGTTATGAAGGTGCAATTGTTTTTGACCCAGTTCCTAAAGTTGATTATGAAGCACTTGCTACTAAAGATTATGCAAGTTTATATCCATCATCAATTCTCCATAAAAATATGAGTCATGAAACAATGGTTGAGGATCCGGAGTATGATAACTTACCAGGTGTTAAATATTATAATGCCCATTTTAAAGAATCTGACGGTTCTATTCAATATAGACGTTTTGCACAAATAGATAATAAATTTGGTGTTATTCCTAAAATTCTTGATGATTTACTTAAAGCTCGTAAATCAATTAAAAAACAAATGAAAACAGAATCCGATCCATTTAAATATAAAATTCTTGATGCAAAACAATTAGCCGTTAAAGTAACTGCTAACTCTTTGTATGGTCAATTAGGAGCACCAACTAGTCCAGTTTGTAAACGTGATATAGCAGCGTGTACAACATCAACAGGACGTGAAATGCTTATTCTTGCTAAAAAATATGATGAAGAACAATTACCTTGGATTATGAATGGGTTAAAATATTTTTATGAAAACCAACAATTGGATAAAGTTGAACACATGTATGATTTGGAACTTAAGGCCAGGTCTGACGATAAATTTATTTCCAGTGTTAAAAAATATATCACACAAGATATTTCCAAGCTTACTTTCCAACCAGTTATTAGGTACGGAGATAGTGTTATTGGTAAAACCCCAATGTTACTTCGAGAAAAAAAATCAGGAAATGTTTTTATCGACTGCATCGAATCAATTGCAAAATCAAAAAGTTATACCAAAATGATGCGTACTAATACTATAGATGAGAAAGAATCTGTAGAATTGTATAATTATGAAACATGGACAGAAAAAGGTTGGACTAATATTCAACGTGTTATTAGACATAAGTTAGCCAAAGACAAAAAGCTATTTAGAATAACTACACATAGCGGATCTGTAGTTGTAACTGATGATCATTCTTTAATTACAAATGATGGAAAGGAAATTAAACCAAAGGATGTTAAAATTGGTTCAAAGCTACTTCATAGTTTTCCACAATTTACTTGTTATAATTGTGATGATGAATTTGAAACCAAAATTTTTACTAATAATGATATTGGCGCACTTGAATATTGTTTTGAATGTCAAATAAATAATATTGATTATATTATTGAAAGTAACTATAATACCATTACAATTATTCCACATGTTAAATCTAAAACCCCCGATGCTATTATTAAAATAGAAGAATGGTTTGAACAGGAAGAATATGTTTATGACTTAACAACTGATAACCATCATTTTCATGCTGGTGTTGGTTCAATGATTGTTCATAATACTGATAGTATATTTAGTTGTTATCGTTTTAGGGAAAACACTGTTACTGTTCACAAAGACACTGCTCTTAAAATTTGGAAAAAAGTAATTCAATTTGGTAAAACTTTAATTGAACCATATTTTGGCCCAAAAGAAAGAGAACTTTTTGTTGAAACATTTAATACTTATTACTCTGATGATAAAATATGTGAGTTAACTTTACCTGAAGCACCTAAATGTTTACCCGAACCATCTCATCATGCGATTGTATTACCTATTGAAGAACGTATTAAACAATTTGTTAAAGAATATATGGAAGAAAGTTATATTCCATGGCTATGGACATTAGCTGAACTTGTTGAAAAAGATTATACATTTATGTTTGATATTAAATTAACTCAATGGGCTGAACATCAACTTGCTAAAATTAGACTTGTTGCTGAAAATCAAGATGAAATAAGACGAAACTATTTAATGAAACCAACAGTAGAATATTTAAATACATTTTTTCCAAATAATAAATATTTATTACCATCTGATTCAAATATTTATGGACTTGCTGACAAATTAGATAAAACTAATTCAAATGCTTTTCCATATGCAAATGAAATTAATACAGATAAACAAATTATTATCAAAGCTTGTAAAAACCTATTGGAAAAAACAATAAAAGAAAAATGGATTTACTCAGGTGAAAGAAAAGAATTAACAAAAACTATTGAAAAGTTTTTATTATCAGTTACTAATTCACCAGTTCAAGATAATACTAAAATAGTCCATTTTATTACAGAATTTATTGGTGCCAATAAAACAATGGATATTAATAAATTATGTGAATTGTTTGTTAAAAATTTAATTGGGGATCAAGATATGGGTATTGATTTTGATGAAGACAAACTTCATATTCATTCTAAAGACTTTATTGAATTATATATCAAGTCAAATGGGAAAAAAACTATAGAAGAAATTATTGAAGAATTTTTAACTAAAGAATTTGGAATAAGTTTTGACTTGTATAAAAAAGTTCATTATCAAAAAGTTATAGATTTTGTTCATAATACAATAAGAAGAGAAGATATGTCTGATATGGATGGTCCCAAGTATTCATATTACTGGTTACAACCTAGATGGGATTTTGATATGAAAACAAAATCTATTATTAGATGTATGGATATTTATGAAGGTGGTCAAGCTATTACTGATAAACGAACACTAGACTTTGGAATGGAAATGGGTAAGTTATCTGGAGAATTAATTAAATCTCATTTACCTTTCCCACATGATTGCGAATATGAAAAAACTTTTTGGCCTTTTGCTATTTTATGTAAGAAAAAATATGTTGGTAATAAATACGAAGATGACCCAGATAAATTTAAACAAGATTTTATGGGTATTGTTCTTAAACGTCGTGATAATTCTCCAATTGTTAAAGAAATTTGTGGGGGTATTATTGATTACTTAATTAACCATAGAAGTCCACAAGGTGCTAAAAATTATGTTAGAAAATGTTTAGAAGACCTGTTTGCAGGTAAATATAATATTAAATATTTTCTAACTTCAAAAACACTTAAAATGAAAGAATCATATAAAGATTGGAAAAAAATTGCACATGTGTATTTGGCTGAAAAAATTGCTAAACGTGATCCTGGTAATGTACCACAATCAGGAGATCGTATTGAATATGCTGTTATTAAAGTTCCTGACCCAACAAACGGAACTAAATTATTACAAGGTGATATAATTGAAACACCTAAATTTATTAAAGAACAAAATCTTGAATTAGATTATTTATTCTATTTAACAAACCAAATTATGAATCCAGCTTTACAATTTTTAGAACTTGTTGATAAAAATGCAGTTCTAATGTTTAAAGAATTTATTGATGCTCATTCTGCACCAAAAATTAAAAAACCAAAAGCTGAAAAACCAGTTAAGGAACCAAAAGTTAGACCAGTTAAGGAACCCAAAGTTAAACCAGTTAAGGAACCCAAAACTAAAGCTATCAAAGAACCCAATTTAAAAAAAACAAAATCAAAATCAAAATCAAAATCAATTAATATTACACAAGAACTTGAACAAGAATCCAAGTCCACCAAGTCCACTGAAAAATCAGCTCTTGATATTTTAATTGAAATTAAAAACCAACAAAATGCCAAATTGGATAGTAAAGGTGAAGATAACATAATAAATACTTGTACTAATAATTTAACGAAAAATACAAATACAAATACTAAATATGTTACTAAAATAAAAGAATTTATTTTTGAAATTAATAACTTTATGGATAAGAATAAATATTTACCAATTGAAAACCTTGATTTTCCATTTGATACTAATACTATTATAAATCCAAATGAAAATAATAAAATTACAACTAAAAACAAAAAAACCAAAAAACCCCAGGAGTTTGATGTATAGCCTTGTACAATAAATTTTATTTATAAATTAAATTAATTATAATTATAATTAATTTATTTAATAATCAGAAACCATATTAATATCTTCGGTGTTTACACTAACAGATGTATTTAACATACCATGATTTTCATTTGAAACAGATGATGCAGTTTGACTAGATGATTCAACAGAGTCGGAACTTGCAGAAGATTTAGAACGTCTACCATTAAAAGAAGAATCAGAAAATGCACCTTCAGTATGTGCAGATGAAGATAAATAAGATAAATTACCACCAGACATTTCACTATCGGAATCGGATTTTTTATGTTTTTTATCGGTTTTTTTCTTATTGCGTGCATCTAAAATTTCTTGTTCAGTTGAATCGATTAAATCTTCAAGACTTGAATCTGATGAAGTTGAAGAAGTATCACTTGAATCGTCAGATAAAGCACCGCCTTTTTTAGATTTGGTTGATTTATTGGGTTTGCTTGATTTGCTTGATTTGCTTAATTTGTTTGATTTTTTATAACCACCAGTTTGTTTAGTTTGTTTGGCTTGGTCAGTTTCTGAAGTTTTAGAATTTACCAAATAATCATACATTTCAGAACTAATAAATGGTGATGTATTAGATAAACCTTCACTTTCAGTTGCAGATACTTGTTCTAAAAGTTGATTAAATTTTTGTTGGTCATCAATACTTAGTCCATTATTAATTTTATCAAGAATATGATTCAAATTCATTTCAGATGCTTCACTTTCGGTAATACTTGGAATATTTAAACTTGCAATAAGTTTTTTGGCATCTGATGATAAACCATTAAAGTTAGGTACTGATGAACTAATATTTTCAGTTTTAATGTTATTCCAGTCAATTGTTTCAGAATTATTTTTACTATTTGCTATTCCCATTATATAATATAATATGAACTAGAAAAATTTTATAATTTAAAGTATAATTTTTTTAATAGATTTTATATTAATTTCTAAATTAATTTATTAAATCAAATTAATGAAAGAATCTATTTTAATATCGATAATAATAATTATTATTTATATATTTTTATTCTTAAACAGAAATAATGTTATATATATTGAATCTAAAACTGGAACAAAGTTTTTAGTTCATAAAGATAAAAATAAACAAGAAAAGGCAAACTTACTTGGTAATCTTGTTGAAAATTTGTATACATTAAAAAATCATCTTGTAAAAAATAAAAATAAGTTTCCAGAATATGATGAATATATTGACTTGTTAAATAATAATTTTAAAGAAGAAAAAACTATTGTATATGAAACTGATCCTGAATCAAATTTAACTTCTTATAGTGTAAATAAAGGTGAAGAAATATCTTTTTGTTTAAAAAGTAAAAAAACAGGTATTTTACATGATATTAATTTATTAACTTATGTTGGTATTCATGAAATTTCCCATATTGCCTGCCCAGAAATTGGACACGGTGATTTATTTAAAAAAATTTTTAAAATGTTTACACAAGAAGCAGTTAACATAGGTATATATAAAAAAGTTGATTATAGCGAATTACCTGTTGAATATTGTGGCATGATTTTAAGTTCATCAATAATTTAACAAAGTAATAATTCAAACAGTAAATATTTTTATAAAAAAATTAAGTATAATTAAAAATATAAATTATTTCTATTGGAATATAATATGAAAGATCCAATAAAAATAATTCATAAATTTAAAAATAATAACAGAAGAATACAATATAAAGTTTATGTGTTTATCGGTTCATTAGTTCCAAAAGAAATTACAAAAATTTTAGATCTAATAGCTGATAAAGATTTATATTCAACTCTAAATACTTTAAGCAAAAATGATTATTTGGAATTAGAAAAATTATATGGAGAATATTGGTATGAAAAATTTTTTATTAGCTATCACATTAATGCACAAAGAAATGCAATAAATTCTACTGGTGTTAAAAAAAAATCTATTGAAGCAAAATATGGTAAAGAATGGTATGGTAAACATATTGTTGAACCACCTGTAAAAAAAGTATCATACTCATTTTCTGCATCCTATTATAATTATCTGTTATTAAGAAATAAAATTAAAACTCAAACACGTAAAGTTGAAATGGACTTTAGAACATATGGTGATATTGAAAAACCAGTTAGTAGCTCATTAGTATTAAAAGAATTTGAAGAACCTAACTTTGCACAGGCAAATCAAACAGGTGGTAATCAAGATTTAAATGATGAATCAGAAGATGATAATGAACAAACTGAACAAAATGAAAATAATAAAGACGAAGACAATGATGAAGATGAAGAGGAAACTCAAGTTATTAGTGAAGAAGATTTTGAAGAACAAGTTGAAGAAGATTTTAATTTAGATGAAATTACAAAATTATATACAACTGCTGATGTTGAATCGTCAAAAACAATTATTGAAACTTCTAAATTAATTAGTGATGCAATTAATGATAAAAAATGGGAAAAATCTTCTGATAATTTAGAAAAAAAATATGATGATACACAAGAAGAACTTACATATGATGCTAAACTTGAAGATATTTATAAAAAATATTATATTACCGAACAATTTATTTTTAAAGATGATACAATTAAAACAATGAGACAAAAAATTTCAGTAACTGTTCCAATATCTGATAAATTTGGAAAATCAATCCGTATTTTACCAGAAACTCAATATTTTTGGTCTGAATATGATTATGCAAATAAACAAGATATGGTTATGATTGGTCAAAAATGGATTAGACGTAACGAATTACTTAAAATTGATATTAAACCAAATGAAAATATTAAAGTTTATGAAAAACTTAGAAATAATTTATCATACTTAAAAGATAGTTTTGGTTATAAAATAAAACGTGAAGATGATGAAACAAACATTGTAAGATTTTATGAAAATTTTATGACAATGAATGAAATATTTATGTTAGATTTATATAATGATTTGGGTCTTAATTACAATCCAGAACCAGAAGAAAAAAGAAATTTATATGATGTTTATATAAATATTTATTACCCATTAGTTTCTTATGAAAGATTAGAACAAATTATTCAAATGTTAAATGGTAAAAATGAAAAAGAAAATCAATTTATTGAATCACAATTTGGCACAATTAGAAATGATGTTAAACTAGAAACTGAAATTGAAAATACAGTTGAAAAAGCAAAAATTGATTTAGGTAAATTTGATAAATTATTTAGTAAAAATCATATTATACAATCAATTATTCACGTAAACATTTCAGATACTAAAAATATTACCGGAACTACTTCTGATAGTAAATTTAATTTATATAGAATTTTTGATAGTTTTATTGTTAATCAAAAATATCCATTTATACAATATCAAACACCTGATTCGCAATTAACATACAAATTTTTTACTCAAGCCGAAAAAATAGATAATCAAGATGTACTTGCTAAATGGTTTGAAAATGCACCCTATGGTATCAGTTTTAAAATTAAAATTAATAATGAAAAAATTAAAACAAATGACAAATATATTAGTATTAATTTACATGAAACTGGTCGTATTGAATATAAAATTACTTGGAAAGAAGATGATGAAGCAACAGTTGATGATATTAATGAAACATATAATTATGTAAGAGATTTACTTAAAAAAATTAACAGTGAAAATAAAAAAATTAAATTTATGTTACCTCCAGATGATAGATTTAAATATGCTTTTATAAATACAATTCAAAAATTTACCATTCCTGAAAACTTTAAAATTAATCATAATGATTTATCTGAATTTTCCCGTTTTTTCTTTCCTTATGTTAGTTTAGTTATTGAACCTAAAAAACGTAAATCAAAAAAGCAAGAAGAAGAAGTTGAAGAAAGTTCAAAATATGGTACTTATTTACGTTATAAACGTATTAGCAAATATGAAAATAGAACTAAAATGCACTTGAGAATTTTATATTTTTTGCGTAATTATGAATTGAATGATAGAGAACTTATTGATGAAATTTCTAAACAATTTAATATTACATCTGATGTTTCAGCTAAAGAACTTGATTATGTGAGAGAAAAATATCAAAAGGTTATTAAAAAATCATCCAAACTTCTTAAAAAACTTAAAACTTTACCTAAATCAAAGCCTCCTGGTATTGGAATTGATATTCAAGGGCGTGATAAAGATCGTTATAAAATTAGAATTACTGGCGCACGTAATAAAGACCAATTAGATGAAATTATTGATTTTATGAAAGTATTAATTTATTTATATGTTGAAACCTATTTGTATAAAAAAAAAGAATTTCAAAAACTTAAAGATACTTTAAAAAATCTCAGCAAAATTGCCAAAAGACGTAATAAAGTTATTGAAGTTGTTGAATATGAAACTACAATAAAAACAGTTAAAGCAATTACATCACTAGATAAAGCACGTTTAGGATTTAAACCTGAAAAAGGACAAAACCAATGGACACGTTCTTGTCAAAATTCAGGTACAGACAAAAAACGTCGACCTGATATTACACCTGGTGATCAGATTGAAAAACTTGTTAAAGATGGATATAAATTAAATAAACAAAATGGCTATTATGAAAAATCTATTGAAATGAAAATTAAAGGTAAAATATATAAAACAGTTATTAAAGCAATTAAACTACCTGGTGAAAATAATACATTTAACTTTTTTAGTTGCGACCCTTCTGAAAATCAAGAACATATGTATATTGGATTTTTAGCCCGTGGTAATAATCCAAATGATTTATGTATGCCTTGCTGTTTTAAAAAAGACCAACTTGTTGCTGCAAATAAAGATAAAAAAAATTACTTTTTAAAATGTCTTGGTGAACAAACAAAAGAAGAAAAAATAGAAAAAAACTCTATTGCTAACCTTGGTGATAAATTATATATTTTACAAGATACAAATAAAATTCAAGAAGGTAGATTTATTTACTTACCAAAGTATTTGGATATATTTTTTAATACTGTATGGAATCACGACCAAAAAATTAAAAATCATTATTTGTTAGAATCTAAATCCGGATATTTTTTCAAATATACTGTTAAACATGATTATTATCATTTTTTAGTTGCATTAGCTAGTATTTATGAAAAATCAATCGAAGTACTTATTGAAAAAATGATTGAGTTTATTAATGCTGATAAAGATAATAAATATTTTACTTTTTTAAATAATGGAAACATTTGTGAATCATTCAAAGAAAGAAAAAATTATATTGATTACTTAAAATCATCAAATTATTTAGAATATGATATTATTGGTGAATTAAGTGCTATTCCCGGAGTTATTTCACAAAATGGAATTAATTATTATATTTTAACTAAACAAACCCTATTAATTAAAAAAGCATTGGAAAAAGAACAAACTAAAGAAAGATATTACTTGGAATGTTTAAATAATGAAAACTATTTTCAACTTGATGAACCAAGAGATATTGTTATACTAATAAAAGAAGGTAAATATTACTTTCCTATTTATCGTGTTCAAAAAGATGAAAAAATTAATAAAAAAATTATGTTAGAAAAGTTTTATTCAAATTCTGGCCCATTAGAAAAAATTATTGGAGAACTACGTAATTATCACAGTAAAAGTTGTAAAAATACTATGATTAACCAAATTACTACTAATAATAATCTTGTTGCTAAAAATATTATTGGAAAACTTACTAATGGCAAAATTCAAATTAAAAAACAATATATTGATGATAGACATAAATGTAAATATATTGAATTAACTAATGGACTATTTTTACCAACTAGGCCTTCAGGTATTAGTTATTTATATCCATTTAATACCGTTAGAAATATTAAAACTTCTTGGTCTGATTTAAAAACAACAATAAAATTATTAGAAACTGTTAATAAAGTTTTATTACTTGATTATTCCCCTAAATCTGTTTTTTATGATAAAAAGTCCGATTCTAAAATTAGAATTATTTCTATTTTGCTTAACAATGGTCTTACTATTCCTATAACAAATGAAACTGTTGATGAAAAAGATATTAAAAAACTTGCATTATCAATTAGATTTCAACCATTAGAAGAAACCATTAATCAGGAAATTATTAATTATAATAATGAAACAATTTATGATGAAAGATCCAAAAGTGTAAAAATTCATAACTATAAAAACGAAGCGTATAATTTATATAGACTTGAATTAAGTTTACATTTGGCAAATAATGAAGATATTAAAGATAAAATTATTCAAATTGTTCGTAATAGTAAAATATCTACTAAAGAAAAAAAGCATGAATTAAGAAAAGTCCTTTTTGAAATAATTGATGGAAAATTATTATCTGAATACAAATTATCTGAATCACAAAAAGGTGGTGCTAAAAAAGAATTAATGGGATTTTTAGTTAAAGATATTCCAGATCTTAAAAATTATGTTATTTATAATGTACGCGATTACTGTGAAATTAATAACTCTAAAGATAAATGTAATGCTAATTTACATTGTACTTGGAAACAAGATACTTGTAAATTACAATTATTAGATAATTTAGCTGTTGATTTTGTTAATAAAGTTATTGAAGAAATGATTCAAGATAGTATTAAATTTAAAGAAATTATTCAAGAATCAAATTATTATGTTTCTGATATTGTTGATTATACCCAATACACAAATAGATTTGAACAAAAAATTATTAAAGCATCAAATTTTAACATTACAAAACTTATGTCTGAACTTTTTGGTAAAGATAAAATACCAATTATTGGGCGTAGACAAATTGCTAAAACATTTAATGATACTATTGAAGATGAAAATCCAGAACTAATTGAATTAGGTAAACAATTTATACAACAAATTATACCTAATAAAGATTCCATAATTAGAGCATATGTTAACTCATATTATTGGATTAATAACCCATTATATGATACTGATTCACGAAATTTAGGTTATATTAATGACCTTCAAACTGCACTTACATATATGTTTAAAGCTGATATTATTGATTTTGTTCAAAATAATTTACTTAAGGGAGACCCACAAATTAAAGAATATTTAGAAAAATACTTTAAAAATGAAAATAACTTTTTTGAATCAACATTAAATAAATTTAGAAAAACATCATTTAATACAGATGGTAAAGTTGAACTTTATATATTGTCACAACTTATTGATGTTCCCATTGTTGTATATGATAATTATTCTAATGTTAAATATATATTTTTACAAGGTGAACTTCCTGTAAATACTGAAACTATTAAAAAATTTACAAGTGAAAACAAACTTAATAAAACAATATTTTTAAAATTTGATTTTGATAGTTCAAACGTTATACCCAAAAGTATTTATTCTATTTATTATATCTAAATTTTTTAGTATACAAGTAAAAATTTATATATGTATATATAGGTAATATGGATAATATAGATAATAATATGGATAATAATGGTGATAATGTTTCTATTCATAAAATGAATAATGATTTAATATTAGTTGAACTTATTAAAAAACAAAGAAAAAACATACCTGCTGATAAAAAATTATTACATAATGATTTAAAAAGAATTAGTAAATATTTAACTGCTTCTATTTTTGGAAATGAATGTTCTATTTGGAATGGATATGTTACTGTTATTAAAAATGATGAAAAAAATTCTTATGTTAATTTTTATTATTGTGGGAAAAAATACGCTTTACATAGGCTTTTATATCATAATTTTATTGGCGAATTATCTGACTTTGAATATATTAAATTTAAATGTCCAAATAAAGGTAAATGCTGTAATATTAATCATTTTTATAAAATAAATAAAGATAATGATACACAAATAGAAAAACAACAAAAAGAACAAACTAATCAAACTAATCAAATAGAATCTGTTAATTCAAATTTGAAATTAAATACAAATACTAAAAATAGCTTGGTTAATTGTGAAACTAAAACTAACAAAAATATTGTAGTTAATTTTAATTTATAATTTATAAATTATTATAAAAATTTAATTCTACTTTATAATAATTTATGACTAAAATACAAAATATTAAAAATGGTGGATTTCCTCCTATTAAATATTGCTCAGCTGTTACTGCTGAAAAAGAACAAAAAACTTCAAAAGAAAGATTTTTTTCAAATACTATTAAACAAAATATTAATATTAGACAACTTCTTTCTGATACAAAAAAACAACCAATTATTATTACTGAACCAGTCGTTGATGATAACTTAGAAATTATTGATTCATTATAATTATTTTTTATTCTATTTTAATTCCTTTTATCATTTCAATTAACATACCCATTATTTCTTTATCTTTAAACATTTCTGTTGGGTTTGTTTGCATTGATAATATTTTACTTTGAAACTCGGGATTAAATAACTTTTCCATTAATTTTGGATTTTCAGTTACTGATGAAAACATTGACAAATACATTTGTCCCATTGGGAAATTTTTAATTTCTTCTGGTATACCTTCATTTTGTAATGAACATTTAAAGCCATTTATTTTATCTTTAATTTCCACTATCATTTTTTGATATATTTCACTTGGTTCTAATTCATTTGCTTTATTATATGCAACTAATGCATCATTATATTTACCTTGTCCATGTAAAGCACCTCCTAATCTACCCCATGCTTTACCCCATTCTGGCTTTAATTTTGTACATCGGGTTGCATCAGATAAACCTTTTGAATATTGACCTAATTTAATATATGATGCAGAACGATTTGATAATACCAAATAATTATCTTGGTCCTCATCTAAAATTTCAGAATATAATTTTATTGCTTCTTCGTAATTTTTTTCCTTAAAATAATTATTTGCTTGCTCTTTTTTAGTATCCATTTTATTATATGAAAATATTAATTAATCTTTATGACAATTTTAATTAATAATTTTTTTAATTATTAAAAAAAATAACTTAACCGTGAACTTAAACTTGGCGGAATATGTGTGCAATAAGATAATATTTGTTCTAAATATCGGTATTGTTGTGAAAAATGAAATAATACTATATGTTGGTTTTGAAATAAATTCTCATGCATTACCAAATCATTAATATGTATATGTTTTCCTTCGCAACAAGTACAATTATCTTCTGATGCAAAGCCTGTGCATTCAATTATTAGTAATGGTACAGTTAAAAATTCCTCATATGCTAATACACCTGTTATAGTTGTATCACCAGTATAACCAACCAATGGAGTATAAACTTCAGTAGTTATATTTTTTTCACCAATTGTTTTTTTTATTTGAACAATTTCGTGGGGTTTTAAGTGTAAATATTCTGGTTTTAGTTTTTGTGATTTTCTATAAATTACATAACCAAATGATTTAATTTTATGATCCATTTGAAAAGACTTTACCCAATATTCTGAATTTGATTTTCCATTACCTATTAAGTTTAACAAATTTAATTCACAAAACTCGGATTCTATTAAATTTGTTAATACCAATGTATCTAAAAATTTTACGTTTTCACCTAACTTCCCACTATTCATTTCTGAAACCGCTGATGCAATTATTTTAAATGGTTTTATACATTGTTTTGGCATCACTATTAATTTTTGTTTATTAATATTATTAAGTTTTCTTGCACAATGATCTATATGTAATCCTCCAATGTGATCAGTATGCCCATGTGATATTAATTTGTTATCATATGAAAATGCACGTTCCATCGCATAACCCATATCAAATACAACATTCAGTTCATCAATACTAATACAAGTACGTAATCCTGCTCTTGAGTAACCGCGAAGTGTATATGTTTGTGATCCTACTTGTATTTTTAAATAAGTTTCTCCATTATTTTCTGTTGAATATTTTATTTCCATTAATTTTATTTTGTTAATTAATAATTTAGATATATTTCAATTTTTTATATAAAATATTTTAAAATTTTCACCCATTAAAAATAAAATATATAATTTAAATTATATATGACCGGTACTGCACCTACCTCTCCAACTAACTCTGGTAATTCTAATACCAACACCAATACCAACACAAACACTCCCACAGACCCAACTATTTTGTTATCGCAAACTATTGTTGAACCTGGTTTAGAAATCAATTATACTCAACAAGCTATACCAGATACTAATGTTACAACTAATGCAACATTTACTTCAACTGAACCTGGTAATTATATTCCAAATATTAATGAAAATTTAAATGAAGTTGTTGAATATAATTATGATGATCATGTTATTACTGAATCTGATAACTTAGTTGATGAAATTAGAACATATGCAACTATGATTAAATGCGAAGACTTTCACGGTAAAGGTAATATTGATGATTATGCTGCACTATTTCAAGCTGCTTCAAAAATTGCAACTGATTCCAAACAAATGCAATTAGATATTGATATTGATGGTTTTAATGATTTTGGAAAAGCAGCCGATGATTTAAGTGAATTATTTATTAATTTTACAAGAAGACTTCAAAATATTAACATCATCAATGATACTGGATTTTTACGTGCTGTTTTAGATTCACTTAAAAAAATATATAATTTATCCGAAGTATTTGGTAAATTTAAAAGCACTATTCTTGTTACTAGTGAAATTAAAATACCAAAAACTGCTCATGATACTAAAAATATTTTAGCTGGTGTTATGGATGAAGTTAATTGTGCTATGAATTATATTAATAATTTTGTTACTGTTGACCCTAATTTAACTAATGCCCAACTTAGTACCGCTGATAAAAATATTATTGATAAAGCTGTTAGTACTATTGACAACTGGCAAACATTATGCGATCAAGGCGTTTCTATTGCATTAACAAATAGTTCTGACATGGTTTATCTTAAACAAACAAATACCGAACTAAAACAAAAAACTATTGCAATTAAATCAATGACTGATAAATTAAAATTAAAATTAACCCAATATAATTGTTTGTAAATTAACTGCAAGGCAAACAAATTGATTATAATAATTTTTACTAAATTATTTTAACAAATTTTAAAACTGCAAATAAAAAAATTGATAATTTAATTGTTAAAATTAAACTAACTAATTATTAATGAAAATTGTTTTTGATGGAAATATTGGTTGCGGTAAAAGTAAACTTATTAGTAGTATTCTTACAAATAAAGTTATTAATCTGCCAGTTTGTAATGAACCTCTATGTGATTGGGAAGAATGGTTAAAACTGTTTTATTCCAATATGCAAGCACATGCCTTTGGATTTCAAATGCGTGTTCTAAAATCACATTTAGATAGGAAAAATATTCAACAAGGATTATTTGAAAGATCTCCTTTATCTTGTCAAAAAGTTTTTGGTAAACTATTATTTGAAGATAATATGATGTCAGAATTAGAATGGAACTTAACTAATGAATTTAATGATGACTATGGATGGTTGCCTGATATTGTTGTATATCTTAAATGTACACCTGAAGTTTGTCATAAAAGAATTCAAAATAGAAATCGAAATGGTGAAGAATCAATCAGTCTTGAATATCTAAGTAAAGTTCACCAAAAATATGAAGAACTTTATAGTGAAAATTCTATTATTGGAAAAAAAATTAAAGTTATAACAATTGATGCAACACAAACTTTAGAACAAGTTTATGACTCAGTTATGAATCAACTTATAAAAAAAATTAAAAATAATAATGATAAAAATTATTAGTAAATTATTTTATATTTTTTTATAGGTTAATTCATTAAATTTTGGCGGAGCTGTTATTAAATTTTTTGCTTTATAATCATCTTCTGAATAAAAATATGCAGACAACGACTTTTTACCTACAGTTACCACAAAAACATTATCCAAACTACCTGCAACACGAATAATTTCCTTTATAACTTGGTCTATTTCATCAACATATTCTAATACACAACTTACAAATATTACCTGTGAATTTGATTCTTTTGTTTTTAAGTGCGCGAGAATGTCAGACTTTTTACCATTTGGACAACCTGGACAACCTGTTAAATCAACTGTTTCATCACCACAACCATAACCATCCATAAATGTATTAAAAAATCTTGAGCCTATTCCATAATATGGATCTCCATAAACTAATAGTGGTTTTTTTTGTTCTAACGCACGAGCTTGAGCCAATTTAAAAATATTTTGTCTATCGGTTTGTCTTAAAAAACCTTCATATACTTCATTAACAAGTAAAACTAAAATTATTATTGATATTACAATTATAATTGTTTTTATCATTTTTCTATATATTATTATTTTATAAAAAAATTGTTTTCAATATAATTTTTTGTAATTTTTACTTAATTATAAAAAAATTGTTTTCAATATAATTTTTTGTAATTTTTACTTAATTATAAAAAAATTGAAAATTTATTATTATTGCATATGGTATAATGTCGGTAATGTCTACTTGTGAACAAATCGCTGATATTGAAACACTTACCTCCAAAAAGCCAACCATGATTGACGAAATTAAATTTAAGCAATTTATGGTTGACCTTATTAAAACGGAAGGAAATTCAAATATTAAAACAACAACTGAACAAATTCAAAAACAAATTGTTAAGTTACGTGGAAAATATCGTGTTAATCCTTCAAAGTCTCAAATGAGATATATTTATGAAAAATTTTATAATTCAATTCCATTAAATACCGTATTTGGAAGATTTTTAATTAAAAAGGCTTGTCGTTCCCGTTCTGGGGTATTGGTATCTACTGTTGTTCTTAAACCCGATGTTTTTTCATGCCCTAAAAAATGTTCCTATTGTCCAACAGAAACTGATTTAAATGGTAAACCAACCCAACCTAAATCTTATTTATCGTCTGAACCTGCAATGTTGCGAGCTCTTCAGTATAATTTTGATGTTAGAGGACAAATTTGGGATAGAATTAAAGCTTATATTAAAACTGGAAATATTAGAAAAACAGATACACAGTCTCAATTTCATTCTTACAAATTAGAAATTATTCTTTCTGGTGGCACATGGGAATCTTATCCTTATAACTACCGTAATTCAGTTATGACTGAATTGTATTGGGCAGCAAATACATTTGATGCTGATAGACCAATGTTAACTATTGAAGAAGAAATAACATTAAACGAAACTGCAAAATATCGTATTATCGGTCTAACATTAGAAACTAGACCCGACTTTATTACTAATACATCAATTCGAGATTATAGAAAATGGGGTGTTACTCGAGTTCAAATTGGTGTTCAACATTATGATGATAAAATTTTAGATGGTATTAATAGGGAATGTTATACATCAGATACTATTAAAGCTATTCGTAAACTCAAACAAACTGGATTTAAAGTTGTATGTCATTTAATGCCTGATCTTCCCGGTTCATCACCTGAACTTGACAAATGGATGTTTACACAAGCTATTAATAATCCTCAATTACAATTTGATGATGTTAAAATTTATCCAACCGCTATTTGTCAATCTTCTAGTTCTAATTTAATTGTCAAGTCAGATATCGCCGATTGGTATCGTGCAGGTACGTATGTTCCATACGCTGAAACCAACCTTGAAGACCTTGTTCAAGTGCTTAAATATTATAAAACTAATATTCAACCTTGGGTGCGTATTCAACGTCTAGTTCGCGATATTCCTGCACATTCTATTGAAGCAGGGTATGAAAAAATTAGTAACTTAAGACAAGTTATTCATGACCAATTAAAAAAAGAAGGAAAAAAATGTAACTGTATTAGATGTATGGAAATTGGTGATGATGATGATTTAATGTCAAATGCAAAACTTGTAGTTAGAAAATATGAAGCTTCTGATGGTATTGAATTTCATATATCATACGAATCAAATGCTAAATCACCAATTACATCTTGGAATTATTGGGAATATTATTGGTTTCTTATTACATATTATTGGTCGTGGTTTATGTATGGAATTCCTACCTATTGGGCTGGTAATACTAATACATATAATGGACTTGTTGGGTTCTGTCGGTTTCGCATTGATCCTGAACCCGGCGGAGAAATTATAAAGGAACTTGCTGATTGCGCTCTTATTAGAGAAGTTCACGTTTATGGTCATTCACTTGGTGTTGGTTCACATGGTATTTCATCGCAACACCGCGGATATGGACAACTACTTGTTAAAACAGCTGAAAATATTGCTATTTCTTATGGTTATAACAAAATTGCTGTAATTGCCGGAGTCGGTACTCGTGAATATTACAAAAATAAATGCGGGTACCAATTGGTTGGCACATATATGATTAAAAATCTTATTAATGAACATAAGTCATTAGAAGAAAAGAAAAATATTATTTGTCTTTTCAAATATGCTACTTTTATAATTTTTATTAGCTTTTTATTAGCTTTTATTATTAGTTTCTATTAATTTTTATTTGAGTTCATTTGGTTTTGTACTTTTTCTAAATCTTGATTTAATTTATTTACATCAACACCTAATTCCTTTTGTAAAAATGAATCCATTTCTTGTTTTAATGCTTCTGCTTCTTCTGCTGTTTCTGTCTTTTCTAATTTTCCCATAAGTTCCATTATTTGACCTAGATTTGGAATATCGGTCATACCTGAACCACCAACTAAACCTGCTAATTCTGACAAACCAGGTACTCCTGATTCTGATTGTTTACCTCCAGGAATAACACCAAATTGGTCTGCCATTTTAAGAACATTACCTAAATTTATACTTGATTTTTCTTCTGGTTTATTTAGTCCCACTTCTATATTTGCTGTTGAAAAATTTTCATCAATTATAATTTTTTCTTTAGCTTTTGCTTTTTCTGTTGAACCACCCATCATTCCGCCAATAACTGATTCCATTCCAGGTACTTTTTTAGATATTGATTTCATTAATTTATCCAATTCTATTTCTCCACTATTTATTTTTTCCGCATATTTAGTTGATATTTTTTGACTTACATCCATTATTCCTGCAAATGGATTCGCTGAGTTTCCTGTTAAAATACTTTCAAAAGAAGAAACAATATCATCAATCATTCCGGATGTTTCATCATTTACATCAACACCTAACATATCTTTTAATTTATTTTTTGCAATTGAATTACTAATTGAATTACCAGTTGAATTATCAGTTGAATTAGTAAATGCTTGTTTTCCATAAACTAATCCTGTTAAAATATAAATTCTTGTCGTATTTCTATCAATTTCGGGTTTAAAGTGTTCGATTGTTAAATATATTTTATACAAATGTGACCAAATAATTTTTTTAACTTCTTCAGGTTGATTATTTAATAAATTTTTTAAAGGAAAATCTGCACCAAATAAACCTTCTGAAATAGCTTGAGTATCTGGGGTTTTATGTGAAAATACTTTAATTTTTCCTTTTATAAAATCATTAAAGTTATTGTCATTTATTGTTTCACCAAATGCTATTCCTCTTGCAATTTTTTGATTATCTGATAAACTTGCTAATTCGTCTAATTTAATTTGAGTTTCATCTCCAGAGAATATAACTTTTAGTTGGGCAATAAATGCATTATAGTATGAAATGTATTTTTCATAGAAAAAATTATTGGTATCAACAATTTCACTCATTAAAATAATAAGTTTTATATTCTTTAAATAATTTATATGGATTTTATTTAACTTATTTTTTTATAAAATAACTTAAATAATGTTTAACATATATTATAATTATGCAAGGAAAATTTTATAATTATGATATTATAACACTTATATTATGTGTTATTAATGATAGTAAAAAATTTTGTGATAAAACTTATGTTTATAATGAAGTTAAAAAATACTTTAATTCTAATCCAAATGATTTTTCCCTTTGTGTTTTTTTATTTGAATGGGAACGATTAAAAACTATGAAAAATTTAATAATTACAAAAACAATTAATAATATTGAATATTTTGGTGTTGGAACTATAGGTAAAATAACTGAATTTGTTCAAACTGATTTTACAATTGATTTTACTATTAATATTAAGGATACTATTGAAACCTTATGTTTAAATCCAAATATTTATTCTAAATCCGCGTATTTAGCCAGCTTTTTAAAAAATACTTTTCCAAATTATTCAAATATTTATAATTTACTTAATGATAATAAAAATGAAATTGGATTTGATAATATTAATAAATTTATTGATATTTATTCTGAACTATTTGATTCTGACGACATAATTAAATTAATTGTTGCAAAAAGATTATTTAAATTGGAAAAAAATAAACCAAATTCACAAACACTTTTAAAAAAAAATAACACACGTTTTTACTTAACATTTGGAATTGGTTTAAGTTTTGGTTTTGTTGGTATCACTTCAATTGTTTTATATAAAAATACTAATTGGTTTAATTATTTATCAAGCTTTTTAAATCAAAGTAATTTAAATATTCAATTAAAATAATTAAAAAAATTAAAAATAAGAAATAATTGAAAATTTATTTTTTTATTCAAAATATATCTTATATAATGGTTGCACAAATATCCAACAATAAATATTTACAATACCAAACAACAAATTCAAAATTAAATTTTTACAAATATATTAAATTAAAAACAAATCAATTTAATTTAAGATATTGGTTAATTTCAAATAAAATTGACCCATTAAATAAACTAAAACCTGGGGATAAAATTTCTGTTAAAAAAATGGGAAATTCATTTTGTTTTCAAATTGTTCCCAAAGGACTATCACAACCAGTTATCCGATGGTTGACAAATCAATCAAAAAGTGATTTTTTTCTTAAATTTTTTATGTTAATAGATTATTATTATAAAACTTGTAATTATATGAGAAAAACAACTAAAAAATATTATCAATACTTTACAAGTATATATTCAATGTATAAAAATCTTGGTGAAATAATTATTTGTATTTGCAATGTGCTTTTGCAAACATATAGTTCACATAATAATTCTATTAATTTTATTAACATATGTAAAATCAAAATAGCTAATGCTTTAAATTTTCTTAAAATTCATTAGATTCATTATTCATTTTCTCAATAACTTCTTTTAATTGGGCTTTTCGTTTATTTACTTCTATATATCGTACCCAAAGCAAAATTCCAAGTAAAAATATCATAATTACAAAACCATAATTTTCTATAATAAAATTTTTAATATAATTTATTACGTGTTTATAAATTGGTTCAGCTGGTTGATTTGCAAGTTCAAGTTCTGCATTTTGTTTTATTATTTCTTCTTGTGCTATTTTTTCTCTTAGTTCTTTTTCCTTTACTTTATTTATATAGTATTTTGATAATTTTGGTTCTACTAATCGGGGTTTTCTATAACTATTAAAGCTCATTATTAATATACTAGGATATATTTATATATTTAAAAATAAATATAATATTAAAAAAATTGATTAATAAAAATATTTATATTTTATATATTAATATTATAATGGAAAACTATAATAATTATGATTTTAGAAATGACCTTAATAATAAATTAAATCGAACTGGTAATACTACAACTACAAACACAACTACTAATAACCAAACAAGCGAATATTTACTTAATCCTGAAAATAATAGATTAACAATTTATCCAATTAAAAACCCAACAATATGGCAAGCATATAAAACACAACAGGCTGCTTTTTGGACTGCTGAAGAAATCGACTTTTCAAAAGATTATGGTGATTTTATTAAATTAAATTCTAATGAACAACATTTTATTAAAATGATTTTAGCGTTCTTTTCATCTTCTGATACTATTGTTAATATTAACTTGGGAGAAAGATTTGTACAAGATGTTAAAATTCGTGAAGCTATTGTTACTTATACATGGCAAATGATGATGGAATCAATTCACTCTGAAACTTATTCTCTTCAAATTGATAATATTGTTAAAGATCCTGAAGAAAAAACCCAATTATTTAATGCTGTTAAAGAATTTCCATGTATTGCTGAAAAAGCAGCATGGGCGCTTAAATGGATTGAATCTAATGAATCATTTGCTACAAGACTAATTGCTTTTGCTATTGTTGAAGGTGTTTTCTTTTCTGGTTCATTTTGTTCTATTTACTGGCTTAAAAAACGTAATGTTATGCCAGGACTTTGTGCATCTAATGAACTAATTGCACGTGACGAAGGCTCACATACTCAATTTGCTGTTTTATTATATTCAATGTTAAAATCAAAATTAACTGAATCAGATGTACATGCAATGTTTCAAGAAGCAGTTGAAATTGAAACTAGATTTATTTGTGAAAGTTTACCATGTGCACTTTTAGGAATGAATTCAAACTCTATGACTGAATATATTAAATTTGTTGCAGATAGGTTAATGGTTGAACTTGGATATAATAAATTTTTTAATTCATCAAATCCATTTGATTTTATGGAATCTATTAGTGTTGAAGGCAAAACAAACTTTTTTGAATCAAGACCAACACAATATCAAAAAGCTTCTGTGTTAAATAAAACAAATAATTCAAATTTTATAATAACTGAAGATTTTTAAAATTTAATACTTAATATTATAATTACTTCATTTATTAAATGTATTTTTTAATTTATACTATTTGAATACATGAAAATACATACTATTTTATAGGCTTTAATTAAACAATAAAAATTGATAAAAAATATTTTAGTTTTATAAAGTATATGAATAATAATATGTTATTTGTTACAAAACGAGATGGAAGAAAAGAATTAGTTCAATTTGATAAAATTACTGAAAGAATAAGTAAACTTATTTGTCCTTTAGAATTATCTACACTTAATGTTCCATATTTATCAGTTGCTGATGAAAAAGACTTATTGGACCCTATTTTAGTTGCACAAAAGGTTGTTGCAAGTTTGTATCCTGGAATTACTACTGAAGAACTCGATGTTGAATCTGCTGAAATTTGTGTTAATCTTTCAACAACACATCCTACTTACTCTCAGTTAGGTGGAAGAATTTTAATTTCAAACTTGCATAAAAAAACTAGTAATAACTTTGCTGAAAAAATGACCAAATTATCTGAAGAAACCAGTAATATTAATACTCTTTGGTTAAATTGGGTGGTTTCTAATAAAAAACAAATTCAAGAAATTATTGATTATAATCGTGATTATTTATTTGATTATTTTGGATTCAAAACTTTAGAAAAATCATATTTACTCAAATCACATGGACAAATTATTGAGAGACCACAAGATATGATTATGCGTAATGTTATTACTGTTTCAATTAATCTTAATCCTCACACAATTAATGATTCTACAAATGATATTTTACAAAAAATTAAAGAAACCTATAATTTTATTTCACTTGGATATTATACACATGCTAGTCCGACTCTATTTAATTCGGGTACAACTCACATGCAGTTGTCATCGTGCTTCTTATTGGGTACATCTGATGACTTGAATTCCATCACAACTACTTGGAACTCATGTGCTCAAATTTCCAAATGGTCTGGCGGTATAGGGTTACATGTATCTAATATTAGAGGAAAAAATAGCCTAATCAAAGGAACTGGTGGTAAATCAAATGGTCTTGTACCATTTCTTCGAGTATTTAATGATATTGCACGATGGATTGATCAAGGTGGTAAGCGTCCTGGTTCAATTGCTGTTTATCTTGAACCACATCACCCTGATATTTTTGAATTTTTAGATTTAAAAAAAAATTTTGGAGCAGAAACAGAAAGGGCTAGAGACCTATTTTTAGCCTTGTGGGTTAGTGACTTATTTATGAAACAAGTTGAATCTGGGGGTGACTGGTACTTACTTAGTGCTGATGAATGTCCTGGATTAACTGAGGTGTACGGCGACCAATATGAAATGTTGTATTGGTCATATGTTAATGCCGGTAAATATAGAACTCGTGTTGATGCTAGAAAATTATTTCATGCAATTATGGAGTCACAAATTGAAACTGGTATGCCTTATATTTGTTTCAAAGATGCCATTAATGCTAAATGTAACCAAAAAAATCTTGGAACCATCAAGTCAAGCAATTTATGTAGCGAAATCACTGAGTATTCTGATGATAAAGAATATGCCGTTTGTAATTTGGCCTCAATTGCTCTTAAACCATTTGTTGATCCTTTTCAAATTCCTCCAAATAAAAAGTGGATAATCTATACAAAACCAAATTGTAAATTTTGTGATTGGGCTAAAAAATATTTGTCAAACTTAAAAATTAATTTTGAAGAAATTGGATTTAATAATGAAACATTAGCACAATTAAAAAAATTACTTAATAAACAACAAATTACCTTTCCACAAATATTTATTGAATTTGAAAATATCACTAACTCAATTGGTGGTTGGTCTGATTTATATGCTTACACTGCCGGTACATTTAATTATGATAAATTATATCAAGTTGCTTATATTTCTACAATTAATTTGGATAAAGTTATTGATGTTAATTATTATCCCGTTTCTCAAACTAAATTATCAAATATGAAACATCGACCTATTGGTCTTGGTATTCAGGGACTTGCTGATACTTTAGCTTTACTTAGAATCCCTTTTGACTCCGAACAAGCTGTTGAATTAAATAGTAAAATTATGGAAACTATATATTTGGCTTCAGTAACTGCTTCTAATGATATTGCTAAATCAAGATACAACGACATGAACACATTAATAAAATATTTTAATAATAATGAAATTTCAATTCCTGAATTTTACAATCCTGAATATATAATTTCTAATGAAAATATCAACAAACTTTATCATAATATTAAACCAAACAAATGGGAACTTTTAAAACCAATTGGTACTAATACTGGTGCATACAGTAGCTTTTATGGTTCACCATTTTCAGAAGGTAAATTTCAATTTGATTTGTGGAATGAAAACAAAAACACAAATAAAAAAATTCAGTTAGCTTACCCGGACCAATGGGAAAAGCTAAGATCTAGTGTTATTAAATATGGAACAAGAAATAGTTTACTTACTGCACTTATGCCTACTGCTTCAACTAGTCAAATCCTTGGAAATAATGAGTGCTTTGAATTTTTTACTAATAATATTTATACACGAAAAACACAAGCTGGAGATTTTATTCTTGTTAATAAATATCTTGTTAATGATTTAATTAAAATAGGTTTATGGAATTCACAACTTAAAGATCAAATTATTGCTTCCAATGGTTCTATTCAATCTATTGATTCAATTCCAAATGAATTAAAACTAATTTATAAAACAATTTGGGAAATTAAACAAATTTGGGTTCTTAAAAATGCTGTTGCTAGAGGCTATTTCGTTGACCAGACACAATCATTAAATATATTTATGGGAGAACCTGACTATCAGCGTCTTAGCTCTTCACATTTTTGGTCCTGGAAAGCTGGATTAAAAACTGGTATGTATTATCTTAGAACAAAAACTGCTACTGATGCAACTAAATTTACTGTCGACCCTAAACTAATTAAACAACAAACAAATTATAGTTCTGAACCTTGTACTAATTGTTCAGCCTAATCAAATGGATTTCGAGGTAAAGCATGAAAAAGAATTTGATTACATATTTACTGTTAATTTAACTTAATTTAACTAATTTAATTAAATTAAAAAAAATTGAAAAATAAAATATTTATGAGTAGGTATTTGAACTCGTAATGTCAGGTCATACTCATCAGAAAAAGCATAACAAACGTACCGGCTCTAATGCCACCTCCGAGCTTGTCTACGCCAATAAAGCTGAAGGACAAGAATATGGAGAAATTACTGCCCCTAAAGGCAATTGTCGATTTGAAGCACGTATTATTAGTACAGGTGTAATAGTTAATGTACCCCTTCGCGGAAAACTAACACATGGCAAAACTAAGCAACTTGTTATGAAGGACGATATTGTTCTTCTTGTTCCAGATATTGGCGAAGGTTATATTGTTGATATGAAATATAAGCCTGAAGAAGTTAAAGCTCTTCGTAAAGCAGGTGAACTAACTCAAATTGTACAAACAACTCAAACTACTGGTGTTATTGTTGCGTTTGGTAATGAAGCAATTAGCGCCAAAAAAGAAACAATTGAAATTGATGATGATATTATTGCTAATCTATAAATTTACTAAATTTTGTCAAGTTTAATTTATTTCTTCATTATAAGCTCTAATTAATGCATCAGTTACTATTGAATCATTATCAACTGTTAAGTGAACATTTGATATTTCTCTTTCATCAAGTCCTATTTTTTTAAGATATTCTACACGTTTTACATTTACTTTATTTGAATAATTTCTTATGTATTCGGAAAATTTTAAATCTGAATTTGTAATTTTTTGTATTAATTTTGATACCAAAGTTTTTGGGTCTACTGTTGGATTTTTTAATCTTGTTTCTAAATACCATAAACACCAAGCCAAACAAAATCCACCAAAATCACCAGCTTTTTTATTTGCTGGATTATTTTCATCTGATAATGTTTGAAATCCTGCAAATGGTAAATAATCTTTTGGTCTTAAATATTTTAATCCTGTATTCCATGTTAATTCTTCTTCCAAAGTTTCATCTACTTGATCTTCTATTATACTTGAATTGCCATATGGTTCAAATCTTTCCACAGTCATATTTTTAAAATCATAAATTAAAATATTTGCATGTAACATTTTATCATATATTAAACTTAAAAATACAGCACCAAAACGTTTGCCACCTTCTCTTCTAGCTCCATTTATTAAATTATTTAAATATGGATGCACAAAATATTCAGTTGGTGAATAGTAAGATATTACCCATGGAAATATTGGTTCTTTACTTAATATATCATCAGAAAATGGAAAAGTATGATCAAATGTTAAATTATTTAAACTATATGATTTCATGTTTGGTATTAATAATTCTTTATATGCATCCCGTAAATATATACTAAATATACCTACATCTTTAAATTTTGCCTGAAATAATGTATAATGAGAATAACCATTTGTTTCTAACTTAATATCAGATAAATCTTCTTGATATATTGGTTGGTTTTTATAAAATCCAATCCATTTGCTTAAATTTTCTGATTTCTCCATCTGTTCTAATTTGTGTATTATTTGTTTATTTACTTTTATTTTATTATCAATTAACACTTTTGAATAAGTTGTAAAATCTAGTTGGGTTATTAACTCTAAAGGAGTTAGTTTATCTACATTTTTTTGATTCCATGTTTCACTATCGCAATATTTTAGTATCTCTATGTCTGGTTTCAAATCTTGTAATTTATATATTGATGCATCAGATACTGTTTGATTTCTTGTTGATCTAATATAAATTGCTGTATGAGCCATATTATCTGCATATTTATTATTTACTTTATAAAATTCTGGATTTGTTTCCACTATTTTTTTTAATATTTTTTTACTAAAATAAAATTGATTTTTCGCTATATCCAAATATAATCCTATTCTTAATGGATTATCAGTTTTAATAAACGAATAATAATCAACATCTATGTTTCTTTCCATCAAATAATCAAATAATGTATTATCATTTAAATCTAATACTGCTAATAATAATCCTTCTCCTAGTTCATTTTTAATATTTATTTCTTCATTTGAAAATTTATTTAAAATAGAAATTTTTTCACTTGGCTTTAATATATGGTTTGCTACAACTCCAAATAAATATTGATTTTTTAATTCAGGTTTAATATTATAAACTGAAATAAATTCCTCTAATTTTTTCCTATCCAAATTTAAAATTATTGATTTTAAAATTAAATGGGGTTTTGAACCTGACTCAATTAAATTTACCCAATTTACATTTGGAAATTCTTTTATTAATGGAGTAAAATCTTCAATTGGTAAATATAACGGAAATGTTTCACCGTTTCGATTTCTATTATAAATATAATCTGGATAAGTTTTAATTAAATATGATAATATTGGTATATTCGCTTCTTTTGCTGCCAAGTGAAACCCATTTAAACCATCTGAATTTTCCAAATAAACTGGATATTTGGTTATTTTAAGTCCTGTTAAATTATCCAGCATAATTAAATAGTGGTGCAAATAATTTGATTGATAAATTGGTTTATCAATAGTAAACTCTTTTAAATTTTGTTTATTTTTAATATTTATAATTTTTTCAAAATCTATTTTCATTAATTATTTTTACATAGAAAATAAACAAATTAAAAATTAATTTCATACAATTATTTGGTAATTTTGTAATTTGTATTATATTGATAACTTGTAAGGCTATTTTAAATTTACTAAAAAAATTGATATTAAAATTTATTTAAATTATATATTTGAAATATAATGGAATCCATACATAATATGCCAATTATTAATACTTTACCTAATTATATTAATACTAATAATAATGAAGAAGAAAAAGAAGATAAAGAAAATAAAGAAAAGGAGGAAGAGGAAGAGGAAGAAGATGATAATATCGAAGAACCATTAAAATTTGGTGTTAGTAAATTTAAAAATATTATGGGTGTAACTTGTTATATGAATTCAATTCTTCATATTTTACAACAAACACCAACTTTTATTGAATATATTTCTCAAGCAAAATTTAAAGATTCAATAATTAAAAAAATTAATAAAAAAATTTTAGATAAACCAGAATTAAATAAAGAACAAGTTCTTAAAGAATATGTTTGTTTTGAACTTTTTAGATTATTAAAAACAAGTCTTGAAAATGATGATTCTTCAATTAATCCTTCAACTTTTAAATCACTTATTGGTAAAAAAAATGATATGTGGAATGAATATAATCATCAAGATTCGCAAGAATTTTTTAACTTTTTAATTTCTCAACTGGAGGAAGAAGTTGGAATGAAAGCAGAATTTTTACCCGGTTTTAATTATTATGAATCAAACTCACAAACTCCATATACTGTTCCAATTGCAATTAAAAATGTTGTTGCAATTAATGCATTGGGAAAATTTCAAGCTCGTGAATATTCCCCGCTTAAAAATCTATTTGATGGTATGGGACAAAGTAATAGAAAGTGTTTGTGTTGTAATACCACATCTACTGCATTTGAACCATTCTTAACTTTACCTGTTTCTGTACCTATTAAAAATAAATCAGATATGTATAAAACTTTTAATATTTATGATTGTCTTGACCATTTTAGTGCTGAAGAACAACTTGATGCTGATAACAAAATGAATTGTGAAATGTGTGGACTAAAAACTCAAGGACATAGTAAAACATTACTTTGGAAAACACCAAAAGTTCTTGTTATTCATATTAAAAGATTTTTAGTTAATTCATTTGGTATTCCTACTCAAAAAATTACTAATAATGTTACCTACCCCATTAAAGACTTGGATTTATCTAATTATTTTGACCCTGCAAGCCCTTATAAATCTAGTTGCAAATATGATTTAGTTGGAATTAATATTCATCAAGCTTTTGGATATGGTGGTAATATTAATGCTGGACATTATACATCTATTGTTAAAAATATAATAAACAACAACTGGTACTTATATAATGATTCTAATCAAGTTAAAATGGCGTATACTAAAGAAAATTTACAAAATGCTAATGCTTACTTACTATTTTATTATCGACAAGATTAGTTTTATTAATCTTGATATATAGTTACCAATTGGTAATTTTTTATTTTATCAACCTTATAATTAAATTTATCAAATTCAGTTAAATCATAATTAAAAGGTAATTTTATAAATATTGGTTTATTATTTGTATTTTTAACTTTGTTAACAACTTCTTCCATTGTTAAATGTCCTAGTTTTATTTTTGTTTTATTATTATATTTATAATCTGGACCACCCCATGGAGGGTCAAAAAAATATCCCTGGTAATTTCCTGCTAATAATTCCAAACAATCACCATTTATTGAATTTACATTTGATAATTTATAAACACTTATATTATTTTTTAATAATTGATATCTTGATTCTACTAATTCAACTGATGTTACATGTGCAAAATGTTTTCCAAATGAAATTGTATTACCTCCTACACCAGCTGTTGCATCAAATATATTTGAGTTTGCACCTATTTCATCTTTAATTATGTTTGAAATAATTTCTGCGTCTTTTGGATAAGTTATTGACCATAATCCTTCTTGATCACATTGTGGCATTTGTGTAAAATTTGTTACTGGTGGAAATATTTTATTAATAATATTCTGTTCCATATTTTATTATTATTTACTTATTGGATTTAACCTTTTAAGTTAATTAATTTGATTTTCAATAATTTCATCAATTAAAATAAAAATTTATTCAATTATTATTTTAATTTAAATAATCTTTTAACGATTTTAACACTTTGGTTTCACTTGGAGAAAAAGTTTCATAAAGTTTTTCATCGTCTAAATCAGCAACTAATGGAATTGCAACATCAATAAATACAAAATCAGATGTTAAAATTGCCCAATAATTATTATTATCATCAGAATCATAATTTATTGCCTGTAAAATTTCTTCATTAGCATTAATTACTGTTGTTGGGTTTGTATGTTTGCTCGCCAAGTCCAAATAAGTTGATAAATTTAATAAATTTGATAAATTTAAACTAACTTCGGGTTCTATTGAATTTAATAAAGATATTACCGAATTATTTATATCTTTATGTTCTAAATTTAATTTTATTGTTAACATTATTATTTTATATAAAGAAATTAAATTTTATATATTAACTACACAAAAAAATATAATAAAATTATTATAAAGAAATTACTAAAACTCAGTAAAAAGTAAAAAAGTGAAAAATCAATAATATAATTTTATACTATTATATAAATATAATAATGTCAAATACTCATTCTACTAATCAAAAAATTATTGGAGAATTTGAAAAACTTGTTAATTTTGTTCGTCTTGAAATTGATACAGCCATTAAAAAAAAAGATGTTAAACTAACAACTGCTAATACTTTTAGACTAAAACAAATTACAAATGCACTTGCTACTATTAAAAAATATCCTAAAACTATTACATTAGATAATCTTAACGAATTTTCACAATTACCTGGTATAGGAAAAGGTACAATTGACCGTATTAGTGAAATTATAAAAACTGGTAAACTTGGAGAAATTGCTAATTTTGCTGATACTATTGATGAAAATAAAAAACTTATTGAAGAACTTGAATCAATTGTTGGTATTGGACGTTCTATTGCACTTGAACTTATTAGTCAAGGTGTAAAATCAATTGATGATCTCAAAAAAAAAATTGATAAAGGAAAAATTCAAGTTAATGATAAAGTAGCTCTCGGTGTTAAATATTATGGAAAATTTGCCGGAGATATACCCAGAGAAGAAATTAACAAAATTTATAAAATATTTTCCAGCATTATTAAAAAAATGAATACCCAATACAATTTATCTGATGATAATAAATATATTTTTGAAATTTGTGGTTCATATAGGCGAGAAAAACCAACTAGTGGAGATATTGATGTTCTAATTAGCAAAGTTGGTACTAAACTTGACGAACCTGATGGAATTAACCATCTTGCTAGATTTGTTGAAAAACTTAAAAAACCAATTAAAACTAATGATTCTAAACCTTTACTTGTTGATGATATGACTGATAAAAACTTTACTACAAAATATATGGGATTTGCTCAATACAAAGCCAATCCTTTTAGAAGAATTGATATTAGATTTATTCCACATGATGCATATTATCCCGCACTTTTATATTTTACTGGTTCTGCTGATTTAAATGTTAAAATGAGAAAAATTGCTAAAACAATGGGATTAAAATTATCTGAATATGGACTTACAAAAGCTGATGGTACAAGATTATCAATTAGCTCTGAACATGACTTTTTTAAAATTCTTAAAATTGAATATTTGGAACCTAAATTTAGGTAAATCCTCCTGTTTATTATAAACTAAACTTTTTAATTTATAATAAATAATAAATAATAAATTGTTAATAAATAATAAATTGTTAATAAATAATAAATTGTTAATAAATAATAAATTGTTAATTATTTATATTATTTATTTTTAACTATATGACACATCTCCCATTCTGCTTCGGGAATATATAAACATTTTGTTCGTAGTTCCCCTTCCATATGTCCAATTACAAAACTTAAAGTATTTATTGTTTTTAATATTTCTTTATTATGAGATACTGCTTTTGTTTTTTCATATTTTTGTTTTATGTATTCTAACAAAATTTTTAAATCTGCTGATACCATATTATGCACATAATGATCTTGATAACATAAGCTTTTTGTTTTTAAATTATAATTGTATGTGCAACTATCTTGATATGAACAAAATTTATATGAACATCTTGATATAATATTATCTTGTTTATCCAAACTATTTAACATTATATGTGATCCTTGAGTTTTATCATGTTGAATCTCTTTTTGACCTAATCTCATACGTAATGTCTCACTTAGTCCAAGTAAAATATTTAAACAAGCAACAAAAAAATCATAATCAAGAGATTTATTTTGTAAAGTATATTTGGTTAACAATTTAATTATATCCAATTCTTTTTGTAAAATAAGTAAACTTGATTTTTGTTTTAATTCAATAACTTGGTCTGGTTCTTTGCATAATTTTTCAATTTCTGCTAATTTATCTTGATAATCCTTTTCTATTTGGTTTATTTTACTTTCTACATTTTTTTCTTCTATTTTATTGGATAACTTATTTATGTATTCAACTATTCGTGCTTGATTTCCAATATCAAGTTCCATTTTATAGTCATTAAACCAGGTTAATTCTTCTCCCATTAATTTTAATATTAAAAATCTGTCTTTATATCATATTTAATTAAAACAAAAAAAACTGAATATAAATAAACAAAAAAAGATAATTTATATTATAATATAATGGAAAACGGCAAACCTAATAAAAGACTAACTACTGATAAAAACTATAAAAGACCCGATAAAACTTATCAAGATATGTTAACTAATCAAGATATTAAAGAAAAACTTAAAGAATATAAAAAATGCTCTGATATTAAAAAAATATCAATTGGTACTCATTTAAGATATTTTACTACTGATCCAAAAACTGGAGAAAAAGTATTTAGACTTGGTGGTACTCTTAATAAAATTGATCCTGAAGGTAGATTTGTTATTCTCGGTAACGGTTCTGTTTCATGGTCAGTTCAAATTGCAGGTACACAATTTTGGCAAAAACTTACTGAAGCTGAATTTAAAGAAGAACTTAAAAAAGAAATTAAAAAAGAATTAGTTACTGAAACTATGGAATCAGTTGACCCTATGATTGAACAAGAAAATAAAGAACTTAAAAAAGAACTTAAAAGTCTATTTAAAAAATTTGAACAACTTGAAGAAGAAAATAAAACACTATCTAAAAAAAATGAACAATTAGCTTTACAATTAAGTAAAATTGCTACTGAAATTAAAAAAGAAAAAAAAACTAAATAATAGTTTAATTTTATAAAATTATTATAAATATTTAAATAATTTCTTAATAAGATTATATAATGGGAAAACAAACCGAAACCAACAAAAATAAATCTTCTAAAAAAAATTATAGTTTTACAGGACACAGAGTTATCGGGAAAAATAAAGCCAAACATGTTAGTGATGTTGATTCTGCGTCAGATTCAAACACAACTGATGATATGCGCAAATTATTGGAATCTGAACATTCTACTAATCGTGCAAATATGATGGGTCAACCTCCCGCACCTGCACCTGCACCTGCACCTGCACCTCAAAATCCTATGATGCAACAAATGAATATGATGAATGCTCATCAACCTATGATGCAACCACAAATGAACTCTTTTATGATGAACCAAAATGGACCAAATATTAATCAATTTATGGGTGCTAATGATATTGACCCATTAATGGTTAATACTTTAGCACCTGTTAATAATATGAAAAATAGTTTTGCTGGTATGGATGGTGCTGGATTAATGAATTCAAATCAAATGGCACAAAACATGTCTGGTATTGCTAATTTGGCACAATTGGGTAATAATAACTTTGATATGGCTAATGCCTATGCCAACGCCAATGCCATGTCCGAAACTAATATGATGGGTATGAACAATATGGGTATGATGAATAATATGATGGGTATGAACAATAATATGAATATGATGAACATGAATAATATGGGTATGATGGACCCCCCTTCCAAACCTATAGATGCTAACTCCCTTAAAAATTTATCAAATTTATATTCTATGAATATTATTAAACAATAAATTTATTAATATTATTTAAAATATTTTAAATATTTTATATAATAATAATATGACAGTTATAGCAAATGATTTTAAATCTAAATATCTCAAATATAAAACCAAATATCTTAAATTAAAAGAACAAATTGGTGGTTATACTTGTGAACAATGGCTTAATCATGAACTTAGCCTATCTGGTACTAATCCAAATATTAACACTATATTTAAAAATTTTACATCGTTTATTAATTTTGATGGAGGTGCTAGAAATCCTGCTGTTAATTGTGGACTATATTATATTATTAAAAATTGGAATTATCTTAGTTTTTCAAGTGATCGGTTTAAACTTATTATTGATGGAATGAATATTATTAGAAACAAATATATTTTATTAGCTTTTTTAGGTGAAACTTTTAATTTTATTAATCCTAAAATTATTGAAAATGAAATTTATCAAATTATTAGAAATCCAAAAGATTATGTTGTTTCCATTAATTTAATTAAATCACTTATTCCTCTCATAATTAAACTTTTTGGTGTTAATAATACAGATATTTACATAACATACCAATCTTTAAATAATGAAATAGAAATACTGGATGGTTATAATATTTATGATTTAGAAAAAGAATTATTTGGATTTGCTCTTAATGAAGAAAACACTAATACTGTTCATCTATTGGGTATACCATGTATGTCTGACGATGGTTTAGCAACTAATACAAAAACTAATAAAATATATCGAAACACAGATCCTAGTTATTGTTTTCAATCTAATGGAAATTATCATAATGATGCTGATGATATAGTATGTGCTTTTTTATATTATTATTTTACAAAAGTAAACATTTTAAGTGATGTATCTTTGTGGTCATATGATAATTATTCATGGTATAGACCTGCACTTAGAAATAATTTTCTTGAATTAACTATCCAATATACTAATCAAGACTATTCTAATTATAATAGTAATCTAATTTTGGGTTCAATATATCCACTTGGTGCCATTGTATTTATTAACTTAGATACTGGAATTGAATATGCATATAAACATAGAAACTTTATAGCAGGTATTAATGATTATATTCAATATTTATCTAATAATTTAACTTATACTATTAGTTTACCAACAGATATTATACGCATTTTAACAACTTAATAACACCTAATTTATATAAAGAAAAAATTGATTTATTTTATTAATATCACTAAAGACCTAATATATAATGTCTAAAAGCTTTGCAAATATTAGATTATCAAGGGAATTATCCAAGTTACAATCCGAATCAGAAAAATTAGATGGTATTATTATTGAAAACCCATCTGATTTAATGTGTTGGAATGCCAAAATATCTGGGCCCCCAAATACACCATTTGAAAAAGGTGTATTCGATATTGTTCTTAAATTTGATTCAGATTATCCCGTTAAACCACCCAGTGTAAAATTTTTAACTCCAATGTATCATCCTAATATTTACCGTGATGGAAAAATTTGTGTTGATATTTTACAATCGCATGAATGGACACCTGCACAAAATGTTCGTACTATTTTAGTTTCTATTATGTCATTACTAATGGATCCTAATCCATCTTCTCCAGCAAATAGAGAAGCAGCAGATTTATATAATAAAGACCAAAAAGCATACGGGCAAAAAGTAAGGGAATTTATTGAAGCAAATAAAAAATAAATTTTAAATATTAGATTTTATAAAATATTATTATTTAACTTATAAAATTTAATCATATAATTTAACTTCAGGTATATCTATTACATCACCAATTATATATATATCATTTTCTAATAATCTATACTGGTTATTTTCATCTTTATCAAGTTTTCCAACTGGATAATTTAAGGTAAAATCATAAACAACACTTGTTTCTTCATTTAGCCAATATGACTCTTCATTTGAATATGAGTTTTCATCAACACGTTTTACTGCTTTTATTTTTCTAACTTTTATTTTAATTCTATTTGAATCTTTTGCATTTGAACCATTATCAATTTTTAAATCGTATTCAATTTTATTTTGAAAGGCCGGCCCAATAGGTTTTTCAAATAAGGATTCTTCGTTAAATTGAAAACATTTATATTTTGAACCCATCATATTATGTGCTTTAAATAATTCACAATCAACTGCTGCCTCTTTTACTGCTTCTATAAATGATAATAACAAGTTATTTTTCTTTCTTGATATGTCTTCCATTTTTTCATCAGTTGTTTCTTTTCCTGATTTTCTTACTACTTTATAACGAAAAACATCAACTTTGCGTTCTTCTTGTGGTAAATCTTTATGTTGGCAAAAACGCAATGCACGACCAATAACTTGTTCTATACGTACTTCATTCCAATAAGGTTCCATAATATGAACCTGTCTAACATTATTCAAGTTAATACCTTCCGCACCTGCTGGTGAAATCATAATTATTTTACAATATTTTCCATATCTGTTATCGCGCATATTAAAAATATCCTTATTTAATTTTCTTACTGATTTTTCTATTCCACCATGAAATTCACACCAACGAAGACCATCTTTATCTAATGGCTTTACTGGATCTAGTTTAGTTTTATCAAATTGGTTATCCTGATCAATGTCTTCAAAACCAAAAAATCTTAAATAAATTTTTAACATTTGTAACCCCTCCATTTCAACATAATTGGAATAAATCATTACTGTTCCTTTTGTTTTTAATATATTAAATATTATACGCACAAATTTTGGACTGCACATGTACATTGTATCAAATAATTTTGATTTTGATTTTTCTAATTGATAAAAATTTGTAAATGAACCATCATATTTTTCATAAAATGTTTTAACATCGTCTTGTATAGAATGTTTTGCTTCTTTATCTTTACGATGAATTTCTTTCATATAGTCAAAAAAACCATTAACAAAAGATTTTATTGTTTTCAAATATTCTAAAATTTCTGCTTTTGATTTAACTAGTTCATTTTTCTTTTCTAAGTTTTTCCCTTCATCAATTATAACTGCATCTGATTCTTTAATTCTAAATTGTCCTGGTCTTGGACGTTTTTCTCCGTTTATTTTTTCGGATATTGATGGAAATACAAAATTACAGGCTTGGCGTGTGTATGATGCATATGTTGACATTGAATCGCCTACTTTACCTCGGGACATTCTTAAACGTATTTTCTCTTTTTGTTCTTCTATTTCCTCAAAATAATTATAAACTTCTTCTTGATATTTATCCATTGGAAGATTTACATAATGTACAGTTTTTGTTGCAAATTTATCAGGAGTTGCACCAATATAATAGGATACTAAACCTAAAATTCTACGTTGAAACATATTTTTTGTATTTTCATTTAATGATGCAAAATTTGATGAACTAATAAATAACTGTTGAAATATACTTTCTGATGTTGGAAAAGAACCTGGTCTTAATAAATTAAAAATTAAAGCAAATTCAAAAGGATTATTTACTGCTGGTGTTGCTGATAATAACATTACACGAGTGTTTGAGTTTTCCTTTTTTTCTTGTTGAATATAATCGTAAATTACTTGCGCACGTTTTCCCTTTTTTGATGATACGTTATTATACACGTTATTTATAAATCTATGAGCTTCTTCTATTACAAATAACGATGTTTTACTTGCATCTGCTTTTTTTACTTTTTCTAAAAAATCTCTGTCTGCAAATGGTGAATCATAATGAATAAATATAATATTGGCAAAACGTTTATCAAAATCATCTTTAGCCATCCAATTATTAATATCTTTAAGCCAAGGGTCGTCGTGCAAAGATGCTGGTATTAATAAAAATATATTCCATTTTGGTGTGTAATTATATAAAATGTTATAAACATTAATCATTGTGTTAGTTTTACCAGCACCAACACCATGGTAAACTAGTAAATCCTTAAAAGCAGATTGATAATTTAAGTATTGACCTACAAATTGTTGATATAATGTTAATCCTTTTGCTCTTTCTTCATTACATGGATCTTCACCTTCTCTTCTTGATATTTCTGGTAATATATATTGTTTAAAATTTTTCATAACCCATGATGGAAATAATCTTCCATTTTGTTCCAAATTAATATTCGATTTAGACATTTTCTATTATAATGTATTATATAATAATAGAAAACTACTTAATTTAAATTTATTATTTTAATTTTGCTAAATTTTTAATATTCGAACTTAAGCCCGAGTTTTTAAATAGCATTATTGTTACTAAAACTATTACTGTTATTATTAAAATAACACTTGTATATTTCCATAAATTTGACACTGGCTGTTCTTGTTCTGGGCATTTTTGTTCTTGAGACTTGGAACAATCTAATTTTTCTGGTACTGGGCACTTTTTTTCTGTTTGGTACATTTGTTTTAATTTAATCTCCTTTTCTTCCTTTGCTTTGGCACAAATATTTGGTGTAAACTTAATAAAATTTAATTTATCATTATAAAAAACACATTCATCATATGGTATATCTTCAAGGTTTTCACTAAATAATCCAGCTAAAATTTCAGTTTTTTCATCTGAAGAATAATTTTGTTTAAGTAAATTTGTAAAAGTTACAATTAATCCCATTCTTACTAATAGTCCTACTGTATTTGCTATTTTTATTTCAGGATTTGGAGTTTCATTTACTTTTTTTAACATTGCTTTTACAAATATAAATGTTTTTTTAACATCATCAATATTTGCACCTGATTTTGGTAGTTCTGACATTAAAAAATCAATAAATACTTCGCGCTCATTTGAAAAATATACTTTGGGTAGTAATACAGTTAAAGTATCTCCATGTTTTATTTCTTGAACATTTGCTATTTGTGTTTCAGTTTCCACTTCAACTTCAGCCTTTACTTCAGCTTCAACTTCTGCTTTTACTTTTCCTTTTGCTTTTTTTTTTGAACTTGGAGTACTACTAAAATGTTCAAAATTATCATAAAAATTATGCTCATGACCGTTAACATCAGTAAATTCTTCAACTGGTTTTTCATATAAAATTAAAAGTCCATAATTTGATACTATTAAACTACCCATTCCAAAAGGCATTAATACTCCACTTAGTATATTTCTCATATCTTTTTCATTCTTTTTAAAATACTTTTTAACATAAAGTTCAATATAACTTTCCAATTGTTTTGTGTTAATTTCTATTTTTATGTAACCATATTTATTAATATAATCTTTTAATTTATCTAAATTAAGATTTAATTCTTCTTCTACACTTGTACCATGTTTTCTTTCTAAACTTACTATTTTATCCTGATTGTCTAATTTGGCAAAAATTCCAGCCATTATAAATTCATTAGAAATTAAAAATTCATTTGTTATAATTAAATATTATATTTTTATAATGTTTAATTAATATTTTTTACTATTACACATCTATTTCTCTAACTACTTTACCATTTTCATATTTACCATAAAACTCCCCTTTTTTCCCATTTGTAATTATAAATAAGTTATTGTCTTCTAAAATATACTTTTTCCCTTTAATTTTTATTTCAACTTGTTCATCTTCATCTTCAGTGTTAGATAATTCACTATCTGAATCTGATAACTCCGAATCTGAATCATCTGAAAAATTTATAATTTTATATGGGGTTGGTGGTGGTGGTGTATAAGTTATTTTATTTGTTGCTTCTAAACCAATAATATCATCTAGGGTTCGTAACGAAGCCCAAGTTTCAATAATTAAGTCCTTATTGTTATAACTTAGTAAATTTAACTCATTGTAATATTTTTTAAGACCACGTTTGTTTTTAAATAATAAGTCTTTTAAACTTTCCAACTTTAATCTATAAACTTCGCGCTCATTATGACCAAATTCTTTATTAGAACACATCGCTTCTAATTTTTTTATGTTGCCAATTAAAATTTTATCAAATAATTCATTCTTTTCTGTTTTAATAATTGAATTTGTTTTTACATCTATCATTGATGCATGTTTGTCATTTAGAGCTGTTACACAGTATGAATGATATTCAGGAGTATCTGCATTAAAATTTGTGGTTTGAATTAAATACATTAAACTTGATAAACCTTTAGTCATTATTCCTCGTTGTTGTTCTACAGATAAATGCGCTATGCTTTCACTTCCTGGTGCATTATTAATTATTATTTTTTTGTCGTTTAATGTATTGTTTGTTGTGTAATTATTTATAACACTAGGTTTGTTTTTTAATTCTTTAACTTCTTCTTTTAATTGAAGAAATTCTTCTTTTAACACAGTCATTGCTTGTGTTTCGCAGGATTTTTCATGTTTCCATCTACTTTGATAGTGTTTAAAACCTTTATTGCATTTGGAACAAAAAAAATTTTTATCTGAATCGGATTTTGCATTTGAATTATGATGTGCTGATGTATGTTTCCATAGACCTGAACGAGTTTTATATTTTGCATTACATATTTCACATTCAAAAGACATGGGATTTTATTTGTTATTAATACCAATTAGAAAAAACTTTCTTTTAAATCGGTTTCCTGGAAATTTATTTATATTAAAATGGAAACGGAAATAATTGATTTTATTATGTTTATTTAATTTTAAGATTTTCCGTTTCCATGATGCATTAGAAGAATAATATATTACTTGTATTTACTAATATATTATTTTGTTATTATTATACTTGGAATTTTTAATTATGTATTTTAAGTTATAAAATTACTTATGATAAGTCTAATATAAGCATTTTGGAAACGGAAACTAAATTTTATCATTTTAGTATGTTTTTGTTAGTGTATTGAATTTATATATAACACAGTTTTTTAAAGTTAAAAAATGAACTTTTATTTGGTCCAAGGGCATTTTTAAAAAAAAATTTCGCGTGGAAACATTTGATAAGTCGGAAACGGAAACATGGAAACGCTTGACTGTTATGATTTGTAGGAAACCGTTTCCTAGATGCTTCACTTATAAAACATGTTAATTTTATTTATATATTAAAAATAAGCTGATATATATACGTCGATGTTTCCTAAAGGAAACGCACATAAGCCAATATAAGCCTTGATAAGCCATTTGATAAGTATTTGGAAACATTTGATAAGCCAAAAAATGGAAACGCTTGACTGTTATTAAATATAGTAATATTGCCTTATGATAAGGCTTATATTGGCTTATCATGTAAACATATTATAATATACATTGTTATTACATATAATTTAGTATATTATATATTATATTTGTTATAGTATTAGTAGTAATGCATATATGGAAACGTTTCCGTATATTTCATGACAGTTAACACAAACACATTATTTGGTTTCCACGCGCGCGCGAGACATTATTTATTACGTATTTTATTTTACATTTTTATATTACATCTATTTACATCATATATACTATATTTACTGTATTATTAATAGATTGTTAATACATTATAAATCAATAAACTATAGGTTGTTATAATATAATATATTTAACAACAGTCAAGCGTTTCCACTTTTTGGCTTATATTTGGCTTATCAAATGTTTCCAAATGCTTATCAAACGACTTATCAAGGCTTATATTGGCTTATGTGCGTTTCCTTTAGGAAACATCGACGTATATATATCAGTTAAAAATTACTAATAAATAAAAAATAATAGATTTTATAAGTAAAGCATCTAGGAAACGGTTTCCTATAAATCATAACAGTTAAGCGTTTCCACGTTTCCGTTTCCGACTTATCAAATGTTTCCACGCGAAATTTTTTTTTAAAAATGCCCTTGGACCAAATTAAAAGTTCATTTTTCACATTTGTTTTTGGTCAAAATTTTATTGGAGAAATATTTATAACTGGTTACTATTTTAAGATTATAATTAAATTGAATTTTAGTAGCTAATTTGATTTTACTTTATTTTTAACATTTGAAATTTATATTTTCATTAATAAATATTTTTAGTAAAAAAATCTTAAATTTTTGTTATATTTTATGATGTATAAACCGATGCTTAAAATATTATTTATTTTATTAATAATAAAATTATGATTGATAAAATATTTATTAAGGTAATTACACATGCAATTTATTAATTTTTAACTAGATTACAATAAAAATTAAAACAACCGGCAAAAAATTTAACTATAAGATAGCTCAGTTTTTGTCCAATATATTTGGTTAATATTTGTTTGTTTTTTAATATTTGTTGATTCAAATAAAAATAACTCAATTCTATTAACAATAATATTTTGTACAAATCCATATTGTTCAATTTCATTATTTGTTTTTTTAAAACTGGAATAAATAACTTGAAAATTAGTATCAGTCCAAGATAATGCTGAATAAATTATATTTAATTTATCTTGTTCATTTTGCCCATTAGAAAAATTAATAGCTGGAAAAAAATTATTAATCCAAGCAAACCAATTTGAAATATCAGGAACAATTTGATGAGTAGAATGAATGTATGTGAAAAAATTTCGATTTGATAAAAATTTATACCAAGCCTTTCTAATTGCAATTCCGGCTTCTGATGAATAAAAATCAGAGTCATTCATAACTCCTGGATTATCTAAGAAAAACTCTTCTAATTCTTGTGATTCTAATTTATTCATGTCCATCCATTTTGTTAACCGGGTAAAGTTCATTACTCCATTTGAACTAAAAAATATATGTGAAAGTCTTAATAATGCTAATTCAAATCCATCTTCAATTACTTTATTTTGTTCTCTATCAAAAAAACCGTGAGATTTAATTGGTTTAACGAATTGGTCAATTAAAATATTTTTATAATTGGAATTTGCATTTAATTGAACTGTTTGAATAAGTTCATCAGCTGTTGATGCTGAACTAGTTGATGAATCGGAATCAGATTGTATTATATTAGTATCTGTAATAAAAATAGATGTGTCCATTAAAAAATTCAGGATACTAGATATAATTTAATGGGTTTTCATTTTTTTCTAGTTGTGAATATATAAACATGGACATAACCAATATTAAAAAATTAACTTTAGAAAATAATGCGTATCGTAAAATTATTCAAACTAATACACATATGCAACTTGTTTTAATGAGTTTGTTACCAGGTGAAGATATTCCAATGGAAACTCATAACACACACGACCAATATTTTAATGTGGTTAAAGGAAATTGCCTAATTAAAGCTGGAAACAAGGAAAATATTTTGACTGAAGATATGATTTTTATTGTTAAAGCTGGGACTTCTCATTATGTTAAAAATTTATCAAACTCAAACAACTTAAAAATATATACTATTTACTCACCACCCGAACATCCTGATGGTTTAGTTCAACCAACTAAAAACTCACCTTACCTAAAAACCCAATTAGGAGGTTTAGGAAATGCAAATAAATATATTGTTAACTATGAAAAAATGGAAAATGTAGAAAATATGCAAGGTGGTGCAGAACCTAAAATGTGGAAAGTACATGTGTCTTTACCTTGGTACACATTGATAAAACAAGGGAAAAAAACAGTTGAAGGTCGTCCAAATAGAAACACATTTGCTCAAATGGAATTAGGAGATAAAATAGAATTTTCAAATAAAGAATTAAATGAAAGTTTTATGGCTGAAATTATTGGTGTTAACCATTACACAACTTTTGAGCAAATGATTAAATCAGCTGGATTAGAATTTGTACTACCTGGAATTAAAAATATAGATGAAGGTGTTCAAGTTTACATGCAATATTACTCTAAAGAAATTGAACAAGAATTTGGTGTTGTTGGTATTAGTATTAAGCCACTTTAATTATTTTGATTTACCTGAATCTGTTTTTGGTTTTTCTGTTTTAACACCTTTGTATTTGTTATCAGATGTGCTAATAAACTTTCCGGTAGTTGTATCCCGTTTAACATATTGTTCTGTTTTGGGATTAAAAGTTTGAGAGCGGTCACGAACTGCTCCTTTACGATGTCCTTGATTTGTATTACCTGCCATTGTTAAATATTAGTAAAAATTGATATTGCGAATTTTTATCAATATTTTTGACATTATTTTTAATGTTATTACTAGCCTTATCTACAATTGAAGCTATTTATGTTGTATATATGTTAAGATTTTATAAAACAAAAATTAATTGGAATTATTTTTTAATAAATCATCAAGTTCCAATTAGTCAGGTACAACCACCAAGTATTTCAGGAGGATTGTTTTCATTGATTAGAATGACTGATCCAGATTTAATAATTAGCAATTGGACACACCCAGAAACAAATTCACCAGTTCCCATTAGTATGGTATGTCCTGCTGGTAGATCATTAAGTATGCCTTTTGGATTCTTTTTAATAGCTCGTGAATTTTTTCCAAATAAAAAATTAGAAGATGTGTTTTTAAAAAAATTAATAAATTTTGTGGTTTTAACCATGTGTGCTAGTATGAGTGCAATGAATTTAAATGTACTATTATATTTAATTCCTATTTTTACAATTGAATTAGTTAAATTAATTGTTTGGTAAAATTTCTATTATTTTATTTTCTTGCCATAAACATGAACCATTTGAACTATAAGTGAGTTCAACTTGAACTTGTGAACCAATTAAAATTTTCTTTTCACATGTATTTGCAAATAGTCCAGTAATTTCTACTAATTCAGGATTATTAAATTTTTTAATTTGTTCAAAGTCTTTAATATTAACAACCCACCATTCAGTACTATCTGAATAACTTTGATTAATAACAATGCCAGTAACTTGATATATTATTTTACTTTTTTTAAATTTTTCACTTTTAAAATCCTCATCTTCAGAATCGGAATATCCCGGAGATGATGAATCAGATAAAATACCTGAACTTAAATCATCGGAAAAAGCCAAAGATGAAATATTTGATGACACACGTGATATAGAAGTATTTTGGGTTTCAACTACTACACTTGGAGTAAAAATATTTTTAAAATCAAAGTAATTTGACATTACTACTTTAATATACTTAATAATTTATGATTTTATTAATTCAATTTTTAATTTTTGATTTAGATAAAAATTGAAATTGTTAGACGTTATTGATCATTAAAATTAATTATTAATGTATTTTATTCCAAAATTTATTAGAAACTTTATTACTAAACAAATACCTGTACTAACTGGTAGATGGAAACTCGAAAGTTGCAATATTAAGGTTAATAGAAAAATTGACCTAGCAAATGAAGATCATTGTGGACCATGTGGACAGAATTTAGTAAAGCAACCTATTCAAAATAATAATAAATTTATTCAGTAAAAAATATTGAAAAATTATTGGTTAAAGAAATATTAATATATTAGTTTAATGCCAGAACTTAAGAACGAAACCTTTATTGCCAACATTACCGACCCCAGAACTGGACGCCAAGTTAAAAAAATTTATCAAATTAAAGTATCAAAGTTAGGACGATTGGTTGAACCTCTTGTTTGGGAATATTATAAAAATCGCGCGAACATGTCCGTTGGTGAAATTTATAAAAAATTTAATGGATATCAATTAAAATTTATCTATTTTGCAGACCCAGTTATTTATACTGTGGATACAATTGGACCAGAACAAGTGGAATTGATGACAAACCTACCCAATAATTCAACTTTAAAGAAAAAACTCCAACCCGCTGAACCTGTTAAAGTAGTTACAGATGCTAATGAAGCAAATTGTGAAAACTCTATTGAAATTTAATTTTTTTTAAAAATTGATAATATTAATTATTATAATTAATATTATTTTATACAATGAACAATTCAAGATGGCCATGGAAAGTTGAACAAGCAAACAAACTTAAAAATGCTTTGGGTATTGATGAAACTACTGATGGATATATTATTACTGACATTAAAACAGGGCGTAAATTTCAAGCTACAATAAATGGCATTAAGTTTACTGGTATAGGATTTACAAAAGTTAATGCACCCGAAATTTTACGTAGAATGATTAGTGATTGGGATTTTAATTATGAGTTATCATCATTTTCAGCACATATTAAATTTGGATTGTTTGATGGGAGATATGGAATGTCATACACATTAATTTGTCCTGAAATACCTAAAAAAGACCAATCAAACACAGAAATATTGGACACAATTGAAAAACTTAAAATCCAATGGGAAAAACTATTGGAACAACAAGCAACCAATAATAAACAATATGTTCAATTACTACAACTTTTAGAAACCCAACGAGAAAAAGACTTAACATATTTTAAACAATTATTTTAATTTATTTACAGATATTAAAATAATGATTTTAGCTTACACAAAAAAAATTAATTGAGATTTAATATTGGTTTTATTTTATTATAATTTTTTTTAATTTTAATAAAATAATAATCTGGAAATTTAAATGGAATATATTGTTTGAAAAGTTTATTAGAATTTAAAAATTGATTATTTTTATTTTTGTAATGAATTTATTACAATCCAATGGGCCCAATAATATTGTCTATGATTGTTATTGTAGGAGTTGTAGTTGGAATATATTTAATTTTATCTTTTTATGTTTGCTTTACAAATAGATAACATTACACAGCTAATAAAATTTTACATATTTAAATATTAGCTTGAACTAATTGTGTTACGTATTTACAAACTAAGTCAGTTGCTTGGCTTTGGTCTGGAATTACGCAATGGGAAAAATTTAGCCAATAATCTTCCCATACGTCTTCACACATGGCCCTAATTACTTCTTGAACATTTGATTTATTTAATTGACCTAATTTCGACAAAACTGCATTCAATCTATTTTGACAAATTAAATTACCCAACACAAACTGCCATGAATTGGATACTTGGGCCAAATCAAACTCTTCTGAGATTTCTTTAAATTGGACATTCTTTATTTTAATAATGCATCGGTTACCGTCAGTTATTTTATTCCCACAAACCGGTTTACAAACAATACCTTCCGCTATATTAGTATTTGGTTTCATTGGTTTTAATCCAAGTGATTCAGGAATAGTTGAATTCCATTGAGTAGGATATTTAATTACATTGTCAAATGTATCAATTACAAGTGGTTTCGCGTATAATAATTCAGTTTGTCCAATACAACTGATTACCTGGGTGTAATCAACGAATTCAATTGAACCGGCTGGATTAATTAACCCAATATCAAAAACACAGTATTGGATATCTGGACTATAATAAATACCTTCTTGAATTGCACGTAATTCAACGGGTAGAACTGACACACCTTGTGAGTTAATTCTTTGAGCGCGGTCAAATGTATCTGGATCTTCAGGGTAAAAACCACCAAATAATTCCCCAAAAACCACAAAATTTGTTTGGTTTAATATTTGACTTATTTTTTCTATATTTTTTATTAGTTTTGGTTTAATCAAATGATAATTATAAAACCACTCGCCCTCTTCTAAATAGCCAGTACGTTTTGCGAATTTAATGGTACCGGACGCATAGCTAATTGAAAAGTTAGCCCCATGAATTTTTTCCGTAACAACCCATTTGGTTTTTGACCCAAATAATTTATTATCCGCTTTATTCAAATTATAACCGGATGTTTTGTCTGAGATTTTTTGATATTTGTAAAAAGTTTTCATTATAATATAAATTAACCAAGCCTTTAAATTAAACATCAATTTCCTTTGGTGCTTTTTTGCTGGCCCTATAAGTTTTAGCATATTGGGCTTTTTGTTTATTAAATTCGTCAACACCCATAGTTTGTTTAAGTTTTTCTTGATATCGTTGGGTGCTTTCTCGTTGAGCAATTTTTTCTGGTGTATCGAAATGTTCAATAATTTTGTTGGTAGTTTTCCATCCATTAGTGTTGGCAATTTTAAGTTGGAATTTATTCAGGTTTAAACCATACTTGTTATTTAAATCATCAATAAATTTGTTTAATTCAGAGTCTAAATCGTATGAATTAATTTTAGTTTTGTACTGGTATCTTTGACCATCAATCTTTTTACAAAACTGAATATAATCAACATTATTTACACTACAAATGGAAAAGTTTGACGGCATCACTGGTTTAGCTACATTGGAATTATCAACTTGTTCAGTTTTAATTGGCTTTACAATTTGAGTATATTCTTGTGGTATATTTTGCAGGGTAGATTTTTCAAACTGTACAATATCTTTGTGCAAATTATTAATTAGATCAATAAAATTATTAAATTCAGTTTGAAAATCATTTGTTGTTAATTTTACCATTTTTTTTACTTTATTACCATCAAATGATTTAATAAATGCCAAGTAATAATCTTGATTTACTTTTATAACACTAATATTTTTTGGTAATTTAAATTCGCCATTAGATGGTGTTGGTACATTGATTGTTTTTTTCTTTTCATATGTTTCAATAATTTTATTATTATTACTTTCTTTTACAACTTTTTCAACTATAATTAATTTTTTTAATTCTTTGGAATTATTCCATTCGTCTACATTTGTAACTGTATGTGCTTTTATTTTAAGATTCGGATATTTGATGTTTACTTCATCAATTAGTTTGTCTAATTCTTCTTGAATATTAATATTTGAAATTTTATTTTTACAATACAATTTCTTTCCTTCAATTAATTTACTAAATTGTAAATATATGTATTGGTTTTCTTTGAATAATGAAAAATTATTAGGCAATTCTGGCTTTAATATATTTATATTATCATCCAAGTGTAAATAATTATCGTATTTATTATTTGTTATTTTTTTATTTTTATAATAATTTTCCAATTTTTTTTTAATGACTTGGTTTTTATTTTCTTCATAATATTTTTTATTTTGTTCACTTACGATATTTTGATAATTTTCTAATCCAAGTTTTTCAATTTGTCTTTGTCTAAATATTTTAATTCGATTGGCAGGACTATTATATTCTAATTGTTTTAGTCTATTGGTTTTTTCTAAATTATTATATCTTTGAATAGCCCACCTATTATACCAATCTGTAAATATTTCAGTTGCTGTCTTAAAAAGTGGTTTTTTTGGTTTTGTCTTTTTACAACATAATATTTTTTGTGAATTTTCATAAGTATAGCCAAAGTAAATACCTTTTGGGTTATCTGTAATAAAATACTCGCGGGGTATTTTTAATTTATGTAAAGCATCAGAAAGAACAAATAATTTAGATATACCGGATGTTACTTTATTATGTACTGTAAGTAAATATTCTCTACAAAGTTTTGTAATTTCAGGTGATATTTTGTAAGAAGAACTACCTGCAGTCATACCAATAAATTTAAGTTCTTTTAATCTGTCATATTGTATAGATTTACCATATAATCCAGTTGTTATAATTCCTAAAAGTTCTTCATTAAATTTCGTATAAAACCTATTAGCTATTTCTGTACTAAAAGCAAGCTGTGTTAATAGTTTACCTCCATTAAAATTAAAACCAAATGGCTGCAAACTAACACATGTAGATAAATTCATAATTCTATTTAACATTTTATTTTTAAATTTATGGTCACTTGTCCATCCAATATAATCATCACGATTTTTAAGATTTTTAATGTCCGAACTTAAACTCATAATACCAAGGTATTTTCTTGTAACCAAGTCTTTTACTAACACACAAATTGTTCTTCCAATAAAATTATTAAGCTTAAAAGTTTCAAGCGAAGACACAGTATATCTGTAATAGTTCCAAATATCTTTTTGGTCTTTTGATTCAACAAATTCCAAACAAATTTTAATTTTTGCAACATCTGTAATTGTACCTGTCCAAATTCTGGAATTATAATAATCATAAGAATGTAAAAATAATGGTTTAACTTTTCTTTTTGTACAATCAAGAGATTCATAAAGTTTATCAATTAATTTGTCTTCAATATCATCTGTAATATTTAATTTTTTATATTTTGAAATTATTGAGCATCTTTTAACAAAATCAGTATGTGATTGTGTATGTTTAAGTAAATTACATGTTTTACAACAAGGTACACAGTTTTGTTTAATATAACCAATCAAGTTATTTTTTCTATCTATTCCTCCAGCACCATTATAAGTTGATGTGGCATTACTTGTATGACAATAGTGACATTTTTTATTTATAAAATTGTTAAAATCATTTTGGTTAAGATTAAATTCTAGATGTCTTTCCCAAGCCCCTTTTTTATAAGACTTATAAGTTGGATTTTCTGCTGTTTCAAAAAGTGTAAAATCTAAATTACCGTCAAATTTATTATTAATAGTTGCAATATGTTGACAAAGTTTAATAAATTTTGTTAAATCATGGTCTTTTTTCATAACATTACATTGAAAACAGCACGGTACACAATTTGATTTTATATAACCCTTATTGTTATTTGACCTATCAATTCCAATACCTAATTCTTGATTAATATAACCACAGTAGTAACATTTTTTAGAAAATAATTTATAACATTCACTATCAGATAATGTAAATTCAAGATTTCTCGTAATTGCTCCTGTTTTATAAGCGCAAATTTTTTCTTCAAACAAGTCTTTTTGTTTATAGTTATCTACGTTTTTCTGTGAGTTTTTATAACATTTTTTACATTGATCATTTTCAAGTAGTTCTTCATTAGAAAAAATATAATTACATCCAGTACACATTTTATTTTCGTTATTATTATTATATTCAATAGCAGTTTCAATAAATTGGTTTCTAATTTCAAGTTCATTTGCTGGTTTATTAATACAATCAACACAATGAGATTTGTTATTAAAAATGTTTGACCAACAACCTCTAATCCAATTTGCACATATTTTAATTCCAGCGTCTTCTAGCTCTTTCCATTTTTTATATGTTTGATGCAATTCACAGTAGTTATCATTTTCTAAAGCTTTATTTAAACATTGTTTATTTTTTTGTGTAATTCCTTGACAAAAATTAATTTTGATACATTTGGTACATTTTTGGTTTTCATGTGATTCGACAGACATATTTGATGTTAGTACACAATCGCAATGAATACAAAAAGTTAAATTTTCAGGATTAACTTTATTTTCAAGATATTTATGCATCTTACAAAAATTAATAACTTTATTATTTGTACAATATACTTTATTAGCATTATGAAATAGACATTTTAAATTTTCTGACATTATATTTTATAGTATATATTTCTTTATATAAGTTTTGCGCAATTTTTCCAGGTAACATAAAAAGTTCTTTATATTAAACTAATATTTAATTTAATATACAGTATACGATGTGAAATACATATATATAATATGTTTAATTGCTGTAAGCAGTTCCAGCCATACCGCTCATCACCCTAAGCACGTTATAGTTCATAGTAAAAATATTTACGATGGAGTTAGAACTAGAGCCGATATATTTGGTAACATAGTCGGATCTGGAGGCGTTGTGCATACCGCAATCAACTTGGAGGGTGGCATTGTCAATACGGGAGAAGTTGCAGGTACCAGTGGGTTGGTGATCTTGGGCTCTAAGAGCGAAAGAGTAAACGTTGATACCGTCAGCAGGAGTATTGTCAAAGTGTTGAGCGGGTTGGACATAATTGAAGTAGTGACCGTCACGGGCTTGGAATCGATCATGTCCATTAAGTTGGAGTTTAGCATTGATACAAGGGTTGTCAGAACCATCAATGAAGTTGCCATAGTTGTGGTAGTTAACAACACTAAGAGCAAAAGCATTAAGAACGTTGGTACTGGCACCTAAGGCAATGAGTTGGTCGAGAGTCATAGAGATATCTTCCATGGTAAGGTCATTGCGGGTAACAATAGCGTTTTCTAAAAGATTGGCAGAAGAACTGGCAATTTGAACAGCACCGTTAGCAGTAATGGCAGATTGGGCAACGAATTTAACTTCGAATTTATCCCAAACACCACCAGCAGGTCTGGAGGGTTCAACTAAGTCACCAACAGCAACGGGAGCAGTGCAGTTAGCAACAACAGTTCCGTTAGCTAAGATGGCAGCTCCAGTAGAACCAGCACAGGCAAGAACCTTAGCGAAACGGTCACGAGCAGCAGCCCAGTTACCATCGAAGGCATAAGAGATCCATTTAGTGCGGTTCATGTGACGTTCAAGATGAGGAGCCCAAATAAGGTATTTGGAAGGGTGGTTGAAGTTAAGTCTGTATTTGTTGGAAGAAGCAGTTAAAGATTCAGAACCAGTGAATTGAAGTTGTTCAATGAGATATTCGTGGGAAGCTTGAGCGAATCTCTTGCGTTCTTCGGAATCTAAGTAAATGTAATCAATTAAAAGGTAAGAATCAGCCATTAAGTTGGAGAGAACGGGGGCAGAGGTACCAGCATAGTTGACACAAGCAAGGGCATCTCTGAATTTGAGGGTGACGCGGACGTCGTGGTATTGTACCTATGTGTTACTATAATTCATAAAAATTATAGCCGGTTATAAAACCGCCTTATGTTTCCATAAGGAGCAGACTGTATCTTAAGCCTAGAATTTTTAATTCTAAACCCAAAACCTTACAGTCGTTGAGCCTTCTTCTTCTTAACAGTGTAAAAAAGAAGCTTGGTTGCGGATTGTCCATTTTGCCTATTTACATAAATATGTTGTAATAAGCGCATCTATGAGATTTTTACCTCAGAACTATTAGTTTTAATAGTTCTAGCCTGAGTTTTTTCTCTCAGCCATTCAAATATTATTATTTGAACTTGGTACTCATAACTTTAGGAGTTTCCCGCAGTTTGGTTTTGTCGCATCTTATCGATACTAGCATTTATGGAACAATAATATCACTTAATTTATTGTTTACACACCATTAAATAGTTTATCTCAGCTTATGTGTAATTTTGCTGAGTATAATGCTTTTCAGCCCAACGTTTAGGCAATAAGGGGGAGTGCACGATTTGTACCCTGTCTTTCGACATATTTTAAAGGGTCTAGACTATATCTTAAGCATGAAAAACAATTAAGTTTTCACACCCAAAGCCATTTAGTCGTTGAACAGCATTCATTTACATGTGAATGTAAAAGAACTTGGCTGCTGATTATCCATTTGCTCACAAATGTGAGCAGAATCTGAGGAGTTTTCACCTTGGCTTAATAAATTAAGCACGCCTGAGTTGTTTTCTCAGCCATTCAAATATTACTATTTGAACTTGGTATCCATCAGCTTTAGGATTTCCCAGCAGTTTGACTTTGTTGCATCAGTTTTTTATAAAACTGACACTAGTGTCTACGGTACTAAATAAGTAATCTTATTTTATTAGTCCTTCCTTAAGAATTTTATTTCTTAAGTACGGTTTTTAAAATTAACACACCGTAAAATTAGTTGTCCCATCTTATGTGTTGATTTAATGGGAATGACACTTTTCTGTCCTAGCAATTAAGACCGTTATTTCTGTTGAACCAGAATTGTAAAGGAATATACATTTGGTAAGCATTAGTGGCATCGGCAGTAACTGAGGTGAGTTCAGGAACATCACCAATCATCTTGGAGTAACCACGAACTTGACCAGATTTGTGGGTAAGTTCGTACCAGATGTTGAGCCAATCACCGTATTGTTCATCGATTTTGGATCCACCAATTTCGATTTTAACGTTTTCGATCATGGCGTGACCGAGTCTGTTAACGTAACCCCAGGCAATACCACCTGCGGATTGAGCGTTTAATTTAACAGCAACATACATGTTGGAGATAAGATCACCGTTTCTGTTGATGTTGCAAGTAACAGTGCGACCGAAGTCTGCGGCACCATTCCAAGTTTGTTGTATGGGCTCGACACTGAAGTTGGTATGACGTCTGTCGAAAAAATACCCTACCTTTCGGTATATTTATGTTGTGAACACATCGGGTCTAGACTATATCTTAAGCTATTAATTTTATGATGAATTAATAACCCAGAACCATATAGTCGTTGAACTGCACACTTAAATACATCTAAGTGCTTGGCTGCGGATTTCCCATTGTAATATTTATAGGATTTTTACCTTGGCTCAATAAATTAAGCTCATCCAAGTTTTTCTCTTGGCCATTTAAACATTACTGTTTAAACTTGGTACCTATAACTTTAGGGGTTTCCCGCAATTTGATTCTGTTGCTATTTGTTAATTAATTTAACAAATAACTAGTACCTGTGGATTTATCTATTAAATAGATCTACACACCATCAAATTGTTTGTCCTATTTACTTGTGTAGTTTTCAATAGGAATGATACTTTTCCGTCCAACAGTTTAGACGACTTTGAAGACAATTTTATTTATAGATAAATTAAATTATTATACTTCTATTTCTTTATTTTTTTCATTTGCCATTTTTTTCTTATAATTTTTAACATTGATTTTATGAAGTTCAATGTCCGAATTAAGAATTTTTGCATTTTTACTATTATTTTCCTTTTTTTCAAGAGGCCTTAAGTTTGTCCAATTAAAACATTTAAATATTTGTTCTTCTTGCGTTAAGTCAAATGATGCACATGGTACAATATGGTCAATTTCCCAATAACTACCATAATTATTCCAAGACATATGATTATCAAATTGATATTCAAGCCATTTTAGTAGTTCGGAATTTGATATTCCAACATAATTAATTGTAGACTTGTCTCTTCTAACAACAACATTATTAAGTCTTGTTCTTAAATTATGGGCAATTCTATTATGAGGATTTTCCATTCGTTTTCTAGCAAGTTCTTTAATTTTTTCAGGATGAGTTTTTTTATAAACTTTATTTTGGTCTGATTTACATAATTTACAAATACCATATAATCCATCTTGACGACTTGAGTCAGATGGAAAGTTAGATTTGTCAAGAGTTTTATCACACTTTGGACAGTGTTTAGTACTTGCATTAATTGCTAACGTTTTTCTATTAACGGCTTCGCATTTACGACAAATATCTCTTCTTTTTGTAATATCAGAGCCTATTGCAACAAAATCTTTATACTTTTTGTTTTCATTGCATTGGTTACAAACTTTAAAGTTTGTATTAATAACTTCCTGATGTTTATTTTTATATTTAACCTCTTTATTTTCCATTTAATTAAAATATTTAATAGTAGTATATAACATAAAAAAATTCAATTTTTTTCACATCTATAAATAGCTAATGGTTTCCCATTAGAGTAGACTATATCTTAAGCCTAACAAATTTTCATTTGCAAGACCCACTGACATTTAGTCGTTGAACTGGATTCCCTTTAGCGGGAATTTGGCTGCTGATTATCCAATTTCTATCATTTTTACCTTGGCCCAATAAATTAAGCACATCCAAGTTTTTACTCTTGGCCATTTAAATATTACTATTTAAACTTGGTAGATAGAACTCTAAGAAACAGTTAAAAAACAATTTCAACTATAACTCAACTTCATAGAAGTTAAGGAACTTCCAGCAATTTGACAGTGTTGCTATTTGTTTGGGTGGTGAGCAAACAAATAACTAGCATTTGGGAGTTGATTTCTACGAATCACAATGTAAAATCCCTAATCGGTTTACGATGGCTTTATTTTACAATTAAAGACCATCCGAAATGCTTTTCTACTCTCTTCTGTGTTGTCTGACACATCATAAAGTAATTTGAGGGTTTCCAGATATGTAAATATCTTGAGCACCGTAGGCAACAAGTTGCATTAAACCACCACCGGACATTTTATATATATCTTGGAGTAGAAATTTTTTTTAATAATTTTTTTCTGAAAAAACGCTCTTAAAATTTTTTTTCAAGCAAAATTTATTGATTTTTAATAATTTTTTTTCTGAAAATTAGATTTTTTATAGTTTTTTTACCAAAACTAATTTTTTTTATTGAGTTTTTTAATTGGTTTTTTAATTGGAATTTTTTCATTGGGTTTTTATTTAAAGTCTTTTTATTTATTAATTTTAATAAGTAGATGTCAAGTGCAAAAGGTTCTGGCAATACATCAAAATATAAAAAAAATAAACAAGCATCATCAAAAGAATCGGGTACTGTTGATGATAAACATAGAATAATGGTAAAATATTTTAACGAAAAACGTAATGTAAAACAGAATTTGTTGGATCAAATCTCGGCAATAACAGTAGAAATAAATGCAATGGAAGAAAGAAGAGAAAGTTTTACATTATTAGATATTCAAGAACGCGCAAATTTATTAGAGAAAAAAGAACAATTGGAACACGAGTTTAACACTATAAAACATAATTTTGATGAAATGGATTACTATGATAATGCGGGTGATATTATATCAGATTATTATGAAATGAGAGACAACAAAGAAACACAACCAAAAGAAACAAAAAATATTCTGGAATTTTTATGTAAAAAAGAGAAAAATCCAATAACACAAGGTGAAGCAAAACCTGCAACTAGAGCTAACTTGTTTGAAAAATATTGTCAACGTGTAGAAGGTATAAGAGTGATTCAAGATGATGGTTCCAATCGTATAAAATATTGCGATGAATGTAAAATAGAAAAAGTATTGGATATGGCAGAAAGTGCATATATTTGTCCATGTTGCGGAGATAGTGAAATGATTATATTAGATGAAGACAGACAAATTAAGGATTATAGTCCATACCGTCGTTTAAATCATTTTAGAGAATGGCTTAATCAATTTCAAGCCAAACAAAGCCCAGATATTCCCGAAAATGTTTTTGTGGATATTGTAAAAGAATTAAATAAAAAACGCATTACTGATTTATCAACATTAAATAAAAAGAAAATGAAAGATATATTAAAGAGATTAGATTATAATAATTATTATGAACATGTTGCATATATAATTAATAAATTAAATAATTTACCACCTCCAAAAATTACTCGTGATATGGAAAAATTATTTATTTCTATGTTTTTTAAAATTCAAGAACCATGGGAAATGTACAAACAACCAGAACGCAAAAACTTTTTATCATATTCTTATGTATTACATAAATTTTGTGAGTTGCTAGAATTAGACCATTTATTGGAATGCTTTCCTCTACACAAAGACCCCGATAAAATTATGGAAAATGATCAAATTTGGGAGAAAATTTGTAAACATCTTAAATGGGAGTATATTAGCTCATTTAAATAAAGTAACTTATCTAGGTTACTTAGCTCATTTAAATAAATTTATTATTATGGTTATTTCCCGTAGCAATTTGGCTTATTTTTTGTGCATAGTTTGATATATATGGGTAATGTAAATTTAATTTTATTATTTCAATAAACTTTACTACTAGTTCAGAATTTATAATTCCAGTTGTTAAAACCCAATCAACAAAACCTTTACTGTTTGGTTCAACTTTACAAAAAAACTTATCACAACCAAGCCTGGCTATTTTAACACGATATCCATCAATTCCATCTGTTAATTTTAATTTATTATTTATATTTAATTTAATTGATTTTTTTTGTTCAGCAAGAACTTTAATTTGTGTAATTATTGTGGGATTAAATTCTTGAGAAACATTTAATTCTAATTTAAGGCTTGATATTTTCCAGTTGATGGTATCAATTTGATATTCAAGACTTTTTATTTGTTCTTGTGTTTCATATAGCGCATAGGCAAAGTCCATTATTTCAATAAATGCTTTGTAGTTTTGATTTATAATATATGTAAAATATGTGGACATGAATATATTCAATACTAACTGAAATTTACGTAAATTCAATTTTTTAAATTAATAATTGGAATAATTTTTAATTTAATTTGAAATAAAAACCTATTTAATATTAATAATGAACCATATTTTATATAATATATCATTAATAACACTAGGGTTAGGTATAATACTAATTACTGTATATATTACTAAGGCTACATCGAATGGATTTAAAACAACTGATGTGATATTAATGGAGCAACAAGAATTAGAAGCTCGTAGACGTGGTTTAAATACAACAGAATCAGTATATGATTCAAGACCAAGTCGTGTTTATAAAAAAATGTTTTCAGATCCATCAGTTTGGTTTGGCTATAGTGATTTTGACGAAAATGAAGTACGTGAAAAAATATATGTTAAATCAACTTAATTTTTTTTAAGCTTAAAAATTAAATAAAAATATTTATTATTATTTAAAGATTAAATTTCTTTTATTTTTAATGTCAACAGTAGATTATTTGACCGAAATTACTAATATGTTACCACCTAACCAAAAATTTGTTTGTTTAAGTTTTTTATCAGACAAAGAAAATAAACTTACAATTACTGGTATTAGATTTGGTGGTGCTTTTGCAACCTACGAAGAAGCTTGTGAACAAGCAAAAAAACTTCAATCAATTGACCAATATTTTAATGTTTATGTTGGAGATGCTGGTAAATGGCTTCCTTTTGATCCTAATCCTGATTCAGAAGCAGTTGCCAAATCTGAATATGCAGATGACCAACTAAACAACATGATGAAATCTTATATGGAGAACCAAGAAAAAGCCAAGGTTTATCACGAACAACGCAAACAAGAATTAGTAAGACAAAATATTTTGGAAAATCTTCAAACACGTCATGAAAGTTTAGAAGAACTTAATAAGAAACTAAAGAAAGCTAAAAAGAAGAATCAAACAGATGAATCCAAAGCAATTGAACAAAATATTTTATCAATCGAAGAACAAATTAAAAAGATGGAAGAAAAGAAGGTAGAATTAGATGAACAAATTGAACAATTATCAAATCAAGTTAAATCTTATGGGCAAACTCAAGGATATAATCCAGCCGGTCCCAAAGAAGTTAATTTGTAAATTTGAAAATTATCAAATAAATAATTATAAATAATTATAAATAATTAATAATAATAAGTAAAATTATTATTAATATTTAACTTTTTCAACAAGTACACGAACGGTATTTTTTCTTTTTGAAACTAAATCTGATGGATTAAAAACTTCAAGTCTTTTATTCCAATCTTTATCATATGCTTTTTCGTGGTATTTGTGAAATTTATTACATCCAATTTTAAATGTTGGAACAGTTTTTGCTCTATACCAGAAAACTTTATCAGTTAAATTTTTAGAGTGAACCCGGTTGTTTATAACCATAATACCATAATTTTCTGTGATATCAGTAAAAACCTGTTGAAAAATATCAAATGATGGAAACATACCAGCATAATGTTCATATAAACGTTTTCTATTGGAAATAGTATCTTCTGCAAGTAAAAATATATAATCGAAATTAGATCTCATTTCTGGGGGAATACCAACAGAATATTGCATAGTTAAAATAAATGATAAGTGGTGATGACGACCATTAAAAAATAATTCAAGAATATTTGGATCTTTTAACCAAGTACCTTTTGAACTCATACAATCATCCATAATTAACATAACGGAATCATTTTTAGGTTTTTTACCATCTTTTACTCTTTTTTTGTTATCTTCATTCATTTTAGCTTGTCTTTCATAAACACGAGTTAAAATTGCAGAATCATATTCGGAATAAATATATGAATCAGGAATAAATTCAGAATAAAAGGAGTTAAGTTTTTCGGTTCTACTAATAGCAATAGCAGATGCTATATTTCTTTTTTGATACATAATTTCTCTAGTTAAGAACGATTTACCTGTAGCACGTTTTGCAATCATAGCAATAGTGCAATGGTCAACCATTTCATTAATTTTAAAAGGTTTAATAGGCAATCTAGTTGCTCCAAATCCTACTTCTCTTGTTCCCATTATATAAGGCTAGATATTATTTTAAATATTTGCTTTAATAAATTCTTTTATTGTTGGTTCTTCAAGTGTACTAGTTTGTTTGTTATGATATTTAATGTCTCTGCAAATAAATGATCTTCCTGTATCTCTACGCATAAGATATAAAAGTGAAGGATTAACTGGACCAAGTTGTTTTAAGTCAAATGGTTTTAATTTTAAAGTACCAGAACAAAAAGTTGTTATTTGTTCAGTTTGTTTATTTAAATTTTCTTGTAGAGAATTATTTTCCATTAATTTAAACTAGAAAATTAATTTAAGTTAATATAAAAAATTTTGTCACAAACTAATTTACTTTGAGATTTAAGATTAATAACCATACATAAGTTATTTTTTGTAAAATAATTAAATAGTTGAATAAAATCATTTAACTCAATCCAATTGCAAAACAATTTATGGTATTGTTTTAACTGGAATAAAAAATGAGTAGGTCCCAAACAAACCCAGTCCATATGTTGATAATATTCTGGTAAAGTAAAACAAACTATTGTTGACCAAACTAAATTTATATTTGATTTTTTATGTTTGGTAAATAAACTATTTATTAATAAATCATTACACCAGTCACAATTAGTATTTAAACATTCATCAAAAATTAAAGTTACTTTACTATTTAATTTTGTATTTGATTTCATTAGTTTGTCCCGTTTTATAAGTCTGGGTATAAGTGTTGGTTTATATGAATTATAAATAAATTTTTTAGGTGTAATATCATAATAAGAATATTTTTTGTTTTGATGTGATACAACAGGAATTATAGGATATGAGCTATTAGCTAATAAAAATTTAATAAATGATTTTTTATTAAATTCACATCTAATTATAAAAAACATCGAATAATTAGTTTCTAATTCCGATAAACTAAAATGTTTTATGTTATATTTACAAATTTTATTTTCATAAAATTGTAGTTCTGGTTTGTTAAAATAATTCATTATAAATTGTTTTATCTAATAAAACTTAGAATTAAAATAACCAACTAATTTGTTAAATTTTTTATAGCGGAAAAGAAAAAAACTGAAAACCGAATACTTTTAACTTAATTTTATTATATTTATGAATCAAATAGAAAAATTAGAAAATAAAAACTTAATTAACCAAATATTATTAGCATTACCAAAAATTAAATCCGCGTGGGAATTATTATATTTAAATCCAGTAATTTTTCCGAATATAAAATGGATTCCATTAATTAATAATTTAATTCCATTATTTAGAAAAGATAGTTTTTATAATTTGATTGGTTCTGAACCTTATTATCCTCAGCCAACTCCAAATTGTAGATATTATATTAAACCGAATGATGGTTCTTGTGGTAAAGGTATTCGTATAGTAAATTCAAAACCTATAGAACCAGATAACAACTACACAGTATGTCCTGAAATAATAACTCCACTAATAATAAAATCAAATGGAAAATTTAAGTATGATTACCGGGTTTGGGTTGGAGTAACAGAAAAACTAGAATTTTATGTATGTCCAACATTAATATTAAGAGTAAGTACAATTCCTTTTAATATTAATGAAGTTGTAGGGTCTTTAACTAACACATCACTTTATTCTGAACAATTTAATTGTCCAGATACTAATTTATATAATCAGATAGTTCCAATAGTAAAAAATGTGCTTGATAAGTTACCAAAAATATCAAGTTTAAATACAAATGAAAAACAAGTAATGTTAACAGGATGGGATTTTATAGTTGATGAATCAGGTAAAATGTTTGTGTTAGAAGTAAATTGTAGCCCAGGAATAAATATTTTACATATGGATGTAATGACAGAGTATTTAGAATGGTTATCTCAATTATAATTTGTTTATTTAAAAAATATTTGGTTAAGTTATATAAAGTTAGTATTAAAAGTCGGGTAAGTCAGTATAAATTTGTTGTTCACTAATAATATTTTTAATTCTTGGTCTGGCTAAATCAACAGGTGAAATTTTAGGAATTTGTTTAACAATTTGTTTAATAGGTTCACCAGCAGTAAAAATAGCAATTTCACCTCCAGTAGTATCACAAGATTCACCGGAAAAAGTTGCCATAATTTCTGGAATATTAATTACAAAACCAACAATTGCACTAACTAAAATAGGAAATTTATATTGTTCATAAAATGTTTCTCTTTTATTATTATGCTTTTTATCATCAATATTTTGGAACCACAAAATAACTAAAAATGTACCAGCAATAATAATTAATTGTTTTAGAATTAAATCCATTAAATTAATAAAGAAATTAAAATATTTTAATTGTTCTAATTAAATTTTTGGTTTGCCTAAATGAATAAAATATTTTAATATTTTTTTCCCAATAATAATTTCTAAAACATAATATAGAAAATGACTCAAATTAAACAATCTCATTTATCTCATGTTCAAAGATTAACAAAATATGTATTAATGGGTTTAATTGTTGTAATTGCAACAAGATATATTCCCGACAACATAATGCAAACTAAAGAAATAATAATGATTGGTGCAACTTCTTCAATTGCATTTGCAATATTAGATATGATATCTCCAGCTATTAGAATTCAACAAACACAACAGACAAAAACAGAACAACCAACGAAAGCATTAGTAGAAGCATAATTTTTATAAAATTAGTATCTTGTTTATAAAAATTAGAAATAACAAAATTAAAATTGCATATAGTTATTAAAAAATTTTTTTTTATCTTTAGTATTTTTATTATCTGGTTTTAATTGATTTTGTCCTGATTTAGATTGAATATTAGAATTTGAAAAAATTTCTTGATATTTATTATCATTATCTTCTTGGCTATAATTTAAGCTGGTTTCAAGATCGGAATCAGTGGCTAAGTCTTTTTGAAGAATTTTTTTAATTTTATCATCAATAGATTCGGGATTTTTAGCTCCAATATCTTTAGTTGGATTAATAGATTCTTCAAAATTTTTGATTGACTGTTTTAAATTAGCAACTGATTCATTATTAGTTGAATCAGATTTTTTATTTGTACTTGTCGAAGAATTAATTACGTCGGCTTTATCAGAACTCATTAAAGAAGCAACATCAGAAGTAGCTAATGCATCTTGATTAATAATATTTAAAATTCTAGACCCAATAGTTCTTTCATCAGTACTTTGGTTTTGTTGGTTAATATTATTAATTGGTTCTGTTGGTTTTTGTGTATTAACAGTATTAACAGTATTAACAGTATTAACAGTATTAACAGTATTATTAGTATTATTTGGTGAATTAGGTTTATTAGAATCATTATAATTAATTTCAAGTACTTTATCATTTGCTAAATCTTTTTTAATAAGTCTGGATAAATTTTTTTCATCTGCTTCAGACATAGCTTTTTCAAAGTTATCATCAATATTATTTACTTCCATTTCTTCACCTAAATAAATTTGTAAAATATGTTTAACAGGTAAAAGCTTTCTAATTGCTTCTTTAATGCAATCTTTAATGATACCCATACAATCTCTTTGATTGCGTTTGATTTCAATAGGCGGGTAGTTATGGTACATTAAATATGGATTATTCCAAATTTCACGTGCACATTCAATATAAACTTTGTGAATAAAATCATTAACATTTACATTTTGATAAAACGAGTTATCTAATTTAGTTTGTGATTTAACAGTAGGATTATACATTAAAACAACAAGATTAGCTTTTAAAGTAGCTTTAATTAAGTCATTTAACCATCCATAACTATGTGATGAATTTATAATACGATTTGTTTCTTTTTCAATAATAGTTTGGTTCCATTTTGGTATTCTTTTAAGAAATGTTTGAAAAATTTTAAGAACATTATCAGGTCCAGCAATTTCTTGTGCTTCTTTATAAATTGATAAAATTCCTTCGAAAATCAATGGGGTTAAAATATTAATAAGATGTGTAGTATATTCATTTTTTGTTTCAACTAAAAAATTTAACATTAGGATTATATTATATTTGTTTAGATTATTTTTATTATTTTTATAAAAATGAAATTAATTTTTCCACGTTTATAAAAATTTAAGTATATTTGCATATATGTTTATATTTATTGTGACCCGCACATTTGATTAGCAGAATTACCTCCACGATTACTAAGATAATTAACATCATCTTTACTAACACATAAACAGCCACTACCATTACCAAAATTACAGGACATATTTGTACCAACATAATTTTTAAGTTGGTCTTCAGGAATTTGTTTTTCAGTTAAATCATGTGGAATAGGCCATTGAGCAAATTTACAGCATTGTCTTGAACATATGTTTTTATCAATTTTAACATTTGGTTCGCTATTATTTAAATGTTCTTTAAGTTTAGCTTCTTCTTTAGCATGTGCTTTATCTAATATTGGCATTACAAAAACAAAAAAGATAATTGCACCCAAAATAACAAGAAATAACACATAGTTATCAGATTTTTTAAATAGTGATTCCATTATATATATAATAATAGATTTTATATATTTTAATTATTAAAAATTTCTAAATATCTATATATAATGAAATTATCAGAAAAAATAGAAAAGAAAAATGAACAAAAAAATAAAGAAATAACTAAAATTTTAAATCCAAAAACCCAATATAAAATTGATTTTTTAAAAACTGGTAAAAATAAGCAAATTGGTATTTTTAAAGATAAAAACCCTATTATAATTGGTGATTATTGGTTTTATGGTATATATCAACCAACAACAAAATTATGGATATGGGCTAGTTCTATTCCAGGAGTTGATAAATCCCATATTGTAAATATTAATAAAATAAAACAATCTGCACATTTATTTGAAGCTGATTCAGACGATAAAATAAATTTTTATTATCAATTATTAACACAGGATGTAGTACAAATACCAAATGAAAAATTATTAGTTTGGATTAAAGATTTGCTTTTATATTTGTCTGATGACTTGTATTGTTTTACACCAACAAATAATGAATCAAATACACAGTTTATAACTTTATCAAAAATAAATGAAAAGTATATTTGAAATATTTGAAATATTTGAAATATTTGAAATATTTAATATATATTATTGTTTAATTTGTTTATTAATGCGCTTTTTGTCTTTTGATGCTAATGTACTAAATTCAGTAGTTTTATCAATTTTAAGACATAATTCAATTTCTTTTATACTAATATCTTTGCCATAACCATTTAAAATGTTAATAAGTTCATTTTCTTTACCTTCTTGTATCAAATGGTTACAAATTTTATTTAACATAAGAATTTCTTGATTTGATTTATTATTTATAATTTTAGAAAGATTAACAATATTTTTTCTATTAATATTTTTAAGTGATGTTTTATTTAAATCAGAACTAAATTTTATTTCTTCAGTTTCAATTTTATAATTAGATTTATTTTTATTAATCCAATATGATGTATTTAAACATGTATAAAACCCATGAATATTTTGCAAATACCAATTTTGATCTGTATATATTGATGTTTCAATATTATCACCTCTAGAAATAGAATCAGAAACTTTAACAATATTATAAATTATATTGGACCAAGTATCTTTTGATTTATTTAATATTTTTTTAAGATAATTTTCATGAATCATAAGTGGTAATAATACTTTTTCTGATTCATATAATTTAATAATTGTTTCATAATCCAAATAATTATTTAAAATTCTTTCAGTTGAATCAAAAAGTCCAACATCAATGTTTTTAGCTCGTGATTTTTCAATAAATTCACTAATATGGGATTCAGTTATTTTATTTCCAGATACATGATATGAAAGTTCTTGTAGTAAATTAATTAAACGTCTAATATCATTTTGTGAAAAATTAATAATTTTATCAATTAATCCATCAGATTCAAATAACATTTTTTCTTTTTGACATATTTTTTTAACTAGAGTTTTAAGTTCAGTTAATGATGGATTTGTGAAAACAATTTCATGACATCCTTTTTTAAGATCATTAAGTAATTTAGAATGCTGATTATTACTAATAAAAATAAGTGGAAAACTTTTTAATTTATTATTTTCTTTATAAATTTCCATAATATATTTTTTTTCACTAGTTAATGTAATATTTTCTGTTTCATCAAAAACAAGAGCAATTTTTTTATTTTTATTTTCACTAAATTGTATTTTTGAGTAAATTGAATTTACAAAATTGTAATAATCATTAAAATCATCATAGATACGATGATCTTTAATTTCATTGGGATTAATAATTCGTGGAATATAACCGCATTCTTCAAGTAATAAACTAATTGTTAGTGTTTTACCTAAACCTTGATTACCAGAAATAACAATACCTTGATTTTTACTTGCTGATAGATTTTCAAGCCATGATTTAAAATTTGCAATTTGTGATTGATTACCAATTATTTGGTTAACGCATGTAGGTTTGTATTTATTAACCCATAAATCATTTATTTTAGATGGTTTATGAAGAGAGTTATTGTTTTTAGATAATTTATTCATAATTATAAGATATAAATTTTTATTCTTTATAGTCCTTTTTACTAGTGAGACCAATGTAAAAACAAACGAAGAAAAATCCACTAATATATTTGTTTTTTGTTAAAAAGTCTAAAGATTTTTATATAATCAATATAAAAAAGTTTAAAAATTAAATTTAAAAAAAAAATTTCTAATAATATATATATAAAGTTATGGATAGCTCCGATGTTAAAAATAATCAAAGAAATCGTTCTGGTCGCGGTGAAGAAGCAGTAGAAGACGAAGTACAAAAACTTTTCCGCAAAAATAACGGAAAAATTTCATCTGCTGACTTCATGAAATTAAGACAAAAGTATGACGATGCTGATTTAGTTGAAAAAATCCAAAAAGCTTATTTAGATAAGCACAGTGCTATTAGCAAGAAAGCTAAGAAATTTGCTCAATTAATTCGTGAAAAATATTCTAACCAACAATACCCTTTTCACGTTCTTTTAGAAAAAGCCCGTTTATTTAAAGTTAAGCATGGTCTTTCTGATGATGAATTTGCTGAATTCCAACGTATTTACGAACAAGAATTAGTTGGACTTAAATCCCCTGAAGTTGTTATTCCTTCAACCAACATGATGAAAGTTCTAGGTTCTATCAATGTTGATTTCCAAGGTTTTGCTCTTAAACTTAATGATAACGACTACAAATTTTTACAAGAAATTCTTAAATTATATTCATCTTCTAGACCTTTACATGCTCAAGTTTTACTTCAATCCATGCAATACCGTGATTGTGACTTTGAAGCTTTAACTGGCGAATACCGTCGCGAATTAGGCCATAGACCTACCGAATCCATTCACCCTGTTATTGCTGCTATGTTCTTACCTAAAATTGAAGAACTTGAAACTCACTTTTTACATTCTAATATTGCCGGTATCGTTAAAGCTCGTTATAATGGTGAATCATTAACTAACAGACCCGATTATGAACTTTTTTATGCTTTAACTAATGACCCTAATGACGTTGTTTGTGATAATCGTTCTTCAATTCAAGATTTATTAAATCGTGCTCAAGTTCAAAACCAATTATGGAACTGCGTTCTTAACTTACGTAACGGTCAATACTATAATGCTGTTTTCCGTGATTTTGTTGGTTCTGTTGACATGTGCAGACTTAATAAACAAGACAACCCTGACTTAGTTTACGGTCGTTACGATGGTACTGTATTAAAGAGACTTTTATCTGCTTTCTCTTTCCGTCCTACTATTGTTTCCACTACCCCTGTTTACAATATTGTTAACCTTAACCCTTACCAACAAAACGTTCGCCCCATTGTTACTGCTGTTCCCATGATTAACTTACGTTTACCTCCTTCTATTAACGATAACACCCCTATTAGTTTATCTGATGCCCTTGACCAACACCAATACTTCCTTGAAAATGGTGCTATGATTCCTCGTCATACTAGTTTAATCTACTCTCGTGGTGTTCTTTTCTTCTTTGTTGATAGACGTGCTAACGTTATTCGTTACAATGACATGCAACCTTTTAACATTGCCCGTTTACCTTTATCTGTTTCTGGTTTTGAACGTCTCAATGACCGTGAAGTTGATTTCAAAGAAGAAATTACTATTCGTTCTGATGTCTACCAATTACGTTCTGTTGTTTTAGCTGAAGTTAACCGCAATGCCCCTGAAAGAAACTTAGTTGTTGGTTCATCTGCAGTTATTATGATTCATGCCGATCCTAACAATGGTGTTTACCAAAGTGAATACTTCCAATACGATCCCATCAGTGTTTCTGATGCAGTCGAAGTTGGTGGTAAATTAGTTAACCGTACCCCTGTTGCTCAAATTCACGGTACTCCCGGTGTTGGCGTTCCTGGTACTTCTTTTACTGAAATGGCTCGTCAACGTGGTATTATTTTTATGTACAAGTTACACAAAGATGATACTAAAGGTGAAGTTGTTTATTAAATTTAATTTGTTTTTTGATTTTTTATTATTTTAATTAAATTAACTTAATTATTAGGTTAATTTAATAATAATTTTTATAATTTCATAATATAAGCAAGAGCATAAAATGGAGGCATTACATTATATGGTTGTGGGTCTTTTTCACCAAATGGTGAAGTGTTAGTTTCGGTATATTGGAGAGGTTTAGCACGATCATTTTTACTACCTTCTGTACCACCTGAACCGCCAGTAGTTTTGGTATAAGTATGTGTGTGTTCGGGAATATTTTTTCCGGTTAGTTTATAGGATTCTTGACCGCCAATATCATTAATTTTTCTTTCAGTTAATCCCTCAGCTTTACCAATACTTAAAATAAATTTACCTCGTAAATCAGGAGTTTTATTTTGTCCATCACATAAAACCCATCCAATAGGAGCAATAGTTCCTGTCCATGCAACAATTGTTCCTGTAGGAACTAAACTAAAAGCACCACCTATATTTTGTGAACCGTCTGCTGAACTCATAAGTTTAAGTCCGATTTTATCATTAGGTTTACCATCACGTCCAATACGTCCTAAACTAAATGTACCATCATCTGTTTGATTAGCATTAATACCCCATTGATTTAAATTAGTATTTCCAATTAATATTTTGCCTGATTCAACAATTAATTGTCCTTTTATTTTAATATCGCCAGGAACTGTAAGTCCTCCAGCTTGTAATTGTGTGGCAACATTTGATAAATTTCTTATTGCTTCAACATCAACTAAATATTGTTTTTTAATAGCATCTTGAAGTTGTTCAACAGTTATACTTGAAGTATCAGTCATGTATTCAGTTGATTTATTCCAATATTGATGAAATACAAAAATAAATAAAACACAAATAAGTATAGTATTATGTTTTCCATTAATAATATCTTCTAATAATCCCATTATATATAAATTATTAGAAAATAAAATGTTAAATTAAATTTTTTTCCAATTCAAATTATTTTTTTCCAAATTCAAATTTATTAATAATATCAACTAAATTAGCTACTTTTTCAGAAATAAACATTTCATTTTGTGCAATACTAGAATTAACCATAAAAATATCCACATATTCTAAAATATTATAAATATTAGTTTCACTTATACCAGATGCAACCGCTAAATATGCATTATTATTACATAATGCTTTCATAGTTTTAAACTTGTTAATATCAGAATTATCATGTTCAATTCCAGTTCCTTTTCCAGATGTTGTTATAACATCACATACACTTAATGCATTAGTTGTTGTTGTCTCTATACTTTTTGGTTGCGGTTGATACTTAAAACATATGCTACCAAATACTAATACATCTGATAAATTAGCATCTAACATTGCTTTTCTAATTGTGAGTGCGCGTGATAAATCATTATCAAAAACACCAATATTATCAAACCAAAACCCGTCTGGTTTAATTGCATATTTAACACAAAAATTTATTGGTGCTAATTGATATCCCAAATAATTAATACCAACCCAAAGTTCGGGATATTTATATTTAATTTCTTTAAATGCAACTGCGAATACTTTATCAGTACACGAATGATTAATTATCCAACATCCTAGTACATGATTATCATTTAAAATTTTTGCATTAGCAAGAGTTTGTGCAACATTTTCAACATGTATAACTGGAAGTAATATTTTTTTACGATTAAACCTGGAGTAAATTTTATTATAATTATTTACATTTGACATTGACATTACTTTTTATACAAACCGCTATTATATATGAAAAATATATCAATTTTTTTTATTTAGTGAAAAGTAGAAAAAATTGATATATTTATATATTATTCCTATTTTATTGAAATTCCAATGTCATCAGTAGAAATTAGTCAAAATAATGAACATACATGCCCTGAACCCATTTGTTTTGAAGGTTTTATGGTTAAGTATATACATGTTCCCACTCCCACAGGACTAGTAGAAAAACCAGTAATTTGTTTTGAACCAAATGACCCAATTATTAAGTCACTTCAAGATATTGCTGATATGGAAGAGTTATATGAATCAGAAGTACAAATAAGTCCAAATGATTTGTATCCTCATCTTAAATCTATTCAAGATAAAGTTAATGCAGGTGATTTCAATTTGATCGAATTAACTGTGTATTTAAATGAATTTTTCAAAAATAAATTAGAGCAAATATCAAATATGACAAAATCAAATAAAATAAACTTTGATAATTTAAATACGGTATTTTCAATTGGAACAAAATTTGTTGGATATGTTCATAATAATCAAATGGTAGGTTCAATAGTACATTCAACTCGAATGTGTGAAACTATGATGGGTCGTATGTTTGAAATTACTGGTGTAGTTAATATGTGCATTGGTAGTGAAATTAAACAAGTTCAAAAAAACTTTTATATTGGTGAATTTGGTGGTGTTCGTAGTATTGGGGATCTTGAAGTTAGACTTATGAATACGGAAGATGAAGAGTACCTTAGAAACCGCGGTGAAGTTTTTGCTCGTTTTTCCAAAGGCGCTCATTATTACGAATATATTGGTAATATGTGTATTAAAACTAATCATGGATATCAACATTTTAAAGCAGATGGACGTGTAATGATCGATGCTATTGGTTTTGATAAATGTGTACCTGGTTATTTATCAGGTTATAAACACAACTCGAATACTGTTCAATCACTAAATATGGAAAACTTGTGGATGTGTTGGCCTTATTTATTTGGTTTTAGTTTTACAACAAAGCGTTGGGGTGAAATTTATATTGATCAACTTAAACAAATTAAATTTGATGACGATGCCTTTGATTATTTAGTACTTGATTCTGATGTTAAAACAATGATGAAGGCCTTAATTGTTAACGTAAAACATAGTTTTAAAGATATTATTGGCGGTAAATCGGGTGGATGTATTTTTATGCTTCATGGTCCTCCCGGTGTTGGTAAAACTTTAACTTGTGAGGCAGTTGCAGAGTTATTACACAAACCTTTATATTCAATTACAGTTGGTGAATTGGGAACAAATGTGGATTCACTTGAAAAGAAATTAACAGATATTCTTGAGATTGCCAATTCATGGGATGCAGTAATTTTAATTGATGAAGCAGATATTTTTATGGAAGCAAGAAATAAATCAGATATTGAACGCAATGGTATGGTAAGTATTTTCCTACGATTACTTGAACGTCATCAAGGGGTTATGTTTTTAACAACAAATAGAAATGAAGATTTGGATCCAGCATTTAAGTCAAGAATTTCTATTATTATTGGATATGAAAACTTATCTGTTCAATCAAGACAAACAGTTTGGACTAATTTGCTAAAGGCAGCCGGAATTAGTTTGACCGACCAAGATATTAGTAATTTAGCAAAATACGAAATTAATGGACGTCAAATTAAAAATTCAATTAGAATGGCTCAATCATTAAGTTTAGATAAAGAATATAATCCCACAAGTAAAACTGTTGGTATTGAATCAATAGAAAAAGTTTTAAAATTTATGTAAAGGATAATTGTTAATTGTTAATTGTAAATTTTGTTTATTTTAATTAAATTTAATTATAACTTAATTAAAAAAATGTACTTGTAACAGATGGAAGATTTTTTCTTGTTCCACCATTTACATTAGTTGGTAAAGGTATTAATTGTCTAGGTTCATTAATTGTTTTTAAATATTCAATTCTTTGTGTGACTTGTGTAATAATTCCAGGTAATATTTCTCCAACAACACGACAATTAAGTTCACGAACTTGACCAGCAATATCATATGGTAAATGTCTTGCATGTTCTAAAAACACATATCTCATAACAATTTCTAAACTTTGTTTTGATTGGTTTGCAATTTTATATTGCCCGTTTGTTTTTTTAAAAACTGATATAACAAGTTGTTTGTTAATTAAATCAAAATTTTCATCAGAAAAAAAACTTGTTGATAAATCCCCTTGATCGCATTCTGTTAGTCTAACTTGATTTTTTATTACTTGTTTTCTCAGTTCGTTAGCCTGAACATTATCATTAAAATATGCAATAGGCATATCAGAAAAATCGAATTTTTTATTTGTTAAAAATGCCATTAAATTAATAAAGAAAATAATTTTAATATTATTTTAATGGTTAAATGGTTAAATGGTTAAATGGTTTAATTTAAATCATCTAAATTATATGTTTCATAAATATGTGATTCGTCGTATTTCATATTTTGTTTACTATCAGGTAAAACCTTTTCATTTTCAGGATAACCTAAAAGCGAACTAACAAATACTTCAACAAATTCATAATTATTGCCAATTTTAGTTAAAATACGTTTTTTAAGTGAGTTACCAAGAACATCACCAATATAAATAACCCATTCAAATTCATTATATCTTTTTTCCCAAACCATCATATTACCCTTTAAAAAACTTGGTTTTGAATAAGTAAAAACATTATCTTTTTCACTTTTTAATAATAAAGTACCAACACGATTATGAACAAAATCACCAAAATATTTTGGAATTAAATCACGAATATTTCCCGATGATAAGTCCTCATGCAAACATTTTAATAATGTAATAATGCTATCATCTGGTATAGAACCACCTTGAACTCTAAATTTATGGGTAAAGTTATCAGGGTCAACTACATCCTTAAATTGTGAGTGTACCATAGATTTAATAACATCTAATGACAATGAACTATTTTTGCTGTATAAGCTACCATAAATTTTATATATTTGACTATCCGAATTTAATTTTAATTCTTCAGGACTAATATCTGAATATTTTGAATCAATCATTAAAATATATCCATAATTTGGTACGTAATATTCAACATTATCCACTTTATATATCCATGAACCAATTGCATTTGGATCTGAATAAATATCTTTTATAAATATATTTGATTCCATTGAAAAGTTTTTAAAATAAATTGCCTTTTCTTGAAGAATTGCCATTGAATAAACCAATTGAAATAAAATAGATTTCCAAACTTCAGGTGTATGATGTCCAGTTGATATCATTTTCTTAACTGCACCAAATGTTTCATATACAGTACTTGACCATTTAGCTAAACTAGATGTTGGTGCTTCAGTTAAAAGTACTAAAGTTTTACCGGATCCGACAGTTAAATCTTCTTTATCAATTTGTTTGTCAGCTAATTTATTAAGTTCTTGTTTTGCTTGTCTAAATTGTAATGGAAGTAAAGATTGAAATAAACCTAAACTTTTATCAATATTATGTAAATTATTAATTTTTTCTTGATTTTTCTTAATATCAAGTATGTTTTGAGTTGGTACACCATTTGCTTTAATAACTTCTAATTGTGACCAGTTAATTTTTGACTCAGAATCAATTTTATATAAAATTGGTGCAATAAAATTTGGTGAAACTTTTTTCTTTACTAAATTATCTCTTACCCAGTCATAATATTTAATTTCTCTCCATAAATCAAAATTATCTGCATTAATATTGTTATTTATTGTTTTACATCTTATATCTCCATTAGTCATCATATACATGCGAACATTAACACCCATGGATTGCTTGCTAAGTCCAATCATTTTATTTTTATCATCAAACCTAACTGGATAACCAGCTCTATAAATAATAAAATTTCTTGGCAAATCAAAATAAGGATTTTTATTCATTGTATATGGATTAATATCAAGAATTTTAATATATGATAATAATGAATTTTTACCACCTGATACAGTCATTTCTTCCCCATCGGTTGTTTGTAAAATACTATTTCTAAAAAAATCAATTAGTTGCTTACGTTCATATAAACTAATAGCTGTAAGTGAATAAGGATTACCGGGTAATACATCTTCATAAATTCTATTTATTGCAGTATTTCCCGCCAATTGGTTTTGTAAGTTAATATTATAAACTTTTTGTACTGGAGGTTGATTAGCAACTTTAGAATATGGTAATAAATGATTCATAACATCACCTTCTTGATCATATAATGGAATAAATGTGGGAGGAAATTGTGGTTTTCCTGCTGGTTTTTGCGAAGTGTCATAAATTTTTTGTTCTAAAATTACTGGTGGTTCTCTAATTGGATTTTCTGCAGCACGTTTTTTAAAGGTATCTCTTTCTTCATTTGATACAAATGGAGTATTTTTTTCGGCTTTATAAGGGTTTTGGTCAATACTTCCTCCTTTTAATTTTTTTAATTTTTTCTCTTCAACTGACATTCTTGAAATTTTGGTTTCACTATTTGTAATTGTATCTGTTTGTGCATCTATTTTAATTTTTCTTGTATTTATTGTGTTAATTGTATTTAGACTGTCTTCATCTAAATCTTCAAAAATTTTATTTGTATGTGATTTACTTCCACCATTAATTCTATTAATTTTAGTTTTATCCTTATTGGTTTTTAAAGTTCTTGCATTTGTTTTTGTGTTTGGTGTCATTATATTAGTTTTAGATATTAATTTATCTTGCCGTCCTAACACTGAATAATTATCTGAATCCATAAAAGTATCAATTTGTTTATAACCAGTTAAATATTCTTGATTACTCATTGTTTCTTCAGATAAATTTTTAGATGGTTTATTTTTATATTCTGCAAAATATTTATCATTTAACAAATCTGCAGGTGATACAATATTATAATTTTTATTAAATTTATCCATGTTTATCCCTCTAATATGTGGAGGAATAATTTTTTCTAAAAATTTTTTTGTTTCAACATCACATTTGTTTCCTTTAGCATATATGGACATTTTACTTACACCTTCAAGTAAATCATTTAGAAACACATATAAATCATAATATCCATTTGGTTCTTTTGGAAATTTTATTTTATTATTTTTTTCATTAAATAACCCATAGTGTTTGGGAATAATTGCATTTTCAAAATTTGTTATTTTAATGTCAAAACCATAATTTGGTACATAAAATTTGTCTTCTGGATTAGTACTAAGTCCTTGATATTCAATAAAAGTTTCAGTTGGGTTTTTAAGATAAATAATAATATTTTTTAAAGTTAAATTATTATGTCTAAAACCATTAAATTCTTTTTGTAAAACTGCAAGAGTATGGATTATTTGAAAAAGTAATCCTTTGTAAGAACAAATATTTTTACTTAAATATTCTTCTAAACTTGTTGATTTAAAAAAATGTTCTCTTAACTGTAAACAACAAATATTACTTATTTCATTATTACTTATTGCATTTTTAATTTTTCCATAGGAAGGATCATTTTTAATAATATTGCTGATATCATCAAAATTAGTATCAATATTTATTACTGGTAATAAAATATGTTTTGTTTTTTTTGCTAAAACTAATTGACTTAATAAATATGAAAATAATGAATCATTATTTACTGGATTTTCCATATTATTAATGTTTTTTTCTAAATGTGAATAAAAATTTATTTTAACATCTGTTGGAAATTGATTTGAATATCTTTTTAAAATAACTTGTTTTGTTTCTTCATCATAATTTGTAATTTTAAACCGGGAATTTAAAATATCAGATTTATTTTTATTATATGATTCAGCATCCGATTCATTTTCAGGAATAGAAAATTTAATATCATCAATACTTATTTTACCTAAATTTATTTTGTTAAAACTAAAACAATTTTTTGTGTTTAAGTTATATAAATAATCATATATTAAATTAATTTTATCTTCTAAATCTATAAAATTAGTTTCCATTTTTTAATAATATATATAAGTTTAGATTTTTATATTTATATTTCAAGAACGTCAAGATTATAATTATATTCGGTTCCTTTATAATGGCTTGTAAATAGAAAAATTAAGCGTGCAATATATGCTTCCATATGTATAATATGTCTTGTGCCTTGACTTAATCTTTGTTCAAAAATTGATGTAATATCAATAATATGGTATTTTAGTTTAAGGTCTTTTATTTTTTCTATTAATTTTGTCATTATTTTTCTTATAATTAATTGTGTTGGTACATTTGTTATAAATAAAATATAAAATTGTTCTCTAATTTTTTTCATAACACTGTATAATTTTTTATTATTTTGAATTTCTGGGTCGACAATTGTATCAGCCATTGAATCAATAATCAGTTCCCAATTTTTTTTATACTGAATTCCATATTTGAACATTTCTAATAACCATATAGCATGATTAACTTTATTATCTGAATTTGTTATTATTTCATTTAATTTTCCAAATGTTATTTTTATGTTTTCCTTTTGACATATATGTAATAATGTTTCAAGTATTTGTTCTCGTGATGGCAAAGGAACTCTAATCATTAAACAACGCGATCTAAGAGGTTCAATAATTTTTGACAATTGATCTGATATTAAAATAAATTTACAAGTATTTGAATACTTTTCCATTGTCCTTCTTAATGATGCTTGTGCATAATATGATAAATTATCTATTTTATTAATTACAACAACTTTAAATAATTTACGATGTTTTAAAATATTTAATAATTCTGATTTTGCGTAATCTTGAATAATTTCTTGAATTAAATATTTATCAAAACCATTTGAATTTGGTTCAATAATTATATGATGTTTTGATTGTTTAATCATTATTTTTGTTTTTGTATTTGAATAACCTGAAACTGTATATTCAACTTCTTTTAGTTCAACTGAATTTTTCCCATAAATTTTTTCCAATAATTTATTTACTAAATATTCTTTACCGCATCCACTTGGTCCATAAACAATTAAATGTTGAAAATTTGCATAGCGCCATGTTCCATATTCTAAATCATTTATAACATTTGTAAACTCTTGATTTGGTAATTTTATAACTGAATTAATATTTGCATATATTTGATTATGTGCATCAAAACTTTCAATAATTTTATCAATAATTGTTTGATGACATGTTATATAGTTTGAGTCATTATAATATTTATCAACTAAAAACATTATAAAATAAATATAAAACATCTTTTAAATCCAAATATTTTAGTTTTTAATGTATAAAAAAAGTTGATAAATATTTTTATAAACCGGAAATTTTTTATTAATAACATGGATACAAATACTAATACTAATACCGAACAAAATATTAAACATAGACCAAGTTGGAATGAATATTTTAAACAAATTGTTCAAGTTGCATCAACCAGAAGTCCATGTGATAGACTTCATGTTGGGTGTTTATTTGTAAAAGATAATAGAATTGTTACTCAAGGTTATAATGGGTTTTTACCCGGATGCGAACACAAATCAATTGTAAGGGATAACCACGAACAAGCTACAGTTCATGCTGAACAAAATGCAGTTGCAGATTGTGCTAAAAGAGGTGTAAGTTGTGCAGGAGCTACTGCTTATGTTACTCATTATCCTTGTATTATTTGCACACGAATAATGTTAGCTTCAGGAATTAGTGAAATTAAATATATTTCAGACTATAAAAATGATGAACTTGTTAATGTTTTTTGTAACCAAATGGGTGTATTAATTACTAAAATTTAGTTTGTATATTGAATAACTTGTTGAATAAATTCTTTTAATGGTTTAACAACTGGTCTTTTTACTTTTATATATTTTAATGCAGATACTATGTTAAAATCGTATCGGTTAACTAAAACTAATACTGTAAATGTGGCACTACGACTTATGCCCATTAAACAATGAATTAACACATTGGTTTTTTTATTTGCATCTATAAACTTTAAAAATTTAGAAAAATACTTTGTAATGTTTTCACTTGGATGATCTTGCAATTCAATATAATGATAATTTATATTAGCTTCTGTGTCTTCGCGTGAAATATCCATAATCATTTCTGAATCTAAAATTCTAACAATTGCTCCAATATTATATTTTTTTATAGTTTTATCATCAATTGAACTTTCAAAATTTCCTAAATAAATATTATCAATAATATGTGAAATGTCTGCCATTATTTAATTAATTAGATTTTTATTTTCTGGTGCGCCTTTAGCGTAGCTAAAGCCACAGCGCTTCGCTGATAACCAAATAATAATCCCAGTTAAAATAATTATTATTTGCTGAAAACTATTTTTAATTCTCAGCGAAAACCAAATAATAATTTTGGTAAAAATTGAAAATATAATATAATAAGAATAATTAATATTATTTAATGAAATTAAAATATTTATCTGAAAATTACGAAAAATTATTTGACACTCGTATACTTGTGTGTGGATGGGTGCAAACTGTACGCGCTCAAAAAGATTTAACATTTATAAAACTTAATGATGGTTCAAATGCTACTGGAGTTCAATTACTTGTTGATTCAAATATTGAAGAACGTATTGGTAATACTGAAGAAATAAATATTGGTTCAAGTTTAAGAGTAACAGGATTGGTTGTACGTTCACCAGCACAAGGTCAACCATATGAAATTCAAGTTAAAAAACTAGAAGTACTTGGTCTTGCGCCAATTTCAGAATATCCATTATCAAAAGGCAAACTTCCTCTTGATTATTTGCGTAACTATGCACATTTGAGAACACGCACACAAACTTTTGGAAGTGTTTTTAGAATTAAATCAGGAATTTTAAATGCGACCCATGAATTTTTTAAATTAAACGGATATTTGCATGTGAATCCAAATATTATTACAGTTAATGAATGTGAAGGCGGTGCTGGAGTATTTCAAATTACAGAACATGATATGTCAAACCACGACAAATTACCAAGTTTAAAAGATTCAACTAAACATGATTGGAATCGAGACCATTTTACTCGTCCGGCTTATTTAACTGTAAGTTCACAATTACAATTAGAGGCATTATCATGTGCATTAGGTTCAGTTTATACAACTAATAAAAGTTTTAGAAGTGAACATTCAACAACAAATAAACATTTATCAGAATTCGAGCATTTAGAAATTGAGGATGCATTTATTAACTTGGATGAATTAATGGACATTGGTGAAGCTTATATTAAATTTGTTAGTAAATATTTACTTAATAATTGCAAAGAAGATATTGAAAATTTGGATAAGTTTGTATCAAAAGGTTTAATAAATAGAATAAATACAATTACAAATGCTACATTTAAAAGAATTAAATATTCAGAAGCAATTGATATTTTAAAAAAAGCATCAACATTATCACAACCAGTAGTATATGGTGAAGACTTGTGTTCTGAATTTGAAAATTATTTAACAGAGTATTTTTCAGGACCAGTATTTGTTTCTCATTGGCCAATAGCAATTAAAAGTTTTTATATGAAACAATGTGCTGATGGATCTGGACTATGTGAAAACTTTGATTTGCTTATGCCATATCGAGTTGGTGAATTAATAGGTGGTTCAATGCGTGAAGATAACTTGGATGCAATGTTAAATATTATGAAATCTAAGGGTGTAAATCCTGAACCATTAGAATTTTATTTGGATCTAAGACGTTTTGGTAGTGTACCGCATGGTGGATTTGGATTAGGTTTAGATAGAATGTGTATGATGTTTACAGGTATGGAATCAATTAAAGATGTAGTTGCATTTCCTGTATATTTTAGAAATTGTGCTTACTAAGTGAAAAAAATTGATTTATTATATTATTATTAATTAAAAATCCATATATTAATGTCAATGTCGATAAAATTAGAAACTTCTGATGACCATGTAGTGTCGTATTTAAAAAAACTATGGAATAATGAAAAACCATTAGTTTGCGAAGACAATATTATTTCAGTAAATACAAACACCCCAACTAAATCACTATCAATTATCCAACAATTAATTGATGCAAAAATAATTAGTAGTGTTGTTAAAGAAATACCCGCTGTTGTAAACAATCAATTAGCAGAATTAGCAGAATTAGCAGAATTACCTGATAGTAAAACACAAAGTTTAGAAAATACTTTACCAGAAACTTTACCAGAAACTCAACTTGAACAAACAAATCAACAAACACAATCAATTATTACCAACTCAATTGCAAATGATATTGCTGAACCCCAAAACATTAAAGAAAACTTAAATCAAAAAGATTATATTGAGGTGGTAAATGAAAATAATTTAACTAATGATAACAATCAACTTGATCAACAAACGCAAATTGAACCGGTAACAATTCAACTTGATGTTAATTGTGAAATTGCTAGCGATAACAAGCAAATAGAACAATTAGACCAAAATAATCAAAACCTTCAAGCAGATAAAGTTGTTCAGATTGTTTTGGACACAAATGATAAAGCCAAATTTTGTAGTCAAGTTAAGGAAAATTTAACTAGATTAAGAGAAATTGGTTTTAGAGTATATCATAATATTGAACTAGAAAAAGAAGTTAATCTTGTTGCAAGTACTGTAACAGATGGTGATATTAATAAAGTATATGATTTTAAAGTTGGAAGCCATTTAAGTAGAAAATCACTAATGGGTGATATTTCTCGCTGTATTATTTTTGCAAAACATAAATCAGGAGATACGACAAAACCTGAAAATTTTAGATATTTAGTAAATCATCACAACACAATTAAAATTTTAGATAGAATCTGGTGTTCGGAACTAATAACAAAATGTGGAAATAATTTACCAGATAATGAAATTTATAAATCCACATTAGTTAAAAAATTTAATGGTTCTATTATATCAACCGCAATAGCTAATACTCAATCTATTGATAATGTTTTAATGGTTGATATAATGAAAGCCTTTGATTCATTAGAATGGGATATTTTAGAAGATTTATTATTATCAAATTTAACAAGAAAAATAGATAAAAATAGTGCAACAGTTTTGGTAACACAATACATGACAATTTTAAAAAATAGAGAATTATATTGGAATAACATAAGAGTTGAAGTATCAAAAGGTATTCCAACTGGTTTACCAAGTTCTAACGTAGTTTTTACATTAGCATTAGAAGAAATTTTATTCAGATGGTTTAAAAAATCAGGGTTTGAAAATAAAAAAGAATTTATGATGAATGTTTATGTAGATGATATATTTTTGCGTATTTATAATGTGGAAAAAGCAACTGTAATTTTTAATAGTTTAGTTGAACATTTACAATTTTATAAATTATCTGTAAACATTGAAAAAACAAAAGCAGATAAAAATTTAAAAATTTTAAGTTTAAAAAATGTGTTAACAAATTCAGATTATTATTTAGGCATCCCATTTACTCGTGATGTAAAATTATATGGGAATCTTATTCTTAACGAACTGAATAAAAAAATGCGTGTATCATGGGAAAATGTTTATGATATTTTAACTGATGAAGAATCATCAATGGAAAAATCTCAAATACTAGGATTTTTAAATTATAAGTTAAAACCATTTTATACAAATACATCTAATTCACTTGAACAATATGATAAAAAATTTATAACAGGGTTTGTGCTTGATAATTTTGTAAATAAATCTGTTAAAACAGAAATAAATAATATTAATAAAATTCAAAATGCTTTATTAGTAATTGTTGTATTATTATCAGCTGTATCAATTGCATCAATTGCATTTGTAAGTTCTGGATTATGTGAGGCAAAGTATTAATGAATTAACTTATAAAAAATTGTCTAAACGATATAATTTTTACTCATAAAAAAATTGTCTTAACGATATAATTTTTACTCATAAAAAAATTGTCTAAACGATATAATTTTTACTCATAAAAAAATTGTCTAAACGATATAATTTTTACTCATAAAAAAATTGTCTAAACGATATAATTTTTACTCATAAAAAAATTGTCTAAACGAT
>JACCDT012001595.1_pt1 | contig 185658 bp, 222 predicted proteins | sample 7446291 | NCBI WGS metagenome assembly JACCDT01 (sample SAMN15323446, study PRJNA562643) | freshwater metagenome | isolation source: river surface water | place: USA:Blue River Watershed | collected 2017-08-17 | reverse complement strand
TTGTTTGTTTATACCCTTATAGGGACGGAATTAAAAAAAGAATATTTGCTCTATTCACTTATACGTTTTTAACAAAAAAAAGTTTCAGGCAGGAGTGGATTAACCCTGCCCAACTTTGGGGGTGGCTTCTGCTTAGTAAGGCATCTCGCTCCGCTCTGAGTATATAGGGACGCAACCAAAAAAAGAATATTTGTAAAAATGTTTATCCCGCCCAATGTTTCCACTGAGCAGGTTAAAAAGTTAAGTTTATACCTAATGTTACCTCAATATCGTTTCATGTGTCCTCCCAATTTTTGTCCGATGCGATTATAGGGATTAAAACAAAAAAAGAATATTCATTCAACGATATTCTTTTTTAAAAATCCTCCCTATATTAACATGAGAAAAACAGAGCAAGAATTAAACGAAATTTGGAAAGTGCTTTTACCAACAGAACATTCATTTAATGATGTACCAAAAGATTATTGCGTTGTTATGAATGGAAAGCTTATGGCAGCTTGTTTTAGAAAACAAAAAGATGCACTTTCATATAAACAATTTAAAGTTAGACAAGCGCTTTACTCCAAACCAAAAATATAAATATTCTTTTTTGAGAATCAACCCTATATTACCATGAGCAAAGCAATCAACCCCGTAACCGAAGTTATCTTCCGCAAGTATCCAAAAAAAGAAGGCGGTGAAATTATCGCCCTTTTCCCTTATGACTGCGAAATGCGTTTTGGTCAGTGCAATTCATATATGCACGTTGGTCAGCACGGCACAGCCGACTATCAAGGCGTTATGCAAACCACAAAAGCAGCAAAGCCATCAGAATATGCCGACCTTAAAGCAGAATTGGAAAACTATGGACCACCTGAAGCCCATTATAACCTGAAGGTAATCACCAAAATCCAATGGCGTAGGTACCGAGTGGAATACGATAAGCAAATCCGCAACCGATAAAATATTCTTTTTTGAGAATCTTCCCTATACTATCATGACAAAAAGAAAGTTAACACCAGTTCAGGAAACATTGTACTCGAAACTAATGGGCGTAGGTTCTAACCTGAAACTTAGTTATGACCAGTGGAAAAAATTGGCAGATACAAAAAGTTTTGACGCTTCTTTTAATGCGCTTCTTGTGCGTGGGTGGGTAAAACGTGTACACCCTGAGTCTGACCACTTTGAACTTGTTCCTTAAATATTCTTTTTTCATATTTATCCCTATAATGATATGAGTAAATCAAAACATAGCAAAAAGAAATTTGTAGCCAAGACTACATTGGAAATGATGAGTGCCCAACACCGCAATGGTTTACTTGAGGTGGGTTTGTATGGTGCGCATAAAAACAAGGTGCATCAAGATAAGAAATCATATAACCGCAACAAGGAAAAACAATGGCACAGGGAACGCTTTATTTAAGGGGGCAGATTAGCCCCTTAACCCCTCCATTTAGGGGGCTTAAACAAGCCAATAAGGGGTCTAATTTAGGGGTCTCTATTAGCGCCTCAAAAGTAAGCCCCTAAAATAACCCCTGTCCTGAGGGGGGTCCAGGACCGCTCACAATTTTTTCCCCAAAATTTTTGCCCAAATTTTCAACCAACGCCCACACCCCAAAATCACCCATTTCAACCTGGATCTCCCAAAATTTTTACACCAAATTTTTCTTTATAGATTCTCAACCAACCAAGTGCATCATTTTTAGGTTATTGTGCCGTGCGTTTATTAGGTTATTCTGTTTGTAAGAAATGGGGGGGTACCCTTTTTCTTTTGACTTTCCTATAAAGTTGACCCAAAAAAATTTTTTCCCAAAAAAAATAGGTCAAAAATTCTGATTATTACAAATAGATCCAACAACATCTAAAAACATTTTTTCTGACAAATCGTTTTTCATAATATTAACTATAGCAGTAGTTAAAACAATATTTCCTTTTATGTATCCCAAATTAGAATCAATTCTATCAATAGAAATAGTGTTTTTGTTTACACCTTTTTCAATAAAATCAAAATCTTCATATTTGGTTTGTAATATTTGGCCAGAGTATTTGCAAACATAGTTTTGTTTTTTCAGTAATTCACACACATAATTTTCATCAATATCAAATAAAATATTTTTTTTAATAGCTCTGTGCTTAGCAGCCAACACCCTAACTTTAATTAAATTTTCTCCTGCCCATTTTTTTTGCTTGTAAATATAATTTTTTCTATCTTCCTCACTCCATAGTTCGTATTTATTTTTTTGTTTTTTAAGAATACATTTTTTACACGAAGATTTGTTACTCACATAAAATTGTTTAATATCATTTTCGCCACATTTACAAGAATAATTTTTTTCCATAATAATTTGTTTTTCAAATAAATAATAAAAAAAAATATATTTTAATTTTTTTTGACTTAAAATTCTTGATTAATTTTAATAAATTATTTATATTTTACACATATGAAGAATTACATTAGAGAACACCTGGACCAAATTTGTCTTATCGTTATATTAGCTGTTATTTGCTATATTGTATTTTGACCAACTGCGTTTATTTTTCTTTTTAACCGCTATTTATATGTATGTTAGTAACAAACAACGATAAGGTTGGAAAGTGGTTCATGTACAAAGTAAATGGACAAGTTAAAAGGTGTCAAATTCCAGGTATGACAACAGTGGAATTGCCTGATTTAATATCAAGTGTACAAATAATAAAAAACCAGTATGATTTAAAGGTTGCTCACATAAATTCTTTTCTAAACAGGGGTTTAGATGGAGATTTTACATCAGTACCAACCAGCGATTCAATACCAACATCTTCAAATGCTACAGTTCAAGCTTGGATAGATAAAATAGAGCTGGATGGATATTCATATCCATCACAGTCAAAAGTTAACGTTTATACTGCCGCTTTTGATTATGCAGATACACAAGGACTTACAAGCCAATTTCAATTATTGTGTTGTTTTAATGTAAACGATAGAAATGTAATGAAAATTCCTTTCATTCACTCAGGTGGAGCGTTGAAAAGATTGGAGGAGGTAGTATATCAAGGTAATGGTTTGATATTTTATGCAAACGAAGGATTTACTACATCAAATGGTACAGATATGGGATATTTTAGAACAAATTGGGTTGAATCTGTTGATGCGTCAACACCTATGCTAAATAACACTTCGTTGGGTGGTTATGTATTAGACCAAAGTGTAAATACTAGTGGTAATATTGGTGGAACTATTTCATCGGATTATACTAATAGCACACAATTAATACCAAAATATTCTCCCGCTAGTACAACGGCTGTATTAATACAAAGTCTAGGAAATATTTTAGCACCAACAACTAATTTTGTTGGAGACGGTCACATTTATTCGACCTTGTATAATGACACATTAACACTATATATTGATGGTGTTTCTGTAGGTAATATATCTTCTCCACCAGATGGTGTATCAGATTTACAAGATTGTATTGGTACAATTGAAGTTGATGGTGATGTAACAGATACAAATACAGAATATAAATTAGCTATTTATTATAGAACTGTTGGAAATATTAACACAACACATTTGAATACTTTTATAAATATGTTAATGCTTTAATTTTAAAAATGAAAAACTTAAAACACATAATAAAAGAATCAATAAACAAAGTACTTAGCGAATCAATGTCTATGATGGTTAGTGATCATGGCTATGAAGATGAGTTGGACAACATATTGGATATTTCACACTACATCATAAAAAAGGTGGCATATGATCTTTGGCCAAAATTAGGACTCACACCAGAACAGGAACAAGAAATAGGTGGTATTACATCTGATTTTACCCCAGACGGTAATCAAGCGTTTGATGAAACGGGTACCATCAACTTTTACATTGGTAGTTGGCCAATTCCTGCGGTGGAAAAAACTCTTGGATACATCAGGTACATTCTTGGTGAAAAAGACATTGAATTGGGGGATATTAAGTGGGAAAAAGTAAAGGATAAGATTGACCCAAAGGATTTTGGTGAGTGGGGAATAACAGATGGGGGAGAAAGTTTTAGGGTTGTAAGGATCCCAGTTATAAAGAACGGGGCTGCGGGGCAGAGTGGTAATCCACCAGAGGTAAATTTTTCGAATACAAATGCCAATATGATATTTGGGAAGGTTCTAGGTTTTGAAAACCAGGGTGAATCCTATAGCATGAATACTGCAGATTTATTAATGGCTGTGGATAAGGCAAAAAAAGAGTTGTCTACAAGGACTGATATACCTGATCATGACCAACATGTTCAGCAGGGTAATATAAACTCAACAATTAATGGTAAAGAGTTTTATTTTAGAAAGCTGGATTCCATTCAAGATTTTGCAAAGTGGGCCAGCAAGCATGGGTATAACAAAATACACGTTTCTTAGGATATAAGTTGCTGGTGATATCTATACACCATTCTATGTGCTGTAAGGTATAGGCTACCAAATTTACCTTTAGACATAAGATCTTTTACGAAAGTGACATCTTCTGTTTTATCAAGAAAATCTGTGATCCATTTTACGGATGTATCGCTTCCATCTTGTGGTGGGAGATTGCCTTCATGCATAATTCTATAAATTTCCACGCTCATCCAATTGTCTATGGAATAATTCCATTCTGAGTGGGATTCTTTAATGCTATATTTTTTAAAGAGCTCTTCTTTTGTCATAATATTTCCATAAAGTGAACTAAAAATGTAATATCTATATCTGCGTATTCTTCTGAATCGGTTTCGATATTATTTAACTCTTTAATATAGCCATCGAATACAATTGTTTTGTCTTTAAATTCAAGTTTAATAGTTTTTGGACCAGGCTGAGGGTTTTGGATTTCTTTTACCAGGGCCACATATTGAGACGGATTAGATATCAGAGAAAGTGTGAGATTTTCATATTCATCTCTCACGTGTATTTTTTTTGATGGTTCCCAGGGTGGTTGGCTATAACCCTCTTCGGAAATGTCTATATACACTGGTGTAACTTTTACTTCTGAAACAGATCGTATCTGGAGGTATGGGAATTCCAAATTGAATTCTGTGGAGTTGATAGTTAGTTTATTTGGTTTCTTCATACGAGATCAATTTTAGAAATTACAAAGCACATTGTAAGATCTAGGTATGATGGGGCGTTTTTTAGGTCGTAGGCTACGAATGAAATATCTCTAAGATATCCTTCAATTTTAATAGTTTTTCCTTCCATTGCTTCTGACATTACAATTGTATTAACTTTTCTAGGTTTATTGTGATTGGTTGGATAAAGTTCGGTTTGTAGATTGTCTCTAATGGCTTCCATTTGAATGGTGGTTGCTCTAACTTTTAATTCTATACTTCCGTAGTCGTATCTTACCAATGTTCTTCCATTTTGAATAAAGAATGAATCTTCATCGTAGTAATCCGTATATACTGGATTATATCTAATGGTTGGGATATTAATTATTTGGTGTTTCATAAAATTGATGTTATCAATCTTAATTAACGTAGGGGTTGTGTCGGCTTGTATGGGTGGCTCAACTACATTATCTCTCATGTATTTGGCTTTATTTTCTGCTTCTGGGTTTTCTGAAGAAGGCTGCGCCTGAGCCTCTGGTTTCCAGGTAGGAATATTATCAATAGAAACAAAATACAATATTTCAAGATGGTCTGAATTTTTAAAAGCATGAAGTCCTACTTGTGTTTGGATTTCAAATTCAATTGTGACCATATTTGGGCTGATTGTGTATGTTTTATAATTATACACTGCTGTTCTACTTTTGTGTGCATTTAAAAATTCGGAGATATAATGCTCTACGTATTTTTCAAGATTTTTGTTATCTACGATTGTCAAAAATCGCCAAAAGTCTTTGTTGTGCAAGTATACCAATATTTTTTCTGTTGAATCTTCTTTGGTTAGGGATTTGGTTGTTTTTTCAAGGGCTTCCATAGTTTTCTCACCAATTTGGCTAATAAAGCGCTTGGCGGATTTTTCGAAATCTTGCAGGCCTTGTTTTAGTTCCTTGTTATAATAGGTATCAATGACTTCATTGACAGCTTTTTCAAATTTTTCGATTTCTTTTTTCATAATTTATTCAGGCAGGTTCATTTTGTTAATAATTGGTTGGATTTGTTCCAAAATATCTTTTTTTGTGTGGATTATTCCTTCTTTTGGTTTTTTGACTTTATCATATGATTTTCCATACTTTTTACTATTTGAGTTATATGGATATTTTTGGATACTAAAGCCGACTGATCCATCTACAAAGCTGTTCTCTTCTCGCTCTTGTTCAGATTCGTCTATAATGTTTATCCTCATGGCATAATCTTCACAATACCAGGTGTTGTCAAAATAGGTGTAGGTTGGATTGTTGATATATTTTTGTGCTTTATTGAGAATTTGCTTTTTTGTGGTTGGTTTTGTTTTTGACATTTCCACGATGTCTACATTATAGTCTCTATTTACATAGTTTCCATTTATATCAAAATGACAAAACATAATAGAGCCTCCCCTTCCTTCTGAAAATGATACAGAAAAAATATTTTCATTATAATCACTTATTTCTAGCTCTGATTCTATGGCCATAACTTTATCTAAAGCGTTGTAATTTGCTTCTTTGTCTAATGTTATAACTTTAATTTTTGTTTCTCCTATAACATTTCCAAAATTGTCATTAAAATAATCGCTAACTGGATAGAGTCTGTTTATTTTGTTTAGCAATTCTCTTTCTCTGATTTCTTTATATTCTTCAGGGTCTAAGAAAAATCTTTTATTTTTTGGTCCTATACATTGTAGTTGTCCGTCGATTTCTTTTTCTATTTTGCAGGTACCGAAAATTCCATTCATAAAACCTTCGTATTCGAATGAATCTTCTGAAAGTTTTACGGATTTTATTTTTTTTACCAATTCTTCGTCGTGGTTTTTGAAGATGGTGTATCCTTCTATATCAGAATCTTCTGAGCCTTTTCCTAAAACCGTGATTGGTTTTGTTTGTTGTACATCTATTGTTATCATATTTTTGTTTGTTTTAATAATTTTAAAAATGGTAATGTAAAACGAAAGTATCTTCCTTTTCCGTATTTAATTATATACCATGAATTCCAGGAGTTCCAATATTTTGGTATATTGAGCCCATAATGCAATTTTGAATTACCCTTGCAATATGAACAAGAACATTCTTTGAATTGTTCCCAAATTTCACAACTTGACTTTCCTGGGCCTTTCCAGGTGAGTTCGTAGGAAGTGTTCATTCCTGGTGTATGTTTCTCAACAAGTATCATGTTTTACATTTTGCCGAATTTCTTCGATGTTTTTTTTATTTGTTCTCTTTGTTTTTCGCCAGCTTTAAACGCTTTGGCGTTGGCTTCCATTTCAGCGGCTACATCTGCTTCTGATTTAATTTTCTCCCATGGTCCGTCTGGGTAGTTTTGGGTATAGCCTTTAACTTTCATAACGTTATATAGCAGATTATCTCTGAACACTTCGGAGTATTTGTATACCCATTGATAGATTTGATCTGGTGTTTGGATGTGGGCTGGAAGAGATATTTTATCTTCCATGTTTATGTTTTTTTGGTCCATAATTTTATATTGATTCTGTTTGTGTGGTTGTTTCTTCTTCTGGTGTTTCTGGTATCAGTGGTTGATTTTCCAGTTCTTCTATGACGATGTTGATAGCTTCTGGATAATATCCTTTTACGCATATACAGGCCAGCCCAAGCACTTCGTTGTCTATGTAGTGTCTATTTTTACTTTTGCCTTTAAGTACTTGGTGGTCCATTGATACTTCGTTCCAGTTTTCTAAAACTGTTTTATATCCGATTGTGTCTTTATGAAGCAATCTTATGATGTTGTTGTGACTAAATTTTTCTATAAATTCTCCTAGTTTCATGTCTGGGTTTTTATAGGTAAAAGATATAAAATAAAAACCATAAAACAAAATGGGTTAAAATAGGTTGGGCGGCGGAGCCTTCGGCTCCTTTTTTTGTAATCTTAGGGTGCTTTTAAAAGGTTTAAAAAATAATTTATAAAGGAGTTTAAAGCTTAAAATTTATTCTATTTATAATAAAGCTTTTCAGATGAAAAAAATCACCAAAACGCAGTTAGAACAATACATATTTGAGCAAACTCAGAAATTGTATAAGGCGGAAATTCTTAAGGAGGAGAAAAAGAAAGTAGAGAAAAAATTGGCTCTATTAGAAGGAAGATCTTATCCTGTTACATTTGAATACACTGACTACAGTACTGGTACTGCTGAGGGTGAGAAAACATATTTGGTTACTTGCAATGTTACGCCAGGTAGCCCAGGAAGTTTTTATAGAAGCAATGGGGATCCAGGTGATCCACCAGAGCCATCTGAGGTGGATATTGTTGAGGTGATTGATTTGGAAACAGATATGCCTATTGATATTAATTCTTTACCAGAACATGTTTTAGAAGATATGTCTAACAAGGCTGAAGAGCAAGAAGGTGGTGATAACGAACCAGACTGGGATCTTGGTAGAGATGATGAATGGTAATATTTATTAACAATGTCAATTTCTGATTTTAGAAATTATATTTCTAAGCAACTACAAAAATTATTTGAACAAGAGGAAATAAAACCAGCTGTAATGGGGATGCATGCCCTAAGTGAATCTGACGACCTTGTAAAAGATCAGCTTGAGCAAAAGCTTTTATCTATTGGTGGCAACACTGTAATGTTCGGCTTGGACACAGAAGAGGAGAGACTTAGGATGATTAATGATGGAGAGGTTTATCAGGGGGCAGTTTCAAAAATGTCTGGAATGCCAAATAGGTGTCATTCTAATGTGGCTTGTTATTACAAAACTTTTGAGCCGAAGGGTTTTAAAATAATCACTGGATATGCTCTTCATGAGGGCATGTGGATTCAGCACACTTGGGGGAAATTGGGTGACAAGATCATAGAGACCACACCATTAGATTGGGAAATTTATTATGGATACGAATTAAGCTCTAGAGAGGCTCAAAGTTTTTACTTTGACAATTACTAATTTTTCAGGTGATTAAAAATCCATTCTGCGAATTGATCGTATAGCGCTGGATTATCTTTTGAAACACTTTTTATTGTATCAAGAGTTTCAATGTTTGAATATTGTCTACTGAGTGTTGGAAGTATATCTCCAAGGGCTGCAGAGTTTGCTTGTAAAAATTCACTCCAAAGATTATGGTGTTTAAGTGGTAGATTTTTCTTTTCAAGATCTTCTGAAGAAATTTGTGTTTCTCTCATTGGGGATTTGTTTGGGTTTTCCATTGGTGGGTATGGTGTATTTTGCATACCTTTATTGTATTGTGGATCTAAGAAGTCTGGGTAATCAAGATTTGGGATGGTGTCATATTCATCAATATACATAATTTCACTATCATTATCTTTGTTTGGGGAATATCCAAGATCATGCATGGCCAATTTTCCATTTTTCTTAAGTCCAAGATTAACATTCACATAGTCTGTGGTGTGAATATTAAAGCTGTTTAATTCTTCTACCAACTCAATTAATTCCTTAAATAACCAAAGAGAAGATTGTAACACTTGATTATCTGGATTTGATAAAGCTTTCATTCTATCGTATAAAGAATCCATTTCCTTTTTCTTTAAAATCCCATCCTTATATCTAGAAATAAGTCGATTAACATCTCCATGAGTTCCAATATCTTTTAAATATCCACCAAGGTCTTCGTAGGCGTTATCTATTTTTTCTGATTTTTCTAATAATTCTGAAATTATCACATATACGCCTTCGTATTTTCCTTTAAGTGTATAAACATTATAAACATCTGCAAGGTGTTTACAGTGTTTGCCCATGATTTTTTTAGATTCTACTGGCTCACTTCTGTCGGTGGTGATTTTTAAAATGCGATTATTTGGGATGTAATAAGCGTATCCCTGCGTTCCAGTACCAGCAAGATGATATTTAGAAATACCTAATTGGTGTGTTACTTTAGAAACAATATCGTTTACTGTAAGGTCAATTTCCTCTCTATCCTCACCCATCAATTTCTTCCAGGTGGTATAGTATTTTCTCTTCTTTACAGCTTCGCTGAGCGCTTTTCTAATTATGTATCTTAGATTATCCATCCAAGATATAAATAGGTCAGAAAAGGTTTAATTTTAAAGGTCTTTTTGGTATTTTGGTATTTTCACCTTTTCGCCATACCACTCAAAGTTATCCAAGTCATATGTTTTCCATGTTTCTAACATGATGGGAAGCTCCATTCCAGTTTCGTAATAATTTCTAAAGAACCAGGTGATTCGATCTTCGTAAGAGAGCTCTTTATTTTCGCTGTTTATTCTGGGTCTTTTTTTTGTTGTCCTATCTTCATGCCAATATCTTGGAACACGGTCAAAATGTTTGGTGCCAGGGATTGGCAAGTAATCAATATTTTTACCTTCATATTCTTTGAGAAGATCTTGGAGTGTTGGCTTCTCTTTTAATTTTCTTGAATTTTTTATCAGGTTTTGGTAATACCAATTGATTCTTTCTTCGTATGAAAGTTCTTCTTTTGGAAAGTGTGTTTTGGTAATTACAATGTATTCCTTACCGTCTTTTTGGATACGGCCATTAATTTCATAAACACCTTCAAACATTGGCGCATCTTCGAAAACGCAATAATGTGTAGGATCGTCAAATACAAGTTCAGAATAATTTAAGTCTTTACTTGATGAAATGAAGAAGTTTTTTGCATCTTTTATTACTTCAACAAAATAACCTTCTGAGCCATTTAAATAAAATTGTGTTACTGACAATCTTTCCATTAAAGTTCTTCTTTCATAAATTTCAAAAGTTTACTTTTTATTTCTGATTTTGTTCTTTGTTCAACGACAAAATCTTCGCTGTTTGCAATGATCGGTTCAACTAATTTAACGCCCTTTATCATTGCAATTGCGTTTTGAATTATTTCAACATCGTCTATTCTGAAATCGTGATCCAGAACCACTGTAAAACCCTTTACTCTATCTGTCATTTTTGTTTAGTTTTAATGTCTAAATATAATAAATATAAAAATGTGAAGAAATCATAGTCAGAATTTTTTAACCACGAAGTGAATTGTTTTCTGTTTTCTGTGTACGGAGCAAATATCCACTCAGATCTAAAACCAGGGCAATCATTTGGAAACAATCTCACGGAAGGTGCATAAAAAATATCGAGATCAATATTTACAGGGTCTTTAGAAATAATTGACACATGATATCTGTTCAAATCATTATAGAACATCATTTCCATACCAGTGATGAATTTAACGTGATACACTGGCATAGAAATATCGTGTGTTTCTATTGATGCAACGACATTAATTGAAGTGGTGTATTTTCCAATTCTTGAATGTGGGTGAACGTCTGTAAAAAAATCTCTCACAAGGACACGCTTGTTGTTAAACTCTTCTATTAAAAAATCAAATGTTCTTTGTGGAACTTTTTTGCGCTCTGGTTTATTTTGTTTTGAAAAAATGTCCCTAAAAAACTCGCCAAGAGTTTTTGGAATATCTGGTTGCACTTTTCTATATGGGCTATTCGAGATGGCCCATGCCTCAATTTGAGATGTTGGTCTATTTTTTTGCCAATCTGCGAGAACGTTATAATCAACATCGTAAAAATCTATTGAGTTGATGAATTTTGTTTCTGGTTCAGGGAAATTTGAAACTTCATAGTTCTCAACGATCCAACCATTATAAAAAGGATTCAGTAATGTATGAGATTTTTTATTAATGATAAAAAAGTTGTCAGGTTCTCCTTTTATTCTACAAGTAAAAACATGAGCATTTTCGCTTTGAATGGATTCAACATAAAAATAATCCCTATCGCTTTCAACAGGAGTCTGCTTATAAAATCTGATAGGTTTTGAGGTGTCAATCATACTGTGTTATACGCAAACAAAACTAAAAGGTTTCATTTAACTTTGCAGCATTTTCCTCGATAAATTCTCTGATTTTTGGTAGTGTATCTACTTGAATTATAGAATCATACCCTTCATCTTTATTTGGTTCTTCGTAGAACTTTATCATGTTTTCCTGTACCTGTTTTGATACGGTTCTAAAATAACCTACACTTTCGATCATTTTTTGTTTTCTGATTTCGGAAGCTTTTGCAATTAAGTCTATAGTATCTTCGTCTTTGAAATTGAATAATACGTAGGTTACGAAAAAGTCACTTCTGTTTTTAAGGTATGGATAATAGATAACTCTCTCCTCTTTACGCATGTGCACTCTGTCTAGTGCGACATAGTCAATGGATGGATCTTTAATGGCCGACTCAAATCTTTCATAAAAGGAATTGTATATTTCTATGTTCACTTTATTTAGGTAATCATAGCTAAATGGATGAAGATGTTTAATTAAATCTGGGGACTCGACCACAACCCCATATTTCTCAAATCCTTGGATACGGTCTCCAACTTTCGAATCGTGCGGCGGAAACAAATAAATCTCATCGTGTGTGAGTTTATATTTTTTACACATTTGTAAAACAATATCATCTCTTGAAACTATTCTAAGTTTATTTTCTGGAAATCCAACACTTTTTAGGTATGTTGTTTTACCTATTGCGGCTGGTCCAATTAATACATAAATTTCCTTCTTCATGTTTATAAATATAGAATATTATGGCAAAAAAACGAATAGAATTATGGTCTAAATTTAAAGTGTTCTGCCACTTCTGAAAGGTTATCAAATTCGATGCCGAATGTTTTTTCTAGCTCTCTTACAATCCATTTTCCATAAGTAGAATCATCTATTTCAGATTTTTCAAGAACCAGGTTTTGTTTTTCTAAAAACACCTCAATCTCTTTACGTGTAAAATTTACAGAGGCATATAATTTATACCCATTTGGATTTTCTTTGTCTCTCGAAACAAATATTTTTTTGCCAACCCAATATGAAAAATCTATATCTTTAAAAAACTCTTTAATTTCATCACTAATATTTTTGTGATCAAGTCTTCTGTTGTGAGCCATTGCTATTCTAGAAAGTACATGCCACCTCATTCTACTTAACCACTCCTTTTCTCCTTCAAAACCAAGTTCTCTTATTTGTTCCAGGGCAAATTTATCTGCTTTAAATTCATCTTCAAAACTGAATTTACCACAACCATCAATTACGTGTTTAATTTCATGCATACAAACAGCAAACCTATCTACATTGGTTGGGTGTGGAATTTTAATTCTTTTCTGTTTGTAATATGCTTTTCCGCAAGAAGATTTGCTCCATTGATACACATGGATTTTATAATGCTTTAGAAGTTTTTTTATATGTTTTTCGGCTATTTTTTGGTCGTACATTATTTGTCTTGTTTTTTGATGTAGCTCCAATAGCTCTTTGTATAACTCACAAAAATTTCTTCGCCAGCTTTTATTTTTCTTGAGGCGATAATAAAACACCGATCATCAATTACATCAAAGTAGCTGTTGTTTCTAAAACCTTTTACCCTTGTAGACCCAGCTGCATCATTAGCATACCTGGCTTTGTATTGAGGGGTATGCATTGGGTCTATATACAAATTTTTCTTTACAAAAAATACATAATAAGTTTCTTTTTTATCGGCACGTCTATTGAATTCTTTTTCATCTAAAATTTCACCACGATACTCAATAATTTTTGTGCCCTTTTTAATATCTTTATTTGTAAACAGACCTTTGCCAGAGTTAGGTATTTGCGATTTTTTAACCAATAACGCCATACTATTCTACATCAAGAGCTTTTTTAATTTCGTTTGCTTTACTTATTTGCCCTTGTCGGAAACTTTCTCTGCTTATGTCTTTTATTTTTGATACAAGGAGTCTTGGGGATGCTTTTTGCAGGTACCACTTTAAGATTTGTAATTTGATTAGAACGGGGTCTTTTTTATCCTCGATCATTTTTGTTAGTTTTATTCCTTCGGTGGTGTCTTTAAATATGGTCATACCAAATTCAAAAGGTGCATTTTCTGAAATTCTAAAACATACTTGATTATCCGAAATACCATGATCCCCAGGTATATCAAAAGTTTTAATGGTGGTTACTCCAGTTTGCTGGAAGCCACTTTTTGTCTTTATAATTACTTCATCCCACATAATAAAAAAAGGTATTAGATCAATCCTAATACCTTATACGTAAATTTACAAAAAAAGTTACAATTATTTTGCGTTTTGTGAATGTGGTCCGTGCTTACCAAGAGGGGTTTTTTTACCTCTTTGACCAGCTATTTTTCTAAACAACATACTATCTTCGTTGATATCGTGTTCTGTATCGTATTGAAGTCCGATATAACCTATGTGTGGATTCCAACTCATAATATATCCATCTTTTCTGTATACCCTATCGCTAGATCCATGAGATTCTTCGTTTCTACCCATACCTTGGCCTGGGTAGTGCCACTGCTGTAAATGCTTTAAAGCAGCCTCTTTACCAAGTGTGCTTAAAATTTCAAGAGCCTCGTTTGCTTCATCGCCTTGTAAAAAAATAACATCTTCATATCTTTCGGTGTCAGTGACTTCATCAAGATTAGATGGTTTCAGGTTGGTGCCATGTATATTGGCAAGATTTTCCGAGTCGCTTTCTTCGATAGATGAACCACCAGTAATGAAATCCACAAATCTTTCAATAGCGCTTTTTGGTGCTGTAGTTGCAACTGGAGCTTCTTCATCTACAAGATTAGAAGGTTTTGCATTCATTCCATGTAAGTTTGCTAGATTTTCAGAACCACTCTCTTCAAACTCATCTTCGTTCATTGAAAATTCTGGCTCAACTGGTTCTTGAGGGCCTGGCTCATATTTTGTTGCAGTGTTTTGAATATCTTCCAACCAAGATTGAACATCTTCATTTCCAGTATCTTCATACATTTTTTCAAGAGCTGTGTATAAAACTGGGAGCTCAGAATTATGTATATCCCAACGAAATTTGTTTGCAAAATGTGGGCTTTTCATAAACTTGCTCAACGGGTAATTTTTTCTGCTCTTACAAGCAGTGTCCATTATTTTATATTCCTCGCTTGAGTAAGGTGTTTCTATGGTAAAGAATTCTTTCATACTTAAAATGTTTATCCATAAATAGACTCAAAAATCAAGTTTTAAAGGATATTTATGATTAATGGATATTGTGAAGCGTATAATAAAAGAAGTTGTTAGTGAGGCTTTTTTGAGTGAAATGGCTGTTGGTTTTATGAATGTTGGACCAAACGTTGGTTTAATTAAAGAAATTGTCGGAAAAGAAGTTCAATTTACATTATTTGACTTTGCGATCAAACAATGCGTTGGTGTAATTTCAATAAAAAAAACGTCCTCAAGACAATATACGGTTGTTAATGTAGCTGCTGAAAAAGGTTACGGTCCACTTATGTATGAAATTGCTATGATGGATGTTTATCCCATGGGTCTTACACCAGATAGAAATGGACACATTACACCAAAAGCGTTTGATGTGTGGAAAGTCTTTCATGACTCAAGAAGGGATATCATAAAAAAACAAATTGTGCCTGGTGATGTTGAGTATTCTGATAGATATATTTATGACAATGAATCTCAACCAGAAGTTTTAAACTGCTTGTATTATAGAACCCCGTCTTTGTTTTATAAAAAATTAATAAGCAAGGGTGAAGAGTTTTCAATAAAACACAATGTGTCTCCTCAAGAAATTCTTATTCTATCGAATGAGTTTTTTAAAAACAAATACAATTCAAGATAGTTAAGCGCTTTTTTCTCCGCTTCCAAAAAAGCTACCAAGTTTAAACTTCTTTGCAGCTTTATCTAAAAAAGAATTTGTTTGGGCTTCAAGTTTTTCTGCTGCTTTTTTTGTGTTATCAGCCATTCCAGCTTGTATCTCTTTGTGTAACCACGAGCTTAACTCAATTTTTTGTTCATAAGTTAAAGCTGATACTAATGTTTTTACTGATGTTAAATCTGCCATTATTTTATAGTTTGATTATGTGAAGATACGCAATTATTTTGTTGTATCCAAAACAAAACCAAAAATAGCTTTAAAAGCCCATGCTGTACTAATGAAAACTGGGGTGTTTGGACCACGTGAATTTTCATGAAGACTTTTTATTATATTCTCCTTCATTTGTTCTAAGTGTTTTTCTTTGTTTAGCCAATCCTTAACCTTTAAAACCTCATAGCTCATATTCTTCTTCTCTTTGTGGTTCGCTTTTTATTAGTTCATCATTAATTGCCCAGGCAACAAAAAAACCTAGGACAGATACACAAACATCTTTGATCGGTGTTTGTAATAGACACGCCATTGTTATGCCAAGTATACCAACCGCAAAAGCAATAATGGTCATTAATATCAGATATAATTTTATAAATTTATTCATCATTTCCGAGTGAAATTGGTCCGTTTTCTTTTTGATATTTGTTCCAGTAAGCTATGTACTTATCTATTTGCTTTTTTAAGTTTAATTTTTTTCCATTAAGATGTCTGTGATATGAGGTAATGATCACACTAGACATGTCATCTGCATGCCAAAGACCCATGTTGTTGAAATAGATGTATAGTGGGCTACCCTTTTTCCATAAACCCCAAGAGTTTCTCAAATATGTACCAAGACCATGATGCACCTCAGATAGACAATCTGATTCTTTGGTTTCTTTAAACCATTTAAATTCTTTTGGGTCAGAATTGTTCATGATTAAGTCCAATGTATTAAAACATCCTTCTAGGTCTTTAGGTATTGGATATTGTGGTGGTTCATGTTTCATATTAAAAATATAATCAATAAATTTTATTTTTCAAAACTTTTTCCATATATTTCGTAAAACCTATAATCATGGAAAGTTTTGAAGGTAAAACAAACGAAGAACTCATTGCTGAGTTGAATAAATTAAAATTAGAAAACGAGCAATTATCTTCAAAGATAAGCGAAATCAATGAAAGTGTCAAGAGTCTTGGTTCGCTATTAATTTCAACAAAGGAGTACAATGTAAAACTTGGTTATTCAACTAGGTTATTTGCTGAGACATACTTAACACTCAATGAAAAGAAGGCTATAGCGCTTGAGTTTGATAGGGCTAATAGCGCAGAACAAGTTGAAAAAATATATCAAAAGTATTATAATCAAATAGCCCCTGAAGGTGCTGATATAAATCCAGAATTTTTATGGTCTAGGGAATTTACCAGGGAATTAGAAAAATACTATTTTTATCAGAAGGGTTTTAATCCATTTGAGTCTATAAAAGCAGCTGTAAGTGTAATAAGGTACCAATTTAAAATAGAAGATAGCATAAGGGCTACTGACAACCCAGAAGAATTAAAGAAACTTAAAGAGGCCTGGAATGTTAACAGAGACTTGACTTTGGGGGCTATAGATGAAATTTTAAATATTACAAACGAAGTTTTACAAAAATAACCTGGAACATTAAGAAAATTGCTTTATATTTATAAGAAAATATAGGGCATGTTTACTATAAAGAAAATAATCAGGGATCAGCTAGCATTTGTTCTTGAATCATTACATGAGGTTGAAGTTCAAGCTGCGCCCAATTATAAAACCCAAATAATTTACAATTATGAACTTGGAAGAGCTTTCGGAGAAAACTCTCTAGCTACTGATATAGTTCACTTAAACGAATATTATTTATCAGAATATCTACCTAAAAACGAAAACGAAGAAGAATGGCAATACGAATTTGAAACCGTTCATGATTCGATGATGTTGGTAGATGTAAGTAGGAAAGTTGAAAATGGTGTGAGCTATTGGACATTAAAGATAGGACAACTTCTTAGGGGTGAGAAAAACCAATTACCAACTTTGATTGCTGAGTTAAACAATATTCCTGGATATGATAATTTTGTTAACATAGTTAACAAAACATATTCTTCTAAAATAGATCCTTCTAAATACTAAGCAATAATTTCTTCTATTTGAGAATAGATTGTTTCAATACTATTGTCACTATTTATAGTGCTCATTAATTTGTTTCCAACAAATAATCTACTATTTTGATAATAGTCTTTAATTGGTTCTGTTTTTGTTTTGTAATTATGAATTCTTGTTTGAATTACTTCTGGTGAATCATCGACCCTGTTTTCTTTTTTTGATCTGTCTTCGATTCTTTTTTTAACAACTTCATCAGATAACTCAAAAACTAGAACATTACTGATTGGCGTTTGTCTGTGTGTTAAGAAAAAATCTAGCGCTTTAGCTTGCTCAACTGTTCTTGGGAACCCATCAAATATAAAACCAGTCGCACTTGGATTGTCAATAACTTTTTGTTTTACAATTTGAATTGTGATTTCGTCTGGTAAAAAATTTCCCTGGTCTATTAGTTTTGTAGCTAATTGACCTATTGCTGTATCTTTTTTTTGTTCTTCTCTGATAAGATCTCCAGTAGATATATGTATATATCCATGGTTATTAGAAAGCAATTTTGCTTGAGTTCCTTTTCCAGCACCAGGTGGGCCAATTAAAACTATATTTTTCATAAGGTTATGTGTTAAGCACGTTTTACTCTCTTAGGAGTTCTTCTTTGCTTGATTACTTTTTCAATGCTGTAAATTAAAGGTTTTACTTCCCTATTGTTTAATCCACCATTTGATCTTAGCAGCTTAGCAGATTGCTGCAATATCTTTTTCATTTCTTCGGTCATACAATTAATTTTTATACTTATAACTAGCTAAAAAATTTCCTTTTGCAATATCTTTTAATTTTCCTTCTGACATTTTTCGTGCAAACGGAGAAGCCTTACGCAAAAACAACTCTCCTCTTGTATGATCGTATTCATGTTGTATACATCTTGCAGCGATATCATCAAACCACTCCGTGTGTTCAACAAAATTTTCATCGTAATATTTTAATTTAATTTTTTCTGGCCTTGTTATTGGTAAATAAACACCTGGTATACTAAGACAACCTTCATCGACTTTTCTTTCTTCGTCACTGAATTCTAATATTTCTGAATTTATAAAAACCTTCCTAAAGTTTTTTAATAACTCATCACCTTCTTTGTATGATGTTAGATCAATAACGAACAAATTAATTGCAAGGCCAACTTGTTGAGCGGCCAGGCCAATGCCAGAGGCGTTACCCATTGTTTCAAACATGTTTTCAATTAATTGTTTAAGATCTGGATAGTCAGAATCTATATCAACACCTGGTGTACTCAACACCTTTTCTCCATATATATAAATTGGAAGGATCATAATAAATGTCTAAATTTTTCTATTTGAGATTCTTGGCCAAAGATAAGAGTTCTGTAAACAACATCAAGGTCTTTTTTATTCCAATAAACTCTAGCAATTAAACAGTTTTCATCAATAACATCTGGAGGATTGTTTTCTTCATCACACTTAACAGTTGTGCCAGGTAATTCTTTTTCAAGATAGCTTTTTACATAGCTTCTTAGTTTAGCGTTGTTGACAGGTGTGTCGCCAAGCAGTTTAGTATTAAGCGTTTTATATGTATTTGTTATTTGTGAATTCACAACAACAAATATACTATAAATTTAGATTAAATCAAAGACAATTTTAAAGTAAGAATATTTTTCATTAAACGAAATTGTCCTTCTTTTTATTGGGTGCATACAGTGACCAGAAATGAGTTTGGCGCAAGTTTGATTCAACTTTTGCCAATTTGCGCCAGTGTTATATGGTATTTCAACTTCAACCGCACTGGTTGATTTATGAAGTATAAAACTTTTTATATCTGGGAATTCAGAATCAATTATAGATTCTAGTTTTTCAAGGTTTGTTTGGTCCATTTTTTTTATTTTTAGAATATGGAATAGGGCAATTTTTTGATATCAGGTGACACAACTCTATAAATTCATTATGAGTTAAATCGTTTTTTATTACATTTACTTTTTTTAAAACCCACTGTATATTATCAACAGTATAGTGTTTTTTGGAATCAATTCTATCCAACGAAGCGTTAATTGGTGTTCTAAGTAAAGAGTTTTTAGTTTCTAAGTAAAGTTCTACGCCAGTATATGGACAAACCATATTTTGCTTTACATATTGATTCCACATGTCTTGAGCAGTTATTTTAAACTTTATATTTCTTAATTCAGCTATTTCCTTGTAGTGGCTGACAATTCTTCCAGATAATTCTTTGTATCCCTTCCATTGCCCATTTCTATGGCCTTTATTTAATGTGCATCCACAATTTTTTATTTTACCACGCTTAACATCTGAACCACACACTGAGTGTTTATTGCCACATGGTTTACAAATAGCAATCCAATAAGTTTTTTTATTTTTTACACAATCAAATTCGATAATTTTTAAATCGCCAAAAATTTCCCCAATTAAATTCAATCTTTTTCTCATAATGTTTATTATTAAATAATGAGAAAAATTAAAAAGCGGGTGGTGATTTTTTTATACTCACACCATCACCCTTTTTATAAGGACAATTTTTACAATTGTTCGAGCAACAAAATCCCCTTTTTAATAAATAGTGCTCAGTAAAGACTTTATATTTAATGCCGTCTTTTTCTTCGTAATAGAAGTCAACGTTTTCAATTAAGGTTCGATTGCTCATGTTCTAATACAAAATCATAAATATACATAAGTGGGTCCTTAGAAAGAACCATTTGAATTAAATGATATTCCCAAAATGGGATGGCAACATTTTCTCTATTGGTTAAAATTCCAGACATTGGTTTTTGAAATTCTGAAAGATTAAGTGGTATTGCATCTTCATCAAACCCCTCAAATGTAATAAGATCTTCTGAAAAAAATGCTTTTGCAAAATTGTGATCAAAAATTAGGCTAAAATAAAGATCTTGACCTTCTACAAGCCACACTTCGGCTGGCGTTTCTGTAAAAACATCATCACTGATATTAAAACCATTTCTTTTGGCTATAGATAACGCTTTTATAAGTATTTCACCTCGTGTCATACTTATAAATATATGTTGATTTTTAAATTTTGGGCACTTTGTTTTATAAAACTCTACGAGCCAAGCTATGATTGATAAAAAAATTATTCACTCCACTCAATCTCAGGATCAACGTAATATCCAGGGTTTTCATAACCATCAATAGCCTTGATTAGTTGGAGTTTGCCGTCTAAAGAACCATAAGTTTCTTTGCGCATTTTTTTTCTATTGTCTTGATTAAAACCATAACTCACAATTTGGCTTGGTACCATTTCATAAACAATCTCTATAAGCATCCCCTCAGATGTTTCTATTATCTTTGTGTCTCTGAGTTTTTTGCTGTATGTTGGCATATAAGAATATGTACCAGTTGTCGTTATTCCAGCAAGACCGCCGCTAGCGACACTTATGGATGTTCCAGTTAAATTTGTTGAAGTTATGTAACTCATAAGCATTTTTTGTAAACATAAAAATAACTAACAAAATTATAAATAGAAATGTTTAAAAAATGTCTCCATTGCTGCAATTTGGACCATTATTTGCTAAATTATAAAACTAATTATATATACAAAGTAGTTTAAAATGACAGATATAGAAGAAAAAGTAAAATTTATTGTAGCCTGGTACAACAAAGAAAAAACGAAGTTCACATTTACAAAACAAGTGGCTCTTGCCAATATTTGGATAGAGATTTGTACCAAAAATGAAGAATATGAAATGGCATCTGCAATAAACAAAGAAAAGATAAAAGTAATTGCTGGCTTTTTAAATGAAAAAAGGAAGAGTAGAACTTTATTGCAAAAAATAAAATATTATATCCTTAAACTAAAAAGAAGATTTAAATAAAAAGGCCTCAAATGAGGCCTTTCTAATTTTAAAACACGATGATAAACACCCAGCATATGATTGCTACAATAAGCCAACCGCCAGCTCGATATGTTCGTGTTTTTCCACGTAAATTATCTAATAGCTCCTGGGTTGACCCTGGATATGTTATGTTCAAATATGTTGCAACAGCAAAAATCAGTGTAGATATGCAACCAAATATCCAAGCCAACACATTTAAAAAAGTCATAAATTTTTCCATGATTAACTGTTTTTTGGCAACTGACAAATAGGCGGCATTTCCATTTTGTGAGCATTTGCAGTATGACGTTTCCAATAAATTTTTACAACTTGTGCTTGGCGTTCAGATAGCATTTCTGGAAAAGACATATTTTCAATTTCAGATGGTGAATGTTCATCGCAAAAATTCATAGCCCATTCAAGCTCATCATATGTTGCGCCTATTTGATCTTCATCGGTTCTACCATCATCCCAAAGACCATCTGTTGGACGTGCGTCTAAAATATCTTGGATAATTCCAAGTTCTTTTCCAAGCGCATATACTTCTGATTTAAGAAGCTCTCCAATTGGGGAAAGGTCGATTCCACCATCACCGTATTTTGTAAAGAAGCCAACCCCGTAATCCTCCACTTTGTTTCCAGTACCACAAACAAGAAGCTTGTGAGCACCAGCAATACCATAAAGAGTTACCATTCTAAGACGAGATCTTGTGTTGGCAGATGTAAGAAAAATATCATCTGCACTTATGTTTTCAAAAGCGCCAGCTTTTGTGAGGAGTTCAATTTCTTTATCATAAGCCTCGGTTAAATCAATATCCAAAGATTTTACATTTGGAAAGTTTGCTTTTAACCACTCAATATGTTTTGAGCCACGATCTGCTTGGTCTGCAGCTTGATGAATTGACATTTTAACAACAAACAATGGCATTCCAGACATTGCGCATAAAGTTGAACAAACTGCTGAGTCGATTCCGCCAGAAACACCGATAATATATCCTTTTGTTTTTGCTTTAAAGCAATAAGATTGTAGCCAGTCTGCAATGTGATTTTTAATAACACTATAGTTGCGAGATTTGTTTTGCGTTGTTGTTTCCATATTATTTGTATAAATTGTTTGTTTTAATGTGTTCAATTACCGACTCTGGTAAAAGATGTTTTAGTGATCCGTTGTTTTTAATTTGCTCCCTAATGAATGTGGAAGATATTTCCAACACAGGAACATTTTTTAGTAAAGTGGTTTTTTTATCAATCCCCTTTTCTGTACAAACACCCTTGTCGTTTCCACCACGTTCATAAAGAATAAAATCATGATTATCCACAACTTCTTGTGCGTTTCTCCAAAATGGAATTTTAAAATGCGTGTCTGTTCCACATACGATAGAAAACTTTTTGTTTGGTCTTATTTCTCTTAAGTGTCTAAGTGTGTTGTTTGTAAAGGATGGTCTGGGCATTGAAAACTCGATGTTTGATACGTGGAATTTATCGTTGTATTCTGCGGCAATTTTTGTCATTTTCAACCTTTCATTTTCATCAATCAAAATACCGCTTTTTGCTTTAGCTGGATTCATTGGGGATACAATAAACCAAATACCATCTAGACCACATTTTTCTAACGCCATTTCAGCCATTATTAAGTGACCAATATGAATTGGGTTAAATGAACCAAGCAGCAATCCGATATGTTCTTTTTTTTCTAGCACTGCAATAAGTGTGATGCGATAATTGTTTTACCGTCCTTAATGATATTGTCATGAATCTTGCTCTTAAATTCAAGATGATCCATTTCGACAATATCAATATTTTCGTGTTCACCTTCTACACCGCCACCTTTAGTAACCTTGTGTTCATTGCGAACAAAAGCAACAAAAATATGTATTGTTTCACTTGAATATCCTGGGGATGGAAATGTTTCTATGTGACGATACAACATTCTGTCTGTGATTTCATACCCCACCTCTTCTCTTACCTCTCTAATTGCTGCTTGTTGCGGGGTTTCGCCAGCATCAATTTTTCCAGCTACTGCTTCCAAAATGTAATCTTTTATTTTATCCGCAACTGGATATCTGTGTTGGCGTACAAGAATAATTTTTCTTGTTTCTTCGTTAAAAAGTAAAACGGCAACAGCGTCTGGGCGTGTTAGTTTTAACCTTGTATAGTGAGATATTTCACCTTTAGCATCAGTTTCTTGCATAAATGCTTTGTCGATTTTAAAGTGATCGTCAAAGATTCTCTGCTCTTTAAGTGTTTCAAGCTTTACTTGGTTCATTTTTTTCTTTTTTTAAGTACTCGTATTTATTCCTTACCTCCAGGTCGATTGCTCTTGATTTACCCTCATCTGTAATTCTTACAAATGTGATTTTTACAGAACAAACCTCGGTTTCGTTGTCATTATAAATTTCATGTCTTTTTGCAACTAATCTAAGTCCAATAGAAGAGGTTCCGATAGATACCACCTCGCCATATATAGACACAGTGTGATTTTCTTTTACTGGGGCTTTAAACTCAACACATTCCATTTTAACAGTAACCATATCTTTGGTTCTACAAACCTGTGTTGCTTTTATGGCCGCAGCCTCATCAAGCCAGGACAACATTTTGCCTCCAAACAAATTTCCATGAACTCCAATATCGGAGGTTTTACAAATATGTTGTGTGATTAATTCCATACTTATGCGACAACTGTTTGGTTGTTTTCAATTCCAAGTGTTTCTAGACACTTTCTTACTTCATCAGACTCACCAGTGTGTTTACCAATATCATCACTCAATTTAACTGCTGGGATCCATTCATCTGAATCAGGAATTGCTTGAGCTTCCGATAATTTAATGACGATGTTTAATGGTTTTACACCAACATCATTTGAACAGAATGTTCCGATTCCATAGGTTCTGCGAACACCTTCACCATATTTATCGCACAACTTATGGATTTCCATGGCGGTATCAAGATTTAAAGCATTTGTGAATGCAAGAGTTTTTGTACTTGGATCAATGTTAAACATTTTGTATTTAGCAATTGATTTCTTGATGAATTCTTCAGGACTTCCAGAGTCATGACGTTGACCATCAAAAAGTTTGGCATACTTCACATCCAATACTTTGTAGAATTCTGAAGAGGTGTATGTGTCAGTAAGTGCTATACCGAGCTCGCCCTGGTATACATCCACCCAATGTTCAAGAGCTTTAATATTGGCCATTTTATACCCATAACGTGCAGCCATAAACATAAACCATTCATGAGCGTGTGTGCCAAGTGGTTTTAAACCAAGAAGCATTGCTATGTAAACATTTGAGGTGCCTCTTAAGACACGTTTACTGTCGAACACCTCAGTGAAATCTTTGCAAACCTCAAGTTGATTTTCAAAACTGTAACGTCTTCTCGTACCGAATTCCATTAGCATCATAGAATTCATAATAAAGAATTTCATCTTATCTTGATTTCTTTTTTGACGCTCTTGTCTATCAAACGTTGGAAGGGATCCAGTTTCTTTATAATAAAGTTCACAAATCATTGCCATCAAAGGTACTTCCCAAAGAACAGTACGATACCAATAACCCTCAATAGAGACTTCCAAAGTTCCGTCGTTGTGTAAGAATACGCCAACTTCAGATGGGTCAAATCGGTATCCAGATAAAAAATCAAGATAAACTGGTGTGAGATATCTTCCACACTCTTTTTGTAGAAATTCCTTTTCCCTTTTTTCAAGAGCAAGATTAGCCATTTTAGAAATTTCCTGGCGTAATTTTATATCAAAACCTCTGGGAAAAATTGTGGTTCCACGATTAATGAATTTGTAGCGGACTTTTGCTCTTGGGAAAATTTGGCAGATGGCTTGCTGCATACTAAATTTATAGAGGTCGCTATCTAATATGCTTTTTATAATCCCAACCTCATTATCTAATGTATTCATGTAATAACTTTTTTAAGTTATACGCAAATATACAAAAAAGGTTTCATTAATCAGTGTTTTTTATAGTCCATCCTTTGTGGTGTTTTCTTTTACCAGATATCACTTGAGATATGTTTGGACGTGTTAAGTTGTGTTGTTCGCAAAACAAAGTTAATCCATTTATTGTAAGGTGCTCAGCCCCTTTTGGGTCAATCAATGTATATTGTTTTATGTTTATTTTTCCTTTTGAGGTTTTACTTGCCTTTTCTCTGGTTTCTAGTTTAGTTATACGTTTTTTTCTGGCAATACTTAGATTTTTCTTGTGTTCATCACTAAACTTAACACCAAGTTTAGCTTCACTAATTTTTTTTCTGGTTTCTTTACTTCTTTTAGAGCCAGTGTGAATTTTTCTTAGTTTTTCGATTAATCCTGGAATTGTATTTATTGCGCCCTCTCCACCATCTGTTAGGTTTTTTAATTTATAGCCTTCTTCTCTTAATTTGGCTATATAATAAATTTCTTTGTTTTCAATTAACTCCGACGGTATGTTCTCTTCAAGAATAACAACTAAATCATTGAATAAATTACCTTCTTCTAATAGCTTTCTAAGTTTGTTATACTTTGGTAATGTGTTTCCATTTTTTACCTCATATAAGTGTTCTTTTTTTCTTTTTTTTAGATTCCAGGTTCTTCCTATATAGAACGGTTTTTTATTTTGATCTACGAGTGCGTAAATTGCGTGATTTCTTTCCATATTAATAAATATGGGAGAATTTGTAGAAATCAGTATCTTATTTTTATAAAAATAAGTATCTTAAATAGAATATTTCAATTTAGCCTTAACCAATCTATCTCCATTAGCATACGCTTCTTTCCATTTTAAATACCCAAGATGGTCTATGTGACCTTGTCTGGCATCTTTTTTAGAATACCAAAAACCAACATAGGTTCCTTCTTTACCAACAACTATCCAAACTTCTTCGTTTTTTTTCATTTTATATCAAAATAATAAATACATTTCCAACCAGGTAAATTTTTGTGCTTTAATGTGCGCAACTGTTTCCATTCCAGCCAGTGGTTGTCCATGTGAACATAAACCTTTTTTATTTTTACCCTATACCCAAGCACAAGAACTGCGTAAAAGGGTTTGTTGTGTGGGCAATCTTCTATTTTAGTCCATTTTTTTACCCACATTTAATTCCACTTAAACGGGTTTGTTAATTCTACTTCTTTCCAAAAACCCACAAAACCAAACATTAAAATCCCAACTACAAACATAATCACCAAAGCTATATAACTCAATGGATTGTATGGGTTTAATCTATAAGCTTTTAAAAAGCCACGACCTAACTTTGGACTCCTGTCTTTATTTGAAACTTCTTGTAAAACAAAAAGGAATTTTAGCACTTTTTTAAGCATAAGCAAATATACAAAAAAGAATGAAACCAAACAGTGTTTTTTGCGTATAACATTAAAATAAGCTATATTTATTCAATATGACAAAAGTTTATAAAATATTTCTGGATGATATCAGAGTTCCAACCGATATCTACCCCAAAGACAACAACGAAGATTGGCTTATAGTTAGGAATTTAACTGACTTTAAAAATGCAATTAACAAACTTGGAGCTCCAAGTTTCATTTCATTTGACAACGATTTAGGCGAAAGCAAGGAAGAGGGGAAAGATGCTGCAAAATGGATTGTATTTGAAAAGGAGTTGGATATTACAAATACTAACTATATTGTTCATTCTGCAAATTCAAGTGGGGTGAGAGAATATGTTTTGGGTACTTTAAACAATTGGAAAAAAGAGCTAAAAAAAAGAAGCACAGAAACAATGAATGAGCAAAATTTAAGACTTAAAGTGAGACAAATTCTTAGCGAAGCAAATGATGTGCAAAAAAATAAACTTGTTAAGATATTAAATTTTCTAGAATTTAAAAAGGATGTTATTGCTGCGGGTGGAGAAATATATGCTGTTGGTGGGATTGTTAGAGATGCTGTAATGGGTAAACCAAGCGATGATTTAGATATTGTTGTGCGTGGTGTACCATATGATGCCCTTTTTAAAATTCTTTCAAAATATGGTAAAGCAACAGATACCTCTGTTGTGGATGAAAACGGAAAGAAAGATTTTGGGGCAACAAAGTTTGTGTCACACAATAAAATATTTAACAAGATACTAAGTGATGCTGGTTTAAAAAGGGATATTGATGTGATGCTTCCAAGAAAAGACAGCAAGGATCAAAACGCAAAAGGTCACCGTGCCATAAAAAGTGATGTGAACCCAATGTACACAATCCATGACGACTTAGATAGAAGGGATATTACAATTAACGCAATTGCCCTAGATTTAAGAGGTAATTTTATTGACAACGGTTACGCATTGCAAGATATTAAAAATGGTATAATACGTGCTGTTAGCGAGGATGCCTTTATTGAAGATCCACTGAGAATTGTTAGAGCTATAAGGTTTGCGGCCAGGTTTAATTACAACTGGGATGAAGGCACTTTAAATTTAATCAGAGATAATGTTCAAATGCTTGCTGATAAAAACGAACTTCCAAGAGAAAGATTCTTGATGGAGTTTGAAAAAATGATTGGTAAAAGTGATTTGGGCCGTGCTGTTAAGCTTTTAGTTGACCTTGGAGCATACCGTGCCATATTTGGGATTGACTCTAAGATTAAAGATTTTAATCATTTTGAGAAGGCTAAAAACATTCCAGAGTTTTGTTATATGCTTTTTGAGTCTGAACCAGCTGATAGAATCATTCAACTTTCTACTCAAAATATTACTACAAAAACAGAAGATATTAAATACTTGCAAGCTTTGTGTAAATACATTGCTGAAGTAAAAGGTAGAAGTATGGATCATATTTCACACGTAAACGCTATTGCTACAATTTTCAACATATCATCAGTTATGCTTTTGGAATCATCTTACGTGGATGATAAAGATAGAATTTTAGCCAGGAAGTTTGCAAACGAGGAATTGCCAAAAACTGTTAATGATATTGGTTTAAGAAAGCAAGAATTTATTGACTTTGTGGTAAATGCAGTTGAAGGTACTGGTGCCAACTTTGACGAGAAAAGAGATTTTCCAAAAATGGGCAAAGCTAAAAAGGTTGCTTTGCAAGCTATTTATAAGGGCGAAATAAAAAACAACCCAGAAGAAATTAAAAATTTCTTGTCAAGACACACCGAAATGTGGATGCAGTAAAAAAACTAGATATTTATTTATATGAGCGATAAGATCAGAAACATAATTAAAGAAGCACTCGAAGAGAGTGCTTTGCTTTGTGAAGTAAAGATCGCTATCGACGATGAAAAGAAACGTGGTTTTGCGCAAGCCATTGGTCAGCAATATAAAGAATCGCTAAAAGATTTAAAACCTGTTAAAATAGAAGGAAGGCTTAAGTTGGATAACGATAGTTTATTTATAATCACTTTATCTAATGGGGATATAATCCAGGCTTCAAAAAGTGCTAACCCAGCATACGCAAACATCATTATAAACAAAGGTGAAAAAGAGTATTTTATTAATTCACAAGAGTTGTTTACCAATAAATTTCCAGAACTAGTTAAAAAGTATTATTTGGAGTATAAAATGGCAAAGGCTGGTATTCCGTCCATGTAGCCGCCAATGGTGTTGTAATGGTACCATTCTAAAGCCATACCGTCATAACTTTCATCTTCAGATAATTCTTCTCCACTATCTTCATAACTCTTAGAAAGCTTTTGTAGATATAGTTCCTTATCTTGTAAGTAGATTGTAGATCCGTTACTAAGTATCAAGTGCCCAATTATGGTGTCTTCGTCACCAGTGGTAAACATGGCTTTACGATTCTTTTTCTTTATCGCACTCATGGCTTTTTTAGGTGAATCAAATGGAATATAATTTACACCCTTATACAGCGGTATAAAATCATTACCATACATCTCAGCGTATCCCACTAATTTATCTAGGTTTTCCTTATCAAACTTGAATTCTTCGAGGTTTGGAACATCTTCCCTGATTTGTTTTTCGATTTTGTGCATATGTAAATTTACCAAAAAAGCTTAGTGTTTGCAAGTTTGTCTATAATTTTTCAATAAAAAGACAATAAATATTGGTTTTTGTTAAAAGTTCGCCTATAATTATAAAATTTTACAATATTTATTATCAAACAGTTAAGTGTTTATGAATCATAGAGAATTTAAATCTGCTGAAGAGTTCAAGCAATATGTCATTAGTGAAGCAACGAAATATTTGTTTTCATCTGAGACTAAAGCACCTAAGGCAACAATTAACGAAAACGTTTCCGAAGAAGCGCCATCAATTACTCCTGATGATATAAATAGACTAGCCGAAGAAATAAAGAAGATCAATAAGACCATAGACCTTAGAAATCCACTCATTTCTGAAAGTGAAGAGAGTATTGTTGAAAGCATTATGAAAAAATCTATCAGAGAAAGAAACGTAGATGTCGATGGTATAAACAAGAAAAAACATCTAGATTTTCAAAACGAATCTGAAAAAAATAAATGGAATAGATTGCTCAACTACAACACTTTAAAAAGTGATGATGATGAGAGAAAAAAATAAAAACGTCAAATAAAAGCAAGTGAGGCCAGTTGAAAAACTGGCTTTTTTGTTCTATTTATAAGTACATTATGAACTGCATACCAAACAGAATAAAAAAGCGCCTTAAGGAAATTATTTCGCCAGACTCGGTGGATGTTTCTGATGTTTCCAAACTAAAAAATGGTCTAAACGGCAAAATTTGGGACCAAGGTGGAATTTTAAAGCCAGAGGTTAGAGAAAAGATGATCCAAATCGGAAAAGAATTTTATAACCTTTTAAAACTTGAATATCCGATTAAGGATATATATTTCACTGGAAGCTTAGCAAACTACAATTGGACAAATCATAGCGATATAGATATTCATGTAATTTTTGACAAAACAGACGAGGATCCAAGTGAGTTGATTTCTGATTATATTGATGCTAGGAAAGAAAATTGGTGGTATAGACACGACATTTCAATATATGGCTTTCCCACAGAATTATTTGCTAAAGAATTTGAAGACATTCATCAATCAAAAGCTGTTTATAGCCTCCTACAAAACAGGTGGGTTAAAAAACCTTCTAAGAAAAATATAGTTATTGATTCTGAAGCTATACAGTATAAAGCTGCAGATCTAATGAATAGAATTGACGATGTGGAAAAGATGTCAAATGATGAAAAAAGACTTTCTGCTGCAGACAATTTAAAGAAAAAAATTAAACAAATGAGAAAAGCTTCTTTAGAAGCTGGCGGTGAATATTCAACCGAAAACTTGGTATTTAAAACTCTAAGGAATAATGGATATATCGAAAAACTAGACAATATTAAAACCGACTCTTTTGACAATACTATGAGTTTAAACGAATCAAAAACAAGAAACAAAGACGGAAGTCCAAAGTTTGGGTGTCTAATGGTATATTTTGATATTCCAAATTGGAATAAAGTAACTGGTAAAATACTTCCAGAAGATGTATATGACGAACCAGGTTTTGGTATAGAAGATGAGCCTCACACAACAGTCTTGTATGGTTTTCATGATGAGGTACAGCTTGAGGATGTGCAAAAAATTACTAAAAAGATGGCAAAGGGGCCAATTAGCGTTGAAGTTACTGGTGTTGGAGTTTTTTCTGGAGATAAAATGCCATATGATGTTGTTAAATTTAACGTGGAATCCAAAGAGCTTGAAAGGATGAATGCTGCTGCGAAGAAATTGCCACACACTTCTTCGTTTCCTAAATATGAAGCACATATGACAATTGCATATGTAAAAAAGGGAGCTGGCGAAAAATATAAAAAAGAATTTGCCCAACCAATTAAGTGCACTGGGTATAAAATGGTTTTTTCTCTTGCGGATAAAACAAAGTACAATTGGAATTTAATTAAAAAGAATGTGTTAAAAGTTGAGAGAGATATTCCAGGAATTACTTCTGAAAAAATTGTGATTCTAAAAGACTTTATAAATTTCACATGTGCCAAGCTACAAATGAAAGAGCCAGTAACCGTAGTTATAAAAAGCGGAAGAGATGAATATATTTCAACAACAGCAGCTTATTTACCAAATGAAAATGAAAACCATATAAGGTTTGGAGGGAGAGCTCTTGTGGATGTTTGTAGATCTATTGGCCATGAGTTAGTTCACAATAGACAACGTGAACTTGGTATGTTCAAAAAAGGGGAAGAGGTACAAAATATTGGTGGACCAATAGAAGACCAAGCAAACGCTATTGCTGGAGTATTAATAAAAGACTTTACTCACAATTATGGATATGACAAATTATATGAATTGGATTAAAAAAATAATTACATCAATTGCCCTTGTTTGTTCTTTGAACACATTTGCTCAAAACCAAATTACCATAGCACCATCCATGTATAACACCTGGGTTGAATCTAATTCAACTTGTGCGGGGTGTGGATCTTTTTATGCAATGGTTGTAAACGAGAAAGTGAGAGCTAAAGATGGGTATTATTATATGTATGTATATCTGTGGAGTAACAGCTATTATGCAAATGGGTACACTGCAAGTTCTTATATAAAAAATATTAATTTGTTTTTTACAGATGGTGTAAAAGATTATTATGCGGTTGGTTTTCAATATGTTTTAGTACCACCAAAGTCTTTAGATTTTAATGGGTGGTACCAGGTTGCATATTTATATCATGTATATCCAAACCAATCAATAAAAATAACTTGGTCTAACGTTAAAGCTTGGTAAAATGGGTGATGGTAAAGAATTAAATGTTGGAGACAAAGTTATTGGCGAAGGAACAAAAATAACACTTTCTGTTAAAACCGCCTTGTGGATAATTGGTGGCGCAATCACATTGTGTACAACAATATTTTCAATGATGTATTTTGATGTAAAATCAGATGTTTCTGATTATAAAAAACAAATTGATAGAGATAAAGAAATGTTTGTAAAACAAGTTGAAGAAAACATTTCTAATAAACTTGAAAAACAAAGAGATAAAGATGAAGAGTTTATTAAATCCATAGAAGAAATTCGTGGAAACATAAGGCTTCTCCTGGATAGAACTCAGGGTATAAGAACTTCTAACCCATCATCTGATGGTATTCCAACTATCGAATCTAACACTCCTGGTACCAGGCCCCCAAGTCATTAATTTACGCAACTAAAACTTGCTTTTGAATCTGTGTTGGTAGTTGTTGTTGTAGGTGATATGTATGTACTTGGTTGTATAAACACTGTTGTGTTTGGTTGCACATATGTAATATAAGGAGGATAAGTTAACGTGTCTGGTTGCATCCATATTTTACCACACTTTGTACATCTGGTTTGACATGCTGTTAGAGAATAATCAGTATACCAAGCATGATCACATTCTGGAATCACATATACTGGTGATGGATTTATAACTGGGGCCAACTTAAGCTCAAGTGCATTATTTGAGGAAATCAACAATTCAATTAATTCCTTCTTAGAAAGCTTTTTATACATTTTTACTTTCTCTTCGTGGGTTTGATTGCTCATATTTCTATGTTTAAAAGGTTGCTATGTTCATAAATATTGCCAATTATTTTATCTGCTAAACAATAATCATACAGATCAAAAACTTCTTCTGAACCTATTTCAGTAACGATCCATTTATCGTAAATTTCACTAAAAGAAACAACTCCAAGTGTTTCAAAATGAATAGCTTCTGGGCCATAACCGCCGTCTGTATTTTTACCAGAAACAATATCTCCATCGTAAATTTTTTCGCCACTTTTTGTTCTTATCCCAGAAGATTCAAGCCACACTAAATCGTCATGTATTTTGTGTGTATAAAAATCAATAGAAAAGCGCTGACAAAGTGCTGATAAAACATCAACACCTTTTAAAAATTCATTTTTTGTTTTGTTCCAAATTTTATAATCTGGAAAAATTTTACTTGGAACCATTAAATATATTTATTTGTTTGTATTTGTGTTTTTCTGGTTTTATTATTCCAAATTTTGAGGCTATTTTTTTAACTTGAACCTCGATTGATTTTTTTCTGTAGTTACCATTTTCAGGCAGCCTTGAATCTACATAAAATGTGTCATCAATAATCCACTGTTCACGTGCAGATAGAATTGTGTCGATAGTTAATTGATCAGAGTCTTTAAGGCCAAACTGATTTACTTCAAATAATAATGTGCCAAAATTTTTAACTTTGAAGGAGTCTTCAAAAACGCCAGCTTCTGCGTTTGTTTTTTGTGTGCGTTTTTTAAATTCGTTTGAGTCTTTAAAAATATCTAGCTCAGCAAGTCTTCTCACATCCGATAAAATTATTTTATCCTTGTCTTTACCATCTTCTTCAAAAGCTCTATTAATCCAATAAAAAGCCCCATTTATGGTGCGCATTTTTTCAGCATACCAAATTAAGTATGGTCTGATTAGTTTTTTTGTTTCAATGTCTTCAGAGAAAAAATCCAATTTTTCTGGATCTAAATAAATCCCGCTTTTTTCAAAGATATCTTGAGATATTTGCTTTTTTAAATAAGTGTTCATCTCTTTTTTTACATTATCTGCAAAAGCTACTCTTTGATAACCGTAATCGTCTACAAAAATTTTTGTGATAGTATCTTTACCAGACTTGGCGTAACCCATCAACCCAATAATTGTCTTGTTTTCTAAAACGCTAAAATTAAACTGAGCATGTTTTCCAACGTGGATTAACTCATCAGGTATTTCAATATTTATTTCCGACATATTACTTAATTAAACCAGTAGATAATTCAGCTTTAATAGCTGGGTGAGATTTATAACCATCCAACGCAAAATCACTATAGCTTAAAGAAGAAAAGTCATAAGTTTTACCAATCGTTTCCCAATCTATATCTCTGGTTTCAATTAGTTTTGGAAGAGCCATAGGCTCTCTTGATAATTGTTCTTTTACAGCTTCTTCGTGGTTTGAATAAATATGGACATCGCCAAATGTATGAATAAAATCTCCAGGTATCATATTACAAATCTTTGCAAAGATATGTGTTAACAATGCATAAGAAGCAATATTAAAAGGAACACCAAGAAAAGAATCTGCGCTGCGCTGATATAATTGGCAATCGAGATAATATTTTGGGACATTCCACGCATCCATCTGATAATGAATTAATGTTTCAATAAATGGACTAATATTGCCCTTTTCTGGATTATCACAAATTTCCATTCTTTGTTGCCAAGTTAAAGGTCTGCAATTAAATTGAAACATTGCGTGGCACCAATATAAAGCCAAATCACCCTCGTGACCAGGATCAATTGCTGTAACAATATGTCTTCTAGATTCTGGATTTTTTTGCAATGATGATAAAACTCCTGCGATTTGGTCGTGCGTCATCGGTCTTTTATTGCTACCATCTTGCTCTATTAAATCAAACTCTGTGGTCCAATATCTCCACACTTTTCCATATTGATATCCACAGTCGCCTAATTTATAAGTTTTATCTTTAGCGTGTAATACTCCCCATTCGAGATCACCTTCTTTTATTTTTAAAACAAAATCATCAAAAGATAGTGGTGACTCGGTGTTTAAGCCATACTCTTTTGATTTTTTGATGTAATAATTATAAGCGTCTTCATTCCAAATATTTACACCATTATCTACAAGATATTTTATATTTGTATCTCCACGAAGAAACCACAACAACTCAATAACAATGCCTTTAAAAAACATTTTTTTGGTTGTTAGTATCGGAAATCCATCAGATAAGTTATGCCTAAATTGATAGCCAAACAAACTTTGTGTGCTAGGCATACCCGCTCTTGCCGCAGGTTTTAATGTACCATTTTTCTTAATAGATGATAATAACTCCAGATATTGTTTCATAATTACAGGATATCTATTTGTTTAATTTTACAGAAAGATTCTAATTCAGAAAATTGCCTGTTTGAAAGTTGCTTTGATTCACCGTTTTCAAACAATATACTAGAGAGTTTTATTTTACCATATAGTGGTAAGAAATCAAAAGAAAGTAGGAACTTTTTCTCTTCCGATTTTGCTGAAGACCCAGTAATATCAAACACGCTAACAATTACTTTCGTGTTCATTTTACATGCCTCAAGGTGGCCGTCAAGATTTATTTTTAGATCACTTGCGGCTTTTTTGATATCATTTTCAGAGCTTAACACTTTAATTAAAAAAGAACCAGTGTAATCTTTGGTGTTTTCTAAATATGAAAATGGCTTTGTAAATTCGCTGATTGGGTGGTATAAAAAACCTGGATTTCTTGGTTGAACTTGAACCCCCTTATTATATAAGCCCCTCATTTGTGAAATGAGTTTTGCTGTACTGAATTCATCTAATTTTTTTGTGTCAAAAATTGATGGTGGTGGTGAAAAACCATTATTGGCTTCTAATATTGAGCGTTCTGCATTTAAATCTCTATTATTTGCTCTTTCTGTTGAAAATTTTTCACCAGGATATCTCGCTCTTAGTTTGGCTATATTGGTAGCCATGGCATCGAAAAGATCTATATCTAAGTCCCTTAAAAAGATGGCCATATACCACATAACATCACCAATTTCTTCTTTGATGTTTGTGATATCAAGTGGTGCATCTTCATATTTGCTCCTTACAACCTCTTCTAAAATTTCTCCTGCTTCGGTACATAAACCAATTGCGGCATGAAGCATATTTTCACCCTGATTATCTCTTCTGAATACAAGATGACCTGGAGCACTTGAACAAATGTCTACAGGTTTGTTGTAGAATTTTTTCTTTTTGATTGTATCGAGGGTTTTGCAAGCTTTAACTACTTTATCTGTAAAAAAAGCTATGTCTGGCTCTGATGTATTTTTTTGGTCGTAATAAAAAATCCCAGATAAAGTTTTTGCGCTATCTTCCAGGTAAGTTTTAAGTTTCGCATCTTCGTTTTGTTTCTCTTTTTCATCAAGAGCTTTAAGAGCTGTTTCCAGAACGCTTCTTACATCGGTGTTTTTGTCAAAGTTTGTCATAAACATTTAAATTTACAACAAATATAACGCTTTTTAATAATTTAGGCAAAAATTTTTCGAATAATCTTCGTGAGTGATGAGTTTTTTGTCTAGGTTTTCGGCTAACTGCAGCTTTTTCTCTATAAAAACGATATCTTTTTTAACAGTATTAGCCCTTTCAAATTCGTCAGATTGTGCATAATTTAACATTTTACCACTCAATCTCTCTTTAAGTTCGAGCATATTGTTTTTAATATCAGACATGTCGATCACCTTTTTCTTTTCAGCTAATTCTTCTCTGCGAATCTTTTTTGACATAGCAATCATGTCATCATAATATCTATTTAAGCTTACTTCAACAATAATTCTGTGATTTGGATTAACGTGTTTCTTGACTTCGATAAGATTATATATAAATTCTTTTGTTCTCATTATTGGGTTACCTTCCTCATCTATCAAATGTTTCACATACATAAAACTTCCTTTGTGTAAGAAGTTGATTTCTTTTAAAAAATCTTTATAAGTTTTTGTACTTTGCAACACGATGGTATTTGGGTTATTTGATTCGAGTCTAATAAAATCAGAAGTTGTTATTTTCAGAAAGTTTCTTGAATTGGAATTTTCTTTAGAATAAAGGTCACCTATTAATTCAAGCATATCTGTTTCGCTATTAAACACGCATTGCAAAAATATGTAAAAGCTTAGCTTGATTTTTTCTCCAATTTCTGGAACCCTGTTTTTAATTTTGTATTGATCTTCGATTTTGTCTATAAAAGTTGAAAAAACTATGCTGTTATTTTGTTGCGGATCTGGTATTTCAAATCCTGGGTAATTTCCCAACTCACGCCTTAGTGACTGCAGTTCTGAGATGATGTTGAACTCAAGGGGTTTGCTGTATCTTATTCCGAGCGAAGCAACTGATTTAAGTAATTTTTCTAATTCTTGTCTAGTAGAAATTGGCGTTTTTGACTCAAAGACACATGAATCAACCTCGTTTAACCCTTTATTATCCATAGACTGAACAAGAATTTCATAATCTGGATCCATACATAAAGCTTCATCTACTTTGTTGGCACCCATAATAGAAACAAATACCAAATACTTGTTTATGTCACCTTGCGGATTTGATATTACACAAAAATCGAGTTTGTTGTTAAAAGTCATTTTATTTCTTTATTTATAAATATATTTCTAAAATATACAAAACCTAACCCTTAAAATAAATAATAACATGAATCTTTATAGCATACAACGTGGTGAGATTTCATCAAAAGGCAAAAAAAGACAGCCAATATTGTTTCAAACATTGTTTATATCCATTGGTTTGGTTTTGACAATATTGTTATCAAGTGCTACAATGGGTTTTATAACTCTATTGATATATTTAGTTTTTGCACTTAATTGGTCAATTAGTTTAGAATCACAATCTAAAAGAGTGTATTTTTTACCGCAGTGTTCTTATGCGTCTCCAAATAGCGATAAAATAAATGTTGTATATGGGTTTTCACGTGGATATTATAAGTGGAATTCGGCATTCATAGGATGGAGGGGAATAGGAAATGGTCACATAGAATTATTGGCATGTTCATATTCAAATGGTAAATTAATAACCAAAGTAATGCTTGTATGTAAAACTCAAAATTGGGTGTTTTTAAACATTAGAAATAAGAGCGGAAAATATGTTTTTATGGTCAGAACACATAATGGCAACTATAACATTTCCTCGGTTCCAAAACCAAAATTCATGTCAATTTACACTTTATTTAAACTATTTATAATAAACATGTACCCAAGACTTGCGAATGGCACCAAAACAACATTCGATACAAAGTTATACGTACAAACATTGGAAAATAAATGAAAAAAGAATTGAGCGAAAAGGAGTTAAGGGAGTTTATAAAAAACTCACTAAAAGAGCTGGATGTTCTATTGCCAAAAGAAAAATCTGATTGGAAAGATGAGGTTACAAACTTACGTGCAACTCTTGTTGACTTAATGAAAAACATAGAAAACGACAATTTTGAAGACGGTGTGAAAAAAATTGATTCTGCCGTAAAATTATTAAACAGCTGGAAGTCTAAAATAGAAAAACTTTTATAACATGAACGAAGAGTACCCTGATTTTCATGGAGATCACCCAATTAACCATTATGAAATGGTTGGATGTAGTTGCGGAAAAAACTGTAATTGCAAAGCAAATTGTGATTGCAAAACATGTAAATGCGAAATGTGTTCAAAACCTTGTGAGTGCGATGGGAATTGCTCATGTGGCAAAAGTTGCGCATGTGAACATGGGTGTACTTGTCTAAGTTAGTTTATATACTTCAAGGCTTGGTCTAGCTTTTAAAATTTCAACCCAATTATTTTCTTTTAATTTACTAAAGTCACAAATATGTAAATATTTTTCTGGTTTGTGAATTAATAGTTTTTCCCATCCAAGAGCCGTAATTTCATCTTTATCTATTTCGTATAATAAATGTGAAAAATCTGGGTTTTCAAACAGTGTTATCAACTGTATTAGGTTAAATGGGTCTCCATATTTGAACTTTTCGAAATCACAGTATTTAATAAAATTTGGTCTATAACAAAACAGGTCTAACCAATTAAGCGTGGTCAATGATTCAAAAGAAAATACATCCAACATCTCTTCGTTAGTGGCTTTGAATATGTATGCGATTTGATGGCTGTTTAAAAGTGAATAATTTAGTCTTGTGATTACTTTTCTTTGGCAATCATATGCCTTTATTATATTGAAGCATTCTATGTGATTGAAGTCGTATTTTTCTAATTCTATTTCATCCAAAAATTCTTCAACGCCAATACAAAGCAATAGATGGGCATCATCTTTCGATAAATTTTTTAAATCAAAATCAAAATACTTTGTTAATCTTGTATAGTCAGCTTGTATGAAATACCATATATCTTTTATTCTATATTCATATTTTTTTAAATTTATTTTTTTCAACAATTCGGGTTGTCTTGTTACAATCCTTATCGCTTGCATTTTTTCAAGTTTTTCCCATTGTACATATGGGTGCAACTCTTCATTATCACACAAATATCTATCTTCTATATTGGGGTAATCCAATAAATTTGAGATGTGTCTCAACTCTTTTTCACTCAGTTCGGCCCACATTGTGCAAAACAAGTCATTAATCAAACACAACAATATTGAGTTTATATCTTTTACCATTTTGGATTTATCTGGCTTTTATTTATATTTAGCTTAATTAAAAATATAAAAACATGGATGCAAAAAAAATAGAATTTGACATTACAAGATTAGTAATTGAGGTTCACAATGAAATTATGCAATGGTATAACAATGATTTTGACGGTAATTTAAAACACAAGGCAGATGCTTTAAAAATTGTAAGCAACGACATTGTTCAACGTGCTCTGCAAACAATTGTAGAAGGTTCTGGGGCAAAAACTGATGTTGGTGTTTACAGGGGCGATGTAAAAGTTGGGGATTCTTCAATCACAAAAGATGGAGAATCTTTCGTAAAAAAAGATGAATCTGAAATAATAAACAAGTTATTTGATAAGAATAGCTAAAATTTTATGGGCTATTTATAGAATAAATGCCTATGTTTTTATCAGTTTTATCTTGGGTCAAGGATCCAAAAAATAGGGGAATACAAAAATTAATTGGAGTGGTTATTTTAGTCGCTGTGATATTAATGCAGTGTAACCAGGCCAGAGGTTTAAGGGCTGAGTTAGAGGCTCAAAAAAGTGAAACCCAGAGACAATTAAATAACGTAGAGGCAAAAAACGCTATTTTGATACAGAGCAAGATTAACGACTCTACCTTGTTGGCGGAAAAATTAGCCTTAAAATTAACTGTTGATGAGTTAAAACATGGTTATTCAGATCTATTAGTTGGTTTTGAAAAATTTAGAAAGCAAAACCCTAAAGTAATTGAAAGAATAACGGTAAACAACAACGAGACTATAACTAAAGTTCCAGTAAATGTAAAAATGGATTCTTTGGGTAATGGAAAATTTTCATTTTCAGATAGTCTTAATATGCCAGATGGAAACTTTAGAAAGATCTCTGGGGTGGTGCCATTTAATAGTTCTAGTTTTTATAAAAAAGATTCTACTATAGCTGATATGAATAAGCTTGGAATTTTTTCAAAAATAACACCAGGGGCTGGAACTTTTCAGCTTGAACAAAGAATAAAGTTAAAGGTTGGATTGTTTGAGGATCCGAAAACCAAAAAAGTGACCATAGGAGCCACTACAAGTTATCCTGGCATTACTTTTAGCCAATTAGATGGTGCAGATATAATGAGCGATGAAACATCTAGAAAAGCCACAAAACAATTCAGAAAGACATGGGGTCTTGGATTACACATAGGATATGGGGCTACAGTTGATTTAAAGAGCAGTAAAACGCTTTTTGGTCCACAAGTAGGTGTATCTATTAATTACACACCAAAATGGTTACAATGGGGAAAATAGAGCTAATATCAGAGTATGATAAAATTATCTCTAGGCTTAAAGCTGAAGGTAAAGTAAAAGAGATAGAATGGACTGCTGAACAACAAAAAAACTGGGAAAGAATAGTGTCTGAAATTAGAAGAGAAAGCAGGTACAAACAAGCTATGAGCGCAATTGAAGTGAGTAAAGTAATTTTAAACGCATAATGGAAAAATTGACTGGACCACAACAAGAAAATACCGCTTTACACGATAGAGTGTATTATCATGGTATTTCTGGTAGAAGACTTGCAGAATTTTTAAAAAATGGAATTATTCCAGTTGCTCAACAAGCTTTTGGTGGTGAATTTTCTATCACAGATGATTATACGATAGCAAAAGCACATGCAGGTGAAAATGGTGTGGTGTTAGAAATAAGGGTTAATCCAAGAACAAATTTTGAATATGCTGATCCTTTTGCAGAAGATTATGTGCCACATGGAGATATAAGCGATATTGGTGAATCTGAATTTATAGTAAACAACCCAGATGTTTTATATTCAATAAATGTTATGAAAGAAAATGTCAATGAAGAAAAATTAAGCGGCGGCAAAGCGGATGGAATGACCACTAAAGATATTGCAAAAAAACACGGGGTTAGTTTATCATCAATTGAAAAAGAAATAAAATTAGGGCTCCCAATTGAGTCAGAACACACTGATTCAAAAGAAAAACAAATGGAAGTTGTTCTAGATCACCTTTTTGAGGATCCTGAATATTATTCAAACAAAAAGACTGGTTTAATTACAAAAGAAAAAGAGGCAGAAAAAAGAATGGAAAAATCTGTAAATGAAGTTGCAAAAAAAATGAAGGCGCTTGCTGGTATCGCAGAGTCTGACAAAAAATTTTTAAATAACCCAGATTTCGGCGAACAAAATCAAGTTGAAAAAAACAATACAACACCTCCAAAATTAATGGAGAACGATGACAAAAGATTTGTAATTATTGAATTTGAGCAAGAAGAAGTTGAACCTGGTGATGATGATGATAAACTTTATAAACTAAAGTGATCAGATAAAATTTGTATTCAGAAACTTTAATGTTTCTGCTTTTTCTATGTCTTTAAAGTTTGTCGCAAACAGCACAAATTCCTTTATCATTTTTTTGTACTTAGATATTGGCTCCTGATTTCCCTTTCCTTGAATTTGTATTACTTGAGAATGTTTTACGTCTAGCTCCATTGTTACGTGTGGTTCGTTTTTACCATCTCTAATTGATAATATTGCGGATGTACCACCCCTTATCCTGGCAGCATAACTTGTGTTACTACCAACACAATGACCCATTGCTTTACCTTCATATTTTAAATCGCCACCATTTAATAAATACAAAAAGTGTGTTTTATCACTGAATCTAAATATTACTCTTTCCATATCTAAATCTGGAACACGCAAGTCCTCAATATCATATTTTAGCATCATTTGTTGGTGCCATTCTGATTGCGCTTCGTTGGCTTCCTCAAAATTATATGAAAATAAATCCGCTTTTGTAGATACGGCCCAATCTATTATCAATCTCACATCAAAAGCTAAATCAAGAACACCTATATCTTTCTTTGCTTCTTTAGCTATCCAAACATCGTATTTGTGTTTCCTTTTATCTGATTTGGATTTATCTTGGCTAACATTTACTCCAATAAAACCAATATTATCCCCAATTGCAGATATTCGTTTTGCAATTTTTTCAGCTTCGTCACTATCGTAGTTACTAAAAAATGTCTTTATATATTCTTCTCTTTTAGTCAACATAAATTTTAACCATTATATCTTCAGTATCTGGCACTTCAAAGGTTAAATAGCCGCCAGTGTTTACGGTGTCACTATTTAAGACGACACCCATTTTTTTATATGTTTTGGAAAAACTAAACGTATTATTTGCCTCGTTTAAAATAAAGTCTTTAACTGTGTAACACTTCATTACTGTCTTTAATTTTTGCTGGAGGAATGTGAGCTTTCTACGTCTAAATGTTTTATGGTTTATCCTGAATGTTCTCGCTATTTCCATCTTTACCTTTTTCTTTTTCGAGTTTTTCTGCTAATTTCTTTTTCTTTTTTGCCATACCAGGTTTTGGTCCACGTTTCTTTTTTCTGCCACGCTTTTTACCAGATGGTTTATCTTTTTTTTCTTCAGGTTCTTTTTTGATTTCTTCTGTAATAGTTGGTATATCTGAAACCATGTTTATAAATGCAACTGGGTCTGGTGGAGACATCGGAATAACTGGCAATATTTCTTGAGCGACTTGTGTTACTTTTATATCTAAATCTTCAATTTCAGAAGTTTTAATAAGATTCTTGCGTTCATACAAAATCATAGACTTTGTGTTGGTGTCAAAATCACACCATGTAGATTCATCTGCGTTTAACACCACCCTTATTTCTTGATTATCTTGTTTCAAAAAAAAGTCAAGCTTGATATTTGAGATATTTTCTACTTTGAGTTTTTTCATCAGTTTTGATTTTTACAAAATATATCAATAATACATATAAAAAACAAATAAAAAATCCACCTTGTTGGGGTGGATTTTATTTTTTAGAACCCTTATTTAAGTTTAAAGTTTGGGTTCAATATTAATTGACCTGAGTTCAAATCTTTAATGTATGCTTTGCTTTCGTTAAGGTAATCTTCCTCAAAAACTTTAAACATTGCGTTAGATAATGAGTTTGGTTTTGGAACCATAATAACACTCTTTCCATCCACTTGTTCGTCTGCGCTTACATCAACTCGTGTTCTAAACTTATTTTCTTCTTCGTTAATATTTTCTTTAATTTCATTAACAGTTGGAACAAACGTTTCATCTTCAATTACGCTTTCAGCTTTTCTAATCGTTTCAGACGATTCAAAAAGAGCAAGTTTTTTCCATCTATTCTCTTGTTGTTCTTTTGTTCTCTGTTCGGTAATAACATATCTTTTGTTAATACCTTTTTCTTCGTTCTCTTTCAAAGACGCAAATTTCTTTTTAATTAATGATTCAGTAAGCATTGTTTCATCTGTTCCTTTTGATACGCTTTCGTTGGTTTTTTTAATGTTTTCAGCATGCTGTCCCATTACGAAATTTTTGTCCATACCTTTAGGAACATAACCAGAACCAGGAATGAGCTCTACTGTTGACCAGAAGGTATCGCCTTCCTTCATCTCTTTTTTAATTTGAGGTTTTGATTGTTTGTTTTTTGCGTAGTTAGTTTCTTCAAATTTCTTTTTGTTTGCTTTTTCTTTTTCTGTGCCAATATTTAAATCTCCACCTGGTTTAAAAGCGTATGGAGTAGCAAAAGCTCCACCTGCAGCGTTTCCACCAGAAGCAGTTATTTCTTGTATCGCAAGTTCTTTTTCAAGTTCTTCAAAAAAGGTTTTCTTCTCAGAAGGCTTTAGTTCATTAACTGCAACACATCCAAATTTTTTTAATTTGTTTTTCGCAGCTGTTTTAACATCGCCATCTTCTAACTCATCCAAATCATCGAAAAGGAGTTTTCCTGGGCTATTAGCAGCTATCACTTCTGGGCTATTGGCTTTTATACCATCAGAATCTTTTTCTTTACCTTCATTGATGTAATTATCCATAGCATTGATAAGTTCTTCATCAGAAGCTGTCATTAAGTTTTTTAAATTGTAGTTTTTCATAGAGTTTTCAACCATTGAGTTTGTGCTTTTTTCAGTCCCATCTTCAACACCAAGTTTCGTTTTGGTGATGTGAGCAACTTCTTTTTCAGCATAAGTTGTAAATAACTTGTTAAGTTGTGCTTTAAATTGTTCAACAGAGTCAATTACAAAGCTTTCTTTTTGATTTAACATGTGATAACCCTCTTTTGAACCATGTCCTCTAAAAGAGCCAGATTCTGAAGTTTTATATGTCATTTCAATTGTTTTGTTCTTGGCATCCCACTCTATATTTACTTCAGAAATAGTTTTCTTTCCGCCAAAATAGATGATTTTTTCAAAGTAACTATTTGTAGTTTGATTTGAAGATAATCTAACATTGAAGTGGTTTAATTCTGTGCCAGCACCCATAGTAGTTCCATCGGCATATTCGCCAGCTACCTTATCGGATTTCTTATACCCTAATTTTTCAAAAGCTTTTATAGTGGTTTTAATAGCAGCCTCTTGAATTGCTTCGAAAACGTCTGTTTTAAACTTTTGTTGTTCACTAAAGCTCTCTGTTTGACGTGGGTACCCTTCTGGGTATGCTTTTTCTTTGTCGGCCATACGTGGAGTTTTATAATAAATATCCAGAAAAAACATATAATAACAAAAAATCTCACCACATGGTGAGATTTCTTTAGTCTATTAAGCCTCTTTTTTTCCAAATTTGCCAAGTCTCTGGATCAATACCCTGTAACCCTGGATTATCGTGATAAATAACGTTTTCAAACATATAGCCAGAAAATCTTTTGCTAGTAATTATTTTTTTTGTTGGTCTAAGCATTGTGGTGTGATCCATTGTAAGCTCATTCATGTTTGTCACCTCGTGGTTTTCGGTTCTATAAACTTTGGTTGCAAAAAGCCAAAATTTATAGTTCCACACAGTGTTTAACACGTAGAATCTTAGGCTTGAATGTTTCCACCATTTTTTAAACATATGAACCAATTGTTATCGGCATTATTATGAAATAAATAATAAACGCAGAAAAACTGACTAATGATACTACAATAAAGTAAAACTTAAAATTAAACTTTAGTCTTTCCCAAAGGGAAAGCATGTCATATCCCTCTGTTTTTTTAACAGCGCTAAAGTCTTTAAATACTTCTCTGGTTAAAAAACCAGCTACCAAAAGTAAGAACCCTAATATTATTTTAAGCAGTATCACCATCAGATTGTTTGTTTTGTTGATCCCCTTCGTTTTCTGGTAAATTTTGAACTTTCATGGCTAACATTTGCATCTTTAAACTAAGTGCTTGTTGGTAGTTTTGATTTGCTATTGCCAGGTCCGATATTTTAGATGCAAGCTTTTTAGCGGCCTCATTTTCGTAAACCACATTTGAAGACAGTATAGAGTTAACATCGTACATGATAACATCCACTTTTGCTTTAAGCACTGAAATAGCTGCGTCTAAAATATCTACATTCATATTTATGCGTTTTCTGCTTTAGCGTTCTTCTTAGCTTCTCGTTTTGCTTTAGCATCTTCCTTTTTTTGCCTTTTTTCTTCAGCGGCTTGTTCGGCTAATTGCTCTGCGCTTTTAGAAACTACTTGCGAAGTTCTTAAAACCTCAAGCGCACCAAAACAATCTAAACTATCCTGGTACTCCCTAACGTCTGTTGGGCGTTTTTTAGCTTCAATTTCAGCCATATCTTTACCTGGGGCCAATTTAATTCCGCAAAGAACTTTATCTAGTTGAATTGCTTTTGTTTTAGTATCTAGGTTTCTCCAAACTGGATAGCTAATACAAACGAAATAATCAAAACTATTGTCGTTGTCAGTTTCAAGTGGATCTCTATCTTGTAGCTTTCCAATAATATATACGCCGCCCTCTTTTAAAAGTTTTGGGAGATAATAAAATTTAATTCTTTCTGGCTCTATCTCTGAGTTGTGAGGGGTATGCTTTTTAATGAATTTAGCATATGGTCTCAATTCATCATCTGCTGGTTGACGCTCCCATTTAGCGGCTGCATCAAAATTGGGCGTGGTAATTTTGGATAATTCTGAAAATACTGAATCATTAAATGTTGTACTCATTTGTCTAGTTTTTTAAAATGTTGATGTAAAGATAAAGATCAAAAGTGTAAAAATCAAATTTTACCTATGAATTCTTTGATTGTTGGTGTCTAGTACATTTTTAGCAAAAATACCCATACCTTTGTTTTTACCAGCTCCGCCAGCTTTTCTTAAATTATCTTTTGTGCTTTGGTTTTCTCTGTGGAATCTTTCAAGTTCGCTTTTAACCCATTGGTTTCCAGCTTCAGCGCCACGCAAATTCCAAGCTTGCATAATATGCTTTTCTTCGTCAGTTTTTGGACCACCTTGTTGTTTTATTCTAGTAACTGCAGCCGCATTTGTACTAAAAAAAGTGGCCAACTTTTTCATCTGATCTACGTTTTGACTTTTTTTATCAGCAAGTTCTACTGCTTTTTCTTTTCCAGAGCCTTGATTAGTGTTTTCTATAGCGTAATCAGAAACATTAAGTTGGGCCAGTGCTTCTTGTGCTTTTTTGGCAACATTATCTGGGGGCGAAAAACTTTTGTTATAGTTATACTCACCAACCTCAGAGATTATAGCCCTAAGCCTCTCTAAAATTTCTTCTTTTAGAAGCTTTTTTTCCATTGTTATTTAGACATCATTTTTAAAACCACTGTTTTTATATCCAAAGCTGCTTTAGCTGGAAAACCTAAAGTTTGTAGGTGCCAATTAACTTCATCATAAAAACCCATGTCTTTAACAGGGGCACCAGACTTTAAAGTTCTTGTAATGGCCAACTCTACGGCTTCATCTGGCTGTAAGGGTTGTCTAATGGTTTGGTGTGCCATTGCTGGATTACCATACATATCATTTGCAATTGTACTCACGGTTCTCACATTTCCTTGGCCCATTTCAAAAGGCATAGAGTTTTGTACATAACCTTCTTTGAAGTCTGCGTTTAATTTGCCGCCAGCCAACTCGCTTAGGCGCTTGTATTCTTTAGAAAGATCAGTTTCATTTTTTGAATCGTCTTTCTTTTTGAAAATTTCGTCTTTCTTTTTAAAGAACTCAACAAGTTCTTTCATTCTGTTTTTTTGCTCCATTTTTACCAGGTTATAAATCCACCGCCGTAACCGCCAGTGAAAAATTTGTTAGACTTAAGTTTTTGAGACCTTCCAAGTTTTTCTAGATCCCACGTGTTATTTGCACCAACCATTTGATTTGTTGTATTTTTTGGCATATCAGTACTCGGCATTATATTACCTTCATCATCAATAATTTCTTTAACAACTGGGGCCTCTGTTTCTTTTGAATTGAGTATAAATTCAGTCGTAAACGCCTTAAACATATCTGGGTGTTTATTGATATTATTAAGAAACCACTTTTTAAACTGTGAATAATCAGCTGTAAGAACCACTTCTTTGTTATATGTGGTTTGGAATGTAATTTTTATCTTATCTGCAGATTTATCAATCTCAACATCGTTTACTTTGTCAATGGTATCATTATCCAAGTGTAAATGATTCTCAGATTCACTTAATATGCTTAAATACCAATCCTTTAATCTCATATGCTAATTTTATAATAAATAGCATACAAAATTATATATCACAGCTTTTTAAGCCAGTTTTGGACCAGGTTTGGGTTTATAGTAAAGCCTTCAATTTTATCTTCATTTAAACTATAAATTTTAGATTGAGACTTTGGTATTGTCCCAAGAGGGGCATTCTTTTTTTGTGCAACAACCCTAGATTCACCATCTATGAATGTGTGAAACAAGGAACATTCATCTTCAAATACTACAATCGCCCTATTTCTTTCTACAAAATTTTTACCTTTTTCTTTATAAGAGTTGGTGTTTAGTTTTTGTAATTTCCTATCCTTAAGATCATAATAATTTATCAATTCACCTTCGTTGTTGATTTCTGAAAAGGTAATTAAATGATCTTCTTTGTCGTATAAAAAAATGCTTTTACAATTTTGATTCATGGGTTAAATCGTCTCCTGAAAGTTTAATGTCGCCAATTGGTCTGTAAGAAATATCTTTGATAGACATCCATCTCATTAGCTCTTTTTTAAATCTGTCTTTTTTTCTAGGCATACCATCACCAAGTTCGTTTGCAAAACCTTTTACTTGACTAAATTCAAGCCCTGTGCGCTTATCGTAATCAAAACCTATTGTGTATCTTGGTGGTTCATCATCTCCTCTTTCTGGAGATTTATCATATACTTGTGCCATTAAATAATAACCCTGAGCCACATGACTTGCGTAAGCTGCACCACTATGTTTCATTTCAATGCCTTCGTTTATAATCATTCCTGGTGTAGAAAGAAGTTTGAACTCTAGTGGACCATCATAATTAGAACGATCTTCAATAAATTTAAATTTAGATACGAAATCCATGATAGAACCATTTTTTTCCTCGTCTTTTAAAACAGAAAAATACTTTACAAGATTATCGTGATATTTAACTAACTCTTCAAAAGTCTTTATTTTGTTAAAGTCTACTTTTGGGTCGAAGTTTAAAACAACCATCATCATTAAAGTATCGTCATATGTAATGAAGTCAAATTTTTTCACATGAGAATAATCCATCCTTACGATTCCGTCCATGATTTTACAATATTTTTTGGATTCAACTTTTGTAAAATCTAAAATTAAATCTAAGAGTCTCTTCAAATCTTTTAAGCTAGTTTTATTTCTAAAATAAATTGGATCTATTACGTTTACCAGAAATTCCAATTCATATTCTTGTAATAATTGTATTAACCCATTTTTGTCTACATGTTTAAAAAATTTAATGATTTTTTTATACTCTGAAAAACTTTTTATTTGTTTAAATATAAACTTAGATACAGTGCCGTCACTTATTGCTTCTTGAACCTTGTATTCACCTTTGTCACGCTTAACTTTCCCCTCTTTATAATCTGTATTAGGATTAATAACCCTGATGTTTTTTGTAATTTCTTCATCCAGGTCAGTTACTTCAACATTTTCTCCTTGATCATCGTATTTAATTCTCGTATTTGATCTAAATTCAAAGTTGTGTACATCTTTATTGTCTTCATTAACTTCTTCATTAAGCTTCTTAATGTAATTTTGTACAAGGAAGTTAAATATCTTAATTGGAGATGTTACGTCGTTTTCTCTTAAAACAGAAGAACTAGGTATATTACACTCTAGCATGATATCGTACAAAAAAACAGAACCCTTTGTCATTGCAACAGTTGAAAGGTTGGAATATTTAATAATACCAAAGAATATGGAGACTATTTTTTTAATTACATCTACACCAGAATCAGTAGCTTTGCCATGAAGTGTACTTAATAGCTCCTGTATTATATTAATATTTTTTGAATCAATAACAAAGTTTGACAATCTATTAACAAATGCATGCATATCAAAAAGATTGACAACTTTACTTGTTTGAAATGTGAAAAACTTGTTTACGATTGAAATGATTTCGTCGAGATCGAATTCTTGTTCTGGGTTGTCGAAACTTTTGTAATATAATTTTCTTGTTTCCTTTTCAAATCTCAACATGCTATCTACTTCATTAAACTCTACATATGTTAAAGAATCAAGGTTTGGGCTTATTACAGAATAAATAAGATACAACGAACTTTCGTTTTCTAAAAAAGAATATCCAGAAATAAAATTTTCTTTATCTAATATTAGTGTTTCCTTGTTGTTAACGGTATTAAGGTTTTTACTGCAACTGGGGCATACAACATCATCACCGAAACTAATCTTAACATCTTTAAAAATATTTTGAAGCTCTGATGCCATATCTTGATCTGTTTCGATTCCAGCGAGTGTTTTGTTTGTTTCAGCCAATTCACTTCTAGTTTCTTCACTTTGGGCCTTTTTATTAAAAACCTCGCCGCATGAACAATAATATACATCACCTTGAGTGGTTCCAAAGTTTACAAAAGAATATTTGGAAATATATTTATCTATGTTTAAAATCATAATTTTAGTTTGTTGTGTAAAAAGTATTAAATAAAAGTGAAAAAACAAACAGTAAGCTCGTTTAATACCTTGTATAAAACAAAAAAGCCAAAATATTTCTATTTTGGCTTTGAAAGTTTAGTGAGTTAATTTATAGCATTTTAGCAATTTTCTTTGCTTCTTCGTTGATGAATTTCAACATCTCTTGTTTGTTTTTAAAAGATTCTGGAAGTTGTATAGCTTTTGCTATTTTTTCTTTAGTTTCTTTTTCGTTTTTTGCCTCTTCTGAGAATTTAGAACTTGGTTGTCCAGTGCTGTCTTTTGCACCAGCTTCTACATAAGTTTTTGCACCCTCGTCTTTAGTTTCATCCATTGAATTCATTTCAACTTTTTCTTTCTTCTCTTCAAAAGGAGTAGAAGAATCTGTTGAAGGTTGGTCATCTTTTGAGGTAAAGTCGGCATTTTTCATACCTTCAACTGAGTCACCTTTTTTAGTAGATGAACCAGCTTCGACTTTTACAGCTGCCGCCACTTTTTCATCACTACCACCCTTAGAAGGTTGTTGGTTCATATCAACGTCCACAGTGTCCTCTGTTTTTTCAATATTTTCAGAACCAGCGTCTGGAGCCTTTGTTTTTGACTCAAACGAGCCGTTTTCCTTAGATTTAACCTTAGCACCGTCGTTTCCAATTAGCTTGTCCATGCTATTCATGTCAACCTCCATGGGGTCTCCAGCGTTAAGCATCTTCATAGCTTCGGAAATAATATATTGTTTAAAAGCATCTAGGGACATTTTTTGAACTTTTTTTTCCATAATTTCTGATTTTTATTTATAAATACTAAAAAATTTCTTAAATTTGAGCCTAGACGAATAAAATTTTAAAATTGAACAATCGTATAAACGCACAAATCAAGGCGAGTCAAGTAAGGCTCGTTGGCTTACCAGAGGGGCACACTGATGGTCTTTACACCTTGCAAGATGCCCTAAACTTAGCAAAAAACCTAGGACTGGACTTAATAGAAATTTCTGACAAAAACATACCTCCAGTGTGTAAAATAATGGATTTCTCTAAATTCAAATTTGACCAGGCTAAAAAAGAGCGAGAAAAGCAGAAAAATCAAAAAACTTCTGTCACCAAAGAAATTAGGCTTAGTCAAAACATTGGTGAACACGACATGGAATTTAAAAAAAGACACGCAGAAGAATTTCTCAAAAGAGGAGATAAGGTTAAAGTGGTTCTATTTTTTAAAGGAAGGGGTATAACATTTAAGGATCAAGGTCAAATTGTTTTGCTTAAATTTGCAGAACTCCTTAAAGATACTGGCGTACCAGAAAGTATGCCAAAACTAGAGGGCAAACAAATGCACTTTATCATTAAACCAAAAAAATAATGAAAGAATACGATTTAAGTCTCAAAATATCTCCATCAGATAAAGAGTTTAAAAAATTAATAGGCGATGAAGCTTACGAGAAAAAAAAGGCAGAAATTCTAGCTCGTGACAAATATATGTGTTGTGGTTGTGATCGTCAACCAATGAATGGAAAAGGCTTGTTAATGCATGTAGAAAAAATAAACGAAGAAAACCCAATAGAATCAGAATGTTCAACTCTATGCCTTGCGTGTCATGCCACCCAACACATAGATGTAGCAATAAAAAACGGTTGGGTGGAAATAGTGAATTCTTTATTTTCTCAAAGAAGACTTATATCTGAATGTAGAACGAATAATTTCACAAATGTGGCCTCGCATGATAATACAAGAATCTTAAAAACAAAACCAGAAGAATATCTACAAAAAATACTAGATGGAACTGTGAATCCAAATACAAAGGCCAAAGTAATTTTTACTTCGGCCTTTGAGTGGGGTGACTTATAATATTATTTTTTCTTAATTGTTACTGGTGTAAGTTTGTAAAGTTTTCCATCGGCAGTTTTAATAACTCCTTGTTCTTTGTTATAATATTCAAAGAATACTTTACTTTTTTGTTGTTCGGAATATTCATTAAGAACATTTCTAATGGTTTTTTCAGCTATACCCTTAGCAATGGTTTCCATCATTATTTGAATAGCCTGCATGTTCATTCCGCCAAAGCCTTGGCCAGCTGGAACAAACTCTTCTTGTGTGTGCTGAGTTTCTTGAACAGCCCTTCTTTTATTTTGAAGTGCTGCTTGTGGATTAAAAGTCGGCATGTATTTCATCCCAGACATTTCGCCAGTGTTTGGATCTATATCCATTCTAATATCCGCTGGGCTTTGTAATTGACCGCTAGGACTCATTCTAGCTGGTCCAGTGTCTCCGCCAGAAAACATCCTCTCCAAAGCATCTAACTCACTAGAGTCAGCTTGGGGGGTAGAAAAACTAGCTAATTCTTGTTTAAACTCAGGTTTAACCTCTTCCTTGTGTGAATTAGGGCTTGATTTTTTGGATGGTTCAGGAAGGGCCTGAAATTGTCCTGGGGCGTTTTTACCAGTAGCCTGGATGTACTTACTAAACTCATCCCTTGCGGCACCCCTTTTTAAAGCTGCGAGTTTTTGGGCCATATTTGAATTTTGAGCGCCGACAACAGATTCTGTGATGGTTTGGCCAGCGTTCTTTACACCCATCTTTTCAAGCATCTCTTTTCTCCTTCTCAAGATGGCGTTTTTTTGATCTTCTGAAACATATTCTTCCATGTGGTTATTTTTAAGTTTTATTAATAAATATTAGTCAAAATCCTCTTCGCTAAAATTTTCAGCTTCATCCAGAGAGACCTTGGTCGGTTTTTCATCAAAAAAAGCTTCGTCTTCAGTGGTTGCACTTTTTTTAACACGCAACAAATCTTCTTCAGTCATTATTTTTACTTTTGAAATAATGAAGTCATGAAGAAAATTAAATCTCATCATAATTGGCTGACCACTAATATTTTTTTTATCTTTTGTAGCCGTTTCGTCTACAACTTTTTTGGCAATAATATCTTGTAACATTTGAAATTCTTTTTCAAGCATATCAGCCCTAAGTGTTAACACGTGCTTTTCTCTATTGAATTTTCTGAATTTGATATTGGCGCTTATCTTTTCAAAAACCATTGTTTTTAAATCAATATAACTCTCCTGTTCTATTTCAGAATATGAAACATGATCTCCATAAACCTCTTCGAACTTGTTCATGGATCCATTAAATCTAATATCAATTAGAATTGGTATTGTATTGGTTCTGCTTTTAGACATATTTTAAAATTATAGCTTCTTGAGAATTAACATCCCACCAAACGTAAAATTTTTTATCTCGTTTTGGATTAGAAAAAAAATATTTCTCTATCTCATCGTTAATCTTAATTTTTTTAAGTCTGGTAATATACTTTTCTTTTTCTTGCAAAATAAATTCATCTTGTGAATTTATTTCTAGTACATCCTTTGCAATTTTTCGATTTTCTGATTGTAAAAATGCAATAATCTCATTTTTAAACATTTTTTGATTGTCTACTATTTGCTTATAGGTATACATGTTTGAAATATAAAGCAAGTAATAAACAAAGTAAATGATTTTTTAAAAAAGAGAATTACATTCCCATTGTTCCTGAATCAACTGCTCCGCTTGGGCCAGCGCCACCAGCTGAGGACATTGTTCCAGCCCCTCCACCTGGAGGTGTCGATGGATTAAATGAAGGGTTTGCAGTTTGCTCATTATCTTTTCCTTCTTCTGGGGCTGTTGGTAAATTCAACATTTCTCTCCATTTTTTTTGCCAATCATTATAGTGATTTGCCATGGCTTCAAACATTAATTTGTTGTTATCAGCAAGTTTAATGTTTTGAGCATTTAATTTGAAGCCGTTTAGTAAAGAATATGACCAAACTATTTTACCATTTTCGCCAAGATTAATTGTGCCAGAGGCTTTGGCTTCTACCCCGTCTGGTCTTTTAACAGCAACAATAGAATAACCATTGTTTTGTTTATCAAATACAACAGAGGCACCTGGAATGTCTTTTAATATTTGTTGAAAGCTGTTCTCAAATTGTTTAATTTCAGAAGTGGTAATCTTTAAATTATTTGATGTGTTCTCCTGTATTCTAATTGGCGATTTTTTCTTTGTTTCTTTTGGGGCGTGACCACCATGAAAAAGAGTAACATCAATATCATCATCAGATAAACCGCTAGATTTTAAATCAGCATTTGCGCTTGATAGAGCCGTTTTTTGTTTTAACTCTTTTAAATTATCAAACGCTACTGATTGTATTGTTTTTTTAATTAATTGTTGTAAATCTGTGATATTCATTTTTAAATTTGTTTTATGTATGTACTTGATTTTTGCCACATAAACTTATGCAGGTTTACGATCATAGAGCGGACTATTTCTCTGACTTGTGCATCATCGGTTTTCTTTTTTTGTTTTTCAATAATACCTTCAATATCATGTCTAAGATCTTTTAGCTCCTGCTTCATTGTGTCTTTTATCAAAGACTTCAATCTTGTTTCGTTCCATTCTTCTGCTGCCATTGGTATTATGGATTAAATTTTTTAGCAAGTCTATTCGCAATTTCCAACAGTTCTGGTGTTGGTGGAAAATCTGTTTTATCTTTTCTCACATTAGTGTGCATCCATAGACCAGGCATTTTTTTATCAATAAGTTCTTGATTAAACTCAAACCAATTGTTATCAAAAGAAGTTTGAATTTGGATGTTATAAGTTGTTATAAGATACTCTAAAAGTCTTTCTAAGGATTCTAGTTGTTCCGTTGTAAGTTTATGAAAATAAGAGAAGCCTCTAAATGGTTTGTCTAAAGTGTATACCTGATCTGCAGAAATTTCTCTGTTTACATAAGTATAAAATTTATCACCTTTTTTGGTTATTGGCCCCCAGTTGCAAATTTCAATTCCAATTGATGCTTTATCTAAAGCTCCATTTGTACCTTTAACGCCAAGATGAAAACCCCAATAGTCTGGGTGAAAACATTCAAAAATCTGACCTGATTCACCATCTATAACATATGCTGTAGCCACTCTTGTTTCATCAGCACCCCAACCTTTGATAACGTTAGTTGCATTTGGACCACCTGCGGTGTAATGAATAAAGATTTTGTTTTTTTGTGTGCTTTGTTTTAAGTATTGTGTTGCATCCAACAATACATTTTTATTGATTTTTAATTCTCCGTAATCTTTTGGAACTGGATTAGATTTTTCTTCTTTCGCAGTTCTTTTTTGAGAAGCCTTTAGTGCTTCTAATGTATTTGGTCCACATACACCATCTGCTTCAAGGCCCATTTTTTTCTGAAATGCTTGTAGTGATCTAACTGATTTTGGTCCAAAGGTACCGTCGACTATTAGGTCATACCCCAATAGTGATAGAAGTTTTTGAACTTCAGTCACTTCCAATCCAGTATCTCCTAGTTTTACCATAATGTTTTAGCTATAAATAGCTTAGAAAAGCACTTTTTTCTTATAAAATTGAAACTTTTTGAAACTATTTCCGTATAATAAGATAAATCGCTATGAAAATGAAAGCATTGTTAAAAGACATCGCAGAAGCATTTGTAACCACTTTTTCAAGTGTTAAAACAAAAGAAGTGGTACACGAGTCAAAAGACGTAAATTTTACTGAATCACTGTTAAAAATGGAAGAGTCTTATGACGCAACTTCAATTAACAAGGTTTTATTTATGATATTGCATTGGTTGTTTTTGATTGTGGCTGTTTTTTATCTCGGAAATCATTTGGTTGCGGCCTCTTCATTTGTTTTATCATCTTTATTTTTTACATTGTCTCACAACAGAAAAGTGTCACAGGCCGCAAAAGCTCATTTTATAAAATTTGTTCTCAGCTCAATCAGAGAACTAGACAAAACAAAAATCCCTGGCTATCAAATTAGAAAACCAGGGATTTATGAAGATAATATCTAAAAGTTATTTTGACTCTTCGCTAATATTTCCTGTAGAAATAGAGCTTTTTTCAAATTTACCAGTTGCAGGATCAAGCTTAGTGTTTACCATATTTCCGCCATTTTTAACGTATTCTGCTTTCCAAAGGTTTTTATATGCTTGAAGCAATGCTTGAAAAGCCTCTTTTCTTTGAGCAGGATCTTGTAAATTTTTTCCCTGAATTGCGCTTTGTGCCCATTGACCAAGAGTTTCTGGTTTTTGCATATAAGCAGAAACTACATTAACTAGTGCTCTTGAATAATTTGGTTGAGCGAGCATTTCATCTGCTTTTTTAGCCCAATCAGTACTAAACCAACCCTCTTGCATTTCACCGTCTTCCATTTCTTCCATTTCTTGAAGTTGCTTTAATATGCTATCTCTTTCAGATTCAAGCATCATCTTCTTTTTTAGACGAATAGCTTCCTCTTTTATGATTTGTTGTAGTTTTGATTCTTCGATTTTCATGACGTTTAATAGTTAAATGTTACTAATAAATATGAAAAAATTTGTTTTTTCTCTAATCTATTTGATTATTTATCCATTAAACGCTTAAATAGGCTCTGCATAATATTTTGGTCGGCTTTTTTTACATCTTTTTTAATGGATTGCCCATCCAAAACACGGCCCACAATCTTTGATTTTTCATCAAGTAGCTCCAAAATATCCTCATCAAGAGTATCTAAGCAGTATGGTGTAATAATTTGTATATTGTCATGTGTGGTAGAAGCTCTGTGAATTCTATCCTCAGCTTGTTCCATATCGCTAGGTGTCCAGGCAAATCCCATAAATATAAACCTTGATGCCGCTGTTAAAGTAATACCTACACCAGATGCAATGATCATACCAGAGAATACCTTGATGTTTTTATCTTTCTGAAACCTATCAACAGATTCTTGTTTGTCCACTTCATTCATGGAGCCAGTGTGAAGTACAGCTACGTCTTTAAAGTGTTCATATATTTGATTGGCAATGTCTTGAAAATCTGACATTATAACAACCTTTTCGCCAGATTCTATAATATCTTGTATGTATTCGACAACTCTTTTAAGCCTACATTTAGCTGTAAACATTTTTAGTTTGTTGACCATAACCAAGTAGGAGTCTTTCACTTCCTCACCATCAATCATTTTTACACACTCTTCAAGAATTTTGTTGTATTCTTTGTATTCAGTGTCATCTAACTCAATTGGAATATTTGTGTAGGTCTTAGGTGGAAGATCCTTTAAAATGTCTTTTTTTAGTCTTCTAAGGAAAAATCTTGACATTCTTTCATACAATTCTTCTAAGTTTGATGCTCCGTCATATTTCCAACCAAAAGTATCTTGAAAACCTGCGCAATACCTAACACCAAATTCGTGTTGGTTATTCCATTCTTCTGGGTATAAAAAATTAAGTCCGACAAAGAATTCTTTGGGTCTACTTTTAATAGCTGTACCAGATAACAACAATTTTCTTGGGGCATCTTTAAAAGCTTCTCTAATTATTTTTGTCCAACCAGTCTTCTTTTCTTTAATCCTGTGAAACTCATCAATCACAATAAGATCATAGTCTAAAGGATTTAATTGGTGTCCGAATTTATCTTCTGAAAATTGGTGTCCCACAATTTTACTTTTAAAAGAGTTTGAATTTTTACAAACTGGACACTCTTTGTGTTTTTGAATGTTGTCTATAATTTCGTGACCACAAATTCTGCTGCCCTTTCCTTCTGCTATTATACTACCCTTGCAAACGTGCTTATATTGGATATCAACATATGTCTCTAAAGCTTCATAATTTATAATGTGAAATAAAGATTCTTCTTTTGTGTATGCGGTGTGTGTGCTATTTTTCTTTGGTTTGTATTTGTATATAAAAGCTTTATCTTTTGTAAATTCAAGTGTTTCGTTTTTCCAACCAAACTTAAGAGAAGAAGGGCATATCACAAGCGTCTTGTATCTGTGTTTGGCGGCATAAACTAGTGCAGAAAGTGTTTTACCAACTCCAGGTTGATCTCCGAGTATTGCTTTACCATTATTAATTTCAAAAAAAGCAACAGCTTGTCTTTGATAAGAGTGCGGTTGTCTTTTCATAAATGGTAACGGTTCATCTGAAACTTGTATTTGATCCGCTTTTAACTTTAAAACTTGTGCAAGTCTATTTTGCCTTTGAATAAATTCTTGTCTAAGTTTATTGATGTCTTCTTCTAAAACGTTTTTAAAGTGAAATTTTATATCATTGTCTAAAAAAAATGAGATCACCTGACCCATTGCAACCTCACGAATTAATCGAACCCAAACATCTTTTGGTTTACCGCTATCCATATCAACTATACTGTCCACTCTAACACCCCTGTGTTCCCTTGGAAGTGTTTTTATAAACTCGGTAAGCATAGGATTATAGTCATATCTAAGCTCGTAGTTTGTCTTAAGCTTAGTTATTTCTACTTGAAATTCCTTCTTAGTTTTTAAACTTGCGGTTTTTTCTTTTTTAGCCATTGTGTCTTTCGGCTCTCTTAGCCTCAATTTTTCTTATTCGTATTTCTTCTTTTTCTAATCTTTGTTTTTCAGCTTCAATGGATTTAAAAAGTTTTGATTCTTCGAATGGTATATCTTGATTTGTTCTTCTTTGTATTTCGTCACGAATAATGTCAGATAATAATTTTATATCATTCATTGCTTTTCTAACATCAACCCTTGCTGCTTTTACATCAAGAATAAGATCTTCAGTTCTTTTTTTTATTTCATCAGCTTTCTTAATTAGTTTTAAGAGCATGTCCAACTCATTAAAATTTTTAAGTTCCTCTAACTCTTTTAAGTTCATATGATTACTTTTGATTATTTGAAATAAAACCCTTAAGGCCTTCCAACATTTCTGGGGTAAGCTTTGAGGCTGCATTCTTTTGTTCTTGATTTCTTCTGGTGATTATTTCTGTAACAGAAATACCTTCTTTTGCTGCATGATATGAGTCCACGGCAAATCTATCGTCTGTATAAAATTCAGGATCTAAACGGACAAAAAGTTTTCCCTCCATTTTAATACCAACACCATTTTCTGATGATTCATTAACTTCAAGCCAAAAGAATCCCACCAAATCTTGTTCGTCGGTTAATTCTTGTAGGGCCTGTTTTGGGTCTGTAACTGGGGTGTGCTTGTTTTCTTGTATTTTAACACAAGCGGTATTGATATAGTTGACTACTTCTTCTTTTTTGTAATATGCCATGATGCTTATAAATTTTATAAAATATAAGCATATGAGGCGAAAAAATCAAATAATATAATCTATGACTTTCTGTGCTCTTTAAGAAGGATTTTATCTTGTCTTTTGGTGGAATCACAATATGGGTGATTACCACCTTTAAGTGGGCAAAATATGCAACCACGCACACTAGAAATTTGTTTTATTTTTGGAAAATATTTGTCAATGTGTATAGATTTTACAGCATGAGCAAGTTTTTGAAGGGATTTTTTAATTTCTTCATTTGTGGAATTAACATCTACCCTTTGAATATTGCCTGGAAAAGATTTTGGATCCTTTTTGTTTCTCAATCTGTTTAAAACAACATATCCACACTCGATATCATCCATAGACACATTGTTTTTTCTTCCCCAGAAAAATTTGTAGAATCTCATCTGTGCTAGAAATATTTCATCTTGCATTTTTTTGCTTATATCCCAATCTGTACCAGATGTTTTCCAATCAAAAATTTTATATTTTTTGGTGATTTTGTGTCTTACAACCAAGTCAATAAAACCCTTAAAATAAAAATGGGAATATAGGTTTTCATATAATGGCTCCTCTATTGCAACAATTTCATAATCTCTAAATATATTTTCAAGATCCAAGGTTCTTAGAATATTTTCCCCTTGATCTAAAAAATTGACAAAATCGTTTTTGTAATCCTGGGTATCTATCATATTTTCCTTCATGGATTTTGTAAATGTATTCCTGAAGAACGAAACCCTCTCTTCAATATCAAGGTTGTTTTTTAAAACAATCTCTATTGAAGCATGTATAGCATTACCAAAATATAAATGAATTGATGGTGGTTGTGTTAAAATAGCTAGATGTTTTTCCAGCAAATGTCTATGTCCACATTGATAAAACAAAGAAAATTCACTATAACTGATATGAATTTTCTTGCCTTCGACAATTAGCTCTGGAACCTTTAAATCTTCTGTGTTTGGTGGTAATAACATAAATATATACGTAAATGTAGTGCAAAAAAATGACAAAGAAAAGCTTTTTACTCAATATTTATAGTAAATGATTTTATCAGAAGAATATAAGAGGCGTTTATCTGAGTTGTCTGGAATAAACCCAGACAATATCCAGACTTTGGAAGAAGCCTCTGTTATGCAAGATCCATACGCCGCTTCAAAAAGCAGGGTAAAATTCGATATGGAGCTTATGAAGCAAGCCATTGAGGGTGGCATAGAAATTGGGTTAGTTTTTCAAAGCAATAATGAAAAGTACAAAATGCCAATTTGGAAAACTAGAATTGTTTGGCCTTTTGCTATGGGGGTAGACAAAAAGGGTAATCTGGTTATTCGAGGCGTTCATGTCGATGGACAATCAGAAAAAAAGGCGCTGGAAAAAAACCCTAGACAAGGTAGTGCACAAGCTAAAGATGAATGGAGATTGTTTAAAGTATCAAATATAAAGTCGATGTTTTTTACAGGTGGCTATTTTCAGGGACCTCCAACTGGAATACAGGGAGCCTTTAACCCAAACGATTCTGCTATGTCAAAAATAATTGCTGTGTTTGACAAGAAGAAGGCGGTTAATTATCAAAAAAACCTACAAAAAGACGTGCCAGTATCAAACACGCCAGTTGACAATCAAAAACCAACACAAAAACCAGTAAAACCTGCAACTAAACCGCAGACAACACAAAAACAGCCAAGCATTAAACCACAAACAAATCAGGATTTGAAAGACAAGGCAAATGCGAGAAAGTTAAAAGATAAAGTTGATGCTATCGACTCGATTGTGAAGAAGTTGAAAGAATCTTTTCAGAACGCTTCTTTAAAGAGGTTAGAATCATAGAACAACCGACGTAAGATTTTTTTAAGTCGTGTTTTTCCATAATAGTTTTATCTTTGATGTATAGGTTAAAAAACAATGTTCGTTTTATCTCAAAAACTAATTTTTCTTCATGAAACCCCTGAAGTAAATATCCAGATTTAGAAGATTTCCACTTAATTTTTCCGAAACTTCTTTCTAACTCAGAAACAGCTTTTTCTAGTTTTTCTTTTTCCAATCGTTTTTGTTCAATATCACGAAGTTTTCTTTTTATTTTTTCTTGAGCTTCGTTAATTTTTATTTGATTTAATATTTTAAGTTTCTCTTGTCTCTCAGTTTCGTGTCTAAGCCTTTCTTTTTCTTCATTATCTTTGTCTGTTTCCTCTTGTATGGCCACAATTGTACTTATAGCATTTTGAGCGTCGGTTTTTGACGGTGGTCTTCCACGCTTTCTTTTGGGCGTGTTTGCTGGTTGTATTCCCTGCACTTGTGGTGTAGATGGTATTGATGGGATAATGCTCATAAAATGTTGATTGATGTGATGCCAGCCTTAGGGTTCTTATCTAACGCCTCTTGGGTAAGGCCAGTTTTCACCTTAGTTACTTCTATTATGTTGTCAGCAAAATCTTTAATCTCGCTTCTATGTGTTATCACAATCACGTTTTTGTGTTTATTCTTTAAATAGTTTAAAATGTTAATAATTTCAAATGTGAGCTCATCATCCAGGGTTCCAAAACCCTCATCAATGATGCATAAAGAAGGTTTTGTGAGGCTACTAATATAGTGTAGTGAATCTTTGATTGCGATGGTGGACACAAATTTTTGGGCCCCAGACGCAAATGAAAGTGGCAACATATCAGATTTGTCATCGTTGAAATAAAACGTTTCTACGATGTCTCCGTTTTCTAAAATAGAAAGTTCCAATCTAAAATCTACGGCTTGTTGCAAAATAGTATTGATTCTGTGGTTAATCAAAGGTAGTTTTTTCCTAATAATCAGAGCTGGAATACCATCCCTATGCATAGCTTGTAGGTATATAGAATACTTTCTAAATTTCTTTTCGTACTCACTTATATCTATTAGTTTCTGCTTGTAATTTTCAATGTTATTTTCAATAACCTTTAATTCTCCAAACAAAATTGTTGCTTGCTTGTCCATGTTGTATACAGTAATCTTGTAAGCTTTGGATAGTTCTGCTTTTTCATCAATTCGTTCTTGAATATCGGCATTCTTTTCTTTTTTAGATTCGTTGTCTTTAATTTTAGACACCATATCTTCATATTTTTTAAGCTGCGACTTAAAATCATCCAACTTGTTTTTGGCTATTGTTAAAGCATTTGATTTATTGTCTACATCAGTATTGTGTTTAATTATATCAGCAGATTTTAAAACAATTTCAAGTTTCTCTTTTAAAGATTTTATTTTATCCAACCTATTCTCAATGCCCTGTTTTATATTGACAAGCTTATCAATATTGTTTTGATATGTTGTGTTGTGAGTTTGGTTTTCCTTGTTTTTTTTGATTCTATCTTTTTTGTGTAATAACAATTCTTTAGATATTCGAATATCCTCCAAACACTCTTCTTCTTTGTGTGGATCAGCTTTTTGCTGTACACTTCCACAGGTGGGGCAATTCTTTCCCTTGTAGGTTATTAACTGACCTTCTAAAGTTGTAATTTTTGTCCCAAGCTCTTCAATGCTTTTTTCATATTGATAAATAACATTGTCACTTTCAACTGGAAGTATTTGTTTAGAATTAATCCAAGACTCAAGCTCTAACTTATTTGTTTCTTCTCTTTTTAAAGCTGCTTGTTCTGAAGAAATTTGAGATGTGATTTGACTCTCAGATAAAGAGCCATCAAACGGAAGTTCCTTTTTAAAGTTTTTAGACAACCAATCGTTCAGCTCATCTATTTCTTTAACTTTTATTTCTATGTCTGATTTACACTGATTTATTTTATAAGTAACAGTGCCTATATCTTGTATCTCAACAGGTTCAAGTTTCTCAAGTTTCTTTGTAAGGTTTAAAATTTCAACATCTACATTTTCTTTGTTTTGCGTTGCTTTGTTTTTTTCCGCAACACAATCTTCGTAATTTTTGTTTTTGGAATCTCTGTCAATTGTAAGAGCTCTTATTTTGTCTTCTATAGCTGGTTTGTCACCTAATTCTTTCTGTTTTTTCTTTACTTCGTTGAACTCTTCTTTCCTATATTCGTACCTATCTTTGTAGGCCTCTAATCCCATATACTTGCTTACAAGATTGTTTTTTGGTTGTTGAGACATACTGAGATAATCATCTTTTCCGCCTTGTGTTTGCAAAGATGTTTTAGTAAAATCATCAAATGTTCCGATTGCGTTTTCAATTAATTTTCCAACTTCATTTTTTTCAGCTGTAGCAGAATCAGATTTTTCGTTTTCCCATTTTTCGTTTTCTAAGTTTCCCTCTTCGTCATATTCCATCTCAAGAGACTTGTATGAAATACCATAACTATTAGATGTGCCGCCATCTTTTTTTACAGTGGTTTTCACAGTTCTTTCGATGAGGTATTTTTTACCATCAATTGTGATCCAAAGTTTTACATAACCCTTGTTTGAATCTGTGTAAATATTTACCACATATTTTGGAGAATTCATATCTCCTCCCAAAATTTCTTTAAATAATCCCCAAACGAGAACTTTAATTAAATTGGATTTACCGTTATAATTCTTGCCAAAGATACCAGTAAGACCACCAAGTAAATCGAAGTCAATAGTAATTGGTTTTATAGGTAGAGAAAAAATGTTGCTTACCTCCATTTTATTTAATTCCCACCTAAAACTATCATGTCTTATTTCGTTAAGTTCCAACTCGATATTTGTATCTCTATGAAGTTTTAAAATATCAGCCAATTCTTCATCTGTGCAATTGTAGTCCCCTGTAGATAAAAATTCTTTTAAATATTCTTCGCTTTCTTTAATATCTTCACTCTCATCTTCGGTAATTACAATTTCTTTTGGCATAGCCTCAAACTGTACCTTTACAACTTCGCAACCATACTTATCTTTTACAAGACGACCAATTTGATTTTCTTTTTCTTGAGAAAAATTTTCTTCATAATCCTCCCAAATAATGTAGACCTTAGTTTTCTTTTTGTTGCTACTGAATTTTATATGCTCAATTCTTTCTTCAAACTTTTCGCCCTTGGCAATATTTAATTTTGCAAAACCATAATCATTTGGTACAAACTTTCTTTCGTGGGTTTTATTTTCTACATCCCACAATAGATAACCCTTATCTACAGACTCACCATAATTTTGTTGAATTAAGGAGCCACAATAAGCCATAGATTCATCCTCACGAAATGTTTGATATTCGTGGATGTCACCCATCATAACAATATCAAAATTATTAAATATGGTTGGCTTCCAATGGGTATCAGTTTGTATGATTAACCCGTTGTCTCCTCTCGCTCCGTTTATTTGACCATGAAATAAAGCTACATAATTTACACCTGGTTGTTTTTCTTCTAATGTAAGGATTTTGTTATCTTTCATAGAGAATACACCATATACAAAGTTGTCCGCAATTTTATAAAAACCACTGTCTGGGTAATAATAAATTGCTTTTTTATTATAGTCTATTGTGTCTTTATTTTCTGAATTTATAATGTATGCACTTTTATTCTCATGTGTTTCTATAAGATTGGTAAGGTTGAAAATTGGGCTAATAGAGTCACCTTGTTCCAACTGTTGTAAATTCATGTCGTGGTTACCAAGAATAACATCTGTTGGAGCAACCCTTGATAAACCGATAAGCAACTCTGAAATAAGGTTGAATGATCCTGGTGAAATATTAATCTTGTGGTGGCTAATATCACCAGCTACAACAATCCTGTCAGGTTTAATTTTATATAAGTCTTCGATCAATTTTTTAAATACAGCTCTGTATTCATCATGTCTTGATCCAAATCTAACTTGTATATCTGCTAAGTGCGCAATTTTCATGTGTGGTATTAATCTTTAATTTGTTGATTCAATAATAATTTTAAGCGAGAGTTTTCTTCAACCAATTCTTTAATTCTTTTTGTTGGTTCTGCAGCAGCTCCAGCGCCAGCCCAAATAGAGACAATTTGATGTTCTTTTCCATCTTCTGGATGAATAAAAGCTATGTGTGTCATCATGTGTCTATCTTCATGTGAAACTTTTAAGATTAATTCAAATAAATCAGCCAACATTTTAAATGTATGCTGTTGAAATACTCTTGGGTTTTTATAAGCGAAATATCCTATTTTTAGGGCGTTAATAAATCTTTTCATTTTTTAGTTTTTAGATATTTTGGGACCAAATCCATTAACCCCTAAAATGTATTTAATAAATTGTTCTTGTATAGCTTTATAATTTTCCTCGAACCATTTGGATGATTTTGGGTCGTGATTCCAAAACATAAAATTTTCAGTATCTCTTTCTATTTTTTCCATTTTTGAAACATTTACATCATCTTCAACTTCTTTGCTCATAGGAACACTAGGCCCTAATTGCACCACACCATCTTTATTTTTGTATGTATAAAATAATAAAAAATTAGTAAAATCTGTAGCATTTTTTGCTAATTGGTATAACTCTTTTGTTGTCATGTTATTCGTTTAATATTTTATTAATTTCAAAAAGAGCATCTACTCTTTTTGGGTGTCTCAATATTTCGTTAATTTTTTCTTGACCCTCGTCTTCAAATGTTTTCGACAAATCATTCTTTCCTCTCATGTCAATAAAATAAACATTTAAACCAAGGGAGTTGAGTTGTTTATAAAAATCAACACCATCTTTAAATGCGTCGGGATCAAGACAAATAATTACCGTTGAATTGTTTTCTAATAATTTTTGTATCAATAAAGGTGATGGAGATTTACCCAAAAGCGGAATTGAGTTTGGCACCCTATAAGAATCAAATACACCTTCAACCAAATATACTGGAAGATCCCAGTTGATAAAATATTCGTTATAAATTATGTCATGAACATGGGGGGTATCTGGTTTCCAATATGGTCTTTTAGCATCTTTTAAGTATGCCCTGGCTTCATAATAATTTGTTAAACCAGCAGCATTTAAAGAAGGCATGATTATTCTAAATTTTCTAGGGCCACTTTCAGTATAACCTATTTTATATTTATCAATTTGAGCTAAGCTGATTTTTCTTGTAATTGTTGTATAGTCCCAGGCTAATCTCCAAAGTTTGGTTTTCTTTTGCTGAGACAATGGCATGTACCCCTCAGGTAATTCACATGTGATAGACGTATAGTCTATCTCTGGTCGCTTGAATGATTTAAAACTTGCCTGTTCATATTTTGGCAGCAAAAGTTTCAAACGCTCAAGATCTTCTCTGGAGCCGTAATTTTCGACTAAAGAGTACACAAAACCACTATACTTACATTTCCAACACTTAAATACTTTAGAATCAGAACGATAAGCTAGGTTAAATTTATGATCTCCTTTACATTTTGGACTAGGGCAGTTAAACTCCCACTGTAATCTTGTTTCTGCCCCGCTGGAGTGGCGGGGAGATCCAAGAAAATTTTGGATGATGTTGGTGATTAAAAAATTATCTTTTGCGCTAGCCATACCATGCAAATATAGCTAAAAATCACAACTTTAGCAATAAAAGCTAGACATTTATTCCTGTGGATATGAAACAAAATAATCTGGGTGTTCTCTACGAAGAATTCGTTGTCCCATAAGGCGCTGCAGAACATGAATTGCGTCTACCCAATCTTGGCGATCAGAAGGGTGTGTAATTGGTAATTTTACATACTCATTATGTGTATAAGTTATTAATTCCATCACTATTTTTTCTTCATCTGTAAACGACTTCATTGCTGTGCTGTTGTTGTTAAGTTTTTTTGTTTATCAATTGTAATAAGCATACATAACCCAATTACATAGCTGTCGCATACATCGTAATTTTCATCGAGAAGTTTTCTAGATTTAGGACCGTATTTCCAATCAATCAACGGTTCCAATTCTTTTACTTTGTTCCAAACTTCATGTTTAATTGAGCCTTCTTTTTCAACCTTCATCGTTGGGAACGCTTCTTTTCTAGCATGATTTACATTGAAATAAATTGGCTGTATTTTAAATTCCAAATAAAGGTATGAACTAATCATTCCATTAAAAAAGTTCAAAAGTGCAATTGTTGTTGCTGATGAAAATTTACCCATAAACTTTTTAAGGGGCTCTTCAATCGCTATATAAGAAACATTATATTCTTTTAAAAAAGAAATTGCTTTTTTAAACTCTTCTAGCTTTTCAAAAATTGTTAACTTATCTCCGAATTTTACATAGCTTGCAGTCTCCAATTTACCATCTTCTCTAAATAAAGAATATCCGATGCAGCTAGTCGAAATGTCTAAACCTAAAATATGCTTTGTCTTATTTTCCATTTTTTTGTTTTGAATAATATATCGAAACAAAATGAAAAAATCAAATTTTCTATTTTTTATTTGGGACTAATTCTTTTCCATAGTTGCCATTTGAAATTTTTTATTTTTTTATATTTAGCCATAACAATATTTTCTTTTCCTAAAAATTCAATAGAATCATCAATTGGATCTATATTGTAAAATTTTAAATCGCATTCATGAATACAATAAACTATGTTTTTAGGACCAACATCATCAAACTTAATAGTGTTTGTTGCGTGTAGTTTGCTTTCTGGTTTATAAAGGTATGGAAAATTTTTAAAATCAAATTTAACTTGCGAAACCTCTTTGTTTTTGTCGTGTAAAAAGTAATAATTCATATGGCTTAATTTATGTAATTGTATAAAATAATATATTAAATTTATAAAACATAACAAAATCATTTAAACTTCCAAATAAACCCATAGGCTTGTTTGTATTTTCCTAGACACACTTTGTTGATATTACCCTGGCTCATACCAGTTTCAACCTGAACATGCTTACCAGAGTCCCAGGAGCGAATAAATTGACCATCTAGAGTATATTGCGAGATTGGTTTTACTTTGGCCTTTGCCATTTTTGATTTAGACTCTGCAGATCTAGTTTTACCTTTCCAATATCTGCTATTATTAATTGTGATTTTATCTATTGCTTCTTGAGTGTGTTGATTACCTCTGTTGGCATCACCAATCTTCTTCTTAGTTTCTTCTGGTAGGTTTTTACCGAGCCAGAATTTGGTGGCATTTTGACGAATCTTTTCGATGACTTCTGGCGGTTGAACAAAGCCTAATTTAGAACCAGCTGTTGGACACATATTATATTCTGGTTTAAGAGTGTCAATGTAATGTTGCTCACGTCTTATTAAATGATTGACATCTGTGACTGTTTCTATAATCTCAAATACAAAATTTTTTTCTCCGTGTTTGTTCCATGATTTTTGTAAATAATCTGAGTGATGTCGATTACCTTTTAACATTTTTAAATGTTCTCTTTTTCTTTTTGTAAAAGAATGTGTAGAACCAACATAAAACTTTCCATTTGCTTTGTTGATTATTTTATATATCGCAGCTATTTTAATCATGTATATAAAATAAAAAATCCCTTGAAAAATATCAAGGGAAATTTAAAATGTAACTATATGATTATCAATAATTTAGACTTCTATGTCGATGTTGAAAGTTATCAAGTTCGTGAAATTCTTTTCCACTGGTTCACTCAATTTAGCAACAGCGATCAATTCACTTTTTCTATTATATAGAGCTATCTCTGTAATCCAGATTGAATCGAAATTGTTTGTTTGTGCATTAAATTCCTGAGCGTTTTTCACAGCGTCCCAAGTTGGGTTGTTTGTAAAATAAAACTCACCAGGTAAACCCATACAAATTACAGATGTTTTGTAGCTTATGCTAATATCTGTAAATGTTGTTTGAGATTTTGAGGTGTCTGTAAAATAAATATCAGTTGTAGCGGATGTACCTCCTGTGTTTGCTTGGTTTGTATAAAGCTTAACTCCTTGCGTCCAAGGCATGTTATCTACAATTGATGGGTGTGTTAAAATCATGTACCCTTTATCTAAACAAGCAATACCACAAGGTATATCATAATTATATCCTTGATTTGTGTTGTTTGGATAAGAAGAAGTCACTGGGGTAGCATATGTAATAGCGCTTGTAGGCCTTCTATCAGTGTTGATATCGAAGAAAATATCAAGATCAGAATATGGAACTGCTGGTGGTCTCAAAGAGAATGTAGATGTGTTCCATGTAGTGTTTGCACTTTTAGAAATTGTGCCACTGTTTGTTGTGCCAGTATAAGGCAAATTTAATTCATCACAAAACAAAAATGCTATATTGTGTCCTAGAAACACATTGCTTTCCTTTTTTTGCAAAGTCGAATAAGTACTTGATACAATTGTTTTAGAACTCATTGATGAGTTAAACACGAGTGTTTGTGGTACTTTTATTGTAATACTTCTGCCATCAATAATTTCGTTGTAACTATCTTTATCAATGGGCATGATAACGATTCTATCCACATTAATTTGTAACAACTCTGGGTTCGCCAAAGCTAATGTGCTACCACTAGATAAATCAGAATATACATTTGGGATATTGAAGGATGCGAAGTAATTTGCTCTTTTATCAGACGTATCAGTTCTATCGCATAGAGTGTATGTGATACCACTCCCGTTCAAAGTTACATTTGAGGAAGTTTCTTGTCTATTTGATATTGTGCTTGCTACAGCTTTAAAAATTTGAGTTGCCATATTGTTTTGCTATGTTTTTAGTATTATGCGGTTGATGCTGATCCTGTGCCAGTATTAGATGTTGATGGGGCAAACGTTCCTTGGTAATTTAAAAAGAATGTAACGGCATTTCCTGGCTTATTTGTTCCTGCTCCGTATGCGATAAATTTAAGACCTCTTATTCTTACCGTTGGTGTATTATTAGTTGTAATGTAAGGTTGTCCAGTGTTTGGGTTTGTATTTATCCAAGCCCTAAGAGCTTGCAAATATGAAGAAGGTACACCAGTTTTATAATCATAGTAACCATCTTGCATCTGACTATTTGCTACAGCAAAAGTTATATACAACATATTTCCAACTGTTGGATAATGTATTTTTAAAAATGGGGCACCGTCTCCAGATGTTGTTGTAAGAGGTATCACAGCTTTATTAGTTCCATTAATTGGAATTTTTGTTACACCAGCCGCCGTTGGACCAGTAACAATAAATGCTTCTGTTATAGGGGCATTATTATTATTTTTATCTACAGTAGATAAAATAACTGTTTGTTTAAAAGAAATTGCAGTCGGATCTGTATTTTGTACTGTTGGACTGAGAGTTACTGAAATTAATGATGTTGATGCTGCCATTTTTATTTTTTAATTTTTATTTGTTAACCGACAAGTCCACCGCCGCCAAATGAACTACCAAATGATTCAGAAGAGCTTGAGCTTGAGCTACTAGATGAACTTGTAGTATTAGTTGTTGTTGTAGTAGGTGTTGTTGTTGTAGTAGTTGTAGGTGTTGTTGTAGTTGTAGTTGGTATTCCTCCACCCAAAGAAGTATTTGATAGAGGGGTTGTGTTAGTTGACACTGTAGCTGTTGCAGTATCTACATTATCACCTCCTGGAACTCCAAAACCAGTTGATGAAACTGCTAGAGTTGGATTTGTTGTAATAACCACTTGTGGAACTGGTGGAACGTCAGTTGGGGCGTTTAGTGGCATTCCAGCATCAGTGTTTAAAACCAAAATATTGTTTACAATATTTGTTGAATATTGTGGATCTACAAATGTCATAGCATCTACTTGATAATACACAAGAGTGTTTTGAACATAATCTGCTGTTGATTTAATACAATCTTCTGATTTTCCAGTTATATCTGGAACGTCTCCAGATTCCAATCTTTGGTTTGTAGCATAGTTTGTATCAGGATCTCCAAGACCAAAGGCTAAAATTTCGAACAAATCATTTCCATTGGAATCAAAACGAATGTTCCCTTTGTTGAAAAGATATGCTCTACCTTTTTCTGATAAATATGCTGATGCGTACACTGTGGTAGCCGATGCTATTCTTCCCATTTTTTATTTATTTATAAATATTAACATAATTTTTTTCCTTAAAAATCAATTTCTAATTGAAATGCCAAAAATCTACTCGTGTTTTTTGGTATAGGATAAGTGAATTTTCCTACCCCAACGAGCACATTGTTTGAATCTAAAACGCCTATCTCTGTGATGTATGTATCTAAATTTATGTTTGCGTTGAAAGAGGGGTTGTTTGATGAGTTAAACGAAGTGTTTGGTACTAGAACGGTTAAAACAGTTTTAAATGTTGTTGCCATAATATCGGCTGTAACATTACCAAAAAAGAAAGATTCATCTCCAAAAGTCATACCGCTTAACCAATTGCTTGTACCTTCTGTAAAACCAGAATATCTTCCACTAAGAGCAAATGTGGTACCAGAGTTGTAGTCTTCTTGAGATATAATGTAGTTATAAGTCAATAAGCTAGGTGCATCAATTGATGTCGTGCTTCCACCGCTATATATACCATTACCACCTGGTGAAGCAGAAATTAATTTCCACGAATCAGAAGGAAGATTATCAATTCGCATATTAGGATACAAAGTTTTATTGACTTTGTTTACCATCAATTGCACACTGTTTGCATTCCAACCAGTACCAGAATATGTTTCCATGCCAGTTCCACTTCTTAAGAATGGAAAACCATTCGACGCAAATGAAGCTCTTAAAAATTGAGGATTACCATTATTATCATTTACACCATCTATTTGAGAAATGTAACCACAATTTAAAGGTGTTATGTGTCCATATGTAAGACCAGTATTTGCCGTAGAATAAGGATATAAGCTATCTACAAGGTAGGTTACATAATAAGTGTAACCTGTTTCCAAAATACCAGTTGCATCCGATGTAGAAAGTGGATATTTGGGTGAAAAACTTGTGCTAAGAGAAAGTTGCGGAAGAGTAAAGTTTCTATTTGATTTATAACTGAGCGCAGTTAACAATTCTGGATCAGTAATTATCATCATTTTTAATTTATGATAAACTCTACCAACAATCATGTCACTTGTAGAGGTTCCATCTCTAAGTGGTCTATAAGAAGTTCCAGCTGCTGAATCATAAGTTGTTGGTCCAGCTGCATCGTAAAGCGTAAGACCCCACGTCATTGATTGACCAGCATTTGCTGTTGAATTGTGCCACATAACGTGTGGTATATCCATTCTAACAGTGCCTTCAATGAGTTGTTCGGCGTATGTGTTTCCACTATACCTATTAGAGTAGTGAACTATACCAAACTCTCTAGTTTCAGAAGAAAATCCAAAATATTGTTTGCTTCCATTGTAGTTGATTGAGCCATATGTTGTGTAACCACTCATGGTTCCATCAGTACCCATTACACTACTTGTTCTAACAATATTCATGTTCCAAACTTGACACATCACAGTAGTTGCTGATCCATAATAAGAATCTATGCCGCTAAATGGATAAAAGTATGCATTTGTAGCAAGTTGAGATGTTGCCACAGTTGCACCAAAGTTTGGTAAGTTTCTATCCAGAGTTACTACCGTAGTAGCAGTATTTGCGCTTAATACTCTATACCAAAGACACACAAGTGGTGTTCCAGAACCTACAAGAGTATCGCTCACAGAAGTATTTCCACTATTTTGTATTGGTTTCCAAGGAACAAACATCAATTCACCACCTTTAGGAAAATAGGTTCCACCTGTCATTTGTATGGTTTTATCGCCATTTGGTGTATCTGCAGAATATCTAATGATTGCCTTACCCAACATTTTTGAAGGGTCTAGAGCCCAATTGTATGAGCTGCCAGTATAAAAACCAAAGTTTGATGTTGAGGCTGAAGTAATTTGTCTTGCTGATGCTATTGAATTAAATGGGATCGGCGCAGTACCATCAAAATTAGATAATGGTAAGGTTGGGCTGGAATCTTTGGGACCAATAACTCTATCTAAACAAGAAATGTTGTATGAGCTGGTGGTATCAAAGTCGTATTTAATCTCTCTATCTGAAAGTACGGCCTTTGAAAAATTCAGTTGCCCAAGCGATAACAATCTCCTACCATCGTCTGTTAGTTTAATGTTCAAATAGGTCAATGGTTCTTGGTGTAGATAACTCATGTTCTTTACAATTTCCTATAAATATTAGTAAAAAAAATAATAAAGAAAATACATAATCTAAATAGTTGATTCACTTGTTTCTCTTTATAATCGAAATCTTTTTTACGAATATTTATGAAAAACAAATTTATCGTGGCAAACAATTTTTTTACCCCAAATTCAGCTGACACCTTGTCTGTATTTTACAGACCTGGTGAGGATAAAAGATTGTTGAATACAAACTCAGATTCTATATTCACTTTTGGAGATTTTAGAATTTATAGAGATACTGAATCAGATTCTATCACTGGTACCAGCGAAAATCTTAAATTTGATGCTTTTTCCACACTTGAAACTTTGGGTGTATCTAATTTTAGTGCACCTCAATCTTACTATGTAAACTCAAACGAGATTACCTCAAAACCAAATGACGCATTTAGTTACTCTTATTTTGGATCATTCTACACTGAGGTTGCAAACTCTATAAACCATATTATTGAAACCTTCCCATATGCTATACTTTCTTATGACAATGCTACTGGGACAACAATTTATGATTACGTTTCTTCAGCAAACACAATGACTGGGGCTAGGGTATCTACTTTTAAGATTCCATACTCAGCTTTGTCTAACCAAGGAAATATCATATTAAATTCAGGTTCAACAGTAGATGGTGTGTTTAGTTTGGTTGACGATTATGATCAATTTGCAATTGATTTTAGTGGGTCCTCAACTACTGGAATGACTAATATAGTTCCAATTACAGAATATAACTTTTCGGCTGGGACAGATTCTTATCTACAGTTTACAATTAGTGGTGCGCTTGAAGAAATTGTCGGGTCAAGTAGTACTGCACCTATTTACATAAGACCATCCAGAAAAAGATATTCCGAATATAAATTAGGACTAAGTAAATTAGAATACAATTTATTGTTTGGAGAGAAATTATTGGTACCAAATATAGATACCGATTCTGGTTATACCGAAACCACATTTACCTGGCCAAAAACAATTGATGGGTTTGCTCCAGATAGTTTTGGAGATGATTTTGAGGATTATAGGGATAGTATTTTACAGGCTGCTGCAAATATAGATGATGCGAAAACCAATATAATGTTGAGGACAATGATTCCAGAAACATTTATAGATAGAGATTCGGATAATCAGATATATAAAAGTACTGTGCAAGCTTATGCACACGAGTTTGACCAAATAAAACAATACATTGATGGTATAGCTTATGCTCACTCTTTAGAGTACGACGGGACTGAAAGTGTTCCTCAAAAATTTATGTTTAAACTAAGCAATTTGCTTGGTTGGAAACTTGTGGATTCTTTCAATGAGGTAGATTTGTTTGAGTATTTATCTCAAGATGTAGATGGTGAGGGAACCACATATTCTCAATTTAATCTTGAGATATGGAGAAGAATTTTAATAAATATTAATTGGCTATATAAGAAAAAAGGTACCAGAGATGCACTCACGTTCTTATTTAAATTAATTGGTGCACCTGAATGTATGATTCAGTTGGATGAGTTTGTTTACAAAATTAATGGTGTTTATCAAAATGCACTAATTAGTGGTAGCACAAACCTATCAGATAAAATTAACGAAGATGGTTATATAAACTACAACCAAAGTAGATATATATTTCAAGAGGGTGGTCCAGGAAGAGGTAATGGAGAGGCTTACATAAATCAATGGAGACCAGAATTTAACCCAAACAAAGTTGTAGATAATTCAAAAGTTGCTGTTGGATTTTCTGGTATGAATGGAACCCAAGATGTAATGAACTCAAAAGAATTTAGAGTGTCTTTGGATCCAGCTGCAGCCATAGAGTGTGCCGTGTTTGGTTTTTATCAAGAACAAACTGGAACAGATTGGTTGTTAACATCCACAACTGTACCAGCAGACTATATTGTTTCTGCAAATGTGATGGCAAACGGCGCTATAAGTGGAATGACAATAAATGAGTGGTTAAATTACATATATGCAAATTTAATTAATCCACGTGATAGAAAAACAACTGGAAACAACACTTATAACTCTAGTAATCCAGATGAATTGCTAGGGAACTTTAATATTTCCACCTACAACGGTTTGAGAAATGCTTATTTGTCTTATTATTATTGGCAAAATCCAACTTCGCATAAACTAACATTTAAAAAGTTAGATGCATTTTTAAATCTATTAGAAAGGAATTTTACTGATTATACAATACAGCTTTTACCATCTACCACAATAGTTGAATCTCGTGGTACAACAATAAGAAATACAATATTTAATAGACAAAAATTTGTATACAAAGAAGGTGTAGATAAAGGTTCTGAGTTTAAGATAAATTTACCACCAAATTTTGAACCAGTTATTCCACCAGTTAAATTAACACCGAGAATAAACGATTATCATCAGGCAAATTTAACTACACACACTATAGTTAGCACAGTGTTACCAACACACACTGCAAGCATAAAATCTTTTACAATAGTAGCTACATTAAATACAAATATAAGCGCTTCAATACCTGCGGCAAGAACTTATCTTGACTTGTTAGATGTTGGACAAATCACTCAAATAGTTTCAACTTTATAAAAATGCCTATATACAAAGAAATAAGATCAATTACTTCTGGAAGCAGGTCAACTGTTTCTCAGGTTTTTTATAATAACACATTTTCAATTTCGGATTATGGTGTTATACCACCATATGTTTTTCAAGTACCACAATACATAACATATGGTGGTACGCCAAACTATTATGACCAAGATGCGTCTTCTATATTTACCAATGTTGGTAATCCACCATTGAGATTTATATTTACGGCTTATACTTTTAGTTTAAGTGGAAGTGCGTTTTTTGTTCATGAGCTTTATAAGTTGAGTTATGATGTACACAAACTTTATAGTGATAATCAAATTACAAACAAACCAAGTTTTGTAAATAAAACAGATACAGAGGCTGAATCAGATTTGAGATCTGGTACAAAAAACAAGGTCGTAGAAAATCAGGACAAAATAAAGGCTGGTGGAAACCCGATACCTTTACCTGAGAAATTTTATGGACAACCATTAACACCAAATGATAAGGCCACGATTCAAAAATATTTTGATACGCCAATAAGTATTATAACTGGATCAACTACTGCTATTACTGGCGTGTTTTATGATATTGATTTAAAACAGTTTGTTACTAGTGTTGGTTCTTATAAACAAGAGGCTTTAACAGATAAATCACAATATTTTTTAAAAACAAAATTGGTATTTAACATGGATCTTAACAGGGATTATGTTGACCAATACACAATTGATAGTGGTGGGACTATAACAACCACAGCTTGGAATGACATATTCACAGCACAAACAATACCAGAAAATCACACTATTACTGCTGAAACATACAATGGTTTAAATGTAGCTGGTCACTTCTTTACTTATTTTGTGGTACCTGATCAGCCAGTAATGGAATACCCCATAACACAAGGTGAAATTTCAACATTTACTCCTGAGTTTAGATGGTCTAATTCAGATAAAGCAGATTCATGTGTAGTTCAAATATGTTATGATGTTTATAATACAGGATTTACTGGAAACAGCATTGTTGATTATCATGTTGAAAAAACAGAAGATAATGTTCAAGTTTTACAAAACGTAACATACACTTCTGATTCGCAAGCTTCTACAACAAAAAACGTATATACGACACAAATACCAATTCAATCAAACACTGAATTTATTTATAGGATAGGTAACTCTAAAGAGATAATTGATGTATTTGATGTAAGAAGGGCTGTAGTTGCTTATTCTACACCTTATACAGCTCAAACATTAAGTAATTCGTTAAGTGGTAGTGTGTTGATAGAAATTGACTCTCCAGGCAGTGGCGATCCAGTTGTACCAATGGTTCCACCATCATTGGATTATGAAAATACATTTAGGGTTTACGAATTAACTGGTACAATAAGTGGTAGTACAATTTCTGGTGGAACGGTTAATTTAATGACACCTATTGGAAGTACATTGACTTCTTTTGTAAGTACTGGTGGTACATATTCATTCTCAGGTTTAGTGCCAGGAAGTTATTCTATTACAGCCTACTATCGAGGTTATCTTGTTGAAACATTTAACTTTAATATAACTGGAAACACCACATATAGCTATAGAATTGCAAACACTTGGGGTAATGCTTACGATACATGGAATACACATAGTGGAGAAATACCAGTAGGATATTAATTTATTACATTATTTATAAAAAAATAAACATATGGACGGAGAACTTATACCAGCAACATACACCTATAACCAAGCAAGAAATGCTATAAATGAATCATTTAATATAGTGGCTGATTTGAGCGGTTTATCTTTGAAACTAGTTGTGACTGGAAACACATATGGGGTTCAATCAAATGACGCTGTAATTGTACAGACTGGTTCTGGAAGCGTATATTTACCAGAACCTAATGGGTTAAATAGAGTGCTTATTGTAAAAAATTATGGTGTTGGATCTATAGATGTTATACCACCTTCTGGGAATATAGATGGGGTTGTATCTGGGGCAACACTCAGCCCAAATCAATGTATTACCGTACATTCAGATGGTGGTGGATTTTGGTATATAACTAACTTTTTTGTATAATGAACTCAGAATTAGTATTATCTGCGCATACAATTAGAGCTGGAAACATTGAAATAAATAACACATTTTCTGGGGTTTCTGATTATTGTGCTATTTCTTTAAGATTAAGATCACAAACAGCTGGATACACACTTGCAACAAATGATTATACTGTTGTTGGAATTAATATATTAAATTATTTTTTGCCAATAGCGCCAAGTAATGGTCGTATATATGTTATAAAAAATAACGCAGGATCGCCCATAAATGTTCAAACATCTGGTGGAGAAACAATTGATGGTACTTCCCCGCCATATTCATTAAACGATAAGGAATGTTTAACCGTTGTTTGTGATAAAGATAACGGTGTTTGGTATATTATAAGTAAAAAGATTTAAAGACCTTGAGAAGTATTAAAATAGTTTTCGTTTAGATTAATATTTGTTCTTCTTTCTTTAATATCCAAGTTTGCATTGTTAAACGTCGACTTTCTTGTTAACAAATTATATTGTGCAAATAAATTACCAGCATCATCAAACACAGACAATACACCATTTGATAAATCTCTAACTGCGTTACCTAAAAGAACATAAGAAAGTGTTTTTATAGTCTGATCAACCATTTCAACTTCCAAAAGAGTTGGGTCAAAAAATGTGTTTGACACTATTATTTTTTGACCTTTAATACCAAGATCTGGGCTTGTTTGATTTGTAATTAAAGACACTTCGTCTGGTGTTAGAGTTAAAAACAACTGCGTTCCATTTGGGTCCAAATAATAAGATGTAGCATTTGGGCTTGATGAGCTGTTGTTAGAACTTACACTTACAAGATCACTACTTGTAACTATTCTATGAAAGTTTTTAATTTTTTCACCATTAGTATTAAAGTATTCTATCTGATATCCAACAAGACTACCAGTACTTTGAAATTGTAGTTTTGGTATAATGATGCCCTTTTTTGATATTTGTAGTTCTTGATCGGTGTTTGTTACCAAAAAACTACAATCTAATATGGTAGTTTCAAATGATTTAGGCTTAATCAAAACCGTGTAAAAACCAAGCTTATTAAATACACTGGCTGGTAATCTTAATTTATAGCTTCCATCTACACCAAGCATTTTTCTGAATTCGTTGGTAGTAATAGAGTTAAATAGTGGCACAAATTGTGTGTCTCCAAGTGTGTTTCTATCTGGGCTATATGCAAAAAAGATGTCTACATCTGATTCTGATACGTCTGATAGCTTTTTATTCCCATAAATTCCAACTGCCATATTGTTTGTTTTTTATAAATAATTAGAAAAATTTATTAGATTAAACTAGTATAAATGTGTTTTCATTTGTTTCCAGGTTCAAATCTATAAACGAATTTATTATTGAGTTTATTTTTGTATTAGAGTTATCTGTTTGAGCCATATCCGTAAAACCACTATACTCTGGGTATAATGATATTGTTTTTTTAGGGATTCTTACAAAATCTGGATCATATACGTTTCTAGAAATTTGATTTGTGCTTCTTGAAATTTTTACATTTACATAATAACTTTCTTCAGATGTTGTGTCCACCCATATGTTTTTATTTCTAAGCAATAAATTTTCACCTCTTATGCTAAGAGGTATGTGTTGCATACCACCATATACAGCTTGCTGGTTGTTCCAATTGTGATAAAATACTTTTTCTAAACCCTTGTAGCCTCCGACTAAATTTTTAGCTATGGTAGCTGTCATGCTATAAATTGGCCTCACTGATGGTGGCACATAATTTGGTGAAACATCAGCATTTGAGTTGTCAAATGAAAAAGCAAAAGGGCTTTCCGCCGAAGCAGAAGATACGCTTGATTCTAAATTAGAACTTTCCCCAAAAGTAATTGGACGTGCTCCTTGCGTCGGATTATCTGTGTTTATTATTGTAACAGAAATTGTTTCCGAGTTTGAATTTACTATGTCATTTCTTAATAAAGCACCAGATACATCTTGTGTTAAATTATTTAATGTGTTTAAAGAAGTGGAGTTTGTATCAGAACCACTTGTTCCATTTACAGAAGCAAAGGATGGACCTGCTCCCAAATTTGTTGTTCTTGCTGATTTAATTAATCTTTGATAATAATCATTAAAAACATCAGAAAGTTTTTCATCTGAGCTTACAATATTTATTGTCTGCTCCCTAGTTGTTCTCCCAGTAAGATACGCAAAAAAGTCTCTTATAATTTGCTGATTCTTTGTGTCGTTTAAAAAACCTCTAACATTTGAAAAATTAACAAGTCCTCCACCATTTGAGTTCTGGTATACATAATAGTCATCTACCAAAGACGGTTTTTGTATTACGGGTGCCGTATTTGCAGTAAAGGTTCTATTTAATAATATTTGTATACTTTGCATTACTTATTGATATCTATTTTTGCATATAATGCTTTAGAAACTATTTCCTCTTGGTTTAAAGCAAATCTGGAAATATAATCTAGAAACGTATTACCAGAAGCATCTTTGTTTGATTCAAATTCGTTTAAACCTACGTAGTCAAACCAATTTTTTAAATTTGTCATTGTGTATGAACTTAATTCTGGTTTTAAATCTTTTATTAAAGCAACACCGTTTTCTGTAAGACCAGAGCCCACAGTTGGTTTATTATATTTAACCGTGTCAAAAAAAGCAAATTCAACATACCAAGGGTTTACTTCTTGTCTTTCTATTTTATATATTGTTGGATCTCTAAAAACTTCAACATATTCGTGTAACGTAGATGTCTTTGTAAGAAACACTGGTAAATAAAAATCGTATTGTGGAATAGCTTTTTGGGTTCTATTTACACCTTCATGAACAAACGCATACTCGCCAGTCATAGTAGTTGGCGTGGTTCTTGCGAATATCTTAAATTGTGTAGTATTATCTATTGCGTGTTCCATTTTTATAAATATCGTTCATTTATTTTTTTGATATCCATAGATCTTTTTTTACCCAATGTTTATTGTAGAAAAAATAAAAATCATTGTTTATTGTTATACTGTTTCCATTTGTATCTACCTCAATTGCTTGGGTTCCAAACTCTATAACGTTTTGGTCTGCGTCTCTAAAAATAAGTTGCTGTGCAAAGTATTGGTCTTCAGAATTTGTACCGTCTCCAGGAAATTTTAAATACACAAAATCATATGGATAGCTATTTAACTCTAAAATATATTTTCCTCTTTTATACCCATACACATTGTATCCTCCGTAGCCAAGACCTGTACATTGTATAACTCCAAAAGGAGCCTCATCGGTTAAATTAGCATATACATCAAGATAAATTTGGTCTGCATTTCTATAATTTGAGTCTACTATTCCATAAATCCTGAAATTTCTAGAAGAGTCCCTTTCTGTTTTCCATTGTTTAAATACATCAAATACATTTTCGTGTTTATCTTTTCTGATTTCATTGAATGTTCTGCTTAATTCTACATTTAAATACAAATCCTCGTTATCTTTTGACAAGATATCGTATTGACCTAACAATATTTTTTCTTTACCGTCCATTTTTAAGTATCATTCTGTAAATTCTGTCGTCATTATCTTTTGTTTGTCCATCCACATTTATACCCTTAGATTCTTTGTCATCATCATATTGTATTGTATAAAACGCATGGGTGTCTGGATTTATTTTCGCAGCCAATTCAAGTTGTGGACTTGTATTTGTGAAAGTTAAAGCTTCGTTTGCATCATTAAATCTTTCACTATCATTTTGAACAGGGCTTGTTATAACAAGTCTAAAATAATATCTTGCGGTCTCATATTTATTTGTGTCTATATTGAAGTCGTGGTTTCCTGGGAATGTGACATTTGTATAATCGAGTGTTGCATTAACTTCAGATTCGCTTCCTACAATATTTATTAAACCACCAACTGGGAAATTAAAGCCAGCATCTTTTGGAACGGCAATTCTTCCAGATATATTGCCACCTTCGACATATATAGTTCTAGCAAATCTATTTATCATATTTACAGATATAGAACCGTTGTTTGTAATTTGTAAAGCGCACACTCTGTTAACGTGACCAAAATCAATCTTGGTAGATGTAGCTATAACAAAGTTTTGAGGCACACTGATATCGTCTGTTCCAGATTTTAAAATTCTATAAATATCAATTGTGTTTCTTTTCACATTGGTATTATCAAAAGCAAATGCTAAGTTTTTATTATCTAAATTATATACTTTATTAAACCAAGCCCTATAAGAAGAAAATCCATTTCCGTTATACATAGTTGCTTGGGTTGTACCAGGTCCTGGGTTATCTGTATTTCCATCTAAACCACCAGATTGTGGCCCTGCGCTAGACATTGTGTCTGGCATATAATAAAAATCTCCTCCCCACTCTATTCTAAATATTCTTGGCCATTCACGATATTTCATAAAATATCCATAACCACTTTCTAGTCTTTGGTATCTCTCTCCGTTAACAACAGTGGACATACCAGCCAAAGCTCCCCTTGGGTCATTAGCGCTTGTTGGGGTGTATGGCCCCTTTCTATCTTGGGTCCAAAATGGTTCATATCCATTTGAATACGTTTCATTCCAAGCAACACCTGATTCGTATTTATACATTCCTCCTTTTGTAGCTACTTGACCTATTCTGTTTATTATAAAATTACCATATGACACAGCGTTTTGTAGAGCGAAACCAGAAGCATTTGCTGAACTTCCAGTGGTTGGATCTATCGGTAGAACGCCAACATAATCTCCATCGCTATACCATGGCTCCTCAATAATGTAAGGGTTTTTAAAAGTCCTTCCTTCTCCGCCAAAATACCTTGCCTGTGTAGGCTTTTTAGGTATACTATATTTTTCTGGAAAAGAAATGGTCCAAGGTTTTGAATATATAGATGTTCCAATTCCTTGTCCATCAGCAGGATTTGTTTCTAAATTTGTGAGTTCGCCAGTATAATTTAAATTAAAATGGCTATAAAAAAAATTGTTTCCTGGATTTAAAAAACTACCAGTAGTTCTATATGCAACATTCTCGTTTACATATACTTTAAACTGATATGCTGATAACCAAACGCCTTTCTGATTTGTTGGTGTGCCATTTGAATCTGTTCTGTATCCAATTGGGTCATATAAATTAGCTGGTAATTTTAAAACGTGACAACCAAACCTATCATATTTAAGCATACTTTTTTGATCAGTAAATTCATTTGACCAACTGTATCTAGAAAATCCATTCCTATCTAAATCATCATCAATCTGAGTAACTGTTAAGGTTTTTAATGGAAAACCTTGAGTAGTCATGTCTCTAATTTGAATCTTAAGTGTATTAGCAATATTTTTAGAAGTGGTCACTTCTAATTTTTCCCTTCCATATGCTGCAGGTGGAAAAATATATGTTGTCCATTTACGTAAATCTAAATTTACTGATGTGTTTAATTCTGTATACCCACTCTGATTTGTACCCCAAGAAGGCACAATGTCCACTGGAACTTGATTGTAATAATAACAAGGAAGTTGACCCAAAGAAACACCTTCGTTTACTGGAAAAGGAAAGTTGTTTAAAATGATTTCATCATGAGTTAGTCCTTGTTTAAATAAGTCAATTTCAAATACAACCATTTGATTGCCGACTGGAACATCATAAAGAATAAATTCTCCATTTTCATTTGTGATTGTTACATATTTAAATTTTTCTGGAGTTGATTTAAATTCAGATGCGGATCTTAAAAATCCTTTATCTAAAAAATAAGCTAATTGATCGAAGTATAACTCTTCTTTTGCGTTTTCAGTAATGTTTAAAAAAAATCTATCGCCGTCTTCGTTAAGAGAAGATGGTGTTGGAAATTCTTCGCTTGGGTTGAATATGCCGATTGGTACATTTCTCAAAGGAATTCTTATTGTGTTTCCACTTTCATCTTTTAATAATTGTTTTGCCTCCAACTTCCCATAAACAACACCCGTTCTAGCTTCTTGCAATGGTATGCTATTTATAGTTTTGTTGTAAATTTTTAAAGTATCTAGTGTTTCAAATGACCTATTTAGTTTTATGTTGGCATACATATCATCTATCAACTCGTTTTTAAACAAAACAATTGGGCCAGTATTTACTAAACCGATCTGAGTTCGCTGTTGTTCTCTAGATACATTTGTATCAATTGATGATGTTGGAGCAAAAGAGACTTCTGCTGATGCTGCCGAGCTAGTGTTTATTGTTTGATTTTGAAGTTCTGTTGGAATTTTACTTATAAATCTGCTTTTTATTTTTTCCTTTTGATATTCTTCTATCTTAGTTGAAAATTTTTGAATAGTACTATATCCAGTGATTATCAAATTCTCAGCTGAAGAAATTTTTTGATTTACATAATAAGAAGAATTTGTAATCTTTAAATTCCAAATTTCTTTTGAATCTTTGAAATAACCGTAGTCCAATGGGCCACCAAATCTATTTAGTGCAACCCATGTTAAATCAGTCAATTCTGGAACATCTCCTTCTTTAATGTTTGGCACAAAATAGAAAACAGTTGTCCCTGTTCGTGATGTTTTATATATAATTTCTTCTGTTGTCATTTATTATGCAACCCTAACTTTTATATCACTATTTTTGTATTTAATCTCCCACATTGAAAGAGGGGTTCCAAAAATAGAATTGTCTATGTATTCTATTTGTGTTCTAAATCCACCAGCTGAAGTTGACACCCTTGTGCCAGTTGCTTGTCCACAAAGAGTAGATGAATACCCCCCACTCTCCATATTAAAGAATCTAATTTCAACAACGTTTATAACCCCTGGTATTTCTCTTAAAATATCTGTAATTTGGGAAATATATATGTTTTGATTCATCTCCCATTTATTGATATCCATGAAATCATAAATCGCATTTATACAGTTTGCTTTTATTTCATTTATATTAAAATCTTTATTTACAAAAAGATCAGCTTCAACTTGCAGATTTATTACTTTACCATCATTGATTTCAACATAATCATTTACCATTCTGTATGGAGTTAAAAACTGAGCAAGATTATTTTTTATATCAGTGGTTGAATTAGATATTAATGTTCCGTCTGCGTTTTTAGTCAAGATGTATAGTTTTATTTTATTATCCTCTACTTGGCCATGTACTTTAAATGGGGCTCCGAATTTACCAGGCATTTGATATGCTCTTGCAATATAATCTTGTATTGTTACACATCTTTTTTGACTTGCGAAATTTGCTGCAATATTGTATTTTATTTCCTCAATACTTGGCAAACCAACTCCACCTATAGCTGGAATAGGGTTATTAACCCTTGTTGAAGAGATAACACGCTGACTTGCTGTTGTATCAGCGCCAGTAATTATAGCGTTTATGTTTCCTATTTCTTGTAGCGTGTTTGCGCCGACATTACTCAATGTGCCTCCACCAACTCTGTATTTTACAAATATGGTTGAATTTGGTGGTACCATAACACCAAGCGCATTGTTGTTAAGAACGGTGGAAACACTTAACTCGCTTGGTGGACATCTATCTCCAGATAAAGCATCAAGATAATCTGAGTAAGCATTGTAGTCGGATGTGCCGCCCCCTAAAGTAATTTTACAAGTTCCATCAGGTAAAAACTCCTTTATAAACCTTTGCTCAACTTCCATATAGGTGCCTCTTTTATATTCATCGCTCGCTGTAGTAGTTCCGTCTTCTACAAACAAATAATTTTCTGGAAGATATTCAACCTCCCAAAACTTTAAATCAGTATCGTTAAAATCTTCGTATGTTGGGTTTGTAGTTATACCAAGAGATGGCATAATAATCAAACTCATAATTTCCAAAACATTGTTTTCTGGGAGTGTAAATTGAAAAAACGGTTTTGCCTCTTCTGCGGTGACCTCTTTTTTAAATATTTTTGTAGATCCAGCTTTTATTTTTTCTCTTTTAATGATTCTGTATCTTATTAAATCCTGATTACCATTCAAAATTGGCTGAATAATTCTGTTTGGATCACCCGTTTCACTAAAATCTCTTGAAAAATCCACTTCAGAAACGGTTTCAAATATTTGTCCAGCTCCTTTTATTTGAACACCTGGTCTGTATATCGGCATGTAATCTGGGTCTGGACCATTGGCCGTTACTGGCACCTCAATTGTGATATCAGCTAGTGTCAAAGACGGTCTTACGCCTGGAATACTATAACCAAGAGTTTTAGCTAATCTATAAGCTGATTTTCTTTCAACTACTCCATCTAAGAAAAGCTCATTAAACTTTTTATCCGCTGCGTAAGACAAAATATCACCTACATATGCGTTTAATTCAAGTAGCGCCATACCAGGTGAGGCTACATTAAAATCTTGCCACTGATCTGGGAAAAATGCTTTTAAATAATTAACTAGATCTTCTCGTATAGAGGTATAATCTCTGCTTAAGTAATTTACTTGTGGTGTTGGCATTGTTTATTGCTTTAAATTGTTGTTTGTGTTTGTATATCTATCTCTACAAAATCTTCTGCTCCAGATAGTTCTACCAAAGAGTATACAATTTTAGTGGTCAGAATATTTGTATATTCATCAAAGGTGAAGATTATATCTTCTACCGATATTTCTGGAATGTATTTATTGATTTTATTTTGCAAATCTTCTCTTAATCTATCGGATGTAATTTCATCCCATGGCTCAAAAATTACATCAAAAAGAGGAGAATACAAATCTCTATTCATTGGTCGTTGCCTTTTTTTTGTAGTAAGCAATGAAATGAGGTTAGTCCTTACCTTTTCTGGGGTGGTAATATTATACCTAAATACACCACCTTCAAAACTCTCTTGGAATGGAAATTTTATACTTATAGCCATTTTTATTGTTTAATATAAATAGGATATCAAAAAAAATAAACACATAGGGTTTTTTGGCCAAAAAACAATATAACTCTCTATTTATAGTAAACAAAAATCATGGTCCTAAGAATTTATCCTGAGAAAAACAACACAATTGCGAGTGGTTTGTATGCTGGGTTTAACAGCGGTCAAAACGCTATTACCGACTTGTGGTATGGTGGGGGTGGAACAGATACTGTTTTAGCAAGAAGAAACTCTTATAGTAGATACATTGCTAGTTTTAATCTAGAAGATTTAATTTCAAAATTAAACTCTAAAGAAATAAACTCTGGTACCGTAATGTCTTACAAATTTAAAATGAAAAATGCCATTCCAAGAGACAGAATTCTTGAGGCTGAATATGAATTTGACACCCTTGAAAAAAACGTTGCTGCGTCATTTGATTTGATATGTTTTCCAGTAAATAAGGATTTTGATGAGGGTCGTGGTTATGATTTGTTTGAGGAACATTACTTGGTAAAACAACATGGAAATCCACAAATTAGTGGTTATTCCAACTGGAATTTCGCTACTTCAACCACAACATGGGATGCACCTGGTGTATATGCAGATCCAACCGCATCAACTTATTCTTATGCTACACAGCACTTTGACATAGGCGATGAAGATATTGAGATGGACATTACCACCATGGTAAATCAATGGATTGCTAGCGGCGCAACAGAGGGGAGGCTTGGTTTAGCATTTAGAAGGGATTATGAACTATTAAGTACTGATACCAGATACATCGCCTCATTTTTCACAATTCACACCAATACAGCTTTTAAACCATATATTGAAGTTACAAGCAATCAATCGTTTAAAGATGACAGAAATGATGTTACAACCAATAGGGTTTGTAGATTGTTTTTATACACTTTTAGTGGAAATTCAGCTGTAAACTATTATTCAGCTTCAACAGTTTCAATTAAAACATATGCTGGTGTAGACGTTCAAACAGGTCTTATTCCAACACATCTTGAAAAGGGTGTTTATTATGTGGATGTATTGATGAGTGCTGCTACAAAGGGTACTCAATACAAAGACGTATGGTCAGCTGTGACATTTAACCCTGGATACGATAGACAAGATTTCACTCAATTTTTTACAATTCAAGATAATTATTATTTTACAAATGCCCCACAGGTTAACGCATACAATTTAACTGTTTATGGTATAGAAAATGATTCTATTTTAACAATAGGAGAAGTGACAAGGGTGTTTTGTGACTTAAGAATTAATTATAGTACAAATTATCCAAAAACAAGGTACGATATACAATATAGAATGTTAATGAATAATCAGCAAGAGGTTATTCCTTGGACAAGTATGAATCAAGCTATAATAAACAAGCTTAATTCAACATATTTTGTATTGGACACAAGTTGGTTGTTGCACAATCAAACATATAAAATACAATTTAAGATAAATGAACTTGGAACATCCAGGTTGTTGCCAGACAATGTTACATTTAAAGTAATGAGAGCTTTTTAATTAATTCTAACGTGTTTTGAAATTAATTTTTGAAGCTCCCCTGAAACAGTATATGTTTGCAGTGTAGTAAAATCTGGGGTTGGAGTTGGTGGGCTTTGAGGAGTGTGCACGTGTGTGGTTAAAAATCTAATCAAAACCTGAAAAAGTTTAATTAATTCGTCTCCAAACACAGCTGGGTGAAGTGAGTTTGCTAAGTCACCAAAAGAGTTTAAGTCTGGGTTTGTCTCAAAACGTTTAAGATCACCACCTCTAAATTTTCCACGTGGAGAGTATATATTAATATTCGTTGATACTATTGTTGTTTGTGAAAAGTTTTTAAGAGAACCGCTTCCATTGTTTATTTGTTTTAGTTTAATATACGAAGGTGTTTCAGTGTTTTGCTCTGTAGTGTTGGGTTTAAATTTTCCAGCAATTAACGTCGCTTCTTTTGGTCTTAAAATCAAATCAGCATCATCTCTGCCTTGTATAGCAACATCAGCTTGTTCAGGAAATATAGTGGATACTTTTGCGTCTTTTTGCGTATTTTTATTTACAGAAAAATCTGTATAATCCATTATTTTAACAGCCTCTTTATATTCTTGAGTTTTAAGTTTTAGTTTTGAGCTGATTATTGGACCAGACCAATATCTAGGGGCTGAGTTATCTGATGGGTTTTCCAAAAACAGCAACACCATTTCTCCAACCAACGGGCGCACATGAATATGTTCTGGCCCACACGGTATACAAATTGGTAATTTATTATCTGGAACATCTTTATCTCTACCACCAAGAATTTTACCCTCGTTATCTATATTTATAATTCTAGCTATTATTCTATTTTGATCAAGGGGATCATCCACGCTTACAACAATAGCTGGATATATGTTTCTAGTGAGATTATCACCATAAACATAAGGTATCTGATTGCTTGATTGAAGCAAGCTTCTTGATAAATCGTCTATTCCTCCAGTTGGCATTTTATTGTTTTATTTCTAAATATACTTTTTCGTATTGTTCTTCGAGATCTTTCATCTCTTTTAAAATATCGTTAATTTTAGCTATTCCACCAATATACATTTGAGAGCTTTTGTTGCCCTGATCTAGATCTTTCATAATGTTATAGATAAGATCCTTTTTTGATTGGTGCAAACCTGCGAGTCTTCTCGCTTCTTCAAGTAGTTCTTTTTTTGACATAATTACCTAGCTATACCTATTCCAGTGTGAGGAGTTGTAGTAGCGCCAATAGCTACAACTGGTCCACCAGCATTACCACCATTTGCAATTACTGTTGCTCCAGGATCTGTGACCACATCTATTCTCATATCGCCCTGTATTGCGTCCACAATTTCTTCCAGAAGAACATTTGTATATTTTTCCATAACATTTGGTGTGCCTCCAACAAGAGGCCCAGTGGGTATTCCTATTTCTGGAAATCTTGCCACAACAGAAGCGGTAAGTATTTCTGCGTTTAATCCAGCTCTAGTCTTTGCTAATAAAATTTGTTTTATTGATAATCTGGGAAGTTGGAATCTGTTTTCATGAAGTAAAAACAACATAAATGTTGCAATTTCTTCTGACATGTTTAATTCTTGATCTACTTGTATTGCTGCTGCCATGATGTTAGATGTTATACGGTTGCTTCTTCTAAAATTGTTTTTAATGTAACAAGCGCTGCTTGATATTTTTCTACTTTATCTGCAGCATCTGCTATTTTTTCAAATATCTTAAATTTAAGCTTGGCTTTATCAAGCTTTCTCTTTTGCTTTTCAGCTGCTGTTCTTGCGTAATAGTTTGCGACAAGTCTTTTGAATTGTTTAATTGCAAATAATAAAAGAATTTTTAATAAATATTTTAAAAGTGAGTTAAATAAACTTTTGGCAAATTCTTTTTTTATTTCATTTTCTGGGTCATTGGCGATATCACAATTACTATAAATATAATCGGCCATTTGAACTTTTTGATCTTCGGCTTGTCTATTGTTTATTTGCGTAAAGATACCGCCAAGATATGGTTGGACCAATACAGAAATAAAACTTAATAGTTTTTCAATTAAAATTTGAGAAAATCTTTTACCACCTTTAGTTGAGTTTGACTCGTTGTTTATACTTTGAACCTGGTCCGCTACATATTGATTTAATCTAATTAAAGAGTTTGCGGGGGATTGAACAGAACTTGGTTGAGTAAATTGTCCGCCACCAGTAAATAAGTAACCAGGATCTTCTGGAAGTTTTATTTTTACATCTTGACAAGAAATTTCATAAATTACCTCACCCTTTTCAAGTTCTTTTTTTAATTTAATTCTATTAAACTCAATATCTTGATTTCTTGTGATTGGTGGATTTGAGAGAGCGAAAAGCCCCTCGCTACAAACTGCATTGTTTATAAAAAAATCTACTTGTGTTTGGTTTGTATTTAAACTTAAGTTTGTGGTTTTTTTTGGACCAAATATCATAACCACCAAATCTTTAGCTATTTTTTGTTTATATACCTGTAAAAATGTTGTTGGTATTATTTGTCTTAAATACTCCCTGTTTGCTTTCTTATAGGCTTTTTTAGAAGTAGATGAGGCATTTGGATCATTAACCCAAGGTGAAAGTTGCGTTCCTTTTTGACCCATAGAATCTGCTATTGCATCCAAAACTTTTTCTTCAAGTAATGTGCCAGTTTGATCAAATATCTTTGTTAAAAAGGCATTAAAAACCGTTTCTGGAGTTAATCCCATCACATCAAAAATTCTCAAAAGATAATCGAATGTAGATATCTGATTAGCTTTTGGTATATTTGACTTTCTTATGGATGGTATGGCCAATAAACTTTTCATCGAACCTATTTTTGCGGTAAGTTCGGCTTGTGTTTCTGTGAGAGGGGCGTTTATTGGAAGCTCTAAAGCCATGTGTTTTTATTGGTTATTTTTTTATTTCAGATTCAGAATCTGATTCTGCTTCTGCTTCAGAATTTCCAGCATCTGGTTGAGATAGACCCATTTCAGCCTCAAGTTGTTTGGCTGCATCTATAATAGCTCTCATTTCAGCATCACTAGAAACTCCAGATTTTGTAGATTTATCGCCTTCTGTATCTTTATAAAGGATGCTTTTTATCTCCTTGGAAAGAGTCATAATATCGTTTGTTGCGTCAGATGCTTGTCTTAAAAACATGGCAGCATTCTTACCTAAAAGCATAAAATTTTCTGTAGTTACAATGCTTTCATCTGCCTTTCTGTATCTATCCAAAGCCATATCTCTTTCCTCTTCCTTGTTTTTTAAAAACTTGTTTAAGAGCATTAAATAGCTGTTTTCGTCAATTTTTATTTCTTTACTCATATTGTATTATTTTATTATAAATAATGTGCAAAAAAAACTTATTTTAAATATTCTAACTTTGAAGTTTCATAAACGTTAAATAGCTGAGAATATAGGCACTCAAAAGGAGCCTCTATATTCTCAGCTATTTTATAAAGAGCTTGTTTTGTAACAACTAATTCGTGAGAGGAAATTTTATCTTCTATGAGTGAATCGAAGTTGTAAAGTATATCTAGGCATGACTTTAGAAAAAAACACCTGTCTGTATCACCATCAACACAAACACCAGATTCGAATTTTAAACTAAATGTAAAATGTCTATAAAAGCCAATACAATTATCTTGATTTACTTCTTGTGTAAAATCATTAAACCAATTTTCTAAAATTTGTAGGAAAATTTCTTTTCTTTCTGATTTAGTCATCTTTCTCTTCGTCGGTTTTTATAAAATCTTGTTTTAGTATTCTATAAAAAACCCTGAACCTACTAAGAGAATATGTGATATCTTTTGTTTGTAAACCAGTGCTTTCTTTAATTAGTTGATAGATGTGGTTTTTATTGTACGCACCTATTGCTTCATGGTTTTTGAAAATTTCTATTATCGCATCTCCAACTTTCATATCGTTATCGGATAAGTGACCCTTGTTAAGTTCTGCCTCTATAGAATTAATTACATGTTTAAACAAAGTGTAAGAAGTTTCTAATTCTGATTTTTGACCCAATTCTGTGGTTTCATAACTATCTGCTTCTTCTCTGTGGTTGTCGTAGTCTTGATTTATTTGAATGGATTTGTCTAGATCTTTTTTCTCATTTTGGAGGTAGTGTTTTGCAACTGTACCAAAATAAGAAAATGATTTAGTGTTTTTTGTTGGGTTAAAATTAGAAAATTTTCCATACACAAAACCTACGCAATCATTATGCGTTGTCTTTATGTCAACTCCAGGTCTAAACAATTTAAAGTTAAAGATGATATTTTCAACTAATTTATTGAGTGGTTTTTGTATCCTGTCTCTATAAATTTTGTCTTTTGCGTTTATTACACTTTGAGAAGAGGCTTCGCTGGATGCACGTCTGAGTTTTTCAAGATATTGTTCATTAACTGGCTTTTTATTTTTTTGACAATCTTCCAAATGTTTTTCTATTTGGACATTGTAAAAATGAAAGTCATGAGTTAAGTAATCTATAATAGCTGCTTCTGTGTCTTCGGTCCAATAGGCTTTTCTCTTTTTTTCTAACTCTTGTATTAAGGCATCAATTTCAACTGGTGCCTCATTCGAGACCCCTTTGCTTAAGATCTCGTTTGAAGCTTCCTTAAATTTTAATTCTTGAGTTTTGTCTTTTTCGCTAATATCTTTATTATTTTTTTTGTCAGCCCTCTTGTTGTTTTTATTTGAAGGGGTTTTCATAAAGTTATATTGCTGGTGTAAAAACTTTTTTTCTATCTTTGTCGAAGAAATATTCTTTTCTAGCTAATTCTACATAAAATCTTCCCTCATCTGGGCTAATTCCACCTCTTTCAGCTGGGTACGAAGTAATGTCTTGAGGCAACTTACAGGTAGAGTCTTTGAAGACTTCTTTGCGTGTGATTCTCATTTCATAACCAAGCCTTTGTACAGTGAAAACCTTTAGATCGTTATAGACCATTCTCATAAAAAATTCATAATAATGGCTTACTTTAAGACTTTCTTTCATTGGAAAATATTTTCCAGTAGTATCAAGCTCTGAGTATTCTGCAATTGGCTCAATTTTAAACACAGCACCAAGAGGATTAACACAATTGTATTTCATAAGAAGATTAATATCTGTCTTACCAGCCTCTTCCGATTGCCCTTCGGCCCAACATGCTTCATTAATTAAACCAGTAAAGGTTCCATTGATAGAGTTCTTAACAAGTGGTAAAAAAATTGACAGGTCAGGATTTTCGTTCATGAATATTTCCGCTGTCTTAAACCACTTCAGTGAAAAGCTATCTTCTGGCTCAACAAAAGAAATTGTTTCATAGCCATTTATTTTAGCAATATTAAAAGTGTTGTTAAAGATTTGAGCAAAATTCATATCTGTATCTGAGTTTGCAATGAGGAAATTTAATTTATTTTTTGCCTCAATTTTTTCTTCAACCAACTCATCTTTATCGTTTCTCTTTGTCAAGGTATAATATGGAGCTTGAGCTAAAGTTTTAACAATATTGACTTGTTCATCAGTTAAACCACGAGTGTAGATAATTAAATCCACAGGTTTTGTTTGTTCGCAAATGCTATACAAACATTCTGCTAATGCCTTATCAGTTGGCATTTCATATATGTACATTGCTAATAAGCAATTACTTTGTTTTAATTCCTTCAAGTTCATTGATTCTTTCTGTTTTATATTGGTTAATAATATTTAAAAATTGATTTTTTTCGTTTTCTTCGGTGTAAGGTGCCAAAGTTTTTTCATAAGATTGTTGAACCTCTGGTTGATCAAGTTCTCCAGCAAGCCATTTATCAATAGCCACACCAAGAACTTCAGCTGTTTGAAAAATGTCCCCATTTGTTGTCCAAAATCCATTTTCGCTATTGATATATTCTTTTCCACCAAAAGCTGCCCAACCAACGACGTGTGTTCCACAAGCCATAGCCTCTAAAGGAAGAGTTCCAAAACCAGCGATATCATCAGTGCACAATACAAAAGCACAAGATGAAAGTCTTTCTGCAAATTGTTCTCTATCCATACCAGAAAGTTCTACAAATCTGATCCATTTAAGATGTGGGTAAAATGCATAAAAATTTCTAATGATACTATGAGTTTTCATTTTGTTTTCTTGACCTCTACTTCCAGTAAATCCAACAATAGGTAATTTTGCAGACATTTTAGTTGGGACTTTAAAAATGTTTCTATTAATACCTTGTTTAAAGTTTTTGATTGAAAGTCCTGGCATAGTTGAGTTAAGATACTCGGTAATAGCATCTGACACACTAATTACATCTTGCATTCCAAAATGTTGCCATTTTTCAGCTGGTCTCATTGCTAAAAGCACGTAAAACCAACTTTGTGCAAAAACAATTCTTTTGCAAGATACTTGCATTGTTTTTTGCATAATATTTGGAAAGCCCTCAGGGATGATTAAAAAATCTTCTGGGTTGACATTTAATGGGCTACATTTAACGGGGGTATATTCGCCTTTGTGATCTTTTACGCCAACAACAAAGATGTCTTTGTCTCCGAGTGGAATAAAATCTACGCCATCCATTTTAAAGTCTAACCATGTAGGATTGAATTTTTGATATACATGAACTTCTCTCTTTTGTTTCATAGACTCATCATAAGATGCTTTTTCATCTATAATTGGTTCATAAACAATTTTTGCTTTAAAACCAGAATCTACCAACAATTTTGCGCTTTTAAGAAGAACCCCTACTCCACCACTTGGGTTATTCATTGCTGGCGCATAGTAATAAATATTAAATTCGTTGTTTTCAATTTTGTTGATTGCTGAATCAACAACCTGGTTATGGGTTAATGGCGCTTCTGCCACCGTGCTTTCTTTTTCCATGCTTTTAGAATGTTTAATTTGAATAAATATATGTACCCCACATAGTAAAGTAAATAGTTTTTTCAAAAAAAAACCAGAGATTTATCTCTGGTTTGTTTTGCTATTAAAAGCTTGTGTTTTTAACTGTTTGAATTACCTTTGTTTTTTAAATCTTCAGCCGCTTTTTCTAATTCTTCTTTAGAAACTTCTCCACTAAGATCCAACAAGCTAGCATCTTCACCAAGGTTAGTCATTCCTTTTGCAATACTTGACATTACATTATCTGTGGTAGCAGCATATAAACCAGCTGATGTATATACAGCTCTCCTGTTTAAAGAAGCCCCAGCTGATGCAAAAGCTAATGAAGTACCATCTGCAGAAGCGGTATAGTTGATTGTGTTTGATGCGCTAACTCCAAGGCTTTTAGCGGTTAATACAGAGTCTTGGTTTGCTCCTATAAATGTAAATGTCCACATTCCAGTTTTTTCAAGACTAGAAATTAATTCTTTTACCTTAGGGGCATCGTATTGTCTAGATACGTTTTCTTCGCCATCAGTTAAAATTACAACAAATGCAGAAGCCTCACCAGAATTCAATTTGGAACCTACTCTAGTTTTTAAATTAGTGACAGAGGTACCAATAGCATCAAGTAAAGCGGTCATTCCATTAGGGGCATAATCTGATTCGTTTAATAAATTAGCATCTTTAGCGGCAACATTTTCAATCAAAGGTCTTACATAATCACTGAATTTAACAATGTTAATATAATATTGTTGATCAGGGAATTTTTTAACAAGATCTTTAATTGTTTGAATTTGCTCATTTAGGCCATTGAACGTGCTTTGTCTTACTGAACCCATTGAAGAACTTTCATCTAAAATTAAAAGATAGTGTGTTTCTGTTGGATTTACAGTGGTAGTTGTTGTTGTAGTCGTTGTTGTGGTTACTACTTTTCTAACTACGTTTTTTGGTTTTTTAGAGGTTTTTTGAGCAGCTTTTTTAGGCGTTGCTTTTTTAATAGGTTTCTTGGCAGCTTTTTTAACAGGTTTCTTGGCAGCTTTTTTAGGTGCTGCTTTTTTAACAGGTTTCTTGGCAGCTTTTTTAGGTGCTGCTTTTTTAACAGGTTTCTTGGCAGCTTTTTTAGCTGAGGCTTTTGTTTTTTGATTTGTTTTTTTCATAATTACAAGTTTTTATAAAATATAAAGTATTGTAATTAAAAAAACAAATGTTTAAACCATTTATCTTGATGGGTCTGGGTTTAATATTCTATCAAAAAGCGCCTCATTACAAGCTTCTTTTATTGTGGAAAAAGAGTAATCTGCAGCGTCCCACTGATTAAATAAATGATCAATCTTAATGCTTGTTTTTCCGTCAGGTTTATTCTGTAAAGCAACTGGGGAAGCATCTATTAAAATATCGCAATAATTCCATTTATCAATATCGTCGTTTACAAAAATAAGTTTTCTAATCCTACAATTAATTTTACTTAAAAAAAACATCGTTGCGGAAATAGCTTTTGACCTGTGTGGGCAAAGAAGAACAATTTCAAATTTTTCCTTTGTGAGACCTATGCTTTGAAGTTTGTTTACAGCGTCCATAGCTCCCTTATATTCATCCGCTTGACCAAATACTTGAAAAGGGTAATCATCATACAAAAACTTTTCAAGATTTTGTCTTGGTGTGAATTCTATCGGATCAAGATTAATACCCTCTTGAGTTTCACTAAATTTTGTCATCTCTATTGATTTTGATGAAAATTTATAGTGATTTAAAATATCATAAGAATCTACTGGTAGTGTGATCAACTCTCTTTCTTTTTCTTTAATGGTATCTTCAATTGCTTGTGCTTCTTCTGCTGTTTGTTCCTTAAATGTCATGTCCTTTTCGTTCATGGCTACAATATTTGGGTTGTGAATAAACACTTTCCTATATTGTTGATCAAACTTATCTAAAAAATCACGTATGGTTCCGTCTATTGATATTCCTATTGTTTTCATTTTGTAATTATTTAAATGTTGTAAATTCGCCTTTTATAAAATTTACATGTTGAGCTTTTCCATCTTCATGTATAATCACATGACTGTTTAACCAGGCGCTTTGTCCTTTATTATAGCTAACTCGTAATTTAGTGCTTGTACCAACAGACAGGGCACCATCCAATCTTACTGGTTGATGACTGTGTCCTGTGATAGTTTTAGTGTTTAACTTCCTATACTGAGTCATAGATCCCCTGCTTCCAGAAGCACCTATATCACCGTGCACACCAAGCTCAAAACCCTTAATCCTAAAACTTTCGTCTCTTCCAAGACATTTAATTTTTGGAAACCTTTGGTTTATAACGTATGGTATTATACCTTTTGGGGCTTTCTTTTGCATAATCAAAGATGAAAACTCTGTAAAAAGCAAATAATTTTTACTAGCTCTCATTATTTTTGAATCGCTAGATCTAAGCCATTTGTCAACAACGTCATTGTGATTACTTGGTACAACTACAACATTATAACCTTTAAATTGTTCCAACCAATCGAGCATTTCATCTAATTCTCTTTTTAAAGAATTTGTTCCAGTAACATCCCTTTCATATTGTATAAATGGATCGTGTAATTCGTGATGTGAAATTGAATGTCCATTAAAAATATCATGCATCACTATATTTCCTGGTTGTAATTTTTTACACAACACATTTAAAGTAGACTTAATTACTTTTTCATCGTGGTCCCCGACGTGAATATCTCCCATTACAAGAGAGGCAATTTTATTGTTTTTCTTTACTTTTCCATCGGTTACGTTAAAATACAAATCATTAAAATTACCTTTAGCGTCGGCTGTTACTTGTCTGATGTAAAATATTTCTTTGTTTTTTATCTCAACAATAACAAATCCGTAAGTATGATTAAACTCGCCTCTTTTTCCAGCTTTTGAGTCTGTATAATTTTCTTTCGTACACGCTCCAGTAGTAACCATCATTTTTTGCACATAGCTTTCCAATACTGGTACCATTTTAAGATGCATTTTTGGATGGCCAACTATACAAGATTTATCACCAGTAAAACTTTCAAACCCCTCAAGAGGGTTGATTGCTGTTGGTTGAGTTTTAATATTTCCCAACAATGTAAGAAATGGATGTATATCATGTCTTGCGGCATCTAAATACCCTTTTTCTAAAAGTTCTGGAGCCCAAACTTCTTCATCTTTATCCTGAAACACGGAGGTTGGGTTTTTGTATCTTCCAGCTATAACATGTATTGAGGCTTTGTGGTATTTTGCGTATGCTTCCATATTTTTCAAGAATGGAGCATGTAGAGGTGTGTTATTTTGAGCCCAAGAAATAATATAAATATTTTTAGATTTATCTAGCCTCTTTTTCTTGGCTTCCATAAATTCGAAAGATTCTTCTGGAGCTTTTTCTTTAAATCCTAAAGCAACAAGATTTCTCCTAACGCTTCGCTCAGAAGTAACATTAAAAAAAGATTTTAATTTATTAGTTTTTTCATCCCAGGTGAGATTTGAATCTATATAAATCTGTCTGATTTGTTCTTTGTCACCTTCAGTTAGATCTTTTAACTTCATAGCATGTTATTTTGGGCTGTAAATTAGAAATAATTTTTCTAATTTGCAAATTTTTTTGAAAAAACCTAGACAAAATCTAGAATTTAAGACATTTCATGGTTCACCATAACTTCTACAAGTTCTCTAAATTTCACTTTAGGCTCCCATCCAAGCTCAGATTTAGCCTTTGAAGCGTTGCCGAGCAACAAATCTACCTCTGATGGTCTAAAATATTTTGCATCTATTTCAACAAGTAGTTTTCCAGTGTTTTCATCATATCCCTTTTCTTCTAACCCAGACCCAACCCACTTGATCTTGTACCCTATTAATTCAGCAGTTATTTCTATTAATTCCCTTACTGAGTGGGTTTCATTTGTTGCCAAAACAAAATCTTCTGGTTTATCTCTTTGAAGCATGAGCCACATACCTTCAACATAATCCTTTGCATAGCCCCAATCTCTCTTAGAGTCAAGATTTCCAATATGTAAAACATCACGTTTGCCCTGTTTTATTTCAACCATGTTGTTGATCACTTTTTTAGTCACAAAGGTACCACCACGTCTAGGGCTTTCATGATTAAACAAAATACCATTACAAGCAAAAATGCCATATGCCTCACGATAATTTTTTACAGCCCAATAACCATAAATTTTCGCAACCCCATAAGGGCTTCTTGGGTGAAATACCGACTCCTCGTTGTATCCATCTGATGGCATGTTGTATGACATGCCCCCATATAATTCAGAGGTGGATGCTTGATAAAACTTGGAATTTGGGCAATGTATTCTCATAGCCTCAAGAATTGTTAGTGTCCCAAGAGCATCAACCATTCCAGTATAATATGGCTGTTCAAAAGAAACCTTCACATGAGATTGAGCTGCCAGGTTATATATTTCATTTGGCTTAATGGTTGCTATAAGATTTGTTGTACTTGCAGGATCAGTTACATCGCCATAATGAAGAATAAGTTGATTAAAAATGTGATCGAGTCTATCAGTGTTAAAACTACTCGACCTTCTTATTATGCCGTGAACCTCATACCCTTTTTCAAGAAGAAGTTCTGCGAGATATGAACCATCCTGGCCCGTAATGCCTGCTATTAAAGCTGTTTTTTTCATTATTCCTCTTCTTCTATTGCGCTAAGTATGCAGTTACACATATGTTCAATCTCTTCGTGTGTTAATTGTGGGTGATTAGGTATATACAAACCACACTCATCCACTCTTGATACATTTTCTAATGCTACTCTTCCGTATGTTTTTACAAAAAATGGTTGCGTACCCATAGAACCACATATCAATGGTCTACACTCTACATTGTTTTCAATTAATCTCTTTACAATTCTTTCTTTTTCTTCTTTAGATTCAGCTATAATTGGGATACAAAAACTAGCTGTAAAACTATTTTCTTCTTCAATTGGGAACCATGTATATGGAGAAAGTCTTCTTTTAAAAATTTCAAAGTTTTTATTTCTCTGCTTAATCATGTCATCAACTTTTTCCAGTTGCTTTAAACCTATTACGGCTTGTAAATCTGTTGATCTTACATTGAATCCTGGTACATAAAAAGTGTATAGAGCAGAGAAATTGTCAACGCCCCAATGGTTTCTAAGTTTGGTTTGTTTATCTATGTCTAAGTCTCTATCCCAACCATGACTTCTAAGTTGTTTGAGCATATCGTAAACCTCTTTGTCATTTGTTGAAATCATACCGCCCTCAATTGTGCTCATGGTGTGTCCGAAGTAAGTAGAAAAACTAGACATTAAACCAAAATTTCCAAGTTTAACACCATCATACATTGTACCTTGTGATTCGCAATTATCTTCTAATAAAATTACTCCATATTTTTTACAAAGTTCAACTATATCCTTCATGTTTGGAGAAAGACCAAGAACTGAAACCAAAATCATTACAGATGGTTGTTCTGTCATGAAAATATATTCTAAATGCTCAAGATCTACAGATAAATTAGAAAGATTACAATCCACAATTAGGGGCTGAAAACCAAGTTGAATTACTGGGGCAAGGTCGGTTGCCCAAGCCAACGAGGGTACTACTACTTTGCCATTTCTTAGTTTATATAATTCTACAAGCGCATAAAGCATTAATAGATTAGCTGAAGAGCCAGAGTTTACAAACACAGAGTATTTGCAGCCGATCCATTTAGACCACGCTTCTTCAAATTCTATTGTTCTTTCACCTTTTGTAAGTTTTGGGTATGTACTTAACCAACTAATTAAATGATCAATATCTGATTTGTCTATTGTATCTTTAACAAGGGTAATTCTTTCACGTTGTTTGGTTGTGTTTTTTGCCATAAAGATTTTTTTTAAACATAACCCTATAATAAGCCAAAATAAAGGAAATTATATAAATTCGATTATACTTTCATCAAAAAAATTATAATGGTCTTTTTTAGGTGGAATTTCTTTTAGTCTACTCACAATATCATCAAATGTGTAGTTTATTAAGTGCTCAGTATAAAAATCTGTGTTTTCTTTCCTAGCGGTTAACAAACTTGTATTTTCATAACCAAATTCAGGATTATCAATCCATCCACCAGGACCCAAGAACATAAAATTAGCTTCAGTTAAAATGTGTACATTAACTCCGCCAGAATCTGCAACAGATAAAACGCAATCAGACAACAAAAAAAACGACACCATATCGCTGTAAGTTAAATTTGCGTTTGGTATTTCATAATAACTACTTTTTGAAGCTCCTAGTCCTGGTGGATTTATTGTAAGATTCACAACAAAAAAACCTTGGTCAATCAAATGTTGCATAAGAGGTTTAAAAGTTTGATTTCTTCCTGGCAGTTTTAAAAGGTTTCTCCCATTGATTGCAACTACTTTTTTCTTATCTACATTTAATTCTTCTAAAAGTGTTTGTATTCTCCTGAAGTCGCTTTTTTTTGGATTAATAAATTTCATTGTTTTATCCTTCAACATTTTCGCACTTGAAGAAAAAGTATATTTATACACGTGTGCTTGACCTCTTAATTCTTTAATGTCTTCGTCGGAAATAATATCAAGACAATCCGAGTCTTCTACGGTTGAAACTTTTTTAATTCCATCTTCAATCATGTTGTTAACAATACTTCTATCTGCGGCTATTGAGTCAATTGCGCCCATACCAGGTAGTGGTTGTATTTTTTTGACATATACTTTGTCATATTGATTGAACATGATGTCAAACTCACTAAATGTTGTAGTGTGTAAAAATGAAAGCTCGTCTTTTTTTCGACTAAAATAAGCATCTAAATTAGAAGCGTACACATAATTAAATTCATCAATATGTGTAGTTATATACTTTACTTTTGTTACTTTTTTTAGATATGTATATGGTTCATTGTTCAATGATACAAGTCCCTCATCTGATGGATGTGGATCATGAATCATTTTTCCATCGGCATAAATAACAACATGACCAACACCTCTACTTGATAGACCTTTTACTAAATACGGTTTTCCTGGGTTATTTTTTAACCATTCATCCATATCATCTGCTGGTATGTATTCTTCTTTATAACCTTTTGAAGCAAGCCAGTAATCTAAAGTGTTAACCCAATGATGTTGCATAAGAGATTTATGTCTATCAAAATTGGTTTTCTGATATTCTTCAGCAGTTTCATAGGAACCATTACAATAGTGTTCTAACAAACACTTTATTATATTTCTTTCCTCTTGTTTAGTCCAATAAAATAGTTGAAAGTTTGGTACCTCTCCTAATTCTAGATCGAGCAAACAAGCCAAAACAGTTGGATAACAACTGCCTCTTACGCCGTTTTTTTCGTCATATAAAAATTGCTGTCTATGAAATTTCATATTTTATTATTGTCTAAAAGATATTGGTATGTTTTTTTAATTCCATCATATAAACCAGTTGCTTTAAAATCTGGAAACACAGATTTTAAAATATCAGTAGAAACATCTTTTCTATATTGGCCGTCTGGGTAAGATGAATCAAATTGTATTGTTAAATGTTCTGCATCACACGCTTTTAAAGCAATTTCTGCCATCTCTTTTATAGTTAAATTTGCATCTGTTACTACGTTCATGTTATTATAAATATCTTGTTCAATACAATCATAAATAACATTGGCTAGATCATCAGAATACATAAATTGTCTAAGAGGGCTTCCTGTTCCATATAAAACAATTTTATCGTCACCGTTTTTCTTTGCGGCGTGAATTTTTTTAATAAGAGCTGCAACAAAATGACTATTGTCTCCATATTTATCATTCTCACCATAAAGATTACATGGTATCAAATACTGATATTTGGTTCCATACTGTTTATTATAAGCATCTATTTGAACCGCTAGGCACCTCTTAGCATAACCGTATGCATAATTGGTTGGAGTTGGTGGACCATTATGCATATCAATCTCTTTCATTGGGTAATTTGCGTTTTTATCTGGGAAAATACAAGAACTTAAAATACCAATAAACCGTTCAACTTTGTTTCTATATGCATAATCTACCAACATAGTATTCATCATTACATTGTCTGTAAAATACTCTGCTGGTTTACCAATATTATCAATTATGCCGCCAACTTTAGCAGCTAAATGCAAGACGCAATCTGGTTGCAAATCAAAATACATTTGAGCCACATGCTTTTCTGATGTTAAATCATAATCTTTGGACGAAAGATATGTTGCATTTGGTATTATTTTCTGTAAAGATTTTCCAACCTGACCAGACCCACCTGTTACTACTATTTTTTTATATTTCATATATTTAAATTTTTATCCAATTTTCACAATAAATATCACTTGTGTTAGCAAAAAACGGGTCTATGCCAGGTCCAAACCATTTGGTTGGAGCCACGACAATTTTGTTTTCGCTATTATTTAACCAAGCGCCCCACCAGCTAAAACTTGAATTGCAAATAATATTGTTTTTACAAAGAGTCATCATAGCTAAATCTTCATAATCTTTATTTCCTTCGATAAAGAAAAATTTTTCTGGAAGATCTGGAAAGTTTTCTTTGCACCACTGAATATCATCTGAAAATATTAAGAATATTGAATCATCTGGCATTTTTTTAATTGCCTTCATGTAATAATTTAAGTTTTGAGTTGGATGAATATTTGGGTTTTGTACATAATCGCCACGTCTAACATGAATTGAACACGTGTTAAAAGAAAAATAGTTGTTATACTTTTCTTTTATTGAATTTATATATTCTTCTGGAAAAGAAAACTGTTCTCTTATTTCTTTTGAGAAATCTTTAAAATAAAGCTCAGATTGAAAATATCCATTTAGATAAACATCTCCTTGAATATTTGGTATCTCGTTGTAATTAAAAGATGATTCATTGTAGATATTAGCTCCTCTTAACAAATACTCATTGTTCAATTCACTAAATTTTATTTTGTGTAAAATATTGTTTGAATATGTGTCAAATTCTCCGTGTGTGGCACCAAATTTTTGTTTCAATAAAAACATTTCTTTAGAACATCTTAAAGAATAAGCATATGTTGTAGCCATCTGAAACAAATTGTTTCCAATACCTCCAAGTAGTTTTATAGTTACTTTATTCATGTTAGAATGTTTTATAGTAATCAAAACCTTTTTCGTCTTTAAAGAATTCTAATACTTGCTTTATACATTGATCAGTATTATAATACTGCCATTGACCCCACCTACCAAGACCAAATAAATTATAATCCTTAGAGAAATTCAAAATCTTCTTCATAGATTCTTTATATATTTTTGTTGGCAATGGGTAAGACCAAATGTTTTCATGTTCATAAAGAGGTGTTCCTGCTTTCCATTTTTTGTCCATCTCTAACCAACGCTTTCTGTTTATATCAGTCATTACACCACCAGGCTTGCTGTGCGGTGCAAAGTTATGTATGTAAAATTCTCTATGTTGTTCAACTCTATCGCTTGGTATATACATCCAATGAGCACCATGTGTATATGGCTCACGTTCCCACAAAGAAATCACATCGCTAAGATATTCTAGATTTTCAAATTCCTTTTTATAATCGAAGCCATCAATTTGAATATCTAGTTTTGGCCATGGTGCTGTGTTTATTACTTTCTTAGTTTTGTATGTTTCGTTAATTATCCACAACTCATTTTCTTTATCATATCTCAAAGTTTTAACTTCAAAATTTGTTTTAATTTTTTCTGACACTGGAGCCTTTATAGAATCAATTACCGTTTGAAATCCGCCTTCTTTTGGATAGTAAAAAGATTTATGACTCACAACTTTTTCGGTAAATTGAGAGTTTTTTTCTATAATAGATCTAAGCACCAATTTAATATCTGTGTCTGGAATTTTAATTAACCAATCAGTGTTAAGTTTAGATATGTCTATGCACCACAATTTTTTATTGTATGGTATCATATAGTTTTCAGCTATCTTGTCGCCAAGATAATTTTTAATCCAAGACTCAAAATTTTCATACTTAATATCTTTACCAGCTGCGTTTAAGTATGAGTATAAATATTCAACTTGCATATCAACTGGTAGTTGCCACAAATTAAGTTCTATTGGAAACTCTACTGGGTGACCCTCAAGATCAATAAGTACTTTGGTGTTAAACTTATTAAAATTTTCTATTGGTATATGCTCAAATATCCAATCTAAAACCTCAGGAAATCTTGAGTGAAGTACGTGTCCACCACCTAAGTCAAGATAATGCCCATTTATATATTCTGTTCTACACAATCCGCCATATTTTTGTTCTCCCTCTAATACAAGTACATTTTCTTCTCCCATTTGTTGCAATCTTCTTGCTGCGGCAACCCCAGTAACACCAGCACCAATTATGATGTAATTGTATATATCTGATTCGTTTTGTGTATTCATATTTATTTGTATTCTATCTGTGACTTTATCATATAATTCTTCAATACTTGGAATTTCTTTAGAAAATTCAATTTTTACTTTAGAAAAATTTATACAATCATTATAAAAAGATGGATCATGCGCATGACCTTCCATTAAGTTTGTGTTGTCTATTATAAACATTTTCATATGTGGCGCACCAAATATTAAAGCTGGATATACACCACCAGTCATGGTAGATGTTATATGTTTACAATTTGGATGCGCAACAAGCGTACACCAATCTCTAAAGTTTTTTACATATTTAATATTATTTCCATTTGTAAACTGTTCGGTTTCTCGTCCAAATATGAATATTCTAGCACCAGATTGGTTAAGCTTTTCAATTAGCGTAGCCCAATATTCATCGGTCATATTTTTTTCTGGCCACGCACCACGTCTTCTAATTAAAATGGCAGCAAATGGTTGACTCAAATCATAATCATTCATATCGCTCCAATCTATGTTTGAGATTTCCGTTTTATCTCTTTCATAGTTTTGATAAAATGGCTTGTATGGGATCCCACCACCAACTGCAAGATGATCATAGGTTGACGCTATTAATAAATCAACAACAGAATCATTTTCGCTTAAATTTATTTGTAAAAACTCTTTAAACGTAATTACGTTTTTAAAAATCTTGGTATATAAACACACCCTCTCGTCAGTTGTAACAACGGTATCATCTATTGTTATTTCTCCAGATTTAAGCATATTGATTAAATGCAGCCTGGTTATAATTAACTCAGAACATATTTCTGTAACATACAAAGGGTCAGCTTTGTCAGAACCCCAAGTACCTTCGTATATATTTTTTGATACTATAATGTATTTCATATCTTTTTAGCAAATAACATATTTTCAAACAACACATAATCAAGCTCAGTTGTGTCCAATACGTGTAGGGCATCTGATAGTTTTGTAAGGATTGGTTTACCTTTAATGTTGAAAGATGTGTTTAGAATTACGCCAACTCCATCATTTATTCTTTCAAACTCAGTAATTAAATCATATATAAACTCATTTTGTTCTCTAGTTATAGTTTGAACTCTGGATGTTCCATCTTCGTGAATAATTGATTTTAATTTAGTTTTCCACTCTGATTTTGTGTTTGGAGCAAATGACATCCATCTAGATTCACCTTCGAAATCAAAATATTTATTTACATCTTGTAATCTTACTATTGGCGCAAATGGTCTATACCACTCTCTAAACTTTACTTTTGCATTCAAAATGTCCTTCATATCTGATACGCTTGGATCACAAATAATACTTCTATTCCCAAGCGCTCTTGGCCCACACTCCGAATTGCCATTTATAACGCCAATAATTTTCCCATCTTTTATTATTTTGGCCACTTCTTTTATTGTGACAATTTTTGGGTTGTATATTGATTTAAAATCTTGAATTTCTTCTTTGTTGTCTAAAACGCCAAAACCACCATATGTGCATTCTACTGGAAATGATTGTGGCTCATTGAGCAAAAATGCCCCAATAGACAATCCGCAATCGTTTGGGTTTGGTGGAACAAAAACTGGTTGCGATAATATTTTTTTTAATCTATCATTAAAAAGAACATTAAGGGCACAACCGCCAGTCAAACAAACTGGTAAATCATAGTGAGAAATAAGCGGCATTAATTTTTCAAGTAAAATCTCTTCGAACACATATTGAGAGGTGGCAGCTAAATCAAAACCATCTTGGCCACTTATACAATTTGGTTTTGATAAATCTAAACCAATACTTCTACCAAGCTCAGATAGTTGCGAAAGATTCTCAGAACCATCTGGATTATTTCCATAAAATTGTATTTCGTAAAAGTGTTTCATGGCTGGCACCCACTCATTTCTTATAATTCCATATGCTGCTAGCCCCATTATTTTACCAGCATAACTCAAAAAATTACCTTTTCTAATTTCAGAAATTGGAACAGCCATAATGCTGTAAGCGTTGCCTACATCTATGCTAAATCTTGCTATTCTTTCTATTTTATTTTTTGTTCTATCACCTATAAACACGTTAAAAGTGCTAACTGTAATGTCTTCATCCCAACCACCTCCGTCAATAGAGGCAATTAAGCATTTGTCAAAATCGCTTTGATACATTGCGCAGGCTGCATGAGATAAGTGATGACCAGCCTCAATAAATTCTGTTACACCAAAAGATTCTGTTAGCACATATTTTTCTTCATTAGTTAAAGAACGACCAGCTTTTGCAGCATAGCATTTTGTAAACTTTATATCGCCGTATTCTTCAATAATTAAGGAATGAATTTTTTTAAGCGAATTTAAAAATTCAGGGTTATTATTTATTCTGCAATATCTTTCTTCCAGTAATCGCTCAAGTTCGTAAATTCTATAAACACCTGGTAGTGGGTTTACACAAATTGAAGCGTCGTGTGATAAATATACAGCAATAGATTGCTCTTTACTCATTTGATAAAAATTTATAACTAATAATAATGTATTCAGTTATAAATTCAAAAAAAATAAAGCAGATTTTACTGTTTTTTTGATAAAATATCCAGAAGCGCTATTCTGAAATTTTCTCTTAAATCGGAGTATGATAACGCTTTTTTATAGTTTTCTTCCACATATTCCAACATAGAGTTATAAGTGTCTGGCGTTAAATTGTTGCAAGCTTCTAAAATTCCCTTTAAGTCTTTAACAACTATAAAACCTTTGGTATTAAAAAAAACATCTATGTTTTCGCAACCCCAATAAATTGGAATTGTTTTTGTAATTAAGCAATCCACAAGTTTTTCTGTGAAAAAGTTTTTTTGAGTAGAATTTTCAATACAAACATGAAACTGAGATTCAAATAAGGGATTTTTAGAATCTCCTAGAATCTTATTGTTAAAGGCGTTTTCTACACCACCGTGTCTACTAATATAAAAATCACGTGGCACTAAAATTTGTTCTTGTTTGTAGTGCAATTTTTGTCTCATAATATGACCATTGGTCATTTGTTTGAAACCAGTTAAATGAGATACTTGAAACTTTTTAGGTAAATTTAAATCAAAGTCACTTATCCATGTAGTACCAAATGGCATAAAATAAGAGTTTTCACACTCTCTTACTACATCTTCATCGTAAGCTAAAACCACATCAAATCTTTTGTGGTTTTCTATAGCTATCGCTTTAAATTTACTTATAGCCTCAGATTCTTTTACCCACAAAATTTTAAAACTGTCTTTTGTGTGATCATACCCTTGAAAACCGTCTATAAATAATTCAATTGGTTTGTAATATTCCACTTCTACGTTTGGCCAATCTGGACTTATATAACTATTAATTATCTGTTTCATATAATGCTTTTGTCAGCTTTTCTGCCACCTCTTCGTTTATTTCAATATTCTCAAGATTGGTACCATAATTTACTTTATAGTAAAGACCAAACCTTTTTATAGCCCAATTAACATAAGACTCAGCTGTGTTTTCACCACCTTTGTAGTAAAATTTCATTCCAGAACCACAACCAGCAAAATGCACAATGTTTGCGCCAAAATCTAAATCATTATTTAATTCTTCAAATGCGTTTTTTCTTGTACCTTCTGCGGTTAATCCGCCAACAGCGTCCTCATCAAGAATAAAAATTTTACCACCATTCTTTAAAATATCAAAAGAAATAGGATCAAAATAATCCAAAATGGCGTGGCCAAGTGGGTTGTGATATCCAACAACCATTGACCTAAGTGTTTGAAAGTTATAATTAGAAATTTTATGTTTATTAAATGCATAAAAATAAGTTTGAGTCACATCTGCTAAATTATCAAGCCCCTTTATTCCATTCATGTTGTTTTTGTAACAACGTCTTGGACCTATTAAATCATAACCTTCGTCAATTTTTTCCAAAAGCATAGAAATAGACTCTTTTCTGAATATCAAATCACTATCAAAGTGAATAATGTAATCATAGCCTTCTGAGAATTCTTGTATAACTCTAGCGCCAATATGAGCGGTACCCATATGACCCTGTTTAAAACATTCTTTAAGTTCCTGGTCGGCACTTAATTCCATGTATTCTACATTATCAAATCTACCAAGTTCTTTAAAATCCTTTGCGGTACCAAACACATGAACCAGTGTATCAGGGTGATATTTAAAAAAGCTTTCCAGGCACTTTTTTAATATAAGTCCACAATTGTATGCCTCTGTAAAAATAAATGCTTTCATACTCATTTTAATAAGTCTTTGAGTTGGTCTACTGAAATTTTGTCAAAATTATCTCTGAAAAAATCTATTTTTTCTTGATCATACAAACTCACTCTTTTTCTACCAGAAATATCTGTTATTACGCCACCACTTTTTAACTCAAACAAAATTTCATCTTTTTCTGAATCAGTACATTGTTTAACTATTTCTATTAATTCAGAAAAATCAATATCTATTCCAACGTTAACTGTGTCTCTGATATCAATATCTACATATTTTCTAATTGATTTCATAAATTAATCTTTAAATAATTCTTTTTTAATGCTGATAAAATTCATTCTTGCTTTTTTATTCCAGGATCTAAATTCATAAAAACATCTTTCCATTGGAAAATAATCTGCGTTTGAGTGATGTAAAGCTGGTGGGTGCCACATGTGAAAAATATCTATTGGTGGATTATCGGCATAATCTATTTCGCCAAGAATAGTCTGCACTTTATCCCAAAACAATTGATCTTCTGGGGCATATCCCCAAAATACTTCTGGGTCAAAACCACCTATTTCATAATACAACTCTCTCTCAACAAGAATAGAACCACCCTTAGATCCTAATATCTCTGGATATGAAATGCCATTGGTATTTTCATCAAATGTATTAAAATCTAATTCTTCTGATAAAACCTTTTGTGTTAATTCATGGTTCATATATAAAACTCTTCTTTTCCCATATGTTTGTAAACATTGCGTCTTTAGGTTTGCATATACTTCTTCAAGGAAATTCTTTTTAACAAGTATATCTAAATCGTGTAAAATATAATACTTTGCCCTGTTTGAATATTTGACACCAAAGTTATAAGCAAAACTTCGGCTGTATTGTTCAACCTTATTTCCTGGGGTCCAAATGTAGTTTACTTTATTTATAAGTTCTTCTTTACAATCAGGTGAAACACTATGCTCAACAAAAGTTAAACAAAATTTTTTACTAGAATCAATTGTAGCATAATAATCAAAGCAATCTTGAAAAGATTTTATTAGCGGCGACAAAAACTCTTTTCTTCCTCTGAATCCAACTATAACATTAATGTCATATTCGTTATTGTCAATAAGGTTTATTTCTGATTTTTCAAGAATTGGTTTGTAGTCGAATTTGTTGTTTTCTAATATTTCTTGTATTCCCATATCGTTGCTAATTTTTTTGAATATTGAACAATAGTTCTATAATCATTCTCGTATCTATTTTGTTAAAATTTTCATCAAAATATATTGGCTCTCCAGTTTCACAAAAACAAATTGTGGGTCCGTATTTATTGTCACAATATTTTTTGTATTTCTTTTTTTCTTCTTTGCTTAAATTTTCCCACATATCATAAACTTTCTATGCGTGAATATTTAGGTCTTGATCTTGTATAGTTTGAACTTTCTATTTGTTTATCTTCAAGAATTGTTCCTTCACGATTTGTGTTTGCTACATTATACACATATGTTACATCAGAAATATGTCTACTTCTTTCTCCAGCCATTTCTAACATTGGGAACATTATTACCTGATCACACGCTGTTTTTATCCAATCACCATTAGAATCTCTAAAGTCTTCGTCTTTAATTTTGTCAAACAACTCTTTTTTCCAAGTTCTAAGATGTGAGGCCATCCACCTATATTCTCTAAACCCATTTGATTTTATTACTTCTTCTGGATATGGTTGATAAATATGAGAAACATCTCTGTATGGATATTCTTCATATGTGCCATAAGTCATCCACACATCTCCACTTGTATAAACCTCTTCTAATTTTTGAAGCACTTTATTGTGTTTAAACCAATCATCGCCATCAATAGATACGATAATTGTACCTGGTTTTGCCACATCGTTTAAAAACTTAAAGTTGCCACCTTGAGTTAATCTTGTTTCATTTTGATAAACTGTTAATCTGCCATTGAAGTCGCTTTGAAATTTTTTACAAATCTCCCATGTGTTATCGGTTGAGATAGCATCTACAAGAATAACTTCGTAGTTATCATATTTTTGAGTTAACGAAGTACTTAAACACTTCTCAATCCAGTTTTCATGGTTCATTGTGTCAATTGCTATTGTAAAATGCGGCTTCATTATTTATAGCTTTCTATTTGTTTTAAGTTTGGTTTGTTGCTTACTTCTTGATGTACAGCCCACTGCCAAGCTTGGTCTACCTTGTCTTCAGAGATTGGGTTGCTTCTGTTGTAGATATATAATATTTCATCTACAAACTTTGCTTTTTCATATGGTGTTAAATTTAAAAGACAAAACATTAGTGCGGTATCATAACTCATTCTGTAGAAATTACCGTCTTTATCTTTCATCCTACTAAACGTTGGGTCTTGATCTTTTATTTTTTGAAACACTCCAGCTCTCCATGTTCTTAAATGAGAAATTTTAAATGGCGCTTTTCTTACATTAGCATATTCTTCTGGGGTATAGAATGTTGCAAAACCACGTCTTCCATCAGTCCAACTTGCTTGTCCCCAAGTAACCCAGCAATCATTTTCGTTATAAATTTCATTTACTCTTGATAAAACCTTTTTTGTTGGGAACCAATCGTCACCATCCAAAATAACAACAATATCATCTGGGTCGCAATGATCCATAACAGCAATATAAATATTTTCAAGCGCTGTTTTTCTATCTGTGTTTTGTATTATTTTTACACGTGGATCGTCTTGTGGTAATTTATCATATGAACCATCAGTAGAACAGTCGTCGATGAATATTACTTCAAAGTTTTCATATTTTTGACTTATTATAGAGGCTACACATTTTTCCAGAAATTCTCCTGGGTTATAAAATGGTGTGATTACTTTAATTTTATTTTCCATTATTTGTTTTTTATGGTTTGTTGAACACTGTTTATATTTGTAAAATCTAATTCTTCTAAAATTGTATTTTCTTTGGCTTGAACATTTGCGCTAACCAAAACACTATTTTTAAAAGCGGCCATTTTTTCTCTAGGTAAAAACTCATAAGCTTGAAGTCCTTCTTCTAGAGTGTCGGAATTTTTAAATGGTATATTTTTTACCAATTTATAAATCTCTTTTGTTCTAAATATATGACCATCAAGGGAAAGTGGGCAGCCAAAATCCAAATAATGTTTGGGCCATTCCCATTTTATTACATTATCAATCACTTCTTGGTCATATAAGTTGTTTACTATATTTAAAGCATTGCAATGAGTTGTGTTCTCACCCAATCTTAAAGAAAAGCACAAAACATCTTCATCTATAAAAGTTTTTTCTATATCACTTTCGTTTATAACACTAAACAAAATATCTCCTTCCGTGAAAAAAGCGGTGTATTCAAAATCTGATGAAATAAGACTTAATAGTTCTTGTTTAAAGTTTTCTGAATTGTGAATTTCAGATAATTTAAAAACACCAGGTGCATTCTTCTCAAGGCTTTCTAAAAAAAACTTGTGTTGAGGATTGTTTTTAAATACAATAGCATTAATCATTGAGAAATGAGATTAGTAATTTCTTCCTTAGATTTAACCCCGACAAATTTGTTTACTAGTTCGCCAGATTTAAAAATAAAAACTGTTGGTATACTTCTAATTCCGTATTCTACAGAAAGGTCTGAGTTTTCATCCACGTCAACTTTTACAACCTGTACACCTGGGTTTTCTTGCGCTACCGTATCCAAGATTGGACCAAGCGTCTTGCAAGGTCCACACCAAGGTGCCCAGAAGTCTACAACAGTTGTTTTTTCGCTGGCAATTAAATCTTTAAAATTGCCATTTGTGCCTATAATTACATTTTCCATGAGTTTTGAGTTTTTTGTTCTATTTATTATTGTGTTATTGAGATAAAAAATATCTTAATAAAACCAAAAAATCAAATTTTTTGAAGTATTTATTAAAAAAAGATTCAATATGTCAACTAAAAAAATCGGACCTGAAAAACTTAGACAGGCTATAATTGAAGCGGCTCTTATCGAAAAAAGAAAAAAAGAGATCTATGAAGAGGCTGTAAAGCTTAATTCTGAATTAGCTTCACTTAATGAAAACAGAGCTATGATTGCTAGTTTTGGATTTGCCACACCTAACGACGCTTCAAACCAAACCAAAAACGGCTTTGTAAACGACAAAAACCTTTCTCACATCAACGATTTAGCAAAAGAAATGGCTGAAGAAACAGCTCTTCAAGAAGATGTGTTAAACGAAGTTGACAAGCTTAAAGAGGAAATCGCCAAACTCAAACAAGAAAATGAGGCGTTAAAAAATAACAAATAACCAATAATTCAAGCTCATAAAATTATGAAAATATCAAAACAAGAAGTTGACAAAATGATAAAGGAAGAATTCCAAAAAATGTGGAAAAAACGTACTTTATCTAAAAGACTAGAAGAGATTAACGAATCTCTTAAAGCTATGGAATCTGAAGATTCTTTGCTAAGCGAAGTTGAGGCAAGTGGTATGCAAAAAACTAGTTCAGCAACTGGTTTAGTACCTGGCGAACAACCTAAGCCTAAATTTGAAAAACTAAATGCAACCACATTGAAAGAAGATGAAATGGAAGGCGACATGGGTCTTGAGATCAGTGTTGATGCTCCAGCTGATTCAGAAATGGGTGGCGGTGCTCCAGAAGCAGCTCCTATGGGTGAGTTTGAAGCTAAATTTGCTGAACTTGGCAAATTTATTGATGCAAAATTGGCATCTGAAGATTCTGCGGCTCCAGCTGTAGAAGCTCCAGCTGGCGAAATGGGTGAAGAGCCTGCTGGCGATGATTTTGAAGAAGTTCAAGTTGATGCTTCTGCTGATGAGCCTGAAGCTGCTGAGACTGGTGAAACTGGTGCTGAAGATGATGAAAAAGAAGAATTTGATGAAGTTAAGGAAGTTGCTCAAGAAGCAATAGTATCTGAAATGGAAAAAACAGAAGAAGAAGGAATTGATGGGAAATCTGTGGCGCAACAAGCTGATCTAAGTGATCCTGACGGAGATATGAAAAAAGATACCGTAGTAAGTGAATCTGCTAAAACTAAAGCAGAAGTAATCACCGAGGGAAAACAAACTGAAAAGAAAAATATTTTCTTAGAAGGTAAAGATGCTGAAAAACAAGCTAAATTCTTGGCTGAACAAAAAAGAATGAGAAAATTTGCTGGATTAAGCAAAGAAGAAGACGAAGAATAAAAATGGAAATAACAAGTAAAGACCAACTTTTGGAATTTATTAAAAGAGAAAGCCTTAAGATCCTACATCAAGAGGCTTTTTCTTCTAATGCCCAAACTGATTCAGAAATAGAAGTTGTTGAAGACAAAATTTCTGACTTAGATGCTGGTTTTATTGAGGTAAACGAAAAGCGTCTTGAAAAACTTAACAGAGAAGAAGAAGTAGCTCGTGACAAAGAAGAATACTCTACTCTCCAAAGAATTAAAAAAGATAAAGTTGTTGTACTCGATAAACTGTTGGCATCTTACCATAAAAAAATTGAATACCTATCTCAGGTTAGAGATATGATTAACAATGAGAATGAAGAGCTTGGTATAAAAGGAAGTAGTGTGTTTTATAACAAGCCGTTGGAAGAATTTATTAATGATGAAAAAGTTCCAAATAACACAAAGATAAAGATTGAAACTGTGAGTTCAGAAATAACTTTACAAAAAGTTTCAAACAACAGTTTCTTGGTTATTGATACCACCGTTTCAGGTGTTCAACCTGGCGATATAGTGAGAGTATCAAATCATTTAAAAGTAGGATATCAAGCAAAACTAGATATCTTTAGAAACAACAAAGCGCTGACATCAACAATATTAAACAATGTTACAAAATTAACAAAAAACCCAAGCTAAAACTTGGGTTTTTTATTTATTTTAAAAGTTCTCGGCCATCTTCTATGACAACCTTTTGATCTAATCTTTCAATGATATCATTAGAATTAGAGCTTATTTTTTTCACCTGTTCTTTTGGCTCCGCTTTTTTATCAGGGGCAATTAAATCTCTTGATGAAGTTTTTTTATTTTTTGCTTCTTCTAACATTATATTTAATTATTTTCGTTTAACATTTCTCTACCATCGTTGGTTAAGAGTTTTCCGCCATCTTTTTCCATGATGTCATTTTTTGGTTTTTTCATAGAAGCAGCTTTTCTTTGAGCTTCCATAAATGCTTCCTGAGGGTTTAAAAGCTCGTTTACGAACTTTTTACTCTTAGGGTTTTTAGGATCCATTTCTGGGTAAAAGTAGTCTATCATAATATAATCTTTACTATAAATAGCCTATTTTTTTTAATTTCCCTTTATGGTATCGGTAAACTTGCCTTGTTCCTCTAGTAGTTCGAACCTATCCACGATATCAATTAATATCTGTTCACGCACAATATCAGATCTTTCAAACTTGAATATTGCACAACCTTTTATTGGTTGTATAATTTCGTTAAACAGGTCTATTGCTACAAATTTCTTATTGATATCATTTTGTTTAGTGTCTCCCATAAAAACAATAGTACTGTTTCTACCAAGTCTGGTAACAATACTTTTTAATGCTTTTATGTCAAAATTTTGAAACTCGTCAATAATAATAAAAGAATCTTTAAGTGTTCTACCTCTCAAAAATTGAGCTGGTTTAAATTCAATCACCTTATCATCCCACATATGCTTAAAATCCCTTGGTTCAAGTATTTCTGAAAATGAATCAAAAAAAGATTCAGCATAAACCGCCATTTTTTCATCTAGAGTTCCTGGAAGAGCTCCAGTGTCTTTAGTACCAGCCAAAATTTCTGTTGGTTTAGATAAAATTATACGCTTGCATTTACCAGCTAAATAAGCCTGTACAGCAGTATAACATGCCACAAAAGTTTTACTTGTACCTGGAGGGCCAGAAACGGTGATAATTTTGTTGTTATTTAGAATTTTAACCAACTCTTTTTGTTTTTTTGTTAATTCAAATTCTAATTTTTTGGGTTTAATAAATTGTGCTGCTGCAGATTTGTTGTCTTTATATTGTTCTATTTCTTCCTGAAGGTATCTTGGATTTTTTTTATCTCTAGACTTATGTTTCATGTGCTTTGTACTTTTCGTTTCTTAATAAATAAGCTTATTTTTTAAGAATGTAAATAGGTAAAACCAAAAAAACAAAAAACAAGCTATTTATATAAAAAATCGTATGCAGATGAATATGCAACAACTTAAGACCATGATCGACGATCAGGTTTCACAAATGAACTTACAAGGAGTTTTAGATGATGCTGCCATTGAGCAAATCAAACTAAAAGTCATGAGTGCATACAATCATGAAAAAGCTATAAACGAAATACCTGAAATTATACCAGAAGCCGTGGTTTCAAACGCTGCTGAAAATCCAATAGAAGAACCTCAAATTAATGATGATGAGATTGTTGGAAGTATTGAAACAGTGGGTGCTGCGCCAGATGGAACTCAAACTCCAGGACAAAACATTGATCAAGGGACCAGTGGCAATATACCAGCTCACACACCAGAATTACCTTATTTTTTAGATAAAATTGAACCTGGTAAGGTAATTATTTTTAGTCAAAACGAATTAAGCGAAAGTGGTGAAAACCTTTCTCTGAAGCCAATTAGAACATTTGCTGACCCAGATCAAAAAAAATCAATGCGTGAATTATGGCTTGAACAGGGTCAAAAAAAAGCTGATGTATACCTAGCTAAGTTAGAAAAGATTGGTGAGATGAATTATGATGTAACAAATGGCACCACTGTTTTTACAGAAAAAAGATTTGAACCAGATTTTGAAGCTCAAGCTAAATACAAAGAAAATCCATATATGGCAAATAACCTTGTGGATGACTCTCAGGTAGTAAGACAAATTGCCTCATCAGTGGATCTTCAAAAAGTGGTTGAAGATATGGTATTAAAAATGCTTCAAAAGCAAGCTATGGAAATGCACCCACTTTCTGGTGTTTTAGATACTGGAACACCACGTGGTGTAAATAGAGCTATGGAGCCAACAATAGGCACTTTGGGCGAGTCGTTTGATTTAAAAATACGCACTATTGCTGATACTTATCAAAAAATAGACACACCAAAAGCTTTAAAAGAAGCTATTGAAAAAGATGATAGAACTTTTTTATCAAAAGAAAATGATGAAGTACAAGAATGGGTTTTTGAAGGTAAAAAATACTATACTCCAGTAAATAAAATATCAACCAGAAAGTGTTACATTAAATAATTATTGATATTATTTGAATTTGCGCTTACATTTAAAGAAAAACAATATGTGGAAAATTAAAAACATCAGCTCAAGCCCAGTAAAAGTGGCTGTAGCTAAAACAAATACAACAACTATCGGAGTAATTCTAAAACCAGATGAGTTCTGTATTGCTGACTCAAGAATGACGACAACAATTGACATTCAAGAGAGAAGAAAATTAATTGAAGTTGATAGGGGGTTTAAAAATGATTTAAATCTTCAACTTTGCGAGTGTTATAATGAAAGTAATCTTACTGAAGCTAGCAAGGCTGTGAATGATTACAAAAACGCAGAATAGCGTCTTTTAAGCTTATCTGGTAAGATCAATCAGCGCTCAAATCAAAAGACTTCTTGAATAACCACCTTGGATCCAAGGTGGTTTTTTATTTTTAAACAAGTCTGATATTTAGTTTTTTATAATATTTATAACAAAAAGAAGCCACTTTTAGTGGAAGTGGCTTCTCAGAACTTTCGATTCTTTTTTGGGCTATTGTGACCTAGCATCTTTTTATTATCTCGGTGATTTAAAAAAAACCCAGTAGAAATAAGTTCGTATTTTAAAAACCTGCTTAAAGCAGGTTTCTTTTTATATAAATATTACTTTTTTGAAACTGTATGTATTTTTTTTGTGTGCATAATATTATATGTTTCAATATTTTACGTAAATTCTTGATAATCAATATTTGTTTTTTTATGTTTTATGACTATTTAGATGTAGGACAAAGGGAAAAGTTATGAGAAGAACACAAGAACAGATTCGTCAAGAAATGCAAAAATTTAATGTTTATCAAAAAGATGATAAATGGTATGGATATAGAGTATGTCCAGAGTGCAATAAAGAGATATTGCATAGCTCTATAGAGCGTTTTATATTATTAAGAACGATGAGAAATTTACTTATTAAAAAAGCTCATTGTTCCTCGTGTAATAAAAAAGGAATAAATAATCCTTTTTATGGAAAAAAACATAGTTTGAAGTCGAAAAAACAAAATTCTAAATCAAGATCTGGAAAGTGTTGCGGTCAAGATAATGTTATGGCAAATCCAATTTATAGAAAAAATGTCTCAGATACATTGAAAGCTAAATACAAAGATGGCAGCCTTGATCATGTGAAAGCTATCCAGAGAAAAAACGCCTATATAAATCAAGCAAATGGAAAACTTAATACCACGCCAATTTCTAAAGCTGAAATAGAAATTATAAACGTATTAAAACAAAGTGGTTATGATATAGAAGGTCAATTTAAGATTGACAACCTAAAATATGACATATTAATAAAAAACAAAAACATTATTATAGAATACAATGGCGATTATTGGCATTGCAATCCAAAAAAATACAAAGAGTATTATTTTAATCAAAAAAAACAAAAATATGCCTATGAACTCTGGGAACAAGATAAAACAAAAAAAGAATTAGCTGAAAAAAGTGGATATAAACTCTTTATAATTTGGGAGTCAGACTATATGTTTCAAAAAGAAAAAACTATTAATCATATAAAACAAATCATAAATGAATAACCAAAACAAAAGAATTAAAGTTCTAATGGTGCCAAGTGATAGTCACGGTGTGGGTCATTGGAGAAATATATGGATAGCGCAATCTATTGAAAAACACTATAACGGTGATTTTGATATAGAAATAAATTTAGGACCCAATGTAGAAAATATGTCGTACTTAAAAGAGTTTGATATTATACACTTTCACAGAGCACTTGGACCATATGATAAACAAGATGCTGTGTTTGCTGAATTAAAGGCTGCTGGTGTTGTTTTAATTATGGATATTGATGATTATTGGCAACCTTCTTCAACGCACCCGTTGTATGAAACTGTAAAATCTGAAAAAATTACAGAAAAAATATTGCAAACAATGAAAATTGCTGATTATGTTACTTGTACTACTACGATATTTGCTGATTACATTAAAAAACACAATCCAAATGTGCACATCATACCAAACGCAATAGATTTACAACACCCAATGTGGAAATCTGAATCTGTTCCAAATAAATCTGGAAAATGCAGAATTTCTTGGATTGGCGGTAGTTCTCACATGAACGACCTTGTGCTTTTAACTCACTCTATGAATCAATTGTATAACAATCATGATCTTGAAGGTAAATTTCAATTTATTATGTGCGGTTTTGATACACGTGGATCAATCACAGAAGTATCAAGAGATGCAAACGGTAATGAGGTGAGAAATGTGAGACCAATATTGCCTCACGAAACTATTTGGTGTCGCTTTGAAGAAATATTTACAAATAAATATTCTTATCTACAAAAAGAAGATCCTGAATATTTAAAGTGGCTTTTAAAAATAAAAAAAGAGGATTATGAGGGTCAATACGATAAAAGTTATGTAAGAAGATGGACCTTGCCATTAACACAATATGGTAAGCATTATGATTACTGTGATGTAACATTGGCACCTATACAGGAAGTTGACAGGGTGAAATTTTTAAAAGGAGGAGAAATTGTGAATGAAAACGATCCTAGACCAGGTACGGTACAATCTATTCCAAACTATTTTAATTTAGTAAAATCTGAATTAAAAATTGTAGAGGCTGGAATGAAAAAGAAATGCATAATCGCACAGGATTTTGGTATTTATCGTGAGCTTATTAAGGATGGTGTAAATGGAATCCTTGTAAAAGATAATAAAGATGGATGGTATAAAGCTATGAAAAAAGTGATACAAGACAAAGAATATAGAGAAACTCTCGCCAACAATCTTCATGAGTGGGTAAAAAATACCTATGAAATGGAAATTGTGACAGCTCAGAGAATCCAATTCTATAAAGACTTGGTAGACTCTAGAAAATCACAAAGAGAGCTTTATTTTCAATCTATTAATGCTGTAACAATTCAAAATGTTTAATTATGCAAATGGCATCAGGGGAATACGTTATTTCAAATACATCTACGCCAACGCCAACATATGTTGGGGGTTATGATATAACTGGTGGAGATGGAAAAGTATTTTCGATTAATTTCATGTACACAAAAAAACCAAATATTGCAAAACGAATTTTTGCAAAGTGGTTATTAGGGTGGAGTTGGTTTGATAAAAAATAAAAAAAGGTCCTAGAATATATCTAGGACCTTTTTTGTTTGTGTGTGTGAGCTTAAAGCTTTACTGTTGACATTTTGTCTTCAACAATAAATTTGATGTCTTTAGAATCAAGATTTAATGTCATTTCTTTCTGACTTCTATCTGTAAACTCTTTAAACCATGATTTTCCTACAATAGTCAAGAATTTAGATTTTGAGATCTCCGTCATGAGTCTTGTTTTTTGAGTTCTAAAAGAGCGTGATTTTTGATATAACCAATCTTTTATTGAATCCATATCATTAGGGTCTTTTAAGTTTTTAACAAACTCTCTGAATTCTTGAATTGGGCCAGCAAAAAGTTCTTGACGATTATTAAGTGCAGTGTTTGAATCAAGGGCTTTTTCAGTGCTTTCCACATCTTTAGTTGATGGTTTTGATGATAATTTATCAATCTTGATTTCGAGTGTATTGACAACAATCTCTTCACCAGCTTTTTCTACTAATTTTGCAGGAGCAAAACCGCTATCTTTAAGTCCAAGACTTGCCAACCACTCTGTTGCTTCTTTGCCGTATTTTTCTTCAAAGTTTTTGTCAATGCCTTTAAACATTCTCTTTTTAAGAGCTGTAAATACAGTGTTTGCGGCTTGTAATTTAAATAATTCCCACGAATTTGTGAACACATCTTTTGCAGATAATGACTCAACCATTTTGCGATTAATTACTGGAATTTCCTCAAAGTTCAATACATAAATTTTACCAGATTCATACGATTCACCAGAAAGTAATCCTTGTGATTGTAATTTGTTAAATGTACTTTGTGATAAAGAAACTGGAAGATTATATGTGTGAATGATACCATCTTTTACAATAGTATAATTTCTGAAAATAGTTGTTGGGAATTTTGATTCAATTCCAAAATTATTTTCTGGCAACATTACATAGCCTGGGTATGTAACTAAAACTGATAAATTAGCACGAGCCTCATTCCAGGTAAGATCATTGAAGGAGCATGGTTGTAATTCATTATCGTAGTGGAACTCAAGATCTTCACTAATGTTTTCTTTTGCCTCGTTAAGAGCTTCTTGTAAATCTTCTAATTTGCCTTCTTTTAAAAGTTGTTCCATTTTTGCCTTGTCTTCTTTTTTAAGACTTTCAGCTTTTGAAACAGTTTTTGAACTAATCTTTTTATAAGAAAAAGATTCGTGTTGAGGATACCAAGCATTACCTTCATCGCTCATTAAATCAGAAATCATGTCGATTACGCAATATGCATCTTCGGCAGGTTCAAGATCTGGATTGTACCCTGATTTATATCTTTCAGAAGCAGAGCTTGCGCAAGCAGCAAATTTTTCTTCAAGTTCTGTAATTTTTTGAGTACCAAAAGTATTTGCTTTAACTTTGATTAAAGCTGCATCACCAGTAGTTTTAAGTAATTCAGATACAGTGTTATAATCGCTTTTTCTGCTGTAAGCAAAACAAGCTGCATAGAAACCTTTTAGAATTTCATCGTCAGCATATGAACCATTTGCGTATTTTTTATTAAAGTAAGATGCATCACCAATATAGTTTCCTTTTGGCTCTTTTTTGGTCAAGTAATAAATACTTGTGTCTCCATTTACAGAAATAGCGACATCATTACTTTCGTTTGGTGCATACAAAATAACATCGCTATCTACAACATTCCAAACCAATCCATTTTCTGGAGAAGCATCTAGTTGTACAAATGTTTTTTTGTTTTGATTTACGCTTGTAAACTGTTTACTCAAATATGGCTCCAAATCTTGAAACCCCTTTGATACAGTGTGCACACCGCCAAATGATTGTGCCATTCTGCTCATAAGATCCCTGTTACAGTAATAACCATACTCAACAACAGTTGCACCATTCACAGAGTCTTTTAATTCTTCAATGGCTTTTATGATATCGTTTTCTGGCCAGCAATTATCGCACCCATCAGTTAAAAAGAACAAAGAATGTAAATAATCTTTTTTAGATTTATTTACATTTTGAATTACTTTTTTAGCCTCTAAAAGAGGTTGTTTAAAAGCTGTTAAACCTTGTGGTGTTAAGTATTTGTCGATAGCTTGCTTAATGTTAGTTAAACTCAGCGGACCATTTGCTTGATAGTCTTCTAGAACTACACCGAATTCATTTCTACCAGAAAACCAAATAATAGTTACTGAATCGTTTGGTTTTAAAATCGTGGAAATCTTGTTAAATAAGTCTTTTCTAATTTGAGAAAGTTGACCGCTCATTGAGCCAGAGCAGTCAATAATAAATAGGTTGTGAGTGTGTAACTCAACCATCTTTTCTTTTTTGGATGCATCGCTAACAATTTGTTGAGCGAAATACAGGCCATCTTTAATTTTTAAATAATTAATCATGTGTTTTGTAGTTTAGTTTTACTATATTTTACGGAATGCAATGTCAAATATAGCACTTTTTTTACCAACATGCAAAAAAAATAGATATTTATTTACATAAAACCTAGATAAGCCATAAAATGAGAGAAATAAGTTATAATTTCGGAGCTATAAGAGACTCTATAATGAAATTGTCAGCATCTGAAATGATTAAAGAGTCAAAAAGTGTTACTTTAGACAAATTTGCTGATGCTATCAAAAAAAGCCCAGTATTACAGAAACAGCACTTGGTATTTAAAAATATTCAAGAATGTAAGCCATTTGAAAAGGAAAGGCTTGCTGATAGATTTTTAAACCAAAACTTGCAGCTTTTTGTAAATGAAAAATGGGATCAAATAATGATGGCAAATAAAAGCATTAGAAGAAGTTTCTTGGATGATATGCATGTTGAAGCCAAAAAGGATGGTAAATTGTGTGAGGCAATCAATGTATTAATAGAAGCTAGAACTAAACCTGGATTTGTTGATTTTGAAAAAGAACAAGAAAGCTATGAAATAGTTATGTCGCATTTGACAAGACCAGTTATTTCAGAATCAGATAAATCAAGTGAAAAAACAGATTCGCCAAAACTTGTAAAAGATGCTTGGAAATTTATCACCAAAGTTGCTGTAAGCAATTTTAATGAGCGTTTTTCTCATTTAAATGAAGGTGAAAAACAACTTTTTAAAATTCTAGTTTCAGATGTTGAAACAAAAAATAACTACTTGGAATCTCTTAGAAATGAAACTTTACAAATTGTAGACAATAAAATTCAGCAATTAGATGGTGATCAAAAAACTATTTCTGTACTTAATGATTTTAAAAACAAACTTGAAAAAATGAAAGGTTTAAACCATGCCGCTCTTGATGAAGGTTTAATATCTTGTTTCGAATTAAAAGAAACTTTAAGTAAGTAAATCAAAACCTGCTAATTTTAGCAGGTTTTTTTGTTTTTTAGATACATTATGCTTATATTTTTGAAACAATAATTAGTTATGTCAAAAGATAAGAGAACGGCCAGGGAAATTATAGTGCCAGACAAAATACTTACAAATAAAAATATCAACGTAAAAGTTGGCACAGCTGTTAATAGAGATAACCCTGAAACTATTTATATATTTATTAGTTTCTGGCTCCAACCAAAAGAAGAGCATAAATTAAAAGAGCAAAAAGAATTAAAAAAAGCTTTATCAAATGAATTAGAAAAAATTTACGAAGATAGGCTTTATGGTGAACTTGTGTCAAACCAATTCTTTCCAAAAGAAAAAGAAAATATTTTTATCCAAAACATACCAGATAATTTAAATTATAATGGCAAAAGAAACTTTATATCAATAGAGCTTTATTTACACACCAGAAATATAATAAACCCAAATTATGTACCATTAAACGCAAAAAAGAACACAGAATTATATGACGAGGCTGTAAGGTTAGCAAATATAATTGGTGAATCTAAAATTATAAAAAGCGAATTGATGTTTGATGTTTGGAAAAAATCTAATTAACGCTTTGACTTTGTTTTCTATTTATAGAAAACAAATTTAATGTGTCGGATGTAAAACTTACTCTTTCCGAATTAAAATCTCACAGAAACCCTCAAAAATGAGGGTTTTTTTATGTTCTAAATAGAAAACAGAAAAAAGTTTATTATTTATAAGAAATTCTATTGTAAAAATGGTAAATGATCCTAAGTATATAATTTCTGAATTCTTCGAATTTAGAACAAGTGATAAATTAATCAAAGAAGCTGAACAGCTTGGTAAACCACTTGTAATGACTGGAATTCTTCAAAAAGCTGATACAGAAAACAGAAACGGAAGAATTTATCCATATGCAATTTTAAAACGTGAAGTTGATAAATACATGGAACTTGTAGAAAGTAATACTGCAGGAGGTGAATTAGATCACCCAGATAATGCAGTTGTATCTCTTGCAAATGTTTCACATCGTGTAATTGATATGTGGTGGGAAGGTAAAGATCTTTATGGTAGAGTATTAGTTGCTGAAGATGTAGAGGCTGGTAAAAAATTAAAAGGTTTATTGAAAGCTGGTTTTACTTTAGGTATTTCTTCAAGAGGTGTGGGTTCAGTTAAATCAGTTCATGGGGCAGATGTTGTACAAGAAGATTTTGAATTAATTGCGTTTGATTTTGTTTCATCTCCATCTACTCCTGGTGCTTATCTCTTCAAAGAAAGTAAAGAATATTTGAAGCGTGGTATGGTACCTTTTAATGAAGCCGCAAAACAAATTGTGGTCCCTGCATCAAGTGCAATCAAAGAAGAATACGAGCATTACACAAAACTTTTCCAATTATCTAATAAAGATTTTTGGAAAAATATGTAAAATACTAATTTTTTCGATTTTTTATAATATTTATTTACAAATAAAGAGTTAATCACATCAAAATGAGCGAGAATAAAAATAAAACCCCTTTAGAAGAAGCTTTAAACAACTTTGAGGAAATTAAAAAGTTTGCTCAGGAACAAGCTGCACAAGCTTTAGAAAGCAAAGTTGAAGAAACTCTTAAGGAATTTTTCGATAAAAAATTAAACGAAGACACCACAATTAATATTGATTCAGTTGGTAATGTAGAAATTACTACAGATGGTGAAATCGTTAACCCAGAAGGGGAAACCACAGCTGATACAGATTCAGTAGATCTTTCAGTTGATTCAGAAACAGAATTAGATTCAGAAGATGAGTTTGAAGTTTCTGATGATGAAGATGAAATTGAAGTTAGTGAAGCTGAGTGGTTACCAGAAACAATGATAACATCAGAAGAAAATATTCAAAATCAAAATATGGAAGAAATAAACAGAATGATGGAAGATGAAGTTGCTCCCGCAACTCCAGCTCCAGCAACTGCGGCTCCTGCTGCAGAAGTACCTGCAGAACCTGCTGCAGAAGCACCAGTTGGTGCTGAAACAGCCCCTGCAGCTCCTGCAACAGTTGAAGATATAATTCCAAAGCTTGATACATTAATAAATTTAATGATGCAACAAGTTGGTGGTGCAGCTCCAGAGGTTGGTACACAACCAGGTGCAGAAGCTGGCACAAATCAAGAATTTGAAGTTATTGATGATGAGGCTGGCGCATCTCCAGCGGCTCCAGCAGCACCAACTGCAGAAGCTCCAGCAAACCCAATGGAAGAAGAAATTGAAATTGTTGATTTCGAAGGAAATGATTTCATTGATGAAATGGAAGAACAAATGCTTGAAATAGACGGTATTGAAAACGAAGACGAAGAAATGGTTGATGAAACTAGAGGTCTTGGATTTGCTGCAATAAGAAGCGGACAAAGAAATATTACAATGGATACAATGAATAAAAATGGCGGACATCATTCAAGTGGGCCAAACCCTTTAAATACTGGTTCAAACAGTATAGAAAAGCCTACTATGAATGCTAAAATGCCAAATGTATCTATAAAAGAAAATAAAGCTCAAAATGAGTCTAAGTTAGACGAGCTCAAGAAGGAAAACAATAGTTTAAAAAATGAAATTGCTTCTCTTAAAACTGAGAGAAAAGATTTCGAAACAGCTTTCTCTAAACTGAGAACCCAGTTTAATGAAATGCAGTTGTTCAATGGCAAACTTGTGTTGCTAAACAAAGTGTTGAAGAATGGCGGATTAAAGCAAGAAGAAAAAATAAGAGTTTGCGAACAATTCGACAGTGCTAAAACATATGAAGATGCTTCAAAACTTTTCAAAAACATTATGAAAGAAAGCAATGTAAAAGTTGACAATAGTGGTCTAGAAAAATTAAAAGCAGCTGGCACAAACACAGCAAAACCAAAAAGTACATCTGAGTCTCTTTACGAAAGTGCTGAGGCAAAAAGAAACAGACAACTTGCAGGAATTGGTAAATCAGAAGAAGAAAACTAAAAAAATAAAAAAAAATTAGTAGAAAATTAGAAAAAGAAAAATTTACTACTATTTATAACAAACAAAAAAAACAAATTTAAAATGAACGAATTATTAAATAGCGGAAAAGTCGGTTTAACAGTGTTCAAATCTTTAGCAGAGCAAAGATCTGCAATCGTTAACAACTGGAAAGACTCAGGTTTACTTGAAGGCCTTCGTGGTATCAAGAAATCAAACATTGCGCAACTTTTGGAAAGTCAAGCTCAATCTATGCTTAATGAGGTAACTTTAGACTCATCAGCTGGTAGATTTGATACTGTAGCATTCCCAATCGTGAGAAGAGTATTCTCTAGATTGTTAGCAAACGAAATCGTGTCTGTACAGCCTTTGGCTTTACCTTCAGGTTTATTGTTTTACATGGATGCTAGAGTTTCTTTCAACGGTGCTGATAACACTCAAGCTAACTCAGTGTATCCAAACTATCCAGATAACTCTGGTAACACTTCTTACTCTAAGAAGTCTCCTTACAACCAAGCAAACGGCCAAGCTGGTCCTACTTTCGCTTCAACAAGTGCTTACGAAAGATTCTATAACAATAGAGGTTTCGACTTATCATTTGGTACAGGTGAAACAGCTGTAGGTTCTACAGCAACTGTTACTATGTCATCTTTCACAGGTGGTATCTTTAACAAAACCTTTACTCTTGGTTCAGGTTTCAATATTTCTAAAGCTCAATCTTCTGCTTCTCTTAGATTGTCTGCTGTAACTGCAATTTACTATTCAGCTGCAACAGGTAACATCTTAGTAGTAGCTGCAGGTGGTAGAATTCCTTATTACTCACAAGTTCAAACTTGGACTAATGATCAATTCGATAACAACGAATTAGATGCAGTTCTTGACCTTCGTGTGAATGGTATCTACGGTAGCGATTTTAACCCACTTATGCTTAACAACGGTGCTGGTACATTTGGTAACTCTTATACACTAAGCATCATCCCTGCATACGAGGTTTATAACGACCTTGAGGCTAGATCAGAAATGGGTGAGATCACTATCAGATTCTCTTCTGTAACTGTTAACACTGTTACTAGAAAATTAAGAGCACACTGGACTCCAGAATTAGCTCAAGATTTGGAAGCATATCACTCAATTGACGCTGAAGCTGAATTAACAGCTTTATTGTCAGAGCACATCGCAGCTGAGATCGACAGAGAAATCTTAATCGACCTTATCAACGGTGCACCTTTCAGAGCTCGTTGGGATTACAAAGGTTTGTCAAACAACGCAAACTTCTTTGGAACTCAAAAAGACTGGAACCAAACTTTGATCACAAGAATCAATGAGGTTTCTGCTCAAATCCACAAAGCAACCCTTAGAGGTGGTGCTAACTGGGTAGTATGTTCAGCTGAGGCTGGAGCTATCTTCGACGATTTGGAACACTTCCACGTTGATGGTTCAGCTCAACCTGAGTCAGAAAAATACAACCTAGGTGTAGAAAAAATTGGTAACCTTGGTTCAAGATATGTGGTTTACAAAGACCCTTACTTGCCTGCTCCAATCGTGTTAGTTGGTCACAAAGGAAATACTTTCCTTGAGGCTGGTTACATCTACGCACCTTACATCCCTCTTCAGTTGACTCAAACTATCTACGATGCTAACGATTTCACACCAAGAAAAGGTATCATGACTCGTTACGCTAAGAAAATGGTTAACAACAGATTCTACGGTGTAATTTACATCGACAACATCAACACTTACTAATCATAAGTGTTAGATAAACCCTAAAAAAAGGCTCCCTCAAAGGAGCCTTTTTTATTTTAGATAAATCATTTTCCATTTGAAAAATTTTTATAGTTAGAAATTAAATTTTTAATAAAATTAATTTCATAAGTATTTGTTAAATATATTAAGTGATTTACCATTTCATCACTGGTTAAAGGTTTAACACTCTCGTGTTTTCTTGCTTTATTTATAAAATTATAAATAATCAACCAGTCTTGAGCTAACAAAATTTGATGTGTCATTTTTTAACATTCCATTGAACTAAAAAAATTATCACAATATTGAGATAATTTTTCTTTGCCATTAAGCTCATTTAACGTTATAAGAAACCAAAATGATGAAACATTACCCCCAACACTTTTAATAAGTTTAGCGGCAGCTTCTGCCGTGCCACCCGTGGCTAATAAATCATCGTGTATGAGAACATTCATACCAGGGCCTACAGCATCTGAATTCATCTCTATTTTAGCGGAACCATATTCTAAATCGTATTCCATAGAAACTGTTGTAAATGGTAATTTTCCTGGTTTTCTAATTGGTATAAAAGGAACTCCAAGTTTATTGGCTAATAAAAATCCAAAAAAGAACCCACGACTTTCAATGCCAGCCACAGCATCAATTTGAATTCCTTTACCTTGAAGTTGAAGGTCTATGTCAAAAACAATTTCACCACACAGATAAGCGTCCGATAAAACAGGTGTTATATCTTTAAAAGCTATTCCAGGTTTTGGAAAATCAGGTATTGTTCTAACGATTTGTTGTAAATCTTCTTGTATTGATTTCATTATGCAAAAATTGTGTGTAAAATATTAAAGGCAAATATACATAAAAACATGGATAATACAACAAAAACTGAAAAACCTAATAGTATTATAACAGCTATGTTATTGAGACACCAATTTTTTAACCAAATTAAAAATCTCTCTTTCATGATGTATGTTTTAATTAAATTTTTACAACATAGAAATTAATTCCTGATGTCGATTTAAATATTTAATTTTTGCTTCTTGTGGTCCCCAAAATTCAAATTCTGTTTTAATTTCTCTCTCACGAGTATAATCTGATTCATCCCAAAAAAATGCTTTATATTCGATTCTAAGCATAGCTTCGTCAACATAATGTATATCATCAGTAAAAGGATATTCGAGGCCTAACCAAGGGAATATAATAGCCTGGAGGCGCTCTTCAATGTCTATATATTGAGAGAGATTTTTTTTAATTGGTCTAGGCATATCAACCAAAAAAGCTTCAGAATCATCATGGTGTAAAAATTTGAGCTTTTGAGTAATTGTACCTGGAAAATGTGAACATAACACAGCATGTTGAGCCACAGAATAAAATTGAGGACAATGACCGCCATATCTACAAAGATTAGATAAAGCGTGAGCAATATCTTCAAGTCTTAAATCATTAGGATTAGGATCCAATACGTTAAAAATTACTTTTGAATTTGTTAGCAACCCGTTTGGACATGCGCTATGGACTTCTTCTAATTTCATGGGTTCTATTTTTTATAAAGTTAAAACAAAAAAGCCAGACTTGCAAATTAGGCTTTTTTTGAATTATTTATTACAGAACATGAGCATCAGAAAAATAATAAAAGAGACTATTGAAAATCTTGTAAACAGTCAAGAAATAGCTAATAAATTTGATGAAGACATCAAGTATCTAAGTGATTTTGAACTAATTAACAAAAGAGACGATGTGTTATCTTCAGTCTGGGTTTTTGAACACAAATCTAAAAACTACATACTGAGATTTTTTGTTGAAAAGAATAAAAAATCCAATACATGGTCCGCTAAAATTTTTATTTATTGGAAAAAAATAAGTAAAAACTTAACAGATGCCAAAGGTAAGGAATATGAACTTATGTTCGGACCGTTCAACTCATATGAAGAAATGGTGAAAGAACTCAATAGTAAATTGATGAATAATCCAAATATTTCAGTAAAAAACTTCTCAGATGATAATCGTTCACAAATAAATTCAGATTTAATTTACATGATAAAAGTCTTGCAAAAAAAACAAAAAGAGTTGAGTGTGTTAAAGAATAATAGTTTTGATGAGTTAAAAAAAATATTTAAAAAAGTAATTAATCTGGATACAGATGAAAAAATACTAGACTTCATTAATAAAAATGCTCATGATGTCGAAGAAAAACAACAAATGCTTTTGACCTTACACAACATTGATCGTATTAACTTTTTTATAAAAAAAGAGGAGCTCGATTCAATTTTCTAGCATATTTATAAAGAAAAAAGACTATGGCTAACAATGCAAACTCAATAATAATTCCAATATCATCAGGGACATTGTATACTGGCAATGCTCTTGGAAATGGTGTGACTGGATCTTGTGTAAATCAAATTCAATGTTTATCAGCTGGTTCAATCATAATCAATGCTTTTGGTGGTGGTTCAGCTACGTTTGCATTAACAGCTGGTCAAACTGTGGATGTAATGGTTGGTTCTTGTAGTGCAATTACAGGAACTTACGTAGCATTTAAACCAATGATACAAAACCCAGGAATAGGAAGTATTGCTTGGGGATCTAACCCTTAATAATTAAAAACAAATGAGCATTTTTTGCGGAGATGGGTGTTTAACTGGGATGACCACTTATGAACAGACGAAACTCAAAAATAGAATTAGAAGATTTTTGGGCGAACCTGTATTACAAGTAGAGCTCCAAGACGAACAGATAGAAGAAAATATCTGTATCGCCATAGAAACCTATTCCTCAGAAGTAAATAATTGGGTGCTTTTCAATAGACTCCCAGAAATGCTTGGTTTGCCTTCTGATATAGATTTTACATTAAAATATATTTCAAATAGTTTATATTTTGAAAAGGCGCAAGTAGCTACATATGGTGAACAAGTTGGTGGTGGCGTAAACTCACAAAGAGAATTAAAAAGAGATTCCATTGTACTTACAGCTGGAACACAAGATTACATAATTCCTGCTGGAAGAGAAGTAAATGAAGTACTTTGGTTTACTCCAAGTTTTGTAAATATAACTGGCCTAGATCCTTTCAATACAGATGTATTGGCAGTTACAGAATTTCAAGGTTCATATCTTGGTAATTCTATGATCAGTGTTTTACCTGTATTCAATACTTTATTAACAGCGCAAGCTGCTGAATTAAGAAACAGAGTAAGAGGAAATGAATATTCCTACATTTTAAGGGGTGGAGCGGATGGTACAAAAGTACTTAAGTTGTTTCCAGTACCATATCCAAACAATGCAAATGCAGGAAGTGGATTTGGTGTTATTGGTACACCTGGTACCATGTTTTACACATATTATGATTCTACCCCATATGGTAACATACAATATAGTGGAAACTCAGCAAATCCTGGATTCACTGGTTATACATCTGGGCAAACAAATTTAGGATTTCAAGGTAATGGTTTAGTATCAAGTCCAGCTGATGCACAACTAAATTACATTAGCTACAATCAATTAAATTCAGTTGCTCAAACATGGGTAAAAAGATATGCATTAGCACTTTGTAAAGAAACTCTTGGTATGAACATCAGGGGTAAATTTAAAGGTACACTCCCAATACCTGGGGCTGAGCTATCAATGAACTCAGATGATTTAGCATCAAGAGGAATTGATGAACAAGAAAAATTACTTGAATCATTAAGAACGCAATTAAACGAACTAAGCTATGATAAGCTTATGGAAAGAAGAGCAAGTATTCAAGAAAATATTAATAAAAATCTTGGATATGGTCCATTAGGAATTGATGTTTTTTAAAAATAAAAAACAATGGCAGATTTAAACGAATTTGGCGAAAAGCCACAAAAAATGCAGGATGCCGAGGCAAAGCCCGAAGGTATAAATCTTTTCTTTAGTGATAAAGAAGCTGCTTTGTTTATGTCTGCAGGAAGAGAAATAACAGAAAAAATTTTAAGTGAATTTTTTATTCTTTATAGAGTTGATTTAGAAAAAACTCAAACTGACTTTTACGGGCAGGCTAAGAAAAAAGTATATCTACCAGAAATTCAAATTTATGGAAGAATAAACGTTGAAGCTAAAGATCCAGAAATGATGTATAAAGGCGGAATTGAGAAAAAGGGTATGGGAAATCTCACTGCGCATGTGTATTTATCACACTTAGAAGAGCTTGGTTTAATAGAAAAAAGAGAAAGTACAAACACAATTGTTACTGGAATTAAAATGGGACACTTCATAGGTTACAAAGGGCAATTCTATAAAATTATAAATGATGGGTATTCTCAAATTTCAAATGAATTCTCCTGGGCTGGCGATAGAAGATTCTATATTACAATAACAGCTGTTGAAGTAGATGAAGATGTTTTTAAAGCTCGTTAATTGCTTTTTGATTTCAAACTCATTTTTGTACAGTTCCCTCCTCTATTCTAGTGTAGTACTTCACTAGATATATTTTACTATAGAATATATTGCTTGAATTGGTGAAAAACTATCAAAAATTCAACGCCCCCTCTTACTCCCCCGTACTGTTTCTTTTCGTGTATTACAAAAAGAAAAATGTACGTCTACTTGAGTAGCAGCTTGTGAGATTAAGCACAAGTCTTAAGCTAGACAGTGGTAGATATCATTGCATAGCAATGATGGAGTAGAGGGGGCTATATTGAAAATTTTTGAGTGATGTTGCATATTGCCGTCATCGTCAAAACACTTACCGCTGAAATCAACGCCCCAAAGAAAACAGTTTGGGTAAATGAAAAAGCCATAGCAAATATACTGTGAAAAACATTATTTACCAAATTTTTATTTCTATTTATTAAAAAAAGCATGGGAGTCCTTGATAATATTGGCAGAAACCTAGACGAAAATTTTGAAAATCACGCTTATTTACCTCAGAAAATTGGTCTAGTTGATCTTGATAAGGGTATTTATGAGTTCATTAAAGCTATAAACATAACCGCTACAGATGAAAATGGAATTCCTAGAAAAGTACCAGTTATTTTTAATTCTCAGGAGTTGTGGGCAGAGAGAAGAATGAATTGGAGAGCAATGAGAAATGAGAATGGAGAAGAAATCACAAGACCGTTTATTGTTATGTCTAGGATTGGTACAAAACAGGGTACTTCTCCTTTAAAATTTACTATACCAAATAAGAAAAAATTCACATTTACTAGGGTGCCAAAAATGGACGGTACTTTGAAGGGATATGACCTTTACAAAATACCTCAACCTACTTACGTAGATGTGATGTATGAACTTGTGTTTGTAACTACATATGTTGCAGATGCTAATGAGTATTATGAAAAAATTATGAGGGATGGATACTCAAATGGACAAGGGTACATGAATATCAATGGATATTGGATTAGTTCAACCATTGATGCGCCTTCTGAGACTAGACAAGAAGATATTTCTTCGGAAAAAGTATACGAAGTTACGTTCCCAATTACGGTATTTGGTAAGTTGGTAGATCCTACTCAATTTGAGAAGGTTAATACTATTAACAAAATACAGATTAAAATAACTGAGAAAAAATCTGATCGCTAAGCCGATTTTGATAATTTTCTAATATTTATAATAAAAGTTTCCGTATGGGTTTTTGTCCAATAAAAACAAAAAAACAAAGGAAAAGTTGAAAACTAACTAACAACAAAATAAAAAGCAAATATGGCAACAATTTTCGTTTCACCAGGGGTATATGACAAAGAACAAGACTTTTCAGTATTTGCCTCAAGGATCGGTATCACACGTTTAGGACTTGTGGGTAAAACCCTTAAAGGTCCAGCTTTTGAGGCCATCCGTGTTTCAAGTTCTGAAGAATTTAATTTAAGGTTTGGTTCTACATCTCCAGATTATCCATTACCTTATGTAGCAAACTCATTCCTTTCTCAATCAAACGAATTAACTATTACAAGAATTTTAGGTGGTAGTGGTTTTGTTAACTCACCAGCTTGGGTTCTTGTTGCTGATAGTGCATCTACATTGTCTGGTATGACACTTGCTGTTATTAGAAGTAAGAAAAATCAAGTATCTGGTAGCTTCTATGCAAACTACCAAAACGATGTTAAACTTGGCGGTTCTCCTGCTACAGTATTATCAGATTTTATTTTATCTGGTACTGGAATTTCTCCTCTTACAGCTGTTACAAATAGTGGTTACACTGTTTCTCTTGATGAAACTTCTCAAAGTTATATCGTTAAAATTTTAGGAAAAGATCCTAAGGTAATTACTGGAGCTCCAAATATTTATGTTGAGGCAATTTATCCTCACTTAATCAGAGAGGCTAGAGCTAGAGGTGCTATGTCAAGTCTTAATTTGCTTTATTTTTCTGGTGCTACAGCAACAGATTATCAAGATGCTTACACAAATGCTGTGACACCTTATGTTGTATCAAGAGTTGTTGGAGGTCAAGTAAAAGATTTATTTAGATTTCAAACTATCTCTGATGGTGATGCATCTAACAGAGAAATAAAAATTTCTATTGCAAACTTAGACTTAGTTAATTACACATTTGATGTTATCGTTAGAGATTTCTACGATACAGATGCAACAGCTAGTCAAACTGCACTTGAAAGATGGTCAAATTGTTCTCTTGATCCAAAGAGCACAACTTACATTGGTAAAATAATCGGTACAACTGATGAGTCTTATCCAAAGAAATCAAGATTTATCACTGTGGATATTGCAGAAAACGTAGCACCTACTTCTATCCCTTCTGGTTTCAGAGGTTATAGTTTTAGAGCTTATGGAGCCAGCGGCGCTACAACTGTTATTCCTGCAGATCTTTATTACAAGACAACTTATCTTTCAGGAGACTCTAAGTTCAAAACTTATCTTGGTATTTCTGAATTAGGTTATACAAGTTTAACTCAATCACAAGTTTCAGTATTTAATGCTGTTAAAACTTTAGAGGCTGATTTGTTTAACTACCCAGGTGGTGTTACTTCGGGCATGACAACTGTAAAAGGTTTCCACTTAGAAAACACTGCAGATTCTTCAGAATTTATTTCAGGTGATAAGAGTAGTTTAACTGCTTATACAAATGCAGCTGGAACATTGATTGATAAAACATTATTGAAATTTACTCTTGTTCCTTATGGTGGATTTGATGGTTGGGATAAATATACTCAGTTTGAAAATCCTTATGAAGAATTTACAGATGCATACACTTCAAATGTTGCCGCTTTCACAAGTGGTATTGACACAATGTCTTCACCAGAAGAAGTTGACATCAACTTGTTTGCTACTCCAGGTATCGACTTGTCTAATAACGAAGCATTAGTGAGATATGGTCTTGACATGGTTGAGGCTAGAACTGATGCAATGTATATTATAGATTCTCCAAGAATTACTGTTGGTGATGAAAAAGGTACTCCAGAAGAATTGGTAGCAATCCTTGAGTCAACTGGCTTTGATAGCAGCTATGCAGCTACTTACTGGCCTTGGATTCAAATAGAAGATGTAAATACAAATGAATACACATATCAAGCTCCAACGTTGATGGTTGTTAAGTCTATGGCTTATACAGATAACGTTTCAGCTCCTTGGTTTGCACCTGCTGGTCTTAATAGAGGCCTTGCTGATAACTCAGTTATCAGAGCTGATATTAAACTTTCAAAGGATCAAAGAGATGTATTGTATCAAGGTAGAGTTAACCCAATTGCTACATTTGTACAACAAGGTGTGTCTATCTGGGGTCAAAAAACTTTACAGGTTAGACAATCCGCTCTTGATAGAATCAACATCAGAAGATTACTTCTTCAAGTTAGAAGATTGATTGCAGCAGCGTCATTGACTTTAGTGTTCGAACAAAATGATCAAACACTGAGAAATCAATTCCTTGCAAAAGTTGAACCTATCCTTCTTCAGATTCAAAATCAAAGAGGTCTTACAGCGTTCAAAGTTGTAATGGATGATAGCAACAATACTGCTGATACAATCGACAGAAACACTTTGGTTGGTAAGATTCAATTGAAGCCAACTCGCACAGCTGAATATATAGATTTAACCTTTCAAGTATTGCCTACTGGAGCCAATTTTAGCGATTTTTAAAATTCTCAAAATCAATTACTTAAATTTAAAACCCAGACAGTGTCTGGGTTTTTTGTTTGTGTGTATTATTTTATTATATTTATAATTGTACTGTAGTACATGTAACTATAAATTGAAATTATGAAATTAAAATGTGTAAATTGTAGTACTGAATTTGAAAAACCACAGGAACAAAAAACATGTTCTAGAAAATGTTCTGATGAGTTTAAAAAGAAAAACAATAGAGAACAACGAGAGTGTGTTTTTTGTAAAAATAAATTTGAGGTTAAAAAAAATGCAAACATTATATTGTGCTCTGATCAATGTAGAAAATCATGGGCTTTAATTCCAGAAAACAAAGAAAAAAGATTGTTAAGTGGTAGGTTAGCAATGAAAGAAAAACATGGTCACGAATCTGCTTTTGCATTAGATAGTTTTTTGCATAAATCTAAAAAAACAAAAAAAGAGAAATATGGAAATGAAAATTTTGTAAATGTAGACAAAGCAAAAGAAACAAAAAAAGAAAGGTTTGGAGATGAAAATTATAATAATGTAGTAAAAAACAAACTTACAAAAAAAGAAAATTTCGGAGATGAAAATTATAACAATAGAGAAAAAGCCACACGTACAATGCAAGAACTATATGGAGCTGATCACGCTATTCAAAAAAAAGAGTTTCAAAATAAACAGCAAGAGACAAACTTTAAAAAATATGGAGTAAAAAGTCCCTTACAAAATGAAAAAATATTTAGAAATAGTAGAAAAACAGCATTTGGTGTAAAACAGTACAAAAATACAGAACACTATTATCAAGGCTCCTACGAAAAATATTTTCTTGAAACCATTGAAGAGAAAGGTTTTTTAAACGAAGTTCAACAGGGATTAAGTTTTGAATATGAGCACAAAGGTGAAACCCATGTTTATCACACGGATTTTACCTTTAGGGGCAAACAAATAGAAATTAAGTCTGGTTGGACCTATAATAAAAACGGAGCCGACAAAGAGCTCCAGGGGTTAAATGAATCTAAATGGAAAGTTGTAAAAGATTTGGTTGTGCTTATTGGAAAATCAGAAATTTCAGGCTTTATTAAAGCACTTTAGTAATTGTTAACGTCTTTTCCGATCTCAATGGCGATACTTCCTATTTGTGGAATTGACATCCTTCCGCCATTATCAAACATGAGTTGAAATTCTCCATTATACATACCACTCTCGTTTGTGTCTTCTTCGTCCCAAGAGTAACTTATTGTACCACCAGTTGCAGAAATAATATTAGCAGTTTTAGCCATTATTTTCATATCCCCTTGTTGTGAAGACATGCTAAATGTACAAGCTGTTACACCGCTCAAATTAAATGGTACTTTAGATCCAAGACATTCTCTATCGACAACCACTATTTCAAGTGTTGGAAGTGTGTCGTTTCTTTTAATGAAAAATTTGTTTTTAAGCGTTTGAGAATACATCGTTAAAGTCTTTTATATAAATATTTAATTTATCTCAAAACCCATAGATTGGTTTAATATTTCTATTTCTATTACTTGACTGACAAGTTCTGCTTCTAGTTGGTTTACTATTCTTGTGCTTGAAGATGTTGCTAATTTAAATCTTGTGCTAATCTTTTTTGAAGGTGCTCCAAGTTGATATTGAACTGTCCAAACTAAATCATATATTGTATCAATAGAATATAGTGATTGTTCTAATGATGCATAATAAACTCCAGGAGATTCTTCTGTTGTTGTAATGTCGGATTCTATTATGATACCACTCTCCGTTGCTCCTGTGCCAGCTACATAAGAATTTACGTTTATAAAATAAGGGGTGAGCAAGGAATAAGTTTGTGTGTTTAGTCCTTGGTCATTTACTATTGTGTAAAACTTTTTATATAGTCTTAGGGCCATGTTGATTACATTAAAAAAACCTTGGGAATATTGCAAGGCATGCAATTCCCAAGGTTTTCTAAGTTGATTTATAAATTGGCAGTGATTAAGCTGCTAATATACATCTAGAAGGTTGAACGGTAATTGTTACCTCTTGAAGGTCTGATGAACCATAGTCGTTTTCTCCGAAAGAAGCATCGGTAATCATGCAACCAATAAGAGTCCATTTTTCTACGTCAACACCAGTAGGATCAAGCGCTGTTAATACAAGGTTTTTCTTGTAACCAACTGCGTAACCCATACGACCTGTTGTAGATTCATAGTGAAGTCTTACCCATTCCATAATTTTCTGAGTCGTAGATGGTCCGATTACATCAATAAATTTGATTTCAATTGGCTCCCATTTTGAACGACCAGCAACCCAATCGCTTCCGTTCATATACATGATTTCGGTGGATTCAATTGTGATTTTTGGTTTTCCAGAAGTTTGAACTAGAAATGAGTCAATTCCAAGCTCTGTAGGAAACGAAAGCTGAAATCTATTTTTTCTTTTAGGTTCCTGTTCAATAGGAACTGGTCTGAACATATCTGCCATAGTTGTTGTTTTAAGTTTTCTTTGTTTTAAATAAATACGTAGAAAAAAATTTTTTTAATTCGAATAAAAGAATAAAAAATTTCAAACTCCTTAAATAGCCCACTTTTTGTCATATAACTCTTTTTGGAATCTATTTATGAGAAAATAATTTTCTTATAGATGTCTGGTACCTATTTTAACCCTTTACATAGAGTTTTTTTGAATCTTTCAGGTGGAACGGTGACTGGGGATACCCTGTTTACACAAAGCGTTTCTGCCCAAACACTTTACTCTGGTGCCACAAATCTTTATTCAATTTTTGCTGGGATAGGATCTAGTGGACCTGCCTCTCTTAATCCAACATATGTTGGATATGGAAACAGTAGTTCAGGTTTAACAGGCACATCAAACTTTCAATATACTACAAACGAAACACTTCTTGTACAAAGTTCAACTTTAGCTGCCTTTTACGGTTATCAATCAAATAGTTCAGCACAACCTGTTGGTAAATTATTTAAAGCATTAAATGCAAATGGTCAGATGTGGCCAGTATTGCAACTTAATAGAGGTGATGGCACAACAATAACACCAAGCGCAGGTGTTGGTGCGGCTTTAAGTTTTGGTTTACCAGACGGACTTAGTGTTTTTACTTCTTCAGAAGATAATGTTGTAATTGGTGGTATTTATGACATACAAGCAACCACAGCGGCATCATCAAGAAATACAGCTTTTGTTGTACAAACACAAAGCGGTGGAACACTTTCAAACAAATTAAAGGTTTCTTATTCAGGAACAACATCGTATGTGCCATTAAAAATTGAAAACAACCTAGCAACACAACAGGTATTGTTTTCTATTGGTGACACATTTACATACACAGATAAGTATTTAAATTATGCTCCTGGTGGTTTGCTTGATGTTTCTGGATTACAGTTCTATAACTATTTAGGACAAAACCATAGAATTCAATCATCTATTGGTTATCTTGAGATAACATCATCAAATCAATTAACATTTTATCAAACACCAAAAACAGTATTTGATGGAACAGTTTATATTGGTCAATATAATGCACCACCATCTACATATTATTTTGAGGTTTCTGGATCAAGCAAGTTTCAGGGTTTAACCGCAAATACGATTTCTGCAAATACTGCACAAATTACATATGTGTCTGCAAATACACTATATGTTGTTGGCTGGAATACAAATTACAGTCTTAGACACGGTGCTTTGCTTTTGGGTACAGACTCTACAAGCTCGTATTTGTTTAGAGCAGATCAACCAGGTGGTGGAAACGCAATTTCAAAATTTGCAACCTATTTTGGTGGAGCTGCTTATCCACAAATACTTGCACCTAATTATGCAAATTTTGGAAGCCCCACAGTTGGTGTAGCTAATAATGCAGCATATCTAAACGCTGCAAGATCGGTTGCAAATAGAGCTTCATTATCAATTGAATCTGGTGTAACAGTTACATCAAACCTTTCTGATGGAGTTATTTGGAATGATGGTTCACATTTATATGGAAATTTTGGCGGACAAATAAGACAACTTGATAATGATTTATCTATATCTCAAGCAACAATAAATTTTGGACCAATTACTAGTAGACAATTTCAAACAGCAACAACCGTTTTTGATGCTGGTATTTTAACGTCTTCAAAAATTATAGCAGTTTTAGTATCTGATGCAACTTCTGAGCACACAGCAGAAGAAATTTTGTTTGAAGATGTTAGAATTGCCACTGGAAATATAGTGAATGGTGTAAGTTTTGACATATTTGCATATTCTCCAAAAGGTACATATGGTACATACAAAGTAAATTATACAATACAATATTAAAAAATATGGCAGAAATAGTAGGTATAGGAAATCAGTTTTATCAAGCAGAAGTAGACTCAAACTACGCACTTAAGGTGGTATATGGAACACCAACTTGGCCAGCATCTGGCGGAACAAGTGGTGGGCATTATTCGGTTTCTTTCGGAGTTAGTGCGGTTACAGCTGCTTCTTTAGCGGCAAATACAACTTTGATGTCTATGAGATTGTCAACAGGGTCTTCTAGAAAAGCTTATATTGAAAAAATTAGAGTAAACTTAGCTGTATCTACTCAGGGTTCATCAGGGCTTGTTTGCGGGGCCTTAGCTCTTCAAAGATTTTCTGGAGCAACACCAACTGGTGGAACATCAAGAACACCAAACAGAATGAGTGAAATATCTGGAAACACAAGTGATATGACAGACATAATGGATTCAAATGCCGCATTAACTGTGACATCTGTAGATTTTGGAACTGTTGTTGCGGCCACATTAGTTCCAATAAATTTTCCAATGAATGGAAGTTCTGGTATGGATTGGGTTTTTGAACCACCAATTCCAGTTGTTTTAAATCCTGGAGATGGACTGTGTTTAAGAACTCAAACTGATATGCCAGCCACACAAACATGGTTATACTCTTATTCTATTTATTGGAGTGAAGAATGATAATTTTTAATAACACTATTTATAAAAAAGTAAAAAATGCCCATACAAATAAAAGGACCAGATTCAACTGGTGGAAATATTGTAAATGTAGACGAAAATAATAGTTTAATTATAAGTTCGTCTATACCTGTTTGGCCACCATCTGGCGGAACAAGTGGGGGTTTTTATACAGTTGCTGGACAAACAAGTGCTGTTGTTGCTGCTTCTTTAGCAGCAAATACAACTTTGATGTCTATGAGATTATCAACATCTTCTCAAAGAAATGCTTATATAACAAGATTAAGAGTTGTAATAATACCATCTACTGTTGGCGCTAACGCTACAATTCCAGGAACTTTAGGTTTAATCAGATTTAGACGTGCAACGCCATCTGGTGGAACTGCAAGAACGCCAAATAGGATGAGTAGTATTTCTGGAAGCACAAGTGATATTACAGATATTAGAGATAGCAACGCCGCTCTAACTGTTACAAACGTTAACTTTGGAACTGTAGTGAGCAATACGATTGTTCCGCTTTTTATTGGAGGTGGTCCAATGTGGTATGAATGGATTGTTGAACCAATTGCTCCAATAATACTTCTTCCTGGTGATGGACTTGCATTGAGAACAATAGTGGCTTGTCCAGCAACTCAAACTTGGAATTATTCATATACATTTAATTGGTACGAAAAATAAAAAAATGTCATTACAAATACAAGGTGGAAATAATTATTTATTAAACGTAGACTCAAACAACAATGTTTTTGTATCAGAAGCGCCAACGAGATGGCCAGCATCTGGAGGAACAAGTGGTGGTTTCTTTTCTGTTGCTGGTTACACAAGTGCTGTTGTTGCTGCTTCTTTAGCAGCAAATACAACTTTGATGTCTATGAGATTGTCCGCATCTTCTCAAAGAAAAGCCTATATAACTAAAGCCAGGATAATGATATGTGCAGCAACAGCTGGAACTTCCGCTTTAGTACCAGGGACAATAGGATTACAAAGGTTTTCTGGTGCTACACCAACGGGTGGAACAGCAAGAACACCAAATAGAATGAGTGAGATATCTGGAAACACAAGTGATATGACAGATATAAGGGATTCGAATGCGGCATTAACGGTTACATCTGTAAATTTTGGTCCAGTAATAAGCACAACTTTAGTACCACTTTTTATTGCAAGTGGTTTAAGTTATTACGAAGCTATTATGGAACCACCACAACCACTTGTTTTAGATCCAGGTGAAGGTTTTTGTATAAGGTCTCAGGTTGCTATGCCAGCTACTCAAACATGGATGTATTCTTATAATATTTATTGGACAGAAAGATAAAAAAATATGGCTATAGAAATTAGAAATAATGAACTTTTGGGTTCTAATGTTGCAGATGTAGATTCGTATAATAGTTTAAAAACAGTACAAGCTACACCACCAGGGTGGCCAAACACTGGTGGTTATTTTACTGTTGGGGGACAAGTTGGATCTGTAATTGCTGTTTCTTTGGCAGCGAACTCTTCTTTAATGTCGATGAGATATTCATTATCTTCTTTAAAAAAAGCATATGTTACAAAATGTAGAGTTGTGATAGCTCCAGCAACTGCTGGCGCTTTTGCAACTATACCAGGCACACTTGGGCTTCAAAGATTTAATGGTGCAACGCCAACTGGTGGAACAGCAAGAGTTGTAAACAGATTGTCTGAGTGGATGGGTGCTGGTTCAGACATGACAGATATAAGGGATAGCAACGCTGCCCTAACTGTTACAAACGTTGCATTTGGCTCTGTGGTAGCCAACACAATTGTTCCGCTTTTTTTCACAGGTGGATCAATGTGGTATGAATGGATTGTTGAACCAATTAATCCAATTGTATTAAATCCTGGGGATGGTCTTGCTTTAAGAACACAGGTTGCCATGCCAGCTCTTCAAACTTGGGTTTATTCATATGCGTTTCATTGGTACGAAAAATAACATAATATGGCTATACAAATTAATGGTTTAATAACCACTGGTGAAAAAATATTGGGACTAGATTCAAATGGTAATGTTCTTATTTCTGAGGGTATGCCAACAGCCCCTTTAAGTGGTGGAAGTTATACCGTTTCTGGTCAAATAGGCGCTGTTGTTGCAGCTGGTCTTGCAGCAAACACAACTTTAATGTCTATGAGATTGTCCACATCAAGTTTAAAAAAAGCTTACATAACAAGGCTTAGGTTTTTGTCAGTTGGGTCTACATTTGGAGCAAGCGGCGGTGTCCCAGGCATAATTTCTTTGCAAAGATTCAATGGAGCAACACCAACTGGTGGAACAGCAAGAACTTTGAATGACCAAATCGAAGGTTTGAATTATGGTTCAGATATGACAGATATTAGAGATAACAACGCCGCTCTAACTGTTACATCTGTGAATTTTGGTTCTGTTGTGTCTAGCGCTTTGGTTCCAATATATATTGCTGGGGCCATGTGGAATGAGTGGGTTTTTGAACCACCAGTTCCAGTTGTTTTAAATCCTGGAGATGGACTGTGTTTAAGGACACAAACAACAATGGCGGCTACACAAACATGGGTATATTCTTATACCTTCCATTGGTATGAAAAACCCTAAATAGGGTTTATTTTTACATTTTATAGTCTTAATTTTCTCTTTTACCGTATTGTATTTTAAAAATACAAGACTATTTATTGTTAAATGTAATGAGGGATATTTTTTGGACTGATGATGACATAATATGGAGCGATAATCCATATTTTTGGAATCATGTGGTGGAAATCACAGCGGTTCAAGAAGAAATTGGTCGTCCAACAAATGCTTTTGTTAGAATGCGTCCAACAAGGAAGCAGATTGACAAGGAAAAGTTAACTTGGAAACCAAAAAAACCAAAATACATTAAGATTATTTGTGTTGTAGATGATGACATCTTTGAGCAAACTAATTATATAAATAAAAAACTCAGAGTCGAGTTGGATGATTATATAGTAACAGAAGCAAAAAAGTTAGATTTGGATCCAGAACAAATAAAATTGAAACTTAAACATGTTTCTAAAAATAAAATGAGGGTAGAAATTAAAAACGTTGTAATAAAATGATAGTATATACAGATAAAACAAAACTCTTTGAGTGTAATGTTAAAGTGGTTAACGAAGAAGGTCCAGAGCCTCAAAACACTAAAGCTAGACTTGTATTAGAGGGTAAAAATTGGAATTTAGTTTTTTATGGAGATGTTGATGATGATGGAAAATGCTCTATTGATATTAGTAAATTAAATATTTTAAGTGAGGGTGAGGAGGGTACTGTTAGACTTGAAGTAATTGCTGATGATTCGTTTTTTACCCCATGGGAAGATAATTTTGTTGTAAAGAAAAGTAAAAGTGTAACGGTAGAAGTAAAAGAAAAATCAAAAGAAAATATATTAATTAACAATAAACCAAAAGTAGTTGTAACAAACGTCCCAGAGTCAACACCAAAAACAGTAAAAGAAAGCATAGATTCAGTCATACAAAAAGAGATCGCTAATTCTGTAAAAGAAGGAAGTGTACAAGAGGCGGTTAGAAAATTAAAAGAAAACAATATAACTTTAATGAATTTTAAACAAAATGAAAAAAAGTTTGAGAAAATAATAACTGAAACTGCTGAAAAATATAAAATTAATAGCTACGAAAACAAAAGACTGTTTGTAAGGAATATCATTGATTTTATTGCAAAGTAGACTTAATTTTAATGTTTAAAGGTGAGTCAATATTCTTTATATGGTCAACGAATATCAGAAACATATCCGAGATTACTTCAAATAACATCTGGAGACACAGTTTTAGATGGTTCTGGAGATACAAGGTCGCTTTATGTAAATGGTAGTTTTTCAGCGGATACAATTTTTATTGGGTCCTCTGATTTAAACAATATATTTGCGCCAATTGGGGCAATTGGCTCAGGAGCAACAACATTTATTAAAAATGGTTTAAACACCTACACAGGAGGAACGCTAACAAGTCCAACTGTAAACATTTCTGCAGCCACACTTTCTTACTTATCGGCAACAACTATATCTGGTGATACAATTTATTCTGGTAGCACCGATCTATATCAAATTTTTTCAACAATTGGTTCACAGGGTGACATAGTACGTGTTCAACCTGGTTCAAATATTATTACGGCTGGAACTGTTAATGCGCCTATTATCGGTGTCGTTGAAAGTCCCTCATTTAACAATTTAACCCTATCTGGTCTAGGGCAATTTAACTCTGTTTCAGCCTCTTCTTTTTCCGCAACAAGTTTTTATTCTGGTGCAACAAATCTTTATAGTATTTTTGCAACTATAGGTTCTAGTGGACCATCAACATTTGTGCAGCCAGGTTTAAATACTTATACTGGTGGAACAAACGAGGCACCAACTGTAAATGTTTCAGCGGCAACACTTTCTTATTTAAGTGCATCAACAATATCAGGTTCTTCATTATATGTTCAAGGTCCATTTAAATATGTTGATGGGAATCAAGGTTCTACAAAAGTTTTAACTTCAGATGCTTTTGGAAATGCTAGTTGGCAAGAAATACCAGCTATTGGCATAGGTACGTTTATGTTTGTGAGTGGAGCTAGTGATATAGCGACATATAAACAAATGGTACCTCTTAACCTGTATAATTCTGATGGATTAATACAAGATACCACAAATGTAACTACAACACCAACTTTAATAGGTGGATTTGCCACAAACGAGGGTTATCCTGGTATAACTTTTATACCACTTGGAAATTTCTTAGCTCATTTTGAAACAAAAAAATCAGCAGGGTCAAACAACTATTACTCTTTTTATGAGGTCTTTAAATATTCATCTGGCGGTTCTGAAACCTATCTTTTTTCATCAGATACATCAACTGTAACATCTAGTAACCAAGTGGTACAAAACACTTTGTATTCTCATGTTACTAGTGGTATAACTTTAGAACAAACTGATAGGATTATTGTAAAAATTTTCAGTGTAATGTTGTCTTCTTCTGCAAATATTACTTTGCAATATGATAATAACACTGGAGCTAGTTTTATAATGCCATCCTCAAGTGTTGATACCACACACTTAATCCCATATACTGGCGCAACATCAAATGTTGATTTAGGTTCTTATAATCTTTCATCAAACGAAATAAATGGAAATGTTTTGTTGTCTGGTAATACAAATTTGAGTCAAATTTTTGCAACGACTGGATCTACTTACCTACCAACTCAACAAATTGCGTTTGGTTCATCAAATTCTGGAATAACTGGTAATACAAATTTAACTTGGAATGGAAATTATGTAAACATAGATTCAAATTCATTAACACAATTATATTTAACAGGGCCAGGAGCAGCCACATCAATTGGTCATAATTCTGGTATATTCTTTATTGGTGGAACTGGTGGTGGTATGCAAATATTTAACGCAGCTGTAAACACTTTAGCTGCTGAATTTTTAATCACAAGATCTGGTATTTATTCACCACTAACAATTTATTCTGGAGCTAGATCGAATTCGTTTTCATCCACAACACTTTCAGCTGGTACTTTTTACTCTGGTTCAACACCACTTGAAACAATAATTACAAACCTGTCTATTGGTGGAACTTCCACATATGTCCAACCAGGTTTAAATACTTATACTGGTGGAACTTCAAGTGCTCCAACTGTAAATATAAGCGCTGCAACACTTTCCTATTTAAGTGCAACAACAGTAAGTGCTAATACTGCTTATTTATTAAATATGCAACCAAACCAAGTTGCGTTTGTGCATCCATCAACATCTGGTTTGACTGGTGATACTTGGTTTAAATTTCACCCAAATACTGTTGGTGGTGGATATGGCCAAATTGGTTATTTAAATTTGGGATATGGAATTGCATATGGTGGATATTTTGGTATTGATATGTCTGCATTTGGCACATCAAGAATTTCAAGTTCATTATCTATTATTGAGCTTGATAGAATAACTGGCTTTGGAAATGTTTCAATAATTGTTCAAAATAGAAGGTCTTTAAGGGGTGATTATTCAGGTGTTACATTTGGCCCATCTTTAGAAACAGAAAGTACAGCAAGAGTTGATATAACAAGTGGCACTTCTATAATTCCACAATTAAGAGTTAGAAGTGGAGAAACTTATAGCGGATCTTACTTAGATGGTTCTATATGGAATGATGGAAGTCATTTGTATGGTATGTTTGGTGGTGAAGTAAGAGTTCTAGACTCTGGTTCAACTGGAAATGGGTCGCAAACATTTGTACAACCAGGATTAAATACATATACTGGTGGAACAAGTTCTGCGCCAACTGTAAATATATCGGCTGCAACACTTTCTTATTTAAGTGCATCAACAATTTCAGGTGGGACTTTTTATGGTGATGGATCAGGTCTTTCTGGTTTAGGAAATTCTATAACTGTTACTTTAGGTTGGAAATTTGATACAAGTACAACATCATCTGATCCTGGGTCTGGAAACTTTAGATTTAATAATTCTACACCAGCTAATATATCTGAAATTTTTGTGGATAATAATACCACAAATGGAATAAATGCGAGTGTCATTTTGAATAGATTGAGATCTGGTTCAGAAATTTATGTACAACAAAAAGATAACCCAAGTACAGCTATTTTGTTTTCTGTCACTTCTTCTACTGTTGATAATTCTGGTTGGTTTACGATACCAGTAGCTTATGTATCAGATAATGGTGGGGTTGTCCCACAAAATAACAAAGATTGTGTTTTTATTTTATTTAACGCACCATCAACAGATTCAAACACGTATGTTACTGGATTTACATATAATGATGCTAATAGGTTAACCATACAACAGAACGATGTTTCTGATTTAAGTGTGTTTATAAACACAATGACTGGTTTGACTGTAACTGGTGGAATTTCGGGTGGAACAATTTCGGGTGGAACATTCTATTCTGGTGCAACAAGTTTAGAAACAATATTTAGAAATATTGAAGATGTAACACGTATACAAGCTGGTTCTAATATGGCAACTGGTGGGACAGAAAATTCACCTTTTGTTTCTGTTGTATCATCGCCGTCTTTAAATGATTTAATACTTTCTGGTTTTGGACAATTTAACGCAACGACATCAACAATATTTTCTGGTGGTACTATAAGTGGCGGCACTTTTTATTCTGGTTCAACACCGCTAGAAACAATAATTACGAACTTGTCTGTTGGTGGAACATCAACATATGTGCAACCAGGTTTAAATACTTATACTGGCGGAACAAATTCTGCTCCGACTGTAAATATTTCCGCAGCAACACTTGTAACAATTTCTGGTGGAACCATAAGTGGTGGAACAATATATTCTGGATCAACAGATTTAAATGACGTATTTCATAGAAAAAGTGGATATTTATTACAGAAGGCTGGTTTGCTTTCTGGAAGTACTTTTACAGGGTCACCAAGAAAATCAACAGTGACTTTTACAACTCCATTTGCTAACAATTTATATTCAATAAACGTGACTGGAGAAATAAATAGAACATGGTCAATTGAAAGCAGAACAGCAAGTGGTTTTACAATCAGTTCAAATTCAACAACAGCGTTTTCATCAAGTGTTTTTTGGAGTTGTTGTGAAATAGGGGAGGGTTATAGATAAAAATGAGTTTACACGTAGATGACATAATAGTTGGTAGTTTTAGCTCTAACACGCTTAGTTCTATGACAATTTATGTTGGTCCAGATTTAATATCTGTACATGACATGTTTGTTAACACAACTGGAGACACCATTTCTGGGCATATACAAGTTCAAGGTAGTTTATCGGCAAATACAATATTTTCTGGTACAAATAATTTAGCAACTGTTGTTACCAATATATTTAATGATAATATTGTTACTGGTTTAACCACCTTGGTTCAGTCTGGTATAAACACATACACTGGTGGAACACTATCAAAACCAACAATAAATATATCTGGTCTTACAATAGATTCTATTTTTGTAAGCGGTGTGTCTAATTTTAATTCAGCTATTGGATCTGGTACAATAAGTTCATCAACTGTTATTGATAGTGTGGTTACCCCAAAAGGGACTTTAATAGTTATTGGAAGAGACTCAAATAACTCTATTACTGGATTAACAAAAGACAATGGAACGCTTGGGATAAGAAATTTTGTGTTTGGTAGAGATTCAAATAATAAAATAACTGGTTGGACAATAAGTGGTTAAACAAAAATAAAATATTAATATTTATATAAAACAACAATAAAATGCCTAGAATAGTAGGTTTTTCGTCAAATTTGCAAACTTCCACATCTGGAACTATTTTTGCCATACCAACACCTTCGTATGAGCAAAGTGATTTGTTGTTGGCTATTATAGCTGTCGATACTGGATCTGGTGTTTGGTCTGGTGGTTCTGGGTGGAGTGTATTATCAGCTAGAACTAACACCTCTCAATTAGCTGTTCTTTATAAAATAGCAACAGCCTCAGAGCCAGATGAAAGCCCATTTCAAACTACTGTAGCAGAAACTTTTAATGGTTGTATAATTTCTATACGTGACGTAAATGTTACAAACCCATTTGGTCCAACAAATAATTTTGCAATGGCCACACAAGGTGCTGCATCAAAGTATCAAATGCCACGGATTACAACGTCTGTAGCAAATAGTATGTTAATATACGCAGTTTCAAACTCTGCTGTTGGTGTTCCATCTATTATTGAAGGACCTGTTTCATTATTAAATGGAGAAGATGGCACAGCTCAAGCTTCTGGTGTTGGTTGGGGATATAAAACTGGAACTGGTTTAACACCATCAAATGTAACTTGTTCTGTGGTTGGTACTGGTTCAGGAATAAAGATGGTTCTTCAAGTTTCACCACCTTCTTCTGGCGCAACTGAAATTCCAGCTTTTTGCGCTTCAGATGGTTCAACATATATAGATCCAATTAATGGAACAACAGCGTTTAATTCAAATGCAGCAATGGCTACAACATTTGACACAAACTTTGGTGTGTCTATATGTGGTATTACAGCGGCTGATGCAACTGTTGCAGCTGTAACTGACGTTGGTATTAATTCTTATCATTCAGCTGCTCGTTTGACATCTATATCAGCATCAAAAAACTGGGCTGGTGCAGCATTAGATTTAGCTGTAGCTAATAACTTGAACGTTTCTGGAAAAAATGTGTTGGTTCACACAGGCCCTTCTACACCTGGACAGATTCAAAATATTGGTCCAGCTACAGCGAGAAAAGGTATATTGCTTGCTATGAGATCTACTGCTGGTAACTGGTCTGCTTGGCACGTTCATGGCCAGGGAACACCATTTGGTTATCAACGTGATGTGCCTTTAATTGTCAATTCATTAAATGCAACAGGAATTTTGCACACAACAGGTTCTACAAACTTTGCCGCTATAGATATATTTGGTTTTGCAGTTTCTGGAGGTGGTGTCGGAACAACAAACTGGGATTTTTATTCAATGTGGATGTTGGATACAACAACAATATGTGGTGGTAGTTCCAATACACCAATTGATATTCCTGGTATAGTAAGATCAGCGGCTGATGGTCACGAGAGAAAATCAGTAGTTCAGCAGGGCGGTTCACAAGCAATCATTTATCAACCAATAAGAATAGGTAGTGGTGGTACAGAAGTAACATATTTAGATCTTAATGCTACAGCTATTGAGTTTCCAAGGATATACAATAGGACAACATCTCAGGTTAATTATTGCTCATATCCTGGCGTAGCTGGTATTACATATTGGGCTGGCGATAATGACATAATTAAACACAGAAACTCAGTTATTTCTTCTTTGTCTGAATACCATTGGGGTTTTCACTCTGGGTCAAGCGCAACTGCTTTATATGATTTCTCAGGACTACAGGTAATTGGTGCAAAACCAATTAACACTAAGGGGCAAATTCTTTTATCTGGAACAGTTTTCAATGGTTGCGGTGAAATAAATTTAAGAGGTATGAGATTAGATCAGTGCACAATTTCTAGTAGTATTGACACAGCTGCTTTAATTATTACATCAACAACTGAGTTTTCAGGAGTAACAAATTGCACGTTTTCAAACAACAATAGAGCAATAAGATTTACAGTGTCTGGTTCTGTAACCATGGATGGAAGTGTTTTTGACGGAAACACTTATGATATAGAAAACGCTTCCACTGGTGGAACTTTGACTATTGAGGCTGTTAACGGAGCAAATCCAAGTACTTATATAAACATAAGCGGTGGAACCACTGTTATAAATAACTCAAAAACATTAGAATTAACAGATCTTCAATTAAATAGCGAAGTGAGAGTGTTTAGCAAACCAGCATATGTTGAACTTGCAGGTGTTGAAGATAGTACTGATACATTTACATATAATTATAACTACACTGGTGATACCAATGTGGATATTGTAGTACATCATTTACAGTATCAATATATATTACTTGAGGATATAACTCTTGGCGCTAATGGCGTAAGTATCCCAATACAACAACAAATTGATAGAAATTATTTAAATCCATAAAAAAACTAAAAATTTTTCTATTTATTAATAGCATTACAAATTTAAAAACATAACAAAAAATGGCTAAAATAACCGATCCAGATTCATTAAACCAAGGTGTGGAAATAACGTTTAACACAACAAATAAATTGGTGTTATTATCAAAAGCTGGAAACTTAAGCGATGATGGTGTAACCATGCAAGCAATTTATTCATTTGCAAAAGAAGAGTGGAAAAGTGATCCAAACTTAATTAAATTCCCATTTCCTTTGATCTCTATTACGGAGCAAAAATTTGACTTTGTAAACGGATGGAATTTTTCTGGCGGTACCACAAAACAACTTGTGAGAGATGGTGGTTGGGCATACAAAGACGCATCAAACAACTCTATCGAAGAGTATATGGGTGTTATTACTTTGGGTTCAATTGTAGATGGTAGTCAAATTTATTATCAACAAGCTGCAACATCAGGATCGAGCAATGTGGTTTTAACTGGAGCAGTAAACCAAGCTGTTCAGATTTATAACTCAGGAACTACAATCACAAACTATAGAAACTTTTTTAAAATCTTCGTAAGGGAGTATCAAAACTTATATGATCAATCACAATTATCTGATATTGGTCAGAGCACTGTGACATATCAAGTTTATTCATTCCCGCTTGGTAACTCAACTGACTTAAAAATTTCTGCTACCGACACAGACGTTGATGAAGATCACCCATACACTGGAATGTCTATTAGTTATTTGGTTGGTAGTGGATACACAACTTGGGCAGCAGCACAAACTTATGGTTTGTATCATGTTGTTAAAGATAACGCAGATGGTAGATGGTATTTAGCTACATCTGCGCATACTTCTGGTGGAGCATCTAGAGCTTTACAATCTTCTGCTTGGTCAGCATATACTGGTGAGAGAAGTATTGGTGGAACATATTATGCTTTTAACAAAGTTGTAAGTGGTAACACTGGTATAAAAACACAAGTTTATGAATATGTACAAAGACAACTTCGTAAACCTGGAAATATAAACTCTGCTTATCTTGGGCCACCATTCGGAAATGTGAGTGGTAAGACTGCGGATGCTTTAATGAATTTTGTCGGAGATACTTTGGTGACTGAACCTGGTGTTTATGTGGATAATTTTGCTGCAGTAGATACCAACGCTTATGAATTTTATGATTTAACAGGAACAACAAGTGTTAGTAGAACATTTCCATTTGTGGCCGCTGGATCAATTGCGTTTAATGAAAATTTAACGAATGATACGGCTGCGATTTACAAGGTTTATTTTACAACAAATCCTGGTGGTAACTTTGGAACTTCATCTGCTATATTGGTTAACAATAATGCTGGGGTGCCTTTAACTGGAACTTGTAGCGGTGTTACATTTGTAAACTTTGACTTTGATTATGATGGAAATGCTCAAGGTGGTAGAACTCCTGGAACAGATGCTGATGTCACTATTGTGGCTTTAGGTTTATCTACTGGTCAGTATGTGTCTACTACAGGAACTATATCGAGATCAAACGCTAACTCGTTCTCTCTCGTATCGTCCCTTGAGCGTAACTACTCTAATCCTTAATAGAAAACAATTGATTTTATTTGTAAAATCTTTATATTTTATTAAAATGAACTTACTAAAATGGCAAAAGTCACATTCGATGGACCAAATAAACTTATCATTGTTAACAGTGGAATAACTTCTATTGATGTAAAAAAAAACATTTACAGCGATTGGAAAGAGTGGTTAACAAATAAAGCAGATTTTAGTGGAGATACAGGAGATAATACCAAATATTTACAAGCTTTAACTGCTATTGGTGGTGACCCAATTAGTGAATCCTTATCACTTGGTACCACATTTTTCTTGGAAAATGGTTGGAAAATAAGACCATATGAGGGTAATCATTCTTTAACAATTCTTGGAAACATTTACACAAGAGATGGATCAAACGCTGTTGTCCCAACTGTTGGAGCCTATAATGTTGCAATAAGACTACAAACATCAAATTTAATTGACACTTTGAGTATGGGAACACCAACTCAAAATGCTGAGGCGGTTTGGACTATGGCAAAAGATTCACCAATAATGTCTGCAAACACAATTGGTAAAACAGTTGTTGACATAAATAACATTGCAGGAGATAATCAAGCGCTTATATTAGCTGGGCAATAATAATTCACACCTATTTATTTTAAAAGATATTAGGTCATGAATTATAGAACTGGGCAAACCATTTACGAACAAATTTTATCATTAAATGCCGATAACCAACCTGTTTCATCGGCTACTTTTTCTTACACACTATTCAATAGTGGTGCTACTTACACAGCAACAACAGTAGATATTAGTTTATCTGATGCTTCTACTGGTGTTTTTACAGCTTCTTGGGTATTTGAAGAGGTTGGAGTTTATCAATTATACACAAGAAATTTATCTACAAATGTTGTGTTTGTTTCAGATTTATATAATGTGAGACCAGACAGTGAATTTCAACAAAACATTTATATCGGATTGTAATAAATGCCAAGCCTAATTTACATAGAATTACGTGATAATCCTGGTTACCACTACGCTGATGTTTTAAGTGCTATAAACTATAACTTTCAGCTCGTTTCTGGTGGAACTGGTGGGGGCAATACTGGAACAACAAATGTTCAACCAGGAACAAATATAACAACTGGTGGAACGGCGCTTACTCCAATAGTTTCTGTCGTACCTTCTCCTTCTTTTTCTAATTTAAGTTTTTCTGGAACTGGTCAGTTTGCAACAACCACATCAACAACTTTCTCTGGTGGAACCGTAAGCGGAGGCACAATTTATTCTGGTACAACCAATTTAAGTTCCACAATTATAAACATTGCAAACTTTGCCGCAACATCTACTGGTGATTTTACAAGGGTTAGACCAGGGTCTAATATTTCTACGGGTGGAACTGGAAACTCACCAATTATATCAGTTGTAGCATCTCCATCTTTTAATGGATTAACACTTTCTGGAAGTGCACAACTTACAAGTGTGACAGCAACTACGTTTGATGTCAACTATATTTCTAGAATCAGCCCCAATCAAATTGTTTTTAGAGAAACAAACACACTTGCAGTTCATGGTGATATTACATATTCCACATCTGCTAATTTAGGGATGTTCAGGTGGTATGGTGATGCGAGGTTTTCTAGTTTAAGCGCAACAACGTTAAGTGGTGGAACGATTTATTCTGGTATAACAAATTTAAATCAAATATTTTCACAAACAGCACACACGCATACAGCATCACAAGTTTCTGTTACTGCTTTAGGTAGCCCAACATACACTCAACTGCAACAAATACATGATTTATCAAGATCTGCTGGTCATTTAAATGGTGGAAATATTACAGATGCTGGTGGTGGAACCATAAACATAAGTGCTGGACAAGGGTTTATAAGAGCAGTGTCAAATGACACAAGTACTTTATTTACTTTTGATTGGCCATCCAGAAGTGGCGTAGCAATACCAAATGATACAATTAGGTACGTGACTGTACAATATAGTGGTGGTACACCACAAATAGTTTTATACACAGAGGATGATTATGATTACAGAATTGAATTTCCAATTGGGTTTGTTGTAAACGAAGGTGGCACTTTATATATAAATGATGTCCCGCACTCGATTGGTAGAGCTGATAGTAGGGGTCTACAAAGAAATTATGAAACAAATGGTAGATCCAGAGCCGATCAACTTGGCGGTTTAATTTTAGGAAATCCAACTGGATTAAAACTTTCAGTTTCTAGTGGTGTTACATGGCTTAGGGCTATAAGAGAAGTGTTTTCTGGTATAGACACAAATGTGTCTGATACATTTGATGCTTATTATTATAATGGTTCTGCGTGGATAAATTCAGCAGTACAAGTAGATTTAGACAATACTCAATACAACAATATTGCGACTGGTCTTGTTGGTTTGGGAGTAAACAAATACGTGTCTCACTTTTTATATCTTGGCCCAGGTGGTGGAATTGTTTTGGTATATGGAAGACAAAACAATAATAAACAAGCAGAGGCTGAGGCGGAACCAGTACCATCTACATTACCACTAAGACTTCAAAAAGGAAGTGTGTTTCTTGGAAAGATTGTTATCTTAAATGGAGCAGCTACACCAACATCAATTTTATCCTCTTTTAATAATGTTTTTGTTGGAGCTGGTATTTCTATTCACAATGATACAACTGGTTTACAAGGTGGAACAACATCTGAATATTATCACTTGACAAATGCAGATTATACAGCTGCTGTTAATTTATCTGGAAAGTTGGCAACAAAAGCAAACCTTTCTGGTGCCACATTTACGGGTGCTTTAGTTGGTACAAGCATTTCTGCAACAACCATATCTGGTGGAACGATTTATTCTGGTACAACAGCGTTGTCAACAGTTATCGACAGATATTCAACAAGAGTTCAAAACGGATCAAATATTACAACAGGTGGTACAGCAAATGCTCCAAGTGTAAATTTAAGTTCAAACATATCTTTATCCAATATTGCTTTTAATGGTGGTGTTACAGGCGGTACAAACACAGTATTAGCAGCTGAAACACTTGTTCTTAGAAATAATCAAACCATTGGAAAGGCAACATTGTCAAGTGGGGCCGTAACAGTTAATACAACATCAATACACTCAAGTGATTCTATTGTGCTTTTAACAGTGCAAACTTTTGCTGGTGCTCCATTTGCACAACCTGTTTATGTTGCAAATATATCAAACAATACAAGTTTTGATATTTTATCTCCAGATCCAAGTGATACATCTACTGTTGCTTGGATGATTGTTAAATATTAAAATTGATTTTCTAACCTATTTATTAGCAAACAATTAACGTTAATAATTATGGTTTTAACCAAAGAAGAACGTCGTAATGAAAAAATAAAGTGTGCTATGAGTCCATTGTATTATTTAAATACATATGGGCACGTGTTTGATGCAAAGAAAAAAAAGGTAACACCAATGCACTGTTTTGATTATCAGAAACGATGCGTAAATGATTTTCATAAGTTCCAAAATAATATTGTATTAAAATCGAGACAAACAGGTCTTAGTGTAATCACAGCTGGTTATGTTGCTTGGAGATTAATGTTTAGGTACGAAGAAAAGATAATGATTATTGCCAATGATGGTGCTGGCGCAAAACGATTTCTAGCCACTGTAAAACAATTTATAGATTACACACCTGATTGGTTAAAACCAGAAGATGCCCCAACAAACAATCAAACAAAGCTTCAGTTTTCAAATGGATCATGGGTTGAAGCTAAAGCTAGTTCTCCAAACGCTGGCCGTGGAGAGGCATTAACAATGTTGGTTCTAGATGAGACTGCATTTATTAAGGATGATGAAGCGATTTGGATGGGTGCTGGTATGGCGCTTTCTGCAACAAGGGGAAAATGTATAATGATCTCAACACCAAATGGTGCTTCTGGTTTATATCATAGAACATGGGTGGCCTCAATAAATAAAGAGAATGATTTTAATTCTGTGAATGTACACTGGACAGAGAATCCTCAATCATCTGAGGGTTTAATATTTAGAACAGACCCATCTACTGGAAAAGATATACCTTGGAGCCCATGGTATGAAGAACAATGTCAACGTCTAAGTTATGATTCTGTAAAAATTGCGCAAGAGTTGGACCTATCATTTGAGGGATCCAAATATTTAGCTATTGATGGTGCTTTGGTTGAAAAATATACAAACGCTGTTAGGGGTAAAAAAGTCAACATGTTTATTAAGTATGATTTTTTATTTAAAGGAACACAACAAGCTGGATCATTTGTAACTAATGAAACAAATTTCCACGTCTTCAAAAAGCCAGAACTAGGAAAATCTTATATCGTGTCTTGTGACGTTTCACGTGGTGATGGAAAAGACTATTCTACAATACAAGTGTTGGATACAGAAACTCTTGAACAAGTTGCTGAATATAGAGATAAGATAGGTGCTGATTTATTCCCTTATTTGATTGATTGGGTTGGTAGAGCATACAACAACGCTTTTGTTGTTGTTGAGGCTAACTCGTTTGGTTTGGGTGTTGGATATGATCTTAGAGATAAATTACAATACAAGCGATTGTTCTATTCTAAGAATACCCAAGAAATGCATGTGAGAACACATGATTACAAAATTGATATTGGTGTAGAAATACCAGGATTCCAATCTACAAAAACATCAAGGCCAGCTGTAATAAAATCTATTGTAGAACACCTTAGAGAGGGTGGAGTTATAATAAACTCTCAAAGATTAATGGCTGAAATGTCAACTTTTGTTATGGTTGGTGATCGCCCACAAGCAGAAAAGGGGTATAATGATGACTTGATCATGGCTTATGGTATTGCTCTTTATGTGAGAGATACGGCTTATATGAAAGTATCTGCCACCTCAAATATGTATAAAAACATGTTGGATGCAATGACCATGAACTCAAATTCATCTTTTGGTGTAACACAAGAAAATGGCCCTAAAAAAGATATTGATACACCCCCAGGTGGCGGCGGTTTGTTTTTTGGAAGCGGAGACATCAGTGACGACGAAGATTTAAGTTGGCTTACAAAATAAACCTTTAACTATTTATAATTGATCATTTAATACATATTTTTTAAAAAATTAGTCCGATATGGCAGAAAATCAACCAAATAACAAACCAGACAACATTTTTCAAGGTGTTTTAGACGCTATCAATGGTGGAAAAAAGAGATTGGAACCAATGCCAACACCTCCAGGTGGTGGTGGTTTAATAGGCCCAGATAGTAGTATTGAGAATTTACAGCAGCAATATTTAGATTGGCAGGTTAATAAAATGGCACACAACCTGTATCAAAGAACTTTATATTTTGACACAGATAGGTTACAAGCATACCAGGATTATAGAGCTATGGATATGTCACCAGAGATTGCAGCTGCTTTAAACATAATCAGAGATGAGGCGTTAACCAGGAGTGCAAGTGGGGATATCGTAGAAATTTATTCAGATAATTCTAGAATTAAAGATGTAATTAAAGACTTGCTTCATAAAAGATTGAACATTGAATTTAATGCAAAACTTTGGATTCGTGATCTTGTAAAATATGGTGATTATTTTGTTCACTTGCACATTGATAAAGATGAGGGTATTTACGACTTTCAAACTTTGAGGCCAGAGGATATGCACAGGGAAGATGGATACGATGGTAAACCTGGTGCTGTAAGATTTAGATATGACATGGTTAATGAGTATTTTGATGAATGGCAAATTGCTCACTTCAGACTTATTGAAGATACCATGAAAATTCCATATGGACGTTCAATATTGGATCCAGCTAGAAAATTGTGGAAGCAATTACAACTTGCAGAAGATTCTATGTTGGTGTATCGTATAACAAGAGCTCCAGAAAGAAGGGTGTTTTATATTGAGGTTGGTAATTTAGAGGATGGAGATGTAAAAACATATGTTCAAAAAATACAGAACCAATTAAAGAAGCAGCCGATTGTAGATTCCAGAACTGGAAATATTAATATGAAATATAATCCTATGAATATTACAGAGGATTATTTTATTCCGATCAGAGGTGATAAATCATCTAGAATTGATACCTTACCAGGTGCAAGTAATTTATCAGATATTCAGGATATTGAATATTTACAAAATAAACTTTTTGCTTCTTTGCAGGTTCCAAAAGCGTATTTAAATTATGCGGAGTCAATGCCAGGTGGTAGCACTCTTTCTCAAGCAGATTTAAGATTTGCAAGAACAATAAATGGAATACAAGAAGTGTTCTTAATGGAGCTTCGTAGAATTGTAAATATTCACTTGTATTTTGCTGGGTTTAAAGATGATATTGATAATTTTACTTTAACTTTAACAAATCCTTCTACACAACAAGAGTTGTTGAAACTTGAAACTCAAAAGGCAAGATTAGAGGTTGCAAATGAATATTACAAACCAGATGCAACATCATTTACTTCTTGGACTTGGGTTATGGAAAACATTCTTGGTTTCTCTAAGCAAGAAATTAAACTGATTCTTAAACAAAAGAAAATTGAGAAGAAGATATTTGCTGAAATTGATGCAGCTGTTGATACATATAAGAAAATTGGTTTGTTTGCTGACCTTGATGCTAAATATGAAATACCAGGAGCTGTAGCTAAACCTTCAGGTGATGATGGTGGTGGAGATATGGGTGGCGGCGGCGGTGCCTCAAGTAGTTTATTAGGTGGAGGTGGCGATCTAGGTATGGGTGGTCCTATGCCAGGTGGTGAAGATATTGGTGGTGAAGATATGGGCGGTCCTACACCAGGTGGTGAAGATGCTGGTGCTGATACAGGTGGTGAAGATATGGGCGGTGAACCAGGAGCTGAAGAGGTACCTATTTCAGAAAAAACAAATAGACTTAAAAAGGTTTTAAAAGAATCTGATTCTAGATTTAGCGATTACCTTGATGATTTACTTGGTGAGGATAAAAAAGTGGAATTAGAAGAAATTGGGCTTGCTCATAAAAGTACCGAGTTAAGTTATAGAACAAAAAAATTATTTGAGAGAATACAAAATAATTTAGACGCTACGAAACGTGATGAGCCAGAAAACAATTTACATGAAGATATTGATCAGGGAACGTTGTTAACAAACAACGAAAGGCTTTTAAATCAAACTCAAGACATGATGAATGCTTTAGAAAATCTTTTTAAAACAACCCCATCTGTGGAGCCGCAAGAAATAACAGAGGTTCAAAGCTATGAAGTTTCAGAAGAAGAAGATATAAATAGTCACTTGTTTGATTCAGATATAACAGATGAAATTTCAGAAGATGACATTAAAGAATAATTAGATAACAATGAAGTTTGATGATCTTTTTAATATCAATGACACCTACAAAGTAAAACACGACCTACAAAAGATAAAAGAAATTTTAGCCGATATTGAAAAAGATATTAACGAGTTTCTGGGTCCAAAAAAAACTAAATCTAGGGGTGTAAGGGCCAGGGGTAAAATTTCCAGGCTTAAAAACTATACATTGCCTGAATTATCTCGTAAATTGTTAAAAACCAGGCAGGATTGGGATAGCGAATATTAAATTTGTTTTTATCTGGGTTTTTGATTACTTTCGCATTATTATAGCGCATGGAATCGAACAATCAAACATGTAATCAAAGAAATTGTAGTTGTGGTAAACAACATGTTTATACTGACGAGTTTACAAATTTGGAGAAGACCAACCCTGGCCATGCCAATGAACTTTATCAAGAAAAAAGAGATGCTTTAAAAGAGCAAGTTCAGAAATTGGAGCGTGATAGAAAACACACTCCAATGGCGCATCTACACCTACACACTTATCATAGCATACTTGACGGCGCTGGCAACATGGATGATTATGTTAGGTTAGCCAAAGAATTTAAACACCCCGCAATTGCTATTACTGATCACGGAACTGTTTCTGGGACTTTTGAGTTTTGGAAAAAATGTAAAGCAGCTGGTATTAAACCAATCATTGGGCTTGAGGCTTATGTGAATAATCAAATGGGAGATTTTGATGATGAAAAAAAACACGAAGGTGGAGCCTCTCATCAATCTATTTTTGTTATGAATAAAGATGGGTATGTGAACTTAAATAAATTGGTTTACAGATCTTTTACTGAAGGTTTTTATAGACGTGGGCGTATAAAAACAGATTGGCTTATTGAGAATAAGAATGGTCTTTTTATAACTACCTCTTGTGCTGTAAGTGAAATGTCCAAAATGGTGAGAGAGGGTAAAGAGGCTGAAGCGGAAGAATATTTAAAAGTGCTTATGCGTGAGTTTGGTGATAATCTTGCTGCGGAGTTACAATTTAACGAGTTTGATGGTCAAAAAATATATAATAATTGGCTTATTAGGATGATTAAAAAGTATAGTCTTATGCCTATACTTACAAACGATGTTCACTATGCCTTCCCAGGCGAAGCGGTATTGCAAGATACTTTGATTGCAATTAATAGAAAAGAGAAGTTGAGTGAAATGTCGTTTAAATTAAGTACACGAAATTTATTCTACGCAAGCGCAGACGATTTTTACATATTTAATAAAAAATTTGGTTATAATTATCCTGAGCAATTTGTGGAGATGTGTTTAGAAAACACGTTGAAAGTTGCTGAGAAATGTAATTTTGATTTTGATACAAAAACTGAAAAGTTTCCAGTATATGAAGCTTCTGCAAAAGTAGAAGAGGCGTTTAAAACAAAAAACACCAAAGAGATTATTACAAGATTGTCTTTTTTTAAACTTAGAAAAAGATTAGAAGACTACAAAAAAAATAATGTAGTTGTCATTACCCCAGAAAAAGAAAAAGAATATTATGATAGATTAGCATTCGAGCTTCAAGTAATTGAAGAAAAGGGAGCCCTTGATTATTTCTTAGTATATTGGGAGCTTATCAATGATTATACCAGCAAGGGGTATTCCATTGGTCCTGGCAGAGGTTCAGCAGGTGGTTGTTTGCTATCTTATTGTCTTGGTATTACTGACATTGATCCAATACGATTTGAGTTATATTTTGAGAGGTTTATGAATCCAACCAGAAAGTCTATGCCTGATATAGATGTGGATTTCGAAAAAGACACGGATCATATAACAGATCAATTTTTATATGAAAAATACGGAAGAAATAGAGTTATAAACGTATCAACATTCACAACATTCAGCGAGAAGAATACATTGAAAGATGTTGTTAGAGCTCATTTTGGTGAAGAGTTTACATCTCAAGATTCAGAAGTTGAGTATGTTACAAAGGCAATGCCCAATTGGGATAAGGTGGAATACTCTTTAAAAGATTGGTTTATAAATTTTCCTAAAGACCCAAAGTGTAGCGAGCGTGTTCGTGGGTGGTTGCAAAACCCATCTCACAAGATTATAATGGAAGAGACCCTCAAGTTGCAGGGTATGGTGAAAGGTATTGGTCAACACGCTGCTGGTATTGTTATAACACCAGGCCCTTGTTGGGAGTATTTGCCAGTAAACATTGTAGCCAAACAAAAAAGTATTGTAACAGCATTTCAAGAAGCTGATAAATCTGGAAAAGATCTTTCTGAACTTTGTATTTTAAAACTTGATCGTCTTAAAATAGAAACTCTAAACGTAATTAAAGAAGCAGAAGCCTTAATTAAAGAGAAAAAAGGAATTGATGTCAGTGATCAAGTAAAGAATGTTGATATTACAGATAAAAATTTATTTGCTGAATTACGACTTGGGATGAATAATGGCATATTCCAATTTGAAAGTGCTGGCATGGGTGGTATCATCAAAAATATGCATACCGAAACATTTGAAGAATTGATTGCGGCAAATGCTTTGTTTAGACCAGGTCCAATGGGGATAAAAGCTCATGAAGAGTACATTACCAATAAGTTCAATCCAGAAAATATTCAATATGTACATCCAGCTCTTGAACCAATTCTGAGTAAAACAAACGGGGTGTTGGTTTATCAGGAGCAATTAATGTTTATTGCACACGTGATAGGTGGAATGACTCTTGGTGAGGGTGACATGTTGAGAAGGTATATGGACAAGGCGAGTTCTGCTATTATTAAAAAGAATGCTGGTGAAAGTTTGAATGCAAAGGACCAAGCCAATTATTCAGAATTTGAAAAGTATTGGACAAAATTTTTAGAAGGCGCAGCCAAACAAGGATACCAAGTACATGAGGTAGACAAGATAAAGGATTATGTTGTAAAGTATTTAGGGTATTCTTTTAATAGATCCCACTCTTGCGCATATGCGTTTCTTGCCATGCGTACACTTTTTTTAAAACATTATTACACAACTGAGTTTTATACTGCACTATTTAATCACCCAAAAACATTTAATGATAAAGATAAAACTCAAGCTTGGTTGACATCAGCTATTTCTGCAGCTATGGCGCAAGGTATTATTATAAAACCACCATCATTAAAATCAGGTTGGCATTGGACCATGACTGGCGACAAAGAAATTTCAATGGGGTTTTCAGCCATTAATGGCGTTGGAGATATTGCGTTTAAAGAAATGCAAGATCTTTTACTTGCAAGGAAAAAGAAGCTTGACACAATTACCATGGCTGAATTTTTCGAATTGCCATTTTCAAAATTTAATAAAACTAGTTTTGGTGCCTCTGTAAAAGCTGGCGTATTTGATTCTTGGTCTGACTCAAGACAATATTTGTTGTCTTTAAAAGAAAAGAAAAAGAAAAAGAAAGTTGACGCTGCGCAAATATTTATGTTTGATATGGGTGGTGAAGAATTTAGTTTAAATAATCAAAAACACGATTTCCCTTTAACAACAGATGAAGAGCGTAGAACTAGTTTTTTAGAGGTGTGTAGTTTTGATCTTGAAAAGATTGGTCATATATCCAAGATTAAAGAAAAGATAGCCGCCATATCAAAGCGCCCAATTGAAAACATCGTTAATTTCGAAGAAGATGGTTGGTATTATTTTATACTTGAAGATGTACATGAAGCTACTGCTAAAACTGGATCTAAATATTTGGTTTTAAAAGTTGGCGATGGTATCTCTCATCAGAATTTAAGAATATTTCCACCAATGTCTGAAAAGGTAAGACCAATGTTGCAACCTGGACAAGTTTATGCAACCAAGTTTGAAAAGAACGAGAGCGGTTTTATCAATATTTTAAGAAATGCACAAATAACAAAAGTTGACGTATGACACAATTTGAAATTGATCAAGGAAATTCTTTGATACATAATTTTATGGGCAAAGAAACAAAACAATCATACTCTTTAGGTGAAGAGTATACTGTCTATAAAAGAACAAAATTAAAAACAAATGTGCCAATACCAGAAGATTGGGATTTGCTTAATTTAACTGAAGAGCAACGTAAAGAAATTGTTGAAGATGAGTGGGTTTATGTTGGACATTCTTTTGATGGCTTAAAGTATCATGGAGATTGGAATTGGATTATGCCAGTTGTACAAAAATGTTGTGAAGAAATATCAAAAAGGCCAGGTATAAATTCTCGTGGGGGTTGGACACCAGAATATGGTTATACGGAGGATATATATACAATGAGATTGAATAGTCATATAGAAAAAGTTTGGAAAGCAGTGTTGTTTTCTATTGATAAAATTAATAAGATTAATAAAAAAAATGAAACTAACAATTGAATTGGTTCCACAAACATCATGGTTCTCTAATTTGAGGAGTTTGCTTTCACAAGGCGATTGGGATGTTGTTAGAAAGGGATGTTATGTAAAAGCTGGTCACGTATGTGAGATATGTGGTGGTGTTGGTCCAAAGCACCCAGTTGAGTGTCATGAGGTTTGGGAGTATGATGAAGAAAGCGGAGTTCAAAAATTAGTTGGTCTTATAGCGTTATGTCCAAATTGTCACGAGGTTAAGCATATTGGTCTTGCTGGTATAAAAGGCAGGAGGGAACAAGCTATTGAACATTTTTGTAAAGTTAATGAGTGCACAAAAGAAATAGCTGAGTCACACATAAACAAGGCTTTTAATGATTGGAATAGACGAAGCAATATGGATTGGACATTAGATGTAAGTAAATTAGAAGAGTTAAAAAATGGTTGAAATAACAATATACACAGATGGAGCCTGTAATCAAAAAATTGGAAAAGGTGGTTGGGCTTATTTAATTTTAAAAGATGAGAAGTCAGTTTTTGAAAAAAGTGAATCAGTTGCTGTAACAACAAATAATAAGTGCGAAATGCTTGCAGCTATAAATGCGCTCAAAGATTTGAAAACTTACTATCCAAACACCAGCGTTAAAGTTACTTTGGTTTCTGATAGCGCATATCTGGTTAATGCTTTTGTTGATAACTGGATTGATAATTGGACCTCTAATGGTTGGGTTAATTCAGAAAAAAAAGCGGTATTGAATAAGGAATATTGGTTAGAGCTAATACATTTACAAAAAATGTACAATGTTGATTTTGTAAAGATACCAAGAAATTCAAATGATTTTGCTAAAAGAGTTGATCAATTAGCTGGAATTGCTTCTAATGCAAAAATTTAGCTACAATAGTAAGAGCGGTACCAAATATAAAAGATAACACAGAAACGATTGTCATTACTTTTATTTTAAATTTTTTGTAATCTTCTGTAATTTCCCTGATTTCTTTTGTGATTACGTAAAGATCTTCGACTTCAGCGTCGATTGATTGGTGTTGAGCGAAAAACTTTTTAATTTCTTTTAAATCTTCAGCGTTTAATACTTTTTCAATAGATGCTTTCCAATCCCCAAAGTCTTCAACAGAACCTTGCAAATTGCCTATTTTAGCCAATTCAAGGTTTGTTTTCTGAATTTCTTGAGAAAGCTTCTCTTGGTTTAAATTAAGCTTCTCTAGCTGTCCTAAAATTAAATCTAAGACTCTATCTGGGTTTTTTGCTTCCATAATTTGTTAAACTGTTTCTACCTTACTGTGTAAACACTGTAAAGCGCTTTTGCATTCATCAATAAGAAACTCAAATTTCTTATTTATTTTAGTGATTTTCTCTGAGATAGATGCTATTTTTTTGTCATCTAATTTTACAGATTGCTTTTTAGTAGAGCTTTTATCTGATGTGGTGACAGATTTCTTCTTGTTGGCAGAAGATGAACTGGGTTTTTTTCTCTTTGGCTTCACTTTTTTTTGTTTATAAATATGTGATTTTTATGTGTTTTTAGAGATATTTATAAAAAAGTTTAAAATTTTTTTGTTGATAACTTATATGAAATCTAAGAGAGTAAAAAAAGAGATAGAGAGGCTAAAAAAGCAAGCCATGGGAAGTGCTTATTCGATTAAAAAAAACGCAAAAAAGAATGCCGATAAAATGACTTGGCCAGAAAAAGAGTTTTGCAAAATTTTAAAAGAACTAAAAGTGGGTTATGAAACTCAAAAAATTATTCAAAACAAAATATACGACTTCTATATTCCAGGAATTAATATGCTGATTGAGATACATGGTTGTTATTGGCATGGAAATGGGGCTATATACAAGGAAGAAGATTTGAATGGTTTACAGAAGAAGAACCAGAGAAACGACATATACAAGGAGGGAATGGCAAAAACAGCTGGTTATTCTTTTGAAGTTGTTTGGGAAACAGATCTAAAAAAGAACTACAACGAAGTTAAAGAACGTATGAAAAACTTGTTAAAGGGTTAATTTTGTATAAATTTGAAACTACTTATATTAAGAAATGAACATTAGAAGTTTAATAAAAGAGGTGATCACACGTGTTATACACGAGGAAGACATTTTGGGTGGAGACATATCTGGAACAATTCAAAATATAAGTACCCAATTAAGTCAAGATTTAGATAATGTAGAATCAATTATAGATACACAAAAAATAGATTTTACAAACGATACCAATAAAGTTAAATCAAAACTACAACTTAAATCAAGGTTAAATCAAAACACACCAGAAAGAAAAGGTTTGGAAAGAGAGGTACCTGAGTCTCAAAAAGAGTTAAAGATTAAAGAAAAACAACTTAAAGACCTGGAAACCACAAAAAACAACATAGTTCAAGCTAAATCTGAGATTGAAAAGCAAAGTCAAGAGCTCGAAAAGCAGTCTATGGTATCAAAAATGGGTAAAAAATCATCAACTTCAAGTGTTTTACCATCATTGAATTCCCCAATTTAATCTCAAATTTAATTTATTTTAGAAAAATTTTCAGTTATTATTTATCTGTAAAACATAAATTATGGAAAATAATGACAAAATAACTATTGGTAACACCGAAAACACCAATAATTCAAAACCACACTTTCAACAAGAAGAGGATGAATTTAAGATTCCAACCGAAGATGTGAAATTACCATCAAATGGCAGGTTTTACGCAAGTGGTAAAAACAGTGTAAAAATTAAATACCTTACAGCTGAAGGTGATAATATTTTATTCTCTACTGATCTTATAAAGAATGGTAAGGTGTTAGATATGCTATTGGAAAGCTCTGTGGTTGATGTGGACCTTAGACCAGATGAGATGATTTCTGGAGATAGAAACCATGTGCTTATAGAACTTAGAAAGACTGGATTTGGATCAGATTATAAACCTGGGAAAATGACTTGTGGATCTTGTGGGCATGAACATTACCCAACAGTAGATCTTGACAAGCTTAAAATAAAAGAGTTGAGTCTTATGCCAGATTCGGACGGTTGTTATACTGTTGTTTTACCAACCACAAAAATGGAGATTAGATTTAGACTTTTAACTGGAGCTGATGAAAAAAGATTAGCAAAAATGATCGAGCACGGCACAAAAAAGGGTGGAGTTAAAGTATCGAGAGTAATAACAGAAAGATACTTACTTCAAATTATGGCTGTAAATGGTGTAACAGATAAGGTTTATATCTCTAGATTTATAAGTGCAATGCCAACCAGAGATTCTTTGTTTTTTAGAGAATACAATAGACAGGTTGAGCCAGGAGTAGATTTAAATTATGAATTTGAGTGCCCTAGTTGTGGGTCTATAGATAATAAGGATGTTCCTATCACTCACAGATTGTTTTACCCAGACGTAGACTAAAAATGGAAGAGCAAGCTCTCACATTAGAAGAGTTGAGAAAACTCAGAGAGGAGCTTGAGGAATATAAGCTTCAATTTGCTGAATTTGCCAAGACATCAACAAAGCAAGCAAATAAGCAAATTGAAGAAAGACCTTTTGAAATTTTAACTCTCCCGTCAAAAGGAGAGTTTTACAAAAACAAAAACAAGTTTCTTTTAATAGGTTTTATTACTTACTACGAAGAGCATATACTTACAAACGAGATCATGCACGATGCGGATATCGCAATGCCACTTGTTTTATCAAAGGTTATTTTAAACTCAGACTTCAACATAAGCGATATCTTATCTTGTGATGTACAGGCTATTTCAATGTTTTTAAGAGCATTTTCATATGGTAACAATATTGAGATAGATGTAGAGTGTCCTCATTGTGGAAACAAAGATAAACACCAGGTACAAATTTCGAGTTTTAAATCTAAAGATCTTGAAAATTCTCCAGATGAAAATGGCGACATAAGTGTTTTAAGCGGTCAATATAAAATACCTATTAAAATACACCCAAGAACTTATATTCAAGAACTTGAATTCAATAAGTTGAAAAGAAGCCCAATTGAAAAATTAGCATTTTACATTAATGAAATAGATGGGGTTAAAGAGCAAAAAAACATTCTAAAAAAAGTAAGCACATTAAAACTTCTTGAAGCTAGAGATGTTAGAAAATCTGTGTTTGAAAATTTGCCAGGAATTAATGCATCTGTAACATATATCTGCCCCCTTTGTGAGAAAGACACAAAGATTGATTTTGGTAATAATGGTGCTGATTTTTTAAAATTACCAAGCTCTTTTATGAATAATGTATTAGAAGAAATATTTTTATTAACACATTATGGCCAGGGTATTTCTGTGTCTGATGCAAAAAAGATGCCCGTAGGTGAGAGGCGTTGGCTAATAAATAGATTATCGGAAGAAATCACGAAAAAAAACGAAGCAGAAAAAGCAGCTGTGTCAAGAGCTAAAAGCAGAAGATAATTAAATCTTATTAGACTTCAACATGTTTTCCATTGCGTCAAGTGGTTGAAAATTTGTGTAATGATTTAGTTTTAACACTTCCTCTTCTGTTTTTGCTGAAGATATTGGTGTAATATGATCTAATTGCCATCTTTTAAAATTTGGATCATACATTCCGTAATTATTCCAATTCATCCACGGTTGAAATTGTTTTTCTATATAACTTTTAAACTCAATCATGGTACACCCAAGTATTTCTGTTGTTTTGTTTTGTTTTTTACAATTGTTTTGCTTAAATGTTTTTACTATTAATTTTGAAACATTTAGTTTAAATTTAAACAATGGGTCTTTTTCTTTTCGCTCTTTGGTTTTTATGCGGCGAATATGTTTAGTTCTTTCACGATATGCTTTGTCGCTTGCTTTCTTTTTTTCCTTGTTTTTTTCAACCCAAATTTTGTCTTTTAATCTTTTTTCCTCTCTATGTGTTTCCCTATAAATTTTATTAATTTGATCTACTTTTTCTTTGTTTTCTTTTTTATAAAGTTTAGACCTTCTTTTTTCACACTCTTTGCATTGTGATTTATAATTGTTAGCTATTTTAGCAAAGTAAAATTCGTTTATCGGTTTTTTATGATTACAATTAGAGCAAATTTTTTCCATATTTTTATTTATAAATAGTACAAAAAAACGTCGATGGATTATTTTTACCACTTTAATAAGTTGTAGTTTTTGTTTCTTTTATTAAATTGCTCAATATTTATTATAAAGTTATTGTGGCCATGAATTACGAAGAAAGTTTTGAAAAACAACAAAAAAGCTCAGAAGAAATATTTAGTGAGCTCTTTGGCCTTTTTGACAAGAAAGAAGAAAGGAATCCATTGTTTTTTGAAAAAGATGGTGTGTATTATTTTGCAAATGGAAAAAGTTCGGCACAAGCTATAAGTTGGCCAGGTAACACAAGGTACTTAGAAATTTTTGATTGGAAAAATAGCAAACTTAAGTTTGTTATGGATCCAGAGACGGAGTTTCACGCTAAATTAATGAACTTTGATTTAGAAAAACAAATCATTCTTTTCTTCGATGGGGAATGGATATCTGGTGGTTTTTATGGAGAAAAATTTGTTGGAGTATTCAGTGGGGATTATTTTAAGGGGAGATTTGTTGGAAGAAATTTAGATTATAAGTCACACCCAACCACTTTTATAGACGGAACAATTTATAATCCAAGCGAAGGAATACTTGGTTTACCAAATACATTAACCACAACAAATGGTCAATTTGAATTTGTTTCTGTACCAGTGGGACATTCTATTCAATTTAGAACAAAAAATGGAATCAATAACTCGATTAAGGTTTTGAAGAGAATTGATGGTAATAACTCACAGTTTCAATACGAAGTTTATAATGGATTTACAAAGCAAAAATCTATGCAAACGATTGAATGGCCAACAATTAGAAATGGGTGGAACACTGGTGTGTATCAAATATACATGGGTTCAAAGAATATAGCAAATTTAATAGAAATTCCACAAGGTGACGCTATAATTGAAATGTACATTTCAAAATCACAAGCTGATTTTAAATCAGGTGCACCAGAAGAATTTGATTCGAAGAAAAAATATCAATTTGATTTAAAGAGTATTCCTGGTCTAGATATAAAACAGTTGAGAGGTGAAAAAGGTAGACTTATTGGCAATGCAAATACGCTTGTAAATTTAAATTTTGCATCTGAAGAGGAGTTTAGAGAGTATGAAAAAATACTTCAAAGTATAAAAAGTGGACAGTTTGCCCAGGATTTAAAAAATATTAACAGAGCAATTCGTTATGGGGAGGTAGATGGATATGGTCCATACATTTATTTGAAGAAAATATTTAACAACATTCAAGGTAAAAATGCCACTAAATTAGCAGAGGCAAAAGGTAGGGGTATTGGTCAAATGCAGCCAAATATTGGGGCTGGATCTATGCGAAAAGCTACTTCTTTAGGTGGTGGATCAGCAGCAGGTCAACAATCAAAAAAACAAGCGCAGCACCACAAACAACAAGGAGCTGAGATGGGTGGAATTGCTGGTTCCATGCTTAGAATTAACAATTTTGTTAAATTTTTCATAGATAATATCACCACAAAACTTGGAAAACCTCATTCTGGGGCTAAAAAGTTCGTTTTTGACAGACTTAAATTAGTTTTGGGCACTGATACTCTTATACAGGCAAAAACTACTCCAGAGGGCCCAATAGAGCCTGGGCAGCAGTCTACACCAGATTTCGCAAATCAATTCACCATGCGTGAAAGTGTTAGGGGTATAATTTCTAAACATTTTTGAAACCTTTTCTTAGTTAGTTACGTATAATTAATTGAAATAAGAACAATTATATGAAAAACGAAACGTTCAGTTCAAAAAACAAGTTAATTTATGGTTTCATAAAATTAGCTATTGCTGTATTCTTTCTGTTTAATTTTACAGAGAATGATTTAATGCATGCACAAAAATGGCTGGCCGAAAAGGGTAGTGTTATAATGCCATACGATTTAGCTGCTTTTTTGGCCACATGTTTGTTTTTGGTTGTTGTGTGGAAGCTGATTAAATTCTTTGTTGTGGGATTACTTCAAGTTTTAACATACAAACAAAGACTTGCAATTATTGGTGAGAGACCAGTGTATGGTCCTTGGCATGGAATTGGAAGAGGGGGTTCATCTAAAACACCAAACATTGATAGAGCTTTAAGTTATAGAGAATCAGCTATGGCTGGAATGAACTCTGCAGATGCAGCTGATTATTTAAACAGTACATCAAGATTGGACTCGTATAAAAATTCAAATCAACACGGTTCAAACACTCAAAGAGCTGCTAGTTTTGTTGAATCAAGAATGGCTGGATTGAATGATGCTGATAAAATAAGCTATATTCAAGGAAAAATTAAGTAACAAACAATTTTATTTATACAAATAAAAGCCACCCTCAAAAGGGGTGGTTTTTTTTTATTTGATATTTATTAAGAAACACTTAAATGGCAGCTGATAACTCGTCCAATCAGTACAAGGACACTTTAAAGAAACTCAATGAAATGATTGAGAAGCAAAAAGCTTTAAGTCAATCGGCTGATGCTATAGAAGAATCCTGGAAGGCGATCAGTTCTGAAATATTTAAAATTGATGGTGCTGACTTTTTTAAAGAGGTCCCAAAGTCTTCTGAAGAATTAAAGGAGATGTCAAAAACAGTTTCTGATTTACAGCAAAAATTTAATCAAGCTGGTGAGGAATTTGCAAAAATGATTGATCCAAACCAAGTAGAAAAATTAAAAGAATCTCTTGGTGGAATTTCATCCTTTTACACACAAGACAAGGAGAGTGGTAAAAAAATATTACAAAACACAGAGGCTCTACAGGATGTTTTAAAAACAATAAGAAGAGATAATATTGCATTATCACACCTTGATGATAACGCCATTGTTGATTTGGCTGATAAAATAAAACTACAAGAAGAATTAAATGATGGTGTTGTAGATTGGAAAAAACTAATTGAGCAAAGTAATAGCGAACAAAGGATTGCTATTGCTTTAATGCATGAAAACTCACAGGAATTAATAAATCTTAACAACGGTATGACAGATGCAGCTGAAATGGCTGCAAAAATAAAAGAAGAAATGCTTAAACCAAATGAGGTGTTTGAGCTTGGAAATGCTTTTGAAAAAGTGTTTACTTCTTTGGGAAAAAGAATGAGGAATGAGGTTATTAGCACCCTTACTGAGTTTGATACAGTGTTACACAAAGTTCAAAAGGACACCAGTATTAGAATGACAGAAAACGCTTATGCGTTTTCTAGATTGACCACTGAGGTTGCACAGTTTGGTGTTGGTGTTGAAGATGCTGGTCAATTAATGGCTGATATGTCAAAGGAGCTTAAAACAACAGATTTTAATTTACTTGCGAATGCCACGAAAGATTTTGCAATGATTGCTGGTGCTACTGGAGCTGCCGCAGAAGATATAACCACAATAGCTGGTGAGTTAATGAGAATGGGTGAAAGTTCTGGACAGGTTAAAGATTTTATGCAAGAAGCAGATCAACAAGCTAGAATGTTTGGGGTTAGTTCCAGCAAAGTGCTTGGTGGAATCAGCAAGAATATAAAAAAGATGCGTGAGATGGGTTTCACTGGTGGTGAAAAATCTTTGATGAAAATGGCGGTTACCGCTGAAAGACTTAGAATGAATATTGATGAAACATTTGATATGGCTAAAAAAGCTAGAAGTATTGAGGGTGCACTTAACATGGCAGCTGAATTACAATTAGCTGGTGGATCATTTTCAAACATAAACCCAATGGATTTGTTGGCTGCGGCAAGAAAAGGTCCAGCAGAATTACAAAAGATTCTGACCTCTATGGGTAAAGATATTGGCCGTTTTAGTCAAGAAACTGGCAAATACGAATTTGACGCAGTCGATGTTGATAGATTACAAATGGTGTCAGAAGCGACTGGGCAATCTATGGAGAGCTTGCAAAACATGATTCAAAAAAACGCAGAAGATGTAGAAAAAACAAACATGTTTTCTGGTTTAATTGATAGTATGGACGCAGCAGATCAAGAGTTTGCTAAATCAAATATTGCCGACATGATGAAAAGATCTAAAGATGGCAAAATTGAATTTGATGCAGATAGTGATATGGCCAAAAAAATGGGCATAGAATCATTGGAGCAATTGCAAAAAATGGATGCCGCTACTTTGAAAAAGAAAATGGAAGACAACAAGTTAACTCTTGAAGAGCAAAATAAAGCAAATCAAGATTTAAAGCAATCATTTGATAATTTTATAAAAAGTTTGATGTCTGTATTGACAATATTTCAGCCGTTACTAGAGGGTCTAGGTTGGATATTTCAACAACTAAGCAGTTTCTTTGTAGCGATAGGAAAACTAAATGATGTGTTTGGTGGTCTTGGTACTACAATACAAGTGTTGATCACGGGATTGCTGATTGCTGGTGGTATTTTTGGAAAAAGCGTTTTTGGTTTATTAGCTGCTGGGGCAAAACAAAAGATAGCTGGTGTGGCTGGTAAAATTCTTGGAAGACCAGCAGATGCTGCAACTGGCGGAGTTGGCCCTGGCGGAAACACATCAGCTCTTGCGGCACAGGCTGAGCAGGGTAAAAGTATTGCTGAAAAACTTAAAGGAATTTCTGAATCTGTAAAAGGATTTTTTGATATTATAAGAAGCGCAGTACAAGGAGTTATGGGGGTAATTGTAGATGTGTTTAAAGGGGTTGGTGAAGCTATTGCTGGATTCTTTAAAGCGTTTACATCTGTTTCATATGCTGATTTAATTAAGGGCGCACTGGCTTTGGTTATTATGGCTGGTTCTTTATGGTTGATGGGGGAAGCTCTTGGAAAGTTTGCTGATGTTGGATTAGAAGAATTGGGAATTGCTGCATTAACTATTATTGGTTTAACCGCTGCAGTTGAAGGTCTTGGTATGATATTACCACTAATATTAGCTGGATCGCTTGCACTTGGAGTAATGTCTGCGGCATTTTGGATTTTTGGACTAGCTGCAAAATCTGTAGCAGAGGCTATGCCTGCAATCTCAGAAGGATTTGGTGCTTTCTCAAATTTAAATGGATCTAATTTGCTTTCAGTTGCTGCGGGTATAGGCGCTTTAAGCGCTGCGTTGGTTGCGTTTGGTGCGGCTTCAGCGTTTAATGGTGTAATGGGATTATTTGGTGGCGGAAGCTCGCTTGGTCAAATTACTGAGTTAGCTCTTATGGCTCCAGCTATTGCTATGTTGGCTCAGAGTTTAAATCTTGCAGCAGATGGAATTGCAAAACTAAGTTCAGCTGCAGAAAAATTAAACCTGGAAAAATTAGAACAACTCAAAGAGGCCTCTATTTCTATGTCAAACACTGTTAAGAAAATGAGTGAATCTGAAAGTAGAAGGACAACAGAATCCGCATCTAAGAAATCTGGTGATGGAGATGCAAGGAAGATAGAGATAAATTTAAAGATGAACGGTAGAGATTTGCAAAACTTTATTGTATCTGACACCAAAATTTTAAAATAATAGTTTTCACATTTTTTTGACACAATATTTATAATAAAACATATAAGTGAGCTTTTTTGATGATAATAATTTAGAAGAAATTAGCGAAGAAAACCTAAGGTATTTCTACGAAGAATTTTCAAACAACGTAAGAAGAATATTGTTGTCTAAAAATTTGATTGCCCCAAATAACGTATATGATGTTTTATACCCACAAACCAGGGATGCTCTTGTTGCTAGAAACATACCACGAATTGAAGATCTAGAAAAGAATTCTACTTTTATTAGAGATTCTCTTTTAGCTAAAAACGTTTCCGAAAATGTTTCTTTGGAAAAACTTGCCGAAGATACAAGAAAAGCATTGCTTGCTAGAAACAAAATCACAACGGAAACAGAGGCACTTTTAAATAAAGCACTTGTTATAAGAGACGATTTGCTTTCAAAAAACGTAGAAAACAAAACTGATATTGAGAAAGATTCTGAATCTTTCAGACAAAACAATATTGTAAAAAACAAACCAAACCAAAACGCTCAATTTGAGGCGGATTATAATAATGCAATTTTTAGAGAAAAGAATATTGCAGCAAACGTTCCTAGTGAATCAGATATAGAAAATGATTCTGAGCAGTTTAGAAACAAAAACATTTCTTTGAACGACTCGAAGAAAACTGACATAGAAAAAGATTCAGGTCAATTTAGAGATAATAATATATCTGCAAACATACCAAATGATTCTAATTTGGAAAGTGATTCTTTTGCATTTAGAAATAAAAATATTTCAGCCAATGTGTCAAATAGCTCAGATCTTCAAAATGATTCAGAAGAATTTTTGAAGAATAACACTTCAGCTAATGTACCAACTGAGTCAGATTTAGAAACAGACTCTGCCACATTTAGAAATAAAAACACATCGGCTAATGTTTCTAGTACATCAGATATTGAAGTTGATTCAGAAACTTTTAGAAATAAAAACATCTCATCAAATGTTCCAAAAACATCTGATATAGAAAGTGAATCTGAGGAAATTAGAAATAAAAACACCTCATCAAATGTTTCAAAAACATCTGATATAGAAAGTGAATCTGAGGAAATTAGAAATAAAAACACCTCATCAAATGTTCCAAAAACATCTGATATAGAAAACGATTCAAGAGAAATAAGAACTAATAACACATCGCTGAATGTGTCAAAATCTTCTGATCTTGAAAAAGATTCACAATCTGCTTTAAAAAACAACTTGTCGCTTAATGCACCGAATGAATCTGATTTGGTTGTAGATTCAGAATCGTTTTTAAAAAATAACGTTTCTCTTAATGCTCCAAAAGAATCAGATTTAGTAAAAGACTCTGAGCAGTTTTATAAAGATAACACATCTGCAAACATACCGAACTCGTCTGATATAGCAACTGATTCTGTTCCTTTTTACAACAGTAATGTAGCAGCAAATGTTCCTAACCCGTCTGATATAGCAACTGATTCTGTTCCTTTTTACAACAGTAATGTAGCAGCAAATGTTCCTAATCCGTCTGATTTAGCAATTGACTCTATACCATATTATAATAGTAATGTTGCACCGAATGTGCCAAATAATTCAGATTTAGAAACTGACTCTATACCGTTTTATAATAGCAACATAGCTGCTAACGTTCCAGGTGATTCAGATTTAGAAACTGACTCTATACCATTTTATAATAGCAATGTAGCTCCGAATGTACCCAACGAAAGTGATCTATTATCAGATTCTGAAGAGTTCTTAAATAACAATATATCTGGAAATGTACCAAGCACATCTGATATAGAAAAAGATTCAATTCAATTTAGAGATGTAAATATAAGTGCTAATGTACCAGGGTTTCAGACAATTGATAGCATGTCTGATAAATTTAGAAATAATAATTTAGCAAAAAACCCACCATCAAAACAATTAGGTGTTGTAGTTGAAGGTCTTGGTACTTCTGCGTTCTTGGGCGTATCAAATGTGTTGTTGCAAGGTGTTTTGTTGAGACAAATACTTTTAGCTAAAAATAGAAAAGGTAGATTATCAATTGATACCTATTCTGGAGAAATGCAAAACAGTGCAAATTTTGAAAACACAAACGAAACGATAAATGTGCACGGTTCTTTGCAAGCAACATATGGTACTTCTGATATGCCGACATTTGGTAGATCTCTTCTTGAAAATACAAGAAATGGTTACATAACAGATGCAATAAGAGATTACAATATTTCAAGAAACTCTTATAATATAGGAGCTATACAACCATTTAATGCTGATTACTATAATATTTTAAAGAGCAACACAAATGAGGGATTCCAAGAATTGCTTGCGATTACACCAAACTCTTTTGTAATAAGAAATTTAAACTTTAGTCAACTTGCGCCATTTGGTAATTATACTTATAAAAACCCAGAAGAAGTATTTAGAGCTACTGAGTTGATGGCTAAGACAACGCCAGGTAATCCTTTAATGGACGCAGAATTTCAATCTGGAACCAAAGGTGTGTTGGGTGTAATTAGAAAAATTAGAGATTCAAAAGAATCCGCTTTCTCAAGAAATTATGATGTACAAAATCAAAATAGCTTTGTTGTTGGAAGGGAAGGATCAGTAAATAAAATATCTAGACAAAGGTATACTATTGCAAATCCATATAATGCTGGAAACGCAAAGAGGGTTTTGTTTTATTTACAAAACTATGCTTCTGGTGATGGTTTTTATTTTCCACCATATATTCAGGACTATTCAGAAAGTTTTGCAGCAAACTGGAACACATTAAATTATCTTGGAAGACCAGAGTCAATTTATACTTACAACAATTCTTCTAGGGAGGGCACTATAACATTTATTGTACTAACCGACTATTCAAACGATGTATTGCTGGGTACAAATTTTGCTGATGAAAACATGCAGCCAATTAAATTAACAAAGACTGATTTGAATGGTAAAAGATTTACAACAAAAGATGTTCAACAGAACGAAAATAAAAAAGCTGGTCAAAGATCAGTTGATCAAGCTACTGCTAAAAAACAACAAATAGATGATGAAATTAAAACCGCAACAGAGTTTGGTAAAACAACAAATGACCCTGGAACACAAGATATAAACAATAGAGATATTACAAATCTTAAGAAGCAAGCTGATGCGTTGACAAAATCAATTAACAATGCTTTTGTTGGAGAGAATAGGGATACAAATTATTCTGAGTCTAACAAAAACATGGTTAATGTGTATAACAACATTTCAACCAATGCAACAGAAAACTCTGAAAGTAAATTACTAGATACAAAAGAAAGATTGAAAGCTATGATTGCCAATTTAGCTTTTCAACCAGCTTTCTTTTCTGGTGACAAAGTTGATTTTGTTACAAAGATGGATTTTCTTGGTAAAATGACAAGACCATCTTCTGCTCAGGGAAATTCTGGTTTTTCATTTACAAGACCACCAGTGTGTAGGATAAAATTGGGCGATTGGTGGGATAGCGATATTATTGTAGATAGTGTTAGTTACACAATGACCGATGCGCCTTGGACTTTAGATGGTGGAAGAGTACAACCTATGTGGGCGACAGTTTCCATAAACTTTAAATTTGTTGGATCATATGGGTCTACAAATGGGGCACCAGTTCTTGCTGATGACATAAATGGTTTATATGCGCCAAGGGGAACCAGATCAAGTACTCTAAAATAGTGTTTAGTTTAATAATAATTTATACTATATTTTAACCAATTATGCCATTTAATTTTTATAAAGACTTAAAGTCTGGAGATACTCTAAAAAATATGCCACAAGTTGTTATTTCTAAAAGAAGAACAGATAAGTACATTACATATGATTCTAAGGTTATGAGATTGGATTATGTGGCTGGACAAATATATGAAGATGATACCTTAACTAGATTAATAATGTGGGCTAACCCAGATTATTGTTACGAGTTTGATATTCCAGATAATACAATTATTAGAATACCATATCCTTTAAAAGATGTGTTAACAGAGGTGCAAAATTATATCATAAACAACAGAGATAAATAATGTCAATAGAAAGGTTGCCACAATTTGAACACAATGATCTTACATTAGATGTGAGGTTGGAGGCTATTGTTGATGGTGTTAAAACCGATTTTACTGGTAAAAAAATATTTGGAGTAGAATTTTATAAAGAAAGCATTGGGTTTGGAATAACAAACATAGAGGTGGAAGTAAATACTTCTATGCAACCAATTGTTACCATAACATTTAAAGATTTGTATGGTAACACGGCTTTTGGAAAGACAAAAAATGATTTGTTTATAGATGGCAATGACGATATTGCAAGCACTGATTTTTCAGTTTTATTTAATTGGCCACCACCAAAATTTCTATTTACATTTAAAGGTGAATTAGGAAAATCATCGACGTGGATGTTGAGTTTAAAAACAACATCAACCACATACGATCCTTCTGATGGTAGCTATATTATAAAATGCGAGTTTGTCCCAAATCAATGGGGTTTTATGGCAGACTTGCCGTTTCTTTATCTTAAAGCCGTAAAAGCGCTTAAGAGACAAACGATGAGTGATGCCGAATTTGAAAAAGTTCAAACAGTATTTGATTTAATAAGAATAGGTAAACAAGTTGAGATTAAAACAAAAGAAACAACAAAAGAGTTTGATACACTTTTAACTCAAGTTGGTTTGATAAAATCTCAAAGAATGTATGACGCTCTTCATATTACAAAAATCGTAAACTATGATGAACCAATCACTGGTCAAGTCGGCGATCAATTTATTTCAGGATTCCATTCAATAAGAGTTTATAGACCAGTTGGAGAAGGAAACAAAGATATTAGCGACGATACAAGAATAAGATCTTTTGCAACCAGCCCATCAAACATAACAAAGATAAATAAGTTCTTATTGTTAACATCTGCAATTGGGTCATTAAAACCAGAGGATATAACATTTTCAAATTTTGTAAAGTTAGAAAATGATTCAACCTATTCTGCTAAAATAGCAGAAAGGGTTGCATTGTTATCTGACAACGCCTCAAAAATAGAAAAAGCCATCAAAGCTAAAACGTATGATTCAAGTAAGAGTCAACTTCAAAAAATAACAATTGGAGAAATATTTAAACAGTTAGCCGAAGATGCTGGATATATTATGGGCAGGATTCTTGAGGCAGGTTATCAAGGATATAGAAACGAAAACAATCAAGCTTCAAGAGATTCATCTAGTCAATTAATTGGAAAGAGCTTTCCATTAATATTTAATGATAAACAAGAGGAAAAGCCAGCTATTACTGAATATGGCGCTAGTGTTGGAGCTGATGCTTTTGAAATGAATTTCGTTGACAACTTTATTAATGCTATAAGTGAAGGTATAGCTACCGATAAACTTGCTGATGGATTAGCTGAAAATGGTGGGGCACTGCAAAGTGTTGGGTCTTCTTATATTAAAAAAAGGATAAATAATCTTGAAGCATTAAGACCGAATCCATATAAACCATATTTCCAAAACATTATTCAAAATATTTTGGTTAGGGGTGGAATAGTTGCTTATTTAACTAGGAGCCCAGATCCAAATAAACCTGGAGATTATGATACTTCTATTATTACTACTGATAGAGCTACATCTTCGGAAGACATTATTTCTTTAGTAGATGCAGAGTTAGAGAATCTTGATGAAAACATTTTGGGAGCTCTTCAAGAAGAAGAATTAAGTAAACTAGAAAGGTTTTGTATTTTTTGGGATAATTTTTTAAATGAAGATTGTACAAATTTGAGAGTGCCAGATGACACAGGAAGTCTTGAAGATGGTGATAGTTTGATTAATTCTGGAACTCAATATTTAAGCAATCCTGGGCAACCTTTGCCAGATAGCCTTTTAGACTACAATGTGGTTATTAACAAACCCGCAAATTGGGACGGCACATTTGCTGGTCAATCTGGTTTGGAGTCAACAACGCTTCGTAAAGAGATGGTTACTTGGTTTAGTAAGAAACCGACAAGTCAAGGTAACACCTCTGTTGACACAACAAATGCAAACTTCATTAACATGAGCACTTTCCAAGCTGTAAAAGTGATAAATAATGGATTGGCTTATTTTAAACCTATCAATTCATCAAACTCATATGTGTATGTAGCATTTTCAAGTCCAGAATCTTCTAAAACACAACAAATAAATTCTGCCAATAGCGACTCTGAATTAAAAGGAGATGCGGAAAAGCAAAAAAATTCAGATGAGCCAATTGGTTATGTGAATGTTGTTAACCCAGAAGACTCAGACGGTAAATTACTTGAGGTTGTTAATGAAATGAATAGACGTATAGATAGCGGGTTGCTATTAGATTATTCAAGACTTGTAAACCCAAATTCTGAATTTTATAGTGTGCCAGATGAAGTAACCTCATCTGGAAGCTCATATTTTCGTGTAACAAACAAATATTGCTCACCAGATAATCCTCAATCTGGGCAAACACCAGCAAAAAACATTACATTTTCAGTTATATCACACCCAGACTCTTCTAACGATTTAGTGTTTGGACCTTTTGTGTATGGAGATCAAGGTGTTGTACATCGTGCTTGGGTAAAAAGAATGTGTGGTAAATTGAGAGTAAGTGTTGAAAATGTAAGACAAAAGAAAACGCAATTTATTTCTGATGTTCTCGGTAAATCAACAGATCAAAGAGATTTGTTGTACAAGCAAATGCATGTGCTTTATCAGCAATGGGAGGTTTTAATAATTGAAGATTCAAATTTAAACCAAAGCTCTGCGGGTGTGACACCAGGTTCTATTGCTGGAAATCTTTCGGCAAGATATAGTAATCATGTGAACTATAACATGGCACCAGAAATTGCACAGGCTGCTGCTGACAATTCATTTCTGTATGGTTATCCACTAAACTCTTTAACGAGAAGCACATCTAATGTTAATGTAAAAAACGCATTGATAAATATTGACGCTCTTAGTAAAGCAAATGGAAACACAACAGTGTTGCAAGCGATCACACAAATTTGTTCTCAAAACAATTTCCTGTTTATTCCAATGCCTGGCGATCCTGGATTGTTTTCTACTCGTGAAATTTTTTCACCACACCCAGTTAGTGAACAAAGAATAAAAAACTTTTTCTATGTTCAATTTGTTCCTACTCCAGAATCTAGAGCCACGTTGAGTAATTCTCAGAAACAAAGGGCACCACAAATAGATGATATTAGCGATAGATTACCTGAAGGTACTTTGGATATTAGATTTGGTGCACCAAGTAATCAGATAGTAAAAAGTGTAAATGTAAGCACAGAAGAAAACAAGCCAACAGCAGAGAGTATTATTAACCTTCAGAGATTAGTTGATAACGAGAATCAAAATAAAAAAGTTACAACAGATTGCTCTATGCTGTCTGTTATGGAAGGTAGAAGTTATAAGGCATCAATTGAAATTGATGGTAATGCTCAGGTGTTTCCAATGCAATTCTTTTATTTGAACTCTTTACCATTGTTCAACGGGCTGTATCAAATTATGAAGGTTCGTCACAGTATTGCTCCAAATAATATGAATACTACAGCTGAGGGTATTAGAATGAGGATGGATTTTCAAAATGGAACCTTTGCTGGAATCGAACCTATTACCTTGGAATCTTTGGACGCAATTTCAAAATCTCTTCCATTGACTATTACGGCTAATACGCAGGAAGATTTTGATAGAACCGTAAATTTGAAAGAAGAGGATCTCTCATATGATCATAGAGCGATAGATAATGCTGAATATGACCCATTGTTCTTGAATGGTGCGAATAAGGTTCCAATATTTAACCAAGGAAATTCAATATGGGCAAGCAGAAAGGGTGCAGATGGATATACTATTGGATCTAGGGGATGTTGTATTACCAGTTTAGCAATGGTTACAAAATATTTAACTGGACTGAGCGTGATAGATCCTGGTAAGATATTTGAATGGAACAACAACAGTGTTGTCGCTTATTGGGGTCTTATTTTAAGAAACATTAATCAATACATGGCGGATAATCCTGGAAGTGCAAGTCCAAGCAAAAAACTTAAGGCTAGTTTTACACCAGTTAAAGTTGGTAGGGAAGCAAATCAGGCTTTTCTTGATAGATATCTTGCTATTAACATTCCAGTTATTATTGAGAGTAAATCTCATACCCCGCCACAATATTCTCCTGGTGGAAGTTTAACTAAGCAGGGAGTAATTGTAAATAATAAGGCAAACAACAGGCCAGCAATTGGAGATAATCAGCCAAAGTATGTGGGCCAAAATCAACATTGGATGGTTATTACAGGTAAAAATAGCGATGGCACATATAATATAAATGACCCAAATGGGGGCATTGTAAGAGCACACCAGAATATCAAAGATATTTTGCACGATATAGGTCGTTTTGGGGTTGTATTATATGAAAAATCCCCAATTTTAGTTTAACTTTTTGCGTATATTTGCAGAGTGAGCAAAGTGTTTCATATCTGCAATATTATATCTAAGGATCAAAGAGATCTTGAGGTGCTTTCTGAGGTGTTTAATAAATACCCAGTAAACATCAGCGATGATTTTATTCAAGGGGAATATTATGAATTACCAACACTTGTTCTGGGTTGGAATTTCGTTAAGGATAAATTTCCAAATCAAAATATTTTCAATCACACTTTGGATAAAAATTTAACTTGGGGTTTTAGTAAAAGTGAAAACGATAAGATTTTTTTAAAACAAGTAGAGGATTTCTTCACAGCTTCAATAAGTAGATGGCTACCAAAAGATTTTTTGTTATACGATTCATATTTGAACAAAGAGTCGATTGAGATGTTTTGTGAGAACAATTTTAACTCACAAAAAAATGTGTTTGTTCATTTTAGTAATGGTGCACTATATGTTTTTAACGACAATAAAAGTTATGTTTTAAATATAAAATCACTAGCTCATGTTGATAAACAATTTAGATCTACTTTATCTAACTTGTTTAACAAATACAACATTGTGTGTTTTTCTTATTATAGTATATGCGAGTATGTTGATTTAGATATATTGAATGATGTGACCGCATTAGATAGTCTTATGTGGGTGAAGTATGGCACCGAAATTAAACAAGATTATTTTCAAATAGTGCCAGGCATAAAAATGGATAAATACATACCATTTATGCTGAATAAACACGCATCTATTTCTTTGGATTTTGAGGAGCAAAGGTTTTATAAGAGGATGTGTGAGAGAGATAAAATTACTTGTTGGTTGTCTAGTAGAGAGGTGGCTTTTGAACTTTCGCTTGATAAGCCGCTTGAATTTAAATTGAGAAGAAATCACAAACTGGCAAAGATACATTATTCAAATAAGCGCACTTTAACCAGTCGTATTACGGCTCAAGACGAATATAACCCACAAAACTTAGAACGAAATAACGATGATAGAAAACAAATAATATCACGTTTTGATGGTGGTAGTATTGTTGTATTTGATTATGTGTCATTTGAGTCTAAAATAGCAATGTACTTATCTGAGGATTCTGCGTATATCGAAGAATATTACAACGAAGATTTACACGCAGAGGCAGCTACCATAATGTTTGATCGCCCAGATATTACGTCGGAAGAAAGAAGGTTTTCTAAAAATATAAATCACGCAATAATTTTTGGTGGCGGTGAAGATTTATTAATAGACAAACTTGCTGAAAAGTTTCAGAATCCACACGAGCAACTACAAAAAGTTAAGTTGTTTTTAAAACCAATCATAAACAAGGCTAATGAAATTAGAGATACTTGTAAAGTAAATGGTTATATGATAAATCC